>Ga0105048_10007817_pt1 | contig 17157 bp, 19 predicted proteins | sample MAT05_FD_78382 | JGI IMG/M metagenome (GOLD analysis project Ga0105048, IMG submission 78382) | Freshwater microbial communities from Lake Fryxell liftoff mats and glacier meltwater in Antarctica - MAT-05 | ecosystem: Environmental > Aquatic > Freshwater > Ice > Liftoff microbial mat | place...
AACTCAAATTTCTGTGCTTTATCCATTGTGTTGAGTACGTGTTGGTATTCAATTTATAAACGCAAAATTGAACCGATGGTTTTTTTCTTTTCCCTCACCCGTATTTCTGCTGCCATTCTTTCCGTAGTTTTTTATACTCCGGGTCTTCGCGGGCCTGCACATAAACACCGTAAAAAATCCGGGCGGACTCAGCTTTTATGGGGTCTTCCTGCCGGGGAAGCTGCTCGCGTCCATGCGCTCCCGATTGCCCTTTTTTGTCATCTGGAACGGGTCCGTCATATTTTTTTCCGCTGGCATGGTTCGCATAACGCCTGGCTCTGGTATAGCCCATTTGCAAAAATTTCCTCGCCATATCCATACCAACGAAGTCATCTTTGGCTTTGTATTCCAGAAAAAGCTGGTAAATTTTTGCGGAGGACTCGTGGGCAATTGCCGGCGTTTTGAACCGCCAATGGGGCAGAATTTCGTCTTTGTATGGGCGTACCAACAAAACGCCCATCTCGCCTTTGCCAACGCGATATAGTTCGGGTTGTTCGCGGAGGTTCAGGTTGCGATAGTCGAGGTCGTAGTTGAAAGCGCGGTCAGCGTTGGCCATTGCTCAGTAAGGGGTGTTATTCGCTTACGGATAAACAAACAACGACCGCAAACGACTATAAATGCCTATTGAATGACCTTTTTACCGCCTTAGCCGCGCATCGAACCGAAATAGTCGTTTTTCGATAATCTGTACGTCCGACATCCGCGAATGAGCAGGATTGAGCAGGAAATTATAGTCGCCTGAGACGACTGCGGACGGGACCTTGAGTACTAAAAATCGGTTGTCAGCAATCCATTGTTCGGTAATAGCTTTTATTGATTCGGGTGGCTCAGACTCATCCCATCCCCTTGGAAGTTGGTCAATTGATACTGTCTGCATGGAATCCTCTGGAATCATGAGCGCAAGCATGACATAATAATCTGGAATATCAATTGAGGTTGTGTGTACCATCACCTCCAGAGATGCCAATGCACGAGAACTAGCTGTATATAAAACAGATACACCAATTTTATTCCAGCGACCACCCCCTAAGCGTGCCCCTGTTCCAGATAAATCGTTGGCCCGGCGCAAATTCGACAATCGATAAACGGTCATCATGCCAACACGCCGTAGTCAATCCGAATGAGTTCTTCGTGAATGGCCTGAAAACCGAACGTGGTATCCAGCAATTCTATGGGTCTTTTGCCGCGAAAAAACAGGCTTGGATGATTCATCCATCCACTAAATTTTTTTTGGTTTCCAAATACCTCTTCTCCCTGTTTATAAAGTGTAGCCAATTGCAACGCTTTCTCAGTAACCTCCTGAGGCATCAACTTTTCGTCGGAATACCGCTGCCATGTCCTGACCGATATATGCAGAATAGTAAACAAGTCTGTCTGCGTTATACCTAAATTTTTTGCCATTGTGGCTACTGCCTTTTTAGATAAACCTTTCCGAGAGGCATCGATCAAATCAAACGTGGAAAGAAGCGGGGGGGCGTTCTGCGCGCCAAAATACTGGTTTAGTGATACGGTTTTCATAAAAAGTGCGTCAGTTGTCGCAAAGATAACGACAAGTGACGCACTTTTACGGTTATCCAGCCGCTCCTATTTTCAGTTCTTGTTAACAACCCGTACGCCCGCTTCTTCATACAGCGTCAACACTGATTTGTCTGCGTTTCTGTCCGTCACCAGGGTGTCAATGACAGAGAGCGGAGCAAACCGTAGATACCGATCCTGCTCTAGTTTGGTAGAGTCGCACAGCAGATAAGTTTTGGCCGATTGTCGCATCAGGGCCAGCGTATGGGCAGCCTCCAGTTCACCATTGGCACTCAGCCCGTTGGCAACGGATACACCATCGACCCCAATAAACGCTTTATCGGCCCGGTAGCGGGCAATATGACTCTCCGCCGTGTGACCATGCACAGCCTGACGAGCCTTGTTAACTTCGCCCCCGATCAAATTAAGGGTCACTTTCGAACTCATCAGCTCAGCCACAATGGGCAACGAATTGGTAATAACCGTAATGGGTTTGTGGCGGATAAACGGGCAAAGCGCAAACACCGTACTTCCGCAGTCCATGAAAATAATGTCGCCATCCGAAATTTCGTGGGCGGCCAGTTGCGCAATGTGTTCTTTGGCTTCGCTGTGTTGGGCGGCTTTGCCGGCAAACGATACCGGCCGATCGCCCAAACCGGGCAACATAGCACCGCCGTGGGTGCGGACAATAAGGCCCTGCTCGGCCAACGCGTTGAGGTCGCGCCGGATGGTCATGTCTGACAGGTCGAGCAGAGCCGAGAGTTCGCGGACATCAATGGTTCCCCGTTCGTCCAAGACTTGTAAAATTTTTGCCTTACGGATTTGAAAACTCATCTAAAGTCAGTTCATTTGTGCAAATTCAAACAAAAATAAACAAATTCAAACAATTATGAGCGAGCGAGTCCGAATTTTAGAACAAACCGTACTCTCCGACAACTGGTACGTATTGAATAAAATTACGTTTGAGTACCATCAGAAAAACGGACAGTGGGTTACGCAATCCCGCGAAGCCTATGATCGGGGCAACGGGGCTACAATCCTGCTCCACAACCCCGAAACAGATACAGTAATTCTAACGCGCCAATTCCGCATCCCCACGTATGTCAATGGCAACCGCGACGGTAGCCCGACCTCTGGAATGTTGATTGAAACCTGCGCGGGTCTGCTGGATAACGACTCACCCGAGGTAGCTATCCGGCGCGAAACGGAAGAGGAAACGGGCTACCGAATCACCGATGTGACGAAGGTAATGGAAGCTTATATGAGTCCGGGATCGGTCACGGAAAAACTATTTTTCTACATCGCTCACTACAGCCCCAACACAGAGCGTAGTATTGGCGGTGGCATAGACGAGGAAGAAATCGACGTGCTGGAGTTGCCCTTAACCGAAGCCATGCAGATGATTAAAACCGGCGAGATTCAGGATGGAAAAACAATTATGCTGTTGCAACATCTCTGGATTGAGAAACTGGAGATCATCCCCTGAATAGGTTAAGGTTGGACAAACGACCTGCGTCGGTTATGTTTGTGCCCTAACCGATCAATGTCATCGTTATGCGCCTGACTTTAACTTTTTTATCTGCTCTTTTTCTAGTAGTAGCGTTTGCTGCATGTCGTGGCCCCGAAGGTCCACAAGGCACTGTTGGTCCACAGGGTCCCGTTGGGCCAACGGGAACTACGGGTGCAACAGGGTCAACCGGCGCAACCGGGCAGAGTGGAGCGCCTAGCTCTACCACTGTTGTAACATTGGTGCAAGGCACAGCAAACGTGTTGCAGATTACGTACCCAGCCCGCACGCACAATGGCACCAACGACTTGGCATTGAGTTTCCCGGCTTCATCATCGCTCACGTTCGATCAGATTGAGAAAAGCTTGTTTTATGTCTATGTGAAGATAACCACAACCACTGCCGACAACTTTAAACTGGCTTACTGGTATCCTGTTCCTGGGCAAACACCTGTGGCCAATTTCTACAGCTACTATATTTTCCCCGGCAACTCGGGGCTTTCGGCAGGCTTGTTCATTCGTAGAACGACCAACTTCCGGCTCGGCCCCGAAGACTTCGACGCGGTACGCGTAGTGGTGGTACCAGCGAGTTTATTGATAAATGGACGACTAGCAGTCAATTTCCAGGACTATGAATCTGTCAGACAGGCATTTCGTTTGGTTGATTAAGTAATTTGGGGACTAGTTATTGGGCTTTTTGCAGCCTGATTTCCCTATTTACCCAATCTCCAATTATGGGGTGAGCCATTCTCGTTTCGCCTGTTCTCCTGCGTACTCAAAACGCGCCCGCGTTTGCCCGGCTCGGCTGAGATGCAGATAGTCTACTGTTGTAACCCGGCACTCAACCACCGCAAAATTCGGTCTGCCTGCTTCTGATGCTTCACGAGTGGGTAGATTTTCGCCAAGGGCTATTGGGAAACCCGGATGGGGTTCTGGCCGGATGCTTCCTGGTTCATACTCCGACAGGTACATTTTTCGGTTTCCTTCCCACGTTTTGGCCCACTGGTTACTGGCTTCAGTATCGTCGGTATGTATGGTTGTGCTGGCTCGGCATCGAAGTTGTACTTGTTGCTCCTCATCCCAAAAAAGCAAGAGTACTTCCGGCTTGGCTTGCAGCTGGGCTATTTTACCCGACCTAACATCGGTATGAAACCACAGCGTCCGGCTTTCGTCGTCCACCTGCCGAAGCACCACTATCCGGGCATCGGGCAAGCCGTTTGAATCGATTGTTGCCACGGTAAAGTTCTTAAATTTACTGTGTTTGTCAGCAGGGGCAGTCTTCAATTGCTGCCAGATCTTTCGGTCAAGATTTACTAAAGAAATGTCAGAATTGTCGATTCGAGCGGTCGACTTAGAAGTTAATTCCATCGGGGAAAATAAGGTATTCGTCGGTTTGTTCAGAGGGTTTCATAACTACTCTTGTCGATTGTTTGTTTACACATTGTTATCGTTCGCCTTTACAAGGGACCGCGCTGGGTTCGTTCTGCCGAAGACGCCGACCGAATGCACAGCCACTCCATTAGTAAACGTATTGCCTTACGCACTGAACCGAGTGATGCGTCAGACGTGCTGATCCCATTCGAATACCCCGAATTAGCCAAGAAAACCGTACTATTTGCCCACTAGTTGAATGCAATCAATCACGATGTTCGACCTAATGAAGAATAAATTACTGACCCTGCTGCTTGTGGGTAGTTCGTCGCTAGCGGTAGCGCAGACAACCCCGGTAATGCCTCCCGATAGCAATGCCCGGCGCGTCCCCGTAGTGGGAGCCGTGCGCGATTCGTTGCCAGTCTCGACTACAATGCCGGCGGATATAGTTCGGCCTGACAGCCTGCGCCGGACTCCCGGACTCTCTACACCTTCGGCCTTAAGAGCCAATCCTGACACAACACAACCAGCACAGAAACCGCCAACCGGGCAACCTAAAAGTCAACGGCCAGCCGGTAGCGGGCAGCGGCCAGGGGGTGGGCAACGACCATCTGGCGGAGGTGTGGATGGCGGTATGTTGCCAGGAATGGGTGCGCAAACACCCCCACCCGTAATACCTGGTACCGGCAGTAATAATGCCTCTCGGGGAACGGCCAAAATCTCGGGTATCATTTTAGATTCGGCTTCTCGCCAACCAGTTGAGTTTGCCAGCGTTGCCCTGATCAATACAGCCACCAACAAACCCATTGATGGAACTTCAGCGGATGATAAAGGCCGGTTTACAATTACCAAAGTACCAATTGGTGAATTCAACCTATTGATTTCTTTTGTGGGATACCGCACCAAAACTGTTCGGGGTATTCGCGTTGTCACGCGCGGAGACGAAGCCGACGTAGGTATCATTAACCTCCGTTCTGAAACAAGAACACTCTCCGAAGTAACCGTGACCGGGCAAGCCGCCCTGATCGAAGAGAAAGTAGACCGACTGGTCTACAATGCGGATAAGGATATTGCCGCCAAAGGGGGAGATGCTACCGATATAATGCGGAAAGTACCCCTGTTAACCGTCGATCTGGACGGCAATGTGTCGTTGCGGGGAAGCAGTAATGTTCAGGTACTTATCAATAACAAACCCAGTACAATTATAGCCAGCAGCGTGGCCGATGCCTTAAAACAGATTCCGGCTGATATGATTAAGACGGTAGAAGTTATCACCTCGCCATCGGCTAAGTACGATGCGGAGGGATCGGCTGGTATTATTAACATCACTACCAAAAAAGCCACCCTGCGCGGGGCCACCCTCAGTCTCGATACGGGGGTCGGAAACCGGGGGACCAATTTGGGTTTAAATGGAAGTTTACGGACGGGTAAAATGGGCTTTACCCTGGGTGGTTTCGGCCGGGCCAGCTACAATATTCGGGGGGCGTTTGACAATACTCAGACGACGTTCAATGCGGATGGAACGCAAAGCGTTGTTCGCCAAACGGCACAAACACTCAACCAAAATACATTTGGGCAATATTCGCTCGGTTGGGATTATGACATGACCCCCAATAGTAATTTTTCGGCCAACGTACGGTTCGGTCTCCGTAATAGCTCCAACATGCAGGACAACCTGACCAGCCAGACAACCTTCATTGGAATGGCACGGGCGCCTATTGTAGGTGTTCGTGACGTGAATGTTCGGGATAATTCGCAAAACGTCGACGCCAATATCGACTATTCCCGGACGTATAAGCCACGGCAGGTGTTCAGCATCTCGGCACAGTTCAGCCGTAATAACCGGCTCAATAACTTTATTGCCGATATTAAAGGTGGTACCGACTTCCAGACGATCACGTCACAGCAGAAAAATGAAAACCCCAGCTTTAACCAGGAAACTACGGTAAAGGTCGATTATGAAACGCCGATCAAGGATAACCAACTTATTGAGTTTGGTGCGAAGGGCATTTTGCGGCAGGTTAACAGTGATTTCAGGTATTTCACCGGGCTTGGTGATTCGGGGGCGTTTATTCCCGACAATTCCCGGCCGGCTAACGTTCTGAACTACAACCAGAACATAGCAGCCAGCTATATGTCATATACGATTTCTACCAAGAAGAAATACACGATCAAGGCAGGTGTCCGATACGAACACACTTTTATTGATGCCAGCTTCAGCAATGAAAGCTCGACCAAGCCCAACATTCCTGACTTCTCAAACCTGGTACCCAGTATCAATATTTCAAAGTCGCTGAAGGGTGGAAAAACGGTTAAACTGGCCTACAATCGCCGAATTCAACGGCCAGGAATTCAGTCGCTCAACCCGAACTTCAACGGAGCCAATCCGTTGAATATCACGCAGGGAAATGTGAATCTGCGGCCAGAGTTAACAGATAACCTGGAATTCAGCACTAGTGCGTACATCAAAGCCGTTTATTTCAATGCATCGGTTTACGCCAGATTAACCAATAACGCCATTACCAGCATTACAAACACAACTACTGTCCAGACTGGTACTGACGTGGGCACCCCCATATTTCAGTCGGCACTGTACACTACATTTGCCAATATTGGCAAAGAGAATGCCTACGGGATAAACCTGTTCGGCAACGCCACCCTATTCGGTAAATGGCAGATTGGCGGGGGTGTCGAGTCGTACTTAGCTCAGTTATCGGGCTTGGTACCATCACGTTCGGGGATCAGCACGCGGGTGTCTAATTCTGGTGTAGTTATTTCTGGCCGATTGAACTCAAGCCTAATCATCAAAAACGGTTGGGGCATGCAGGCATTCAGTTTCTTCCGGGGTCGCCAGGTGCAGTTGCAGGGTTACCAGGGGGGTTTTGGTTACTATAGCGTGGGTGTCAAGAAAGATTTCAAGAACAAACGGGGTAGTCTGGGAATGGCCGGAGAAAATTTCTTCAACAATCCCTTTAAAATCAGGGGGGAATCGGCCACACCCGGCTATTTCTCGCGTACCAGCCTAACCAGTCTATTCAATGCTGGCGTACGGGCGACCTTCAGCTATCGATTCGGAAAGATTACATTTGAGGAAAACTCACCTAACCGTCGTCGTCAGCGTGGCGTTAACAACGACGATGTGAAGGAAAGTGGTAGCGACCAGACCCAGCAAGCCGCACCTAGTGGCGGTGGTGGTCGCGGACCAAGGCAGTAAAAGCGTAACGGGTAGGGGGTCGTGCGTCAGCCAGCCCTCTACCCGTTACTTTACAACATGGCTGCCCCAAACACCCCGGCGCTGTCGCCAAGTTTGGGTCGCAGAAGTGGTGTTCGCACTACGCCATTGTTGAAAATGTATTTCTTGATTCGCTCAAATCCTTCGGTGTATAATTCATCAACGGTGCCAACACCCCCGCCCAGTACGATGGCGTCGGGATCAAGCACATTGATGATGGTAGAGATGGATCGCCCAAAGTACTCCAGCATTCGTTCAAACGTTTCGGAGGCAACAGAATCAGTACCCTCGCGGTGCCGGGCAATAATGTCTTTAAGTTTACGCTGCTCTCCGCTTTTTTCGTAGTAAAAGCGTTGCAGAGCCGTTCCTGACAGTACTTGTTCGTTGCAACCCCGTTTGCCACAATAGCAGTCATATCCATTCTCTTCCAAAATGTTATGGCCCCATTCGCCCCCAATTCCATGCAGGCCACCCAGCACCATCGGTTTGCTGTCGAGCGATGTTTTGAACACGACTCCTCCGCCAACGCCCGTGCCCATAATAACGCCGAAAACACACCGGTAATCGGGTACTATATCGGGCACAATACCCAGCGAAGCCTCCGCCAGGGCAAAGCAGTTGGCATCGTTGGCTATCGTGATGGGTACAGCCAATCGACGCGTCAGATCCTGCAACATTGGCTGTCCATTTAGTACAGTCGTGTTACAGTTTTTCATGGTATTGGTCGATGGGTCGTTGGTGCCGGGGGTACCAAAACCAATATGCTCGGGTTTATAGCCGGTTTCAACCCGGAGCATATCCACCAGTAATTCAATCCGGCTCAGAATATGGTCGTAGCCTTTGTCGGCTTCGGTGTCGATGCGTTTGCGAATAATAACAGCATCAGGAGAGGGTTTAGAAAGAACAACGCCTTCGATCTTAGTGCCGCCGAGGTCGATACCCCAATAAGTTTGCATAAAGTAGGTGGTCAGTCGTAAGTAGTCTTGTTGTAAGTAGTTGGTTAGCGTAAATAGCCAGCCGAAAATTAGCCAAAAATACGGGGCCACTTGGCAAGCCGATAAATATTAGGGAATTTTGGGCCACAAAAAACGAGAAACAAATGATAATTGGCCAACCCGCTCCCGAGTTTACACTTTTTAGTTCTGACAAAACAGAAGTTTCGCTGAAGCAGTACGAAGGTAAAAACCTGGTGCTGTTGTTTTTTCCAATGGCCTTCACCAGTGTGTGTACTGCCGAGCTATGCGAAATGCGCGACAACATTGCTACCTACCAGGGCCTGAATGCGGAGATTGCCGCTATTTCGGTAGACTCACCATTTACGTTGGCTAAGTTCAAAGAAGAGCAACACCTCCCCTTTCCGTTACTTTCTGACTTCAATAAAGAGGTATCAACGGCTTATGAAAGCCTGTACGAAACCTTTGCGATGAATATGAAAGGGGTAAGCAAACGCTCCGCTTTCGTGATCGACGAGACAGGCACACTCCAATACGCCGAAGTCCTCGACAACGCGGGCGAAGTTCCCAACTTCGAGGCTGTCCGTGAAACGCTTAACAATTTACAGTAGGCAGGGAACAGCTAACAGGGAACAGCTAACAGTTTGCTTACGCGAAATCACTGTTGGCTGCTCCCTGCTCCCTGCCAACTGCTCACTGCTCACTGCCAACCGCCCCATGTGGTATCACGATTTTTTTCACGGCCTGCCGCAAGATGCCTGGCGTGCTGCCCAAACCGACGACCAAACCCAGCTCGACCTCGAACTGATTGTTGACACGCTCGAGTTTGGTCCTGGTGATGCTGTTCTCGATATTTTTTGTGGCTACGGTCGTCATGCCCTTCCGCTGGCGCAAATGGGCGCAAAAGTAACTGGCGTCGATATTTCGGAAGAGTACATTCAGGCGTTACAAACTCAGGCTAAAGCCCGTAAATGGCCCATTGAAGGCATTTGTGCCGACTTTATGACCACTCCGGCTTTAGACGAGCGTATTGGTAAGTTCGACGCAGCATACTGCCTTGGCAACAGTTTCGCCTTTTTTCCTTATGACGTTATGCTCCAGTTTCTGAAGCGCATTGCCAGCCTGCTACGGCCGGATGGGAGGTTGCTCATTCACTCGAGTATGGTAGCAGAGGTAGTTTTGCCCGATTTTCAGGCGCGTAACTGGATGCTCGTTGGTGATGATATAACGGTGTTGGTCGAAAATGAGTACAATTCCGCCGAGAGCCGTATCGATCAGCACTTAACGTATCTCCGCTCCGTGGCTGGCGAATCCATAGTCTCCGAAAAGCGGATGGCTCAGTATTATATTTATACTATTGCCGAATTAGGTCGACTTTTTAACAAAGCTGGCTTCACGGTAGAAGTCCTTTATGGAACAGTAGATCAGCAACCGTTCATGATTGGCGATGAAGCTGTTTGGATGGTACTGAGCAAGTAGTCAAAAGTCAACGTTATTCATTATTTATTGATGTTCATAAATAGACTGATTCGGTGAATATTAGGCAAAATCGAGCGAAATAATTGTACATTTTTACTATTTATTGACTTTATTATGGATTGAAAAATGCAAATTAGTATCTTTCAAACAGTTTAACACCGTTAACTTAACCAAACGGATATTATGGAGGTTCTCGAACGCAAGCAGCGCACCCGCGAACAAACCCGCTCCGGCATCGTAACTACCGCTAAAGACATTGCCCGTCGCGAAGGATGGCAATCTGTCTCGATCCGTAAGATCGCCGAAGCCATCGACTATAGCCCCCCAATCGTTTACGAATATTTCGATAGCAAAAATGTGTTGCTCGACGAAATCCGAAAAGAAGGATTTCGTTTCCTCCACGTTGAATACGACCGCATCAATAAGCTTTACCGCGACCCGGAGAAACGGCTTTACGAAATCTCAATGGTACAGTGGGAATTTGCGATGAAACATCGGGAGGTATACCAGGTAATGTATAACCTTGATGGTGCTTTCTGCACTATTCCGGTTCATGAAAGTTACGAGGCTCAGGCCGTTTCGCAGTTGATTCAGGAGATCCTTTTTGCGTTTATTCCCAAGTCGAAAGAAAGTATCCGCCGATTATTTTTTGAGTGGTGGTCTATCTCTCACGGTATGATCGCGCTAGCCATGATGCTCAAAGAACAGCAGTGTCTCGATCAGTCTCAGCAAATCTACCAGGAAAGCATGCGACGCTTTGCGAGGAGTCTGAAGTAACATGTCTCTCCGCTCAATCGCCGTTATTAGTGCAACGGGTATGCTCGGTCAACCTAGGCTTCGTGTCAATCTTTGCCCCTACTCGCGCACGTGAATCGTGCTTTGCCGGAGCCGCAGATACGTACCATCCCGACCGGAGAAAGAAGCCCTGATTTCGGCAGCCAGCGAGAGGGCAATTTCTTCGGGCGAAACGGCGCCAATGTCCAATCCGACGGGGGCGTGAATGCGCGGGAAGTCGTACTCGGCAATGGGGCTACCCTCGTCGGCGAGTTCGGCCCAGATTTTTTCGGAACGAACACGGGGACCCAGCATCCCAATGTAGGGTGCGTTGGTGGCTACCACCTTGGGCAAGTTCGTTTTGTCGGTTTTGTAATCATGCGACATCAGTACAATGGCCGTGTGGGCGTCGTACAGGATGTCGGAGAAGTTTTCGGGCAGAACGACATCATCGGCCAAAGCCACAATTTTATTATTGATTTTCAAGGGGTTGGCCACAATAGTTACCCGCCAGCCAATTTCTTTGACCAGGCGCGTGAGTGGATAGACATCATATTGATGCCCCCATAAGACCAGGTGAATTTCGGGTGACAATATCTCGATGAATGCTTCAAGCACTTGCCCATCCGGGCACTCAAAATGATAGGGAGCTGATACGCCTTTGGTTAGGCAGGCCTGAATTTTTTCGTCCAGTTGTGCCTGAATATAGGCGTCGTCCAAAACGGTGAGACTTTCGGCATTGGTATACCGAATTACGTCGCCTTCCTTCGCAGAAGCACAGTCACCCTCCAGGCCGGTAATCGTAATAAGGACGTGCGTTTGGCGACGTTCGTTCATACAGTTTTTGAGTACTTCGACGGGATTATTGGGGTCATTAAAATCCAGAGGGGTAAACAGCACGTCGATAATGCCGTTGCAGCCCAAGCCTACGCCAATCTGATGCTCATCGTCGGTGGTGGTATCATACGTAATTTTTGATGGTGACGCTTTAGCAATGGCCAGTCGGGCGCGTTTGAGAGCATCGCCTTCCAGGCAGCCTCCACTGATTCCCCCGATCCAGACACCATCGCTCATCACTAGCATCCGGGCACCCGTACGCCGGTACGACGACCCTTCAACCCGAACCACCGTGGCCAGTGCCGCCTGGGTAGTTTTGGGATCAATATGATCATAGCCGTCGATAATTGCTTTAATCTCTTTCATTGTACTCTTAGATTCTAAAACGAAATGCAACAAATGTGCTATGTTTCAGCAATCGCCAAACTGTTGCAACATGTCGCATCGAACACTGGGTCAAAGGTATCAGATTTGGTCGGACCGGCCAATGCCGTTTTTCATCAGCTCAAGCCCGCTCAAATTGCCCAAAAAGTAGGCAAACATCGCTCTGTCATCACTCGGGAGATCGAACGTAGTGGAGTAGACTCTCGGTTCAACACGATGGAAATTATGGGCGATACGAGCGAAAACCCGTTTAAAAACAGCATCAACGACGTGCCGCTCACGGCCATCTGCCGCAACATCGAAATTGACCTCCGCGAAACCCTCGGCGAAACGGACATACCCAAGCGGGTACAGGCCGTGGAGAATATCCTGCTGTAATCAATGGCTTCTTATTACCGTTAACGTTAGTACCAATTTATAGTCGTTCAAATCGCCTTTGGGTCGGCTGAGGATATGAACAGAATAGACCCCATCGCGGAAAACCTGCATGGTGAGGTCGTAACCTGTTTTCTGCCGAAAGGTACTGTAGTAGAAAGTCCGTTTATTTTTCGGTTGGCCATACCGATGAGCCAGTACGGCAAACTCCATTTGGGCCGGATTGATAACGAACAGTTGGAGTTTTCGCTTGATTTGTAACAAGCCCTTGCGCGGGAAATCCGGGCCAAAGCCGAGCGTAAAATAGTCATCGTAGACCCTCGGTAGCATATCGAACTCGGTTTTTGTCAGCGGTTTTCCCACTTGCTGATCGACGGGATTCGCCGACAAATGGCTGGCCATAAACTGCGCGGGCGGAGTTAGAAAATAGTACATATTCAGCGGGCGGGTACCGTTGTTTGTACTGCCCCAGGTGGCATCGAGCGGTTGCCAGCGGCCCTCCAGAAAAACCATATTCCATTGATGATTAATTGACCGGATGGGTGTTCCAGCCTGGTCTGGTTGACCTCTGGCATAGCCCGTTATGATGCGGGCAGGTAATCCCGCTGATTTCAGCAATTGATAGAGCAGCAGCGAGTAATCGGTGCAAACACCCCATTTTTGCCGCATGATTCGGATGGCAAGAGCCAGCGTATCCACCGATTTTTCGGCAAACCCATACTGGTATAGCTTTATCTGACGGTCATCGTAGTAAATGTGTGTGGCTGTCCAGATGAACAGCGTTCTGACCTTTTCGAGGTCGTTTTGGGCCGGAGTAATCAACGTGTTGACCAATTTAGACAGATCGTCTCCAGTATCGAACCGGGTGGTTTTAGCGTGGTTATCAAGGGATACAAAAGACTGAGCCTGCGCTAATCCTAGCCCAAACAGCCCCCCCGCGACAACTAAAAGCCAGTTCATTTCATTTGTTTTTTGAGGCTTTCTTCTTAACTACCAATTCTTTATAGCCAAACGTTGGATCGGGTTCGCGGACATAAACGACATCGGGGAGTATGCCCACCACGATTTCGGCGGTTGTGTAAATCTTGCATCCTGCCAGCAGATGCCCGCCCAGGGTTCGGCCCGTTGAGTCGGACACCGACAGGTGAACATGACTCCCATTAGTCGAGAGCGTGCCAACCAACGACACAATTTCAAAATGCCCCTGCCAGCGGCTCGGCCCGTCCTGATTGGCTAGCCGAAGCGTCAGGTCAGTGAGGCTGCCCACGCAGGTCAGCACGGCTCCGGCCTCAATGTGCTGCTGCTGCACCAGCTTATCTAATTCTTCCTTCAAATCCTGCCCCGGTCGCAACCGAAATGACAGTATTTTCATGCTTGAGGTAGATGCTGCTATTGGTTGTGATTGAGCAGGTGTCATAATCGACAAAGTCAGTAGGCTGATGAGCAATAATTGGCCGCGCATGAAAGTTATAAATAAGCGAAATAGATTGAGGCATGCGAAACTACACATTTGGCCTTTCACTGGCCACATTACTACTACTCACCGGCACCGGATTTGTTGCCGCCCCATCAGCCCCTGCCTACGTAGCCAGTACAATCAACTGGGGGTCAACCGCAATTCCACTGAATTCGCACTCGGTCGATATAGACTATAGTACCATTGACCGGTATGCCCGCAATACGCCCGAAAGCAAGGCATCGAACCTGAACACGCTGGCGGGCTACCTTACAGCTCCGGCTCGTTCCGATCTGGCCAAAGCCCGGTCTGTATATGCCTGGATTACCTCGCACGTACGCTATGACATGAACGCTTTCGGCAACGGAACCTACCGTTCTGAAGCTGATTATGCCAACCAGACGTTGCGGTCTCGCCGGGCCGTTTGCACCGGTTATGCGCTGTTGTTCAAGTATTTACTAAACAAAGCCGGCGTCGATGTCGCCAACGTAAAAGGCTACTCCCGCACCGAAGATGCTACCGCCGGTCAGCCAACCGGCCCCATCGACCACGAATGGAATGCCGTGAAACTAGATGGAGACTGGTATCTGGTCGATCTGACCTGGGCAATGACCACAGGGAAGCTTGGCCAACCCAACGATCACTATTTCTTGACCGATCCGCAGGCGTTTGTGTCGCAGCACTTACCGGCTGACTCGCGCTGGCAATTGCTGAACCCGCCCGTCAGCAAGGCCACCTTCGATCGGTTTCCCAAGCTTTACGATGCGTATTTCCGGATGGGTTTCGATGGGCGTTTCCCTCAGAATGGCCTTATACGCACCAATGATGTTGCCACAATTACGTTTAAAAACGATGCCGATCTGAAGATAATCTGCTCAGCTGGCCAGGCGGGTCAACATTCTGTCCAGACGATTCCTTCGACGCTCCAGCGCGACGGCGATACCTATACCCTGTCGGTACGGGTTCCGCAACGTGGACCAACCACATTATACGTGTTTGCAAAACCCAGAACCACGTCCAACGGTCGGTATCAGCAATACAAAGCCATCGGGTCGTTTACAGTAGTGAAGGGCTGAGGATTGATAGAACGGTTACTGCTACGAATCCGTTATGTTTGCAGCTACACATTTTTTAATCAGCTATGCACGCAACACCTCACCCTCGCCGATTGACCAATGCACAGGCATTACTGCTTAACCTATTTGACCGCGATTTGTCCGAAGCGGAATTGACGGACATGCGCCAGGTATTGACCAGACATTTCGCCAATAAGGCTGAAGAGGAGGCCGAACGAGTTATGAAGGCCAAAGGCCAAACGGCCCGAACTATTGAACAGAGCAGTAAAGCCATCAACGAGAACAGGACTTCCTATCGGTAACGACTCCGGTCCGACAAGCAATGAGGGCTGTTATTGATACAAACGGCTTACTCAATGCAATTCCTAAAGGCGGGTCGAAAAAATGGTTATACAACGCATTCATAGCCAGTTCATTCACCTGGGTTTTTAGCATGAAATCTTAACCGAATACGATGAGCTGATTTGCCAGAAATTCAGTCAGGATGTGTCAAATTACGTGCTTAGTTCGCTACTTATGGCAACTAATCATCAACGATTTGAGCCATCCTACAAGTACAACTTACCCCTCAGCGACCCCGATGATGCCAAATTCGTTGATTGTGCAGTTGGAGCTAATGTAGACTATTTAGTCACTGACGACAAGCATATTTTGAATCTCAAGATACCCAATCTTTTCCCTCCAATCCCGATAGTCACGTTTGCTCAGTTCAAACGAATCCTCGACAATAAGGGACAACTGTAGGACGTATGCCAAACCCAAAACAACGTCCAATGGCCGGTATCATCAATACGAAGCCATTGGGTCGTTTACGGTGGTGAAGGACGTTCTTACGCCAATAGTCCCATTCGCATCCATGAACGACTTTTTAGTAGCCCTCCGCCACGAACTGCATCAGCATCCCGAATTGTCGGGTCAGGAAACCGAAACCGCCCGCCGAATCATTGACTTTGTCAGGCCGTTTAACCCTACTCGAATCCTTAGCGGTCTTGGCGGCAACGGCGTGGCTGTTGTGTATGAATTTGGGCAGGATGGTCCTACTCTGTTGTTCCGTAGCGAGTTAGATGCACTCCCCATTGAAGAAACAAATTCATTCGGGCACCGTTCGAGCCGGGCGGGGGTGTCGCACAAATGCGGCCACGATGGACACTCGACTATTCTTGCGGGCTTAGCTTCGTGGCTCAACCAGGCCTCGTTTGCAACCGGACGGGTTGTCCTGCTATTTCAGCCCGCCGAAGAAACGGGTAAAGGCGCAAAAGCCGTTTTGGAAGATCCTCGTTTTGCCGACCTCCGCCCTGATTATGGGTTCTCGCTCCACAACATACCGGGTTACCCGATGAACGAAGTGGTGTGGGTGGCAGGGCAGTTCAGCCCCACGGTGCAGAGTATGGCTATTACCTTGTATGGCAAAGAATCGCACGCATCGGAACCCGAAAACGGCATTAACCCATCGCTGGCCGTTGCCGAATTGGTTACCGCCTTTAACAAATTCGTGGTTGCCGACCCAGTCCGCACTGATTTCGCGCTGATCACCCCCGTTTATTTGGTAGTAGGTCAACGAGAGTACGGCATTTCGGCGGGTTACGGGGAAGCCCATTTCACCCTGCGCTGCTGGCAAACGGAGGGTATGAATTCATTGGTAAAAGAGCTTGAACGCGAACTAGCCGACATTTGCATGCGGCACAAACTCCGCTCTGAAACGAATTGGTTCGACTACTTCCCAACTACAGTGAATGATGATTACTGCAACGAGCAAATCATCACTGCTGGTACTCAGGCGGGCTTATCGGTGCAACAGCGGCCCACGCCCTTTAAATTTGGGGAAGATTTCGGTTGGTTCACACAGGCGTTTCCCGGCGTATCCGCGCCGGGCGTATCCACGTCGGGAGCCATGTTTGGCCTCGGCGCGGGCGAACAAACGCCCGCTCTGCATAACCCCGACTACGATTTTCCCGACGAATTAATTGACACGGGTGTAAAGGTGTTTAGCGGAATTATTGAGGAAATCCTGAGAAAGGGGAGTATCTAACGACAGAGCAACAAAGCCATCAGACGTTGCAAGGTTACCGGTTGGATGAGCTTCTACAACTTAATGTCCAGGGTGGGCAACGCTCACCGCACCTCATATTCCAAAAACTCAATCCGATTATCGAAGGGATC
>Ga0105048_10007822_pt1 | contig 17149 bp, 14 predicted proteins | sample MAT05_FD_78382 | JGI IMG/M metagenome (GOLD analysis project Ga0105048, IMG submission 78382) | Freshwater microbial communities from Lake Fryxell liftoff mats and glacier meltwater in Antarctica - MAT-05 | ecosystem: Environmental > Aquatic > Freshwater > Ice > Liftoff microbial mat | place...
CCGAGCAGCAGCGCCAGCGCCAGCAGTCTGACCAGCAGCACCTTCGTGGACTCAAAGCCAAGCGTGCCGAGCGTGTGAAACGCCAACGGCACGACCAGCCCGGCCAACTGGCAGGCGGCCTCGGCCCAGGATGTGGTCGTCCAGGCGGCGTCTCGGCGCGCGCTCGTTCCAGGCACCCGATCAGCCCCGCTGGCCGCCGCAGCCAGGGGGGGCGCTCACCGCTGGCCCGACCACGCCGCGCCCGGTTGGCACCGTGTCAACGTAGCGCGTGTCGTCGCAACTCCAGGGGATGCCAGGCTCGTGGCCTAAGGCCCGGCCCGCGCCCAGCACGAGCGCCAACGTCACCAGGACCAGTCCCACGCCGAGCGCAGCAGCTATCAGCAGAGGCCGCATCCTATCCTGTCGCCCAGTTCCGCGCGCGGTCCACGGCGCGGTGCCACGACGCCATCATGTCATCACGGCGATCAGCCGACATCGCAGGCTCGTAGCGCCGCGACGGCTTCCACTGCTTCACAATTTCGTCGGTATCTTGCCAGAAGCCGACCCCAAGGCCCGCCAGATACGCCGCACCGCGCGCTGTCGTCTCCTGCACGTCGGAGACCTCTAGCGGGATGCCCAGCAGGTCGGCCTGGAACTGCATCAGGAACGCGTTCGCCGTGCCGCCGCCATCAACACGCAAGACGGGCACGTCCACGCCGCCCTCGTCGCGCATGCCGGCCAGCACGTCGGCTGACTGGAACGCGATAGCCTCCAGCGTGGCCCGTACGAGATGTGCGCGGCTGGTGCCGCCGGTCAGCCCGACGATGGCCCCGCGCGCGTACATGTCCCAGTACGGCGCGCCCAGCCCCGCGAACGCCGGCACGAAGTAGACGCCGCCGGTGTCCTCAACCGATAGGGCCAGCGCTTCAGTTTCGGCTGCGTCACCGATGATGCCCAGGCCGTCGCGCAGCCACTGGACGGCCGCGCCCGTCACGAAGACCGCACCTTCCAGAGCGTACGTCCACTGATCGCCGCGCTGCCACGCCACCGTCGTCAGCAGCCCGAGCCGCGAGTTAGGGGCGCGCTCGCCGGTGTTCAGGAGGAGGAACGAGCCGGTGCCGTACGTGTTCTTCGACATGCCCGGCACGAATGCTGCCTGCCCGAACAGCGCCGCCTGCTGATCGCCAGCCACCCCCGCGATGGGCACCGCCACGCCGTCGAAGCTCGCCAGGGCCGGCCCCGCGACCTCGCCCAGGACGCCGCTGGACGGCTTCACCTCGGGCAGCAGCGAGGCCGGCACGCCGACGGCCTCCAGCAGGATGCTGTCCCAGCGCCGTTCGTGGATGTTGAACAGCATGGTCCGCGAGGCGTTCGAGGCGTCGGTGACGTGGACAGCCCCATCGGTCAGCTTCCAGAGCAGCCAGGAGTCAATGGTGCCAAAGGCCAGTTCGCCGGCCTCGGCGCGCTCGCGGGCACCGGGCACGTTCTCCAGCAGCCACGCGATTTTGGTACCTGAGAAGTAGGCATCAATGAGCAGGCCAGTGCGCTCCCGCACGATTGGTTCAAGGCCGGCGAGCTTCAGGCGCTGGCAGATTGCCGCGCTGCGCCGGCACTGCCAGACGATGGCGGGATAGATCGGCTCGCCGGTCTTGCGGTCCCAGATGACCGTCGTCTCGCGCTGGTTGGTGATGCCGATGGCGGCGAGATTTCGCCCGGTGATGCCGGTCGCGGCCATCGCCTCGCGGGCGACGCGCATGGTCGTCTCGTAGATCTCGATGGGGTCATGCTCGACCCAGCCGGGCTGTGGATACGACTGATGGATCTCGCGGTCGGCCATCGCAATCGGCGCACCCCGCCGATCAAACACCAGCGCAGCCGAACCCGTGGTCCCCTGATCGAGCGCGAGGATGTATCCACGACCAGCGTCACTCACCGAACCGCCACCCCCGTGGGAGTATAGTCCGCGCCGCGCCCGACTTCGGCCGGATTGTATGCACAGTCATGCATAGGCAGGCGACCCAGGAGCCGCAGCGCACCGCCCCACCGACGACCAATACCACGTCGGCCCGGCCACCGCAGTGCCCCACGTGACACTCAGCGCATATCGAGGTCAGCGCCGCGAACACCGCCGCAGTGCCCGAGGTGACACCCGGCAAATTCCGGGTGCTGCTGACAGAGGGCGAGCCAACCGGGCGGGATGCCCAACCGTGGCATGTCGGAAGGATCTCACAAACCATCACCGCTCGAAATGTTCCACTCGGCGCTCAGGTCGTTCCACTCGGGGTTGCTCGCCTCAATCAGCGCGATCTTTTTCGCCCGCGTCTTGGCCTTCAGACTGTGCTCACGCTCCAATGCCTCACGTACGTCGCCCGTATCCTCCCAGAATACCAGCGACCGCGTCCGGTACTTGCTACTGAAACCTGGGACCGCTCCACGCTTGTGTTCATCGACACGACGCTCAAGGTCGTTTGTCGCGCCGATGTACAACACGCGCGTCTGACTGCTCATGATGTACACGAAGTACCGGTGCACTCGCGGCAGTGAATGAGACACTGATTCAGCCCATCGTGTGTGGGAGATCCTTCGCTGCGCTCAGGATGACATGGGTGGGTTGGTCAGGACAACGAGGGTGGGTCGATCACGCTGGCATAGGCGGAGGACATCTGCTCAATATTGCTGCGCTCAAGATGTCAAGGGTACGTCGATCAGGATGCCCAACACCCGAACCCACCAAGCGGTCCACCCGCTTTAGCCGACCCGGAAGCGCTCCACGGCGGCGCGGTCGAGCAAGATGCCGTTGCCCGCACGGTCCGGCAGCGGGATCATCCCGTCCTTCGGCTTGAGGCCGTCCAGCAGCAACCACTCGAAGTTGTAGATGTCCTCGTCCACCGAGAAGTATTCGACGGTCAGCGCGTTGGGGACCGCTGCCACCAGATGCACATGGATGTCCGCGTGCCAGTGCGGCGCAACTGGGATGTCGAACGTCGCGGCGGCATGTGCAACGCGCATCCACTCGCCCACGCCGCCCAGCACGCCCGCGTCCGGCTGGAGGATGTCCGCCGCCTTCTTTTCGATCAGCGCGCGGAAGTCCCAGCGCGACGAGTGAATCTCGCCGGTCGCGACGGGCCACTCCAGCGCCGCCGCAATCTGCGCGTGCCCGTCAATGTCGTCCGGCAGCAACGGCTCTTCCAGCCACCACGGATCGTACTTCTCGACGGCGCGGGCGAACCGCAACGCCTCAGAGACCGTGCGCCAGGCATTGTTCGCGTCCAGGCCCAGGCGCGAGCGCGGCCCGATCATCTCACGGGCGACCCGGACGCGCTCCACGTCCACGTCGAGCGGCGCACCCCCCACCTTGATCTTGAAGTCGGTGAAACCAAGCTTCAGGTAGGTGGCAAACTCCCGCTCGATGTTCTCCAGCGGGTCGCCGGCGCGGTAGTAGCCGCCCGACGCATAGGCCGGCACCGCGTCGCGGAAGCCGCCGAGTAGCCGGTACAACGGCTGGTCGGCCACCTTGCCGACGACATCCCAGATAGCGATGTCCAATGCCGAGAGCGCCCGCAGTAGGAACCCGCGCCGCCCGATCAGCAGATGTTCCTGAAACAGTTGCGCCCAGATCTTCTCGGGGGCCAGCGCCGGGCCGCCGACGAGGCGCGGCGCAAAATACTCGTTGATGAAGGTGGCGCACAGCCGGCCACCGGTCGTGCCGGTGTAGGTGTAGCCGACTCCGACGATGCCGTCGTCGGTGGTCACTTCGACGAGCACGAACTCGCGGGCCAGCACTTCGCGGGTGGCGATGCGGGTCGGCACCTTCAGCGGCACCGCAACGGGGATTGCCACAACCGAGCGGATGGTTGGCGACGATGGCATCAGACTGCTCCTTCTGCGGACGCGCCGGCCTCAGACACGTCGGCTACGGACGTGCTGGCGAGCTTCGCGCGGATGCTCTCGACGGTCAACCGCAACCCTTCGTCCAGGTTGACGAGCGGCTGCCAGCCAAGCTCTTGCCGCGCGCGCTCGTAGGTCAGGAAGATGCGGTAGACCTCGCCGCTAAACTGTGCCCCATGCTGGCGTGGCTCGCCGTAGCCAATCAGTTCGGCCAGCCGGTCGAACAGGCCGTTCACCGACGTGCTGATCCCGGTGCCGATGTTGTACATCCGCCCGCTGCCCTTCGTGAGCGCCAGCACGTTCGCGCGGGCCACGTCGCCCACGTACACGTAGTCGCGTTCCTGCTCGCCGGTGCCGTTCACGACCGGCTGACCGCCTTGCAACATCAGCCCCGCGAACACCGCGATCACGCCGGCCTCGCCGCGCGGATCCTGGCGCGGCCCGTAGATGTTGGCGTACCGCAAGATGGTGGTGTCCAGGCCGAAGCTGTGGTGGTACAGCATGCAGTAGTGCTCAGCGGCGTGCTTGTCCGCGCCGTACGGGCTGAGCGGCTCGACCGGGTGGTCTTCGTCAACCGGCAGGTATTGCGGCTCGCCAACAGCCGCGCCGCCGGTCGCCGCATAGATCACCTTGCGCGCGCCGTGCTTCCGCGCCGCCTCCAGCACCTGCAGCGAGCCGATGACATTTATCATCGCGTCGCGCGGCGGGTCTTCCATCGACAGCCGCACGCTGGCCTGCGCGGCGTGGTGGCTCACGATTTCCGGGCGCTCGGCGGCGAACACCCGCTCCAGATCGGCGGCGTCGCGAATATCGGCCTCATACAGCCGCGCGGCGGAGTCCAGATTCCCGCGCGAGCCGGTCGTGAGGTTGTCCACAACCGCGACATCAAGTCCGGCCTCCAGGTACGCATCGACAACGTGCGATCCGATGAACCCGGCACCGCCGGTGACCAGGACGCGCGTCTTGGCTGCTGTCGCCATATCCCCCACAGTCTCCAGCCGCCTTGACCGACGGCGCGACAATCTTACCGGCTTCCCGAACACACAGCCGACACGTCGTCGGTTGTGCGGCGCTCAACGGCCGGCGCAACAGGAGCGTCACGGCTCGGTCCCAGAAGCCCAATGTGCTTGACGGCCCTATTCTTCTGTCGCGTATCATCGCGCCGCTGCCTGGGACGCGTTATCGTCCTGCGATGTGGGGCAGTTGTTGTGTTCGAGAACGTACGTGAGCCGAGTCTTTCGCCAGTCACGGTCGGGCGGGTGGCGCGTGAACGCCATCGTGCTGGCGCTTGTCTTGCTCGTGGCCTGCGCCCCACGTCCGGTCGAGCGACCACGCGAAGGCGCACAGCCCATCGTCGGCAGCACGCCAGTGCGGCTCGAAAACGCCGTGCCGCCAACCCTCGCTGCGGCCGCCGGCTTCGCCACCCAGACGCCAACGCCCGAGCCGGTCGCCGCCCCGTCGCCGGCGGCCTCGCCACCACCCGCCATCGCAGCCAGCCCGGGTGCGTCGCCGGGCGGCGTCGCGCCGATCATTGCCGGACTACAGCCAGCGCCTGGCGCGGCGCTGCCGGCCGGTGATGTCGCCATCGGTGCCCGTGTCACCAGCACCAGCGACCTCATTGAAGTCCTCGCCTTCATCGACGGTGAGTCCATTCCCATCGACATCGGCGGCCAGAACGTGCGCCTGAAGATGGTCAACTTCGTCCGGTCATTCGTCAGCGGCACGCACGAAGTACGCATCCAGGCGCGTGACGAAACCGGTCAACTTGGAGGATACCGCTGGCAGTTCAGCGTCGGAAACGCCCGGCCGCCTGCCGCCGTGCCAGCCCCGGCACCCACCGCACGGCCGGCCGCGCCCTCAGCCCCGACACACACACCACTGGTCGTGCCGACCCGCCGCCCGACCGTCGCCCCGGCCCCGGCCGCAAAACCGACAACCGCGCCGCCTCGCTAATTGGCGCGCATCTTGCATGTCCGCGCGGTGCACATCCGATCTGGTGCACGGCACGTATACCGTGTAGTACCGTGCCCCGACACGCGGCTTGACAGTACAGTCACCGTGAATGCTGCCCGCCTCTCGGGCGACCAGCTTGCTTGTAGGAGCGCCGATGCCGAGCCGTGAGCCACGCAACCAACGGGTCTGGCTGCGAGACCCGTTTCTGTTCACCCTCTCGCTGGTGTCGCTGGCTTGCGTAACGATCTCCCTGGCGATCACCGGACGGCTGTTCAGCGACCCTGCCCTGATCGGACTGGCCGTCGTCTCGACGTTCCCGGCGTTCTGGCTGTTCTACCAGCGGCAGCGCGCCCTGACCGGCGGCCAGCCGAACGACCAGTACCGCCGCCGCTAGCGCATGCGGCCAGGACAGCTATCTCTGGTCGGTTAGACCGAGAGCCGCCGTGCATGTCTTGGCATCCTGGCGCACGGACCATGCCGCAGGAAGCGATAGCAGACAGATGAAAGCGGCTCGCACGCCGACTGGGCCGACGTTAAAAGCCGGCTGCTGTGCCGCCCCCGACAAAGGTCCGCCAGGAACCGCAGCCGTCCACGACAGTCAGGAAAACCGTGGCCGCTTGTCCGGCGACGGTCCGGCGGATCGTGAAGTCCGTCACGACAGTGTTCGGTGGAAAGGTCACTGTCTGGCCACTGGCGATGGACTGGCCGTTCAGCGTGACGGTGGCGTTGTCGAGTACGCTGAACTGTAACCGCTGGAGGAAGTTGTTCGTCTGCGTGTTCAGCGGCGTGGCCTCCACGTGCACGGCCAGCTCTCCGCCGCCGACCGCTAAGGTAGATGTGACATTCGGGCGCGGCGAGCAGGCGACCACGACATCGTCGTTGGTGATCGTGCCGATGGCCTGAGCCGTCCCGAGCGTCGCGTTGGTGGGGATTGAGAGGGTGACGGTGAACGTCTCGTCCGGCTCGAACAGCGTGTCGCCGAGCACCGGCACGGCGATGGGCTGGCTCGTGACGCCAGGCGCGAAGGTCAGGGTGCCGCTCGTGGCCGTGTAGTCGCTGCCGAAACTGGCGGTGCCGTTCGTCGTGGCGTAGGCGACGGTGATCTGCTGGCCGCTCGGATTGGACAGCACGGCTGAGAAGGTGGCGGACGTTGGGCCGGCGTTCCCCTCGGCCACGCTCACGTTCGCGACCGATACGAAGGGGGTCGGGTCGTTGTCGAAGATGGTGAGCAGGGCCAATGACTGCGCCCCGATGGCGGCGCCGCCGGTGGGGCTGCCGAGGGTCAGGGCGACGGTCTCGTTCGGCTCCTTCAAGGCGTCATCGACGATGACGACGCTGATGGTCTTGCTGGCGGCCTCGCCGTCGGCGAAGCTGACCGTGGACGTCGTCGCCGTGTAGTCACTGGGGGCCAGGGCCGTCCCGTTTGCCGTGCTGACCGTCGCGCCGACGCTGCCTTCTGAGCCGCCGGTGCGTGTCACCGTGATCGTGGCGTTGCCGTCCCCCTCGCCGACCGAGAACGTGGCGGCCCCCAAACCGAGCGTGCCGAGCGACCGTTCGTAGGCCCCGGCGTCGCAGCGGGCACCGGCCGGGCGGGACTGTCCCCGCTGGTCGGTGGTGATCGACGCGCTGTTAGCCTGACCGGTGAGGGTGCACGCGCCCTGGACGGCGTCCAGAGCAGGGCTGCCCACGAGCAGCGCGTGCGTCTGGGTCGGCCCGCCGTTGTTCGCGAGCGGCCCCACCAGGATCGCGCCGTTGGCGATCTGCTGGTCGCCAGTCCCGGCCAGCCCACACGACGTGTCATCGGCCACGTTCGAGCCGAGCGAAGCGACCGAGCCGGCGCAGTTGGCCCCGGACACACCCGTGTCAAGGAGCGTCGCTCGAAGAGATACCGTTCCACCGTCGTTGTCGATGCCGCCGCCATCGGGGGCCGAGTTGCCGCTGAGAGTGCTGTTTGTGACGGCCACCGTGCCGCCGAAGACCAAGATGCCGCCGCCTAGATTGGGTGCCGAGTTGCCGCTGAGAGTGCTGTTCGTGACGGTCAGCGTGCCGACAATGATGGAGATGCCGCCGCCGCCTTGATCGGCCGAGTTGCCGCTGAGCATGCTGCCCAGGACGGTCGCGGTGCCGTTAAAGACCAAGATGCCGCCGCCGGCGTTGGCCGAGTTGCCGCTGAGGGTGCTGTTCGTGACGGTCAGCCTGTTGGAGCTGGTGATGCCGCCGCCGTTACCACTGCTCGAGTTGCCGCTGAGGGTACTGTTCGCGATGGTCAGCGTGCCGTTGTTCTCGTTGTTGATGCCGCCGCCGCGAAAGCCTGAGTTGCCACTGAGAGTGCTATCCGTGACGGTCATCGTGCCACTGTTGTTAATGCCGCCGCCGCTGGCGGCCGCCGAATTACTGCTCAGGGTGCTGTTCGTGACGGTCATCGTGCCTCTCAGGTTGTAGATGCCGCCACCCCGGTTGTTGCCACCAGAGGAGGCCACGTTGCCACTGAAGGTGCTGTTCCCGACGGTCACGGTGCCGCCGTCGTTAAGGATGCCGCCGCCGGCGTTGGCCGCATTGCCACTGAAGATGCTGTTCATGACGGTCAGCGTGGCGCCGATGTTGATGCCGCCGCCGTTGTTGATGCCGCCGCCGGCGTTGGCCGAGTTGCCACTGAAGATGCTGTTCGTGACGGTCAGCGTGGCGCCGTTGTAGATGGCCCCGCCGTCTAAGATTGCCGCGTTGCCACTAAAGGTGCTGTTCCCGACGGTCAGGATTCCGCCGTTGTTGATGCCGCCGCCGTCAGTGGCCGAGCCGTTGCGGATCGTCAGCCCGGAAATGCCGACAGTCCCGCTGTCAACCTTGAGCACACTCGTTGCCGACGCCGTACCCTTCTGGCCGTCAATGATCGTGCTGGCAGCGCTGTTGCCAGTGATCTGCACGCTGTGCAAAATGGTGATAACGCCATTCGTGAGCAGGACCGGCGTGCCGTCGGTGCCGGCCGTGAACATGATCGCGTCATTCGTACCATACGCACCCGTGGCGACGCAGCCGCCAGTACCATTGCTGCCAGCGTTCACAGCGGCGACGGCTTCGCGCAGGGAACAGGCCGCACCGCTGCCACTCTCATCAACGGCGGTGGTTACCTGGATGGTGGCCGCGAGGGCCGGCGTCACACCGGACAGCCAGCAAAGGGCGGCGAGAGACGCGGCCACCGCCAATAGCCGTGCGCATGCGACCAACATCTCTAGCGCTCCCCAGGCCATCCGCGACCCGTGGCGCATGATAGCGAACGCCGACCAATCCCACCATACGCCGGCACCAATCCGACCGCCGGCACCGGCACGAGAGAGCAGGGATGGTCGTGACCTCCGCTCTGGGCTGGGAAGGAAAGCCGCCGGTGCCCTACCGGCGGCTGACCCAGGGACGCAGTTCCTGCCCAGAGATGCTGGTAGTGGGCCAGCCAATAAGCCTACGCCTCGTCGGGCAGCCGCAGCCGATAGATGCGGACCTGCTCCGCGATGCCCTTCAAGCGGGCCAGAGCAAGTTCCGGCCGCACGCCAGCCTCGGCGATGACGGCCTGAGCGTCCGGCGCCTCGCAGACCTCGGCCGTCGCGGCAACCTCGCCGCCGCCGGCCTCATGTTCCACGCGCGCCGCGATGTTGACCGTCGTCCCGAAGTAGTCAAGCCGGTCGTTGGCCGTGACGGCGACGCACGGCCCCTGGTGGATGCCGACACGCACCAGCGTGGTCGGGTCGGCCTCGCCGCGCAAGTCCAGCCGCCGAATCTCGCGTTGAATGGCGAGACCGGCCGCCAGCGCATCGCCTCCCGTCGGGAACGTTGCCATCACCGCGTCGCCAATCGTCTTGACGATGGCCCCGTTGTGGTCCGCAATCGCCCCGCCCAGGATAGCGAACTGATCCTGCACGATGCGGAACGCCCGCGCCTGCCCGACCCGCTGATACAGCGCGGTCGAGCCGGTCAGGTCAGTGAACAGGAACGCCAGCCGCGTGACACCGAGTTGCAGCCCCGGTGCCAGCACCTCCGACGAGAACAGGTCGCGGAACTCCGGCATGGTGCTGACCACCGCCGCCGTCGCGATGGTGTCCGGCCAGCGCGTATCTTCCAGCACGAACGTCGTCGGCGTCGGCAGGCCATTGACGACCCGCAACGTCAAGTCGCCGGGCTGGGCCGTGACGTGACGCGGCTCCACGCCTTCCGCACGGATGGTCAGACTGGCCGGTGTACTGGCGGCCTCCGGCGAGACATCCAGGCCGCCGGTCTGTGCGACTCCAGGCGTCCGGATGCGATACAGCCCGGCCGTCACCTGACACGCCACATCCTGCTGCTCGCCGGGGGCCAGCGGCACCTGTGCAACGACGTGCGGCGTCCGCATCGGGCCACCGACGCAGAACTCGCGGATATCGACAGTCCGGATCGCCGGCGCAGGCGAAAAGCGGACTTCGACAAGCTGGTCGAACGACGCATCGAAGACGATGTTGCACGATTCGCAATGGGCTTCGGAGCGCAGATCGCGCAGCGCCTGGACCTCCGACTTGCCGACGCGGCAGCCGGGGCACAGCACGTCCCAGGTCATCGTCAACAGACCCGCAACGGTCGCCTGCAAGCAGACCGCCAGCGTCGCCCGCCGATCTTCTCCCCAGCGGTCGGCCAGCTCAAACGGGCGCATGCGGGCCACGTCCTCGTCGCGGGCGGTCGTCACATGATCACAAAGGCGGTCGATGATGACTTTCGACCCGCCGGCCGCCACCATCCGCCCGACGACATCCCAGGTGCGGTCTGGCGGCTGCCGTTTCGGCGCGAGATTCGGGAACGGGTCGTCGCCCTGGCCGGCCAGATAGCGGTCGAAGATGGCCGTCTGCGCCACAATCTTGTCGATGGACCGCTGGCCGAACCCGGTCGCGATGATCGCCCGGCCGGCGAGGTTGCGCGGCTCGATTTCGACGAAGACGCGCAGGTCCGTCTCCTCGCCTTCGCGCACCATGTCCACGCCGCCGACGATCCGCTTGAACGGCCCGCCGTGGAAGTCGCGAAAGAAGACATAGCCGTACGGTTCGCGCCACAGGAACGGGTGCTCCGTCCAGCGGGCCAGCGGCACCCTCAGCACCGTAATGCTGGCCTCGATGCGTGAGCCGCCAGCCTCCAGCGGCGTAAACTCGTAATTGATGGGTGGCAACCCCAGCGCACGATTGAGCGTCGGGGTGTCGGCCAGCAGCGGCCACAGGGCCTCCGGCGTTGCCTTGAACCGGCCATGACTCTCAAATCGCTGAACTGCTGGCATCGGCCTGACCTCACCCCCGCCCGGACGCAGCACGCTGTTACCGTCAGGAGCGCATGCTGCCTACAGCGTACCCCCTTGCAGTATGCTGATGGCGTCATTCGAGACCAGCTTTCGGCGGTCACATGGCGGGCGCATCGCTGGTTCGTCCGCAAGGGACGCCGCCCCCGTCTGCATTGTGCACGGGCCGATGATGCGCTACGCTCGCCTCACCCCGCACAATGCACTGACTGATCGATTGCAGATTGGGGCGCGCACCGCTGCGCGAGCACTGGTGTCCGTGCCTCGCTGGTCTGGCTGACGAGGAGTACCGACCGTGCGTATCACCGAGATGAAGCTGACCCCCATCGCTGTGCCCGATCCCCCGCTCCGCAACTCGTGGGGCATCCATGAGCCGGTCTTCATGCGGGTCATCATCCAGTTGAAGACCGACAACGGGCTGGAAGGCCTCGGCGAAGCGCCCGGCGGCGGCGCGATGGTTGCCTCATTGGAGGCCGCGCGCAGCCACATCATCGGCATGGACCCGTGGCAGCTTGAGCCGCTGCGCGTCACGCTCCGCAACGCGCGGCTCTACTCGGCGCTCGAAGAGGCGTGCCTTGACCTGATCGGCAAGGAGACCGGCCGCCCAGTCAGCGACCTGCTCGGCGGCACGATCCGCACGAAGGTGCCGTGGGCCGCGTACCTCTTCTACAAGGAAGCCGGCGACGACGAATGGGGTGAAGTGCTGTCGCCAGAGTCCATGGTCGAACTGGCCCAGAAATGGGTTGACCGCTGGGGCTTCAAGTGCATCAAGGTCAAGGGCGGCGTGCTGGAGCCAGACGCCGAAGTTGAGACGATGCGGCTCCTGCGTGAGCGCTTCGGTCCGGCGATGGGCCTCCGGATCGACCCGAACGCCATCTGGTCGGTTGAGACGTCACGGCGCGTCGCGTACAAGCTGAAAGACATCGACCTGGAATACCTCGAAGACCCCACCTCGGGCATCACCGGCATGGCCGAGGTTGCGAAGGCGACCCACACGCCGCTCTCGACGAACATGTGCGTGACGGCGTTCGACCACATCCCCGAGGCGTTCCGCTGCAATGCGATCTCGGTGATTCTGGCGGATCATCACGTCTGGGAAGGTCTGACCGGCTGCGTCAAGATGGCGCGCTTCTGCCAGACGCTCGGCTGGGGTGTCGGCCAGCACTCGAACAGCCACCTCGGCATCACCATGGCCGCGATGATCCACCTGGGGGCGGCGGTCTCGAACATGCTGTACGCCAGCGACACCCACTACCCGTGGAACCCAGACGACATCATCAAGGGGCCGATGTTCGAAATCAAGGACGGCTATCTTGAGGTGCCAACCGGCCCCGGCCTGGGCGTAGAGTTGGATGAAGAGAAGCTGGCGAAGTACGCCGAGGCGTTCAAGCAGCGTCGCAGCCACGCCCGCGACGACGTAGCCGCCATGCGCGAGCGGTACGGCGACTGGTTGCCACTGAAGCCCCGTTGGTAAGACCGGCCCTCGGAGCGAGGATCGGGTGGTATACTGGCGCGCGCCAGCAGATCGCGGTCGCGGCCCGTGAGCGTCGCGCCGGAGGAAGCATGTTCAAGAAGACCGAGGAATCCGAGTGGACCCGCTTCTCCCGGGCGCTCGGTGGCACGTCGTCCCCACCGGCGACTGAGGACGAGCAGACGGCGGCGGACCAGATCGAGGAGCCACCGACGCTCGCACAGATGTCGGCGGCCGAGACGGCGGTCTACACGCCCCCGCCCGCACCGCCGGCCTCGCCTGAGCAGACATACACGCCACCACCTGCATCCGCATCGTACGACCTCCCCGAGACAGCGGCTCCTGCCCCGGCACCGGCCCCGCAGCCCCTGTCGGTCAACCTCAGCCGCCCGTCGAGCCTGAGCCACGACGAGTCGGTCATCGGCGAGGGCGCGAACGTCGAGGGCACCGTGCGTTCGGAGCGGTCGATCCGTATCGTCGGGAGCGTACAGGGCGAGATCGAGAGCCGACAGCGCGTGGTCGTCGAGGAGACGGCGCGCGTCCAGGCCCGCATCACCGCCGAGCACGTCACCGTGCTGGGCGAGGTCAACGGGTCCATCGACTGCACCGGGCGCGTCGAGATCGCCTCTGGTGCGCGGGTCATCGGCGAAGTGACGGCGGGCACGCTCGTGATCCAGGAGGGTGCGTTCTTTGAGGGCGCGCTCAAGATGACCAACAACCGGGACGCCGGCCAATAGTTGCCATTGCTGCCAGCCCCACGCGGCTGGCGCGCCAGTCGCCCCGGTGCCTACAATCGGGCGCAGATCCTCTGAGGAGTGTCACACGTGGTCGTCAGCGAGGGCATGGAACTGATTATCGTCCTGCTCGTCATCCTGGCGAACCTCGTCGGCCTGGTCTGGCTGCAGAAGTGGTCCGGGCTGACCTGATCGTCAGATTCACCAGTACGAGGTAGCGGCCCGCTGAAGAGGCGGGCCGTTTTCATGCGCGGCGTCTCGCCACCCCGAGTCGTTCGCCGGCAGACGCCCTGGCCGGAGACACCAGCCTGTGCATGCATCAACAGCCGTCCACTCCCCTTGTCATCTGTCATCCTGGGCAGCGAGCTTGCGAGCGTCGCGCAGGATCTCACGCATGAGCGCGTCTGAACTGGCAGGTTTGCGGCGAGTTCAATCCGGGTAGATGGCGTCGGCGCAGTTCTGGTCAGCGGGCTTCGGGCCAGGCAGGCGTGGCGGGTCGCCATCGACCGGGCCGACGGCATCGGCGTCGATCCAGAAGTTGCCGCCAGAGTACGGATTCAGGACGTACAGGCGCGGGCCATCCTGCGGTCGCTCGACCCTGAACACGCAGAACTGCTGCGTCGTCGCGCCGAAACTGACAACGCCGGACTCGCGCACCTGACCGCTCCACATCTCCGCCTCGCGGTGATTCTTGACCCAGTAGGGTGTGAAGGGCACCGGCGTCTCGGTCGGTAGCGCACTGGCGGCGGGCGCAGGGGTCGGCGATTGCAAGACCTCGGGCGTGGTGCGGAACGGATTCGGCGGCACGGCCGGCACGGCGTCACAGCCCGCAAGCAGCAGCAGGAGTACGAGCGGCAGCAGCCCGTACGCTCGGGCGGCGCACCGTCGCTGTGTCAGCATCGGGGGGTCATAGGGTCGCGGTCGCGCAGCATCGGACTCCAGCGGCGGGCGGCAGTTCTGGGCCGGGCCGGCCGGCAGCATTGTACCGCCCCCGCTGCACTGTCTCAACCCGCCCCCCCGCAAGCGGGAGAGGGGAACCCCTCCGCGCCACTCGCCACTCGCGAGCGTCCGTCAGGGGCGCGGCACCAGCGCGCCGCTCACCGGGCGCGGCAGCACCACCACGCAGTCCCGGCCGGCAGCGCAACGCTCAGTCCTGACCGACACGGTACCCGCCGCTACGCTCACATCAACCTGCCCGTGGTCGCGGCGGGCCAGGAACGGCACCGCCAGATGGCCGCGCACTCGCTCCGCGCTCTGCTCGCCAACCAGCAGCAGCCACGATTGCGCCGGTAGGAGCCGCGCCCAACTGATGGCGCTCGTCGGCAACGCTCCGACCACCGCACCGTCGCCGGCGAACGTTGCCCACGCTGCACTCGGCTGGCCGGGGCCGGGCAACAGCACTGTCACGCCACCGGCCGAGATCACCAGATCCAGCACCGGACGGTCGCCGGCCAGCCGCGCGTCAAGGACAGCAATCTGCACGCCGCTGTCCGCCTCGAACTGTGTCCCCGCCGCGATACGGTCAAAGCGAATCTCGGCATGAGCCGCAGCGTCGTCACCTTCATCTACCGTGGCGCTGCCCAGCGGTGAACGAAGGGCCAGCAGATCAACGTTGTGACGCACGCCGTCTGGCCCGATCACCGCCCCGACGGTCGTCTCAGCGGCCGCGGCCAGCGCCCAGACGCTCGGTGCCAGCCCGAAACCCGCGTCGCCAGTCAACACCAGGACGGAACTGCGGCCCGGCGTCCGGACGAACGCGGCCGGCGGCTCAACGTCCAGCAGCGCAATCTCGACCGCTGGGGTGCCACCCATAGCGGGCAGGCCCACCATCGGCGGGAGGATCAGCACCAGCGCGCCGCCGGCCGTCGCGCTAACCAGCCACGCCGGCCGCACCCCCAGCGCCCGCAGATCGGCTGAGCCGGCGGCAACCCAGCACGCTAGCGCGGCATACCAGATCAGCGGCAGCCACGCTGGCGGGCGACCGACTGCCAGTTCGGCCCCCGGCAGCGTCGCCGCCCAGGTGATGATCGCCAGCAGATAGCTCGTCGGGAGCCATGCCACCAGCCCCAGCACATCCCCCAGGCCAGGCAGCCAGCCCAGGCCCGCCAGCGCCGCCCCCGCCGTCATGATCGGGACGATGGCCGGTGCTGCCAGCACATTGGCCGGCAATGACACCAGCGACAACCGCTGGAACGTGCCGACGATGATCGGCAGCGTAGCAAGCTGGGCCGCCAATGCCACCGCCAATTGCCCGCGCACGAATGGCGGCAGCCAGCGCATGCCGCGCTCAATCGACGGGGACAGCAGCACGAGGCCGGCCGTCGCAGACACCGACAACTGGAACCCGAGATCGAACGCCAACCCAGGATCCCAGGCCAGCAGCACCGCGCAGGCCAGTGCCAGCGCCGCCACGGTGTCCGGCTGGCGTCCGAACCCAAGCGCAGTCAGGGCAAACGTCGCCATCGTGGCGGCGCGCACCGCTGAAGGCGGCGCGCCGACCAGCAGCGTGTAGACCCAGACCCCGGCCATCGCTACGAGGCTTGACGGGCCGGGTCCGAGCGCCCGCCGCACCAGGAACAGCAGTGCGCCGGCTACCATCGCGACGTTTGCACCGGAGACGGCAGTCAAGTGTGATGTGCCGGTCGTGGTCATGGCCGCGCGCACGTCCGGTGGCAACGTGGCCCGCGCTCCGAACACGATGCCGCTGACCAGCGAGGCGTGCGGCTCGGGCAGGACCGCCTGGGTGTTCGCCTCGAAGGCGGCGCGCGCCCGCACCAGCGCCTGCGTTGGCGTAACGCCGCCGGCTTCGATGACGCGCGCGCCGGGTGCGTCCAGCACGCGCCCGATGCCGCGTCGGGCCAGCATCTCAGCCAGCGGCCAGCCTGGGCGCGAGCGCGGCCGGGCCAGCCGGCCACGTACCTCCATGCGATCTCCATAGGCCGCCGGCAACACCGGGAGACGCACCAGCACGCGCGGACGCTGCCCGTCAAACGTCGTCGGGGCGACAGGGGCATCCGCGACAAGCAGGCTCAGTGTGTCCACGGCGATAACGGCTTCGATGCGCTCGCCACGGGCCACCGGCACGTCCGCGATGCGCCCCTGCACCAGCACCGCTCCGTCGAATCCAGCGAACTGGTCCGGCGACAGCGGATCGCCCTGCATGATGACGCGGCCCTGCCCGGCCAGCAAGGCGGCCAGCCCGAGCGCCAGCAAACGCGGGCCAGGAGCCGCCAGGAGCCATGCGGCGACCAACGATGCCAGCGCCGCAGGAAGCAGAAACAGGACCGGCAGCGCGAAGACGGCAGCCGTGGCGATCCCAACCGACCAGCCGATGGCCAGGACTAGCGCCGCGCTCCCCATCACCGTCGTCCCCCCTGCCGCCTGATCGCCTGAGGCCTACTACCGGCGCGCTCTACCGTTGCAGCGGCGCATCGTTCGCCATCTAGACGCGAGGATACGCGCGGCCGGACGGTTCGTCAAGCCTGGGTGTGGGGGAAGGCAGGGCGGAGTGCCGGGGCGGCGCATGCGGTGTGTCGCGAGCATGAGAGGTAAACACTACACGGTGATTTCCAACAAAACGAGTGGGCACGCACTGGCGCGACGTTGGGCGAAATGTCGGAGTCCCCTGTGGCCAGGTAACTCCGCGCAAAGTGGCTCATAATGGGCAGTCGAAACCTGACCGAAACCGCGACGGCCGGGCCACAATCGCTGTACGATACGGCAGAAGTGATGTGTCGGAATCTCGCGTCGTCAACCATGGCCAGCACGCATCAGCGCGTGACTCGTAACCGACAGGATGCGGTACCACGCGACCGTTCGCGTGGC
>Ga0105048_10007823_pt1 | contig 17146 bp, 11 predicted proteins | sample MAT05_FD_78382 | JGI IMG/M metagenome (GOLD analysis project Ga0105048, IMG submission 78382) | Freshwater microbial communities from Lake Fryxell liftoff mats and glacier meltwater in Antarctica - MAT-05 | ecosystem: Environmental > Aquatic > Freshwater > Ice > Liftoff microbial mat | place...
AGCAGCGCCCGTTTCGAGGACCCTGCCCGCACGAAACCTCGTCCGGCCCGTCAAACTCCAAAGGATTAGCAACAAACAGTTTAACCCGCTAAGCGGATAGAGCGGCTGCCACACGCTCAGGCAATACAAAGTCACACCCGGCAGGTGTGACCCACCGTGGGTCACACCTGCCGGGTGTGATCGTAAAGTTTTGTAAGGTGCAAAGTCACTCTCGGCAAGAGTGACCCACCGTGAGTCACACCTGCTAGGTGGGCTAAAAATCAATGCAATTAGCCTCAAGACCTCTTCAGCAACCACTGAAGCACGTTGAGCCAGAATTTATTGTAGTGTTCCCAAAATACAAAGTTGCATCCCCAATGCGGCGCCGGATCCGATGTGTAAGCGACGGATCGCCCCTGGCCGATTTCCGAAACCGCCAAAAGAGGGTCGTTCGTTCCTTTCCATCGTGCAAGCACTTCACCGCCAACGCGAGGCCGAACCTGATTGTATCCCAGTATCGGAGGCAATTCGGAGAAATCGATCCCTTGCAAAATGGGATGCTCAGGAGCGATCACTTCGGCGGTATAGCCCTCGGTGCTCTCGATCAAATCTTCATAGTCGAGGCACGTCACAGGGAGCAGATCTCGCAATCCACAGCGTCCCCAACCTCCCATTCCGTGATCGCCGGTAAAGCTCTGCCATCCTCCGAGAAATAGGATGCCCACTCCTCCCCGAACCGCTTCTGCGGTAAGGCGAATACGATCGGGGAATGTCAGATACTTTGTGCCAAACTGTTCTCGTTTGAAGAAGGCCGGGGCTAGCTGAAAGTTCCTGGCTTCGATATCGGAAAAGACGATGACATCGTAAGTCGCCAGTATATTTTCGTACTCTCCCGGCTTGAGCATATAAAAATCCCATGACGGGACGCTGGTCACTACATGCTCGCCCGTCGACTCGAGCGCTTCCTTGAGCCACTTGCCATAGTTGAAAATCTCTGTCCCTTTCACCGAATGATGAAAAGCGGATTCTGCATAAATAGGCCCAAGCTGAATCGCCCAATCCCCTGCGTAATAGATCTTTGCCATTTGCAACTTTCTGTAGGTACTACTGAAACGATCGGACGATTACGAATCCGGGTGATCGGCATCGAACATGCCAGAGCGGAGATTTGCCAACATTTCGCGAATGTCTTTCAGGCCGCGGATCGCAACGTAGACGGTTACCGTACAGTACCAAGCAAGTGTAGCAAAAGTGAGAAGCCCCCAGAACCATCGGTAAAATTGCATGTAGGATCATCCAGTTTGAGTTTCGGAGACGTGAGATCATTTAGGACATCTGACGATAGCCAAGAGCTATGCGTTTAGTAATTTTCGAGTGGGCTTTAAGGACGAAAAAAGAATCATGGAAACACCCGCTAGAACAAACGCCCCGATTTTGGCTCGATCCTGGGTGAATCCGAATTGATTCAAAAGAACGGTCGCTCCCATAGTCTTTTCGAGAACCAAATATGAGATTGGAAATGCTGCGCCTACAATGATCGCAGCGACAGCACCCCAATCGTTCGCGCCTCGCCAATAGCAGCATGCGATCAATAGCACCGACATACTGGAGAGATACACTGTCCCCGTGGTCGTAAGATAATCCCAGAGTCCACCTTCGAGCTTGTAAAATAATCCGTAAAAGAAAAGAAACAAGCCGACCAGGGCAACAATCAGTCGACTGATCAATAGCCCCGTTTTCTCCGAGGTCACACCTTTGCGAAACGGGCCCAGAATGTCATTGTAGATGACTGCCGTCCAGGTGATCATGTAGGACGAATCCGTCGACATGTCAGCAGCCAACATGGCTGCAACCAACACTCCCATCATTCCGATGGGCACCACCATTCCAAGATAGGTCGGCATCGCATTGAGTGTCGATCCGTCTCCCACAATCGAACCAGGCGCAAGCATCGCCAGGGCTGCGATCCCCCAAATACCCGGAATGAGAAAACGACACACGAAGAAGAAACTCGTTCCAATATATATCTTGCGACCCGTCCACGTATCCTTAGCGGCCAAAAGACGTGCGATCGTTGTTTGCCATGTAAGGGTTGCCGCGACCTGTACAAATGTCTGAGCCAATACGTACTCCCACCCTAGTTTTGGATGCAAGAAAGGGTTGAAGCCGCCGGGACCATGCCGCTGCTCAACGGTATCGACAATAGTGGACCATCCTACCTTGCTGAGAATCAGCCAGGTGACTGCCAGCAACCCAACGCTCATCACGATGAACTGCAAGTAATCCGTTACAAGCACCGATAACATTCCTCCAAGAATTGTGTAGACGGCAACCATGATCAAAAGTGCCGTCATCGTTATAACGAGGTAATCTGGGTTCATGCCTGTGACGAACACCAGGAACTCTCCCCCGACTCGCAGAAAAACACCCATATTGAGCAGTCCTCCAAGAACAATGACCACCCCTGCAAGCCAACGAACGAACTTGCCAAATCGCTTCTCGAACAATTCAGGAATGGTCATGACACCGGAATCCCGAAGGGGCTTGACGCAAAAGCCCGTGACTCCGATGAAAAGCATGGCTACCGCTTGCAGAATCCCAGGCGTTGCACCGGAAAACCCGTACTCATATCCCGCCTGGGCGGTGTACATGCACGTGACGATGCCGAATTCCGTTGCGGCAAGGGAAGCGATCCCAAGGTACAAATTCATTTCTCGGCCTGCGACCAAGAAATGATCCACACGTCCTACGAAACGTCTGACCAGCAAGCCCGCGGCCATGGTTGCCACAAGATAGAGCCCAATGATGCTACCGTCTACCAACCAGGAAAAATGCGACATGAGGTTAAACTCGCAGCCCGACGCGTCCCAAGGCAAAGTTTGGTAACCAATCCGTTTTGGTTCCCCGTTTGAATCGCCTAATTCTGAAGGGCCGAAAGAACCGTGTCAACCATACTCAAAGCAAGCAACCCTTAACTACGCAGCCCGCCGGTCGTCTTGCTGACGACGCATTTTGCGTCGCTCCGCCTTGCTCATCGCTCGGCCTGAGTTGTCTTCGTCTTCCTCGTCGTCTATCGCATCTGACTGTGTCGAAGGAAGCGATTGGCCTGGCCTAATTGGAATAGGTTTGGTCGGCGCAGGCCCCTGGTTCACCGCACTCCGCGGTCCACTGGATGCGTCTAATGGCGGCTTGAGTTTCAAGCCGTCCAACATGCCGAACAGGCCGCGTCTGCCCGGCTTGGCGTTCCCGTCGTCAGAGCGTTCCTTGGCAACTTCTGGTTTCTTCGCTGCAGGCGTTTCAGAAGATTTGGTCTTTCTCGTCAAGGAAGACAGCCACGATTTCTTGACCCCGTTCCCATCTTTAGAAACATGGTTAACGCGATCCTGCTTCGGAGCGGCTTTCTTTGCCAAGGCGTCGCTCTGCTTAGCTTGGTCAGGAGCCAGTTTCGCTGCCTTTGTATCCGTCTTTCGTTCCGTTTTTTCCATGACGGGTTCAATATGTCGATTGCCACCGATCCCGAACCAGCCACGCTTCTTGGTCAAACCTTGATCTTCGGTAGGGCCATCGTCTTCACGTATCGGGTCATCTACGAGCTTTTCGTTCAGCTCCTGACGTTGTTGGATCACACCGAACAATCGACCTGCAGGTTTATCTTTCGGATGAAAGGGTTCGTCCGCTCGATTTCGATTCGTTTTCGATTTCGCATCCCCGTCGTCCTCTTGCCCTTCCAGCTCCTGCTCTCTTCCTCGCGGCCACGTTGGGAGCTTTAGCTTCCATGGTCGACGTTGCTCGTCGTTCAGACCTTCTCTGGCGTCGGAGTGCTCTGCTGGTCCGTTTCGTCGCAACGAGATTTTGGGGATCTTCATGCTGGGCATCTTCCATTGGATAGGAGCTAGGTTTGCTCCGTTTCTCTCAAGGAATCGTTTTTGAGCGTGAATATACGTTTGACGGAGATAGATGCCTGAGGCTTGAAAGACAGCAAGTATCCCGCCGAACCAGCAGCTTCCTACGATCATGTCGGTGGTGGCTGGGGGCCATGTCGTCTTGAGAAGACCGGTTCCAAGCAAAGCAGAAACGGCCCAAGCAGAAAGACCCAATAGCCAACTGACCACGCTCATGGGTGCCGTTTTTAGTTCGCTACAAAGCCTGATCCCCATGACACCCACTAGGGATGCGAAACTGGCAAGCACCAGCGGCCAACCGCCATATCCAATTTCCTTCCGCGCCCATCCGTCGATACTCAAACCGAGAAGATACAAACCCGAGGAGGATGCATCGAAGCTCGAAAAGGCAGCCACGATCGCTAAGACGACCCAGATGCGATAGCGTGCGCGATAGTCGTCCATCCTATGCCGGCGCAATTGAAAAATCATCCAAGCCGATAGCGCCGTCAGCATCCACAGCTGGCATGTCAGCCAATGGGCAATGCTGTGCGACGATCGCAAATCAAACAAAAATGCGATCGGCGGTAAAGCTGGCTTGTTCTGATCCGCCAGGTTACTGACGGCTGAGATGTTTTGAGAAGCAATCGTCGAAATTTGCTTTCCCAAAGGAATGGTTGCCATGCGAACATGGAGCCAATAGTGCGAAAAGAGGAGCGTGCCCCAGAGCAACCACATGCACGTAAGTACGATAGCCAGCGTTCCGCGACGAACCGGTATCAGTTGAACCATGCGCTGTTGGCAAGCCTTGCGAACCGCTTGGCTGTAGCCTGGGTCGCGAGCTTTGTACGCAACATCTCCCTCCTCTTCGTCGCTGCGTTCACGGGCCATGATACGTCGCTTGGCCCGCGCGGTTTCTACCGCATATTCCGAGTCTACAGCCACGGCATCCAGCATGACACGTCGACGCCGATCGATTCGATTGCTTCTCGAGAGCGGCATGAGCGGATCACTTGGTGGAATGCGTGGGGAACCGGCAGAACCCGAGGCCGGCTCCGCAATAGATTCTCGTCCCATTTTCCGCAGGCTGCGTCAAGATCAGCCGAGGCTAAAATTCGCCCGTCCGCCCTTGTAGAACGGCACTCCGGGCCGTTTTTCTTATACTTTACTTTGACGCGACACTAGGGCGCTCGTTTGCGAAGCTTTCTCTGGAGCGAGCGTCGATGAATTCCCAGCCTTCTAGCCGCTTCCGAGATATTGTTGCTGCAGTCGGCAAGGATACGATGAATATGCTCCCACTCGGCCTGAGCGAGCGTCGGGACGGCGATTTGCTCATCGTTTTCAATCATCTGGACCTCCGAACCGCCCCTTTTGAAAGCATTCAAGATGTCGTCAGCATCGGCTGGCTTGGGAAGAAAGTTAACGGCGCCGAGTCGTATGGCATCGATCGCAGTGGCAATGCTCCCGAAGCCTGACAGGATGAGCACCTGCACGTCGTCTCGAATCGCTTTAAGGTCGGGGATAACCGACAGGCCAGTCCGACCCGGCATCCGCAAATCCACCACCGCTAAATCCGTTGGATCCAATCGATAGGCGATTACCGCTTCATCACAGGTACCCGCTACGATCACACGATACCCCCGCTCTCGAAAGGCTTCTGCCAACCGATCGCGGAGCACATCACTATCATCGACCAGGAGGATGCTCTGAAATTCGCTGTCGCTATTCACTAAGACTATATCCCCATGCACTTTTCTAAGAGCTTCTTGGTTGCGGCGATTCCATCATCGGGACTCAACTTCGATCCCTCGTACTCGATTCCAACCCAACTGTGGTAGTTGGCGTCCAGGACGATCTTTATCATCCTGGCAAAATCGATCTTGGTCTCGTTCCCATTCGCGTCGAAGTCATAGCTCTTGGCGCTTACCGCTTTGGCCGAGGGCATCATATCGGTGACTCCCTGGTAGCGATCATACTCGTAGAAGTTGCCGAAGTCGGGCAATGTCCCACAATTGGATTGACCTGTCAGGCGAATCGTTTCAGACAACCATTTCCCATTCGAGCTCAAGCCGCCATGGTTTTCGACGATAACATTGATGTCCAACGGTTTGGCGTATTCGGCCAACCGTTTCAATCCATCGGCTGCAAGCTTTTTTCCTTCTTCGTAAGGCGCTTTGGTTTCCGCGTTAACACGAATACTGTGGCAACCTAGATACTTGGCAGCATCAACCCATTTGTAATGGTTCTCGACCGCTTGAGTACGTTTGCCCTCGTTGGTGTCTCCTAAAGCACCCTCGCCGTCGACCATGATCAGTACGTTGGTAACACCCAAGTCATTGGTGCGTTTTTTCATTTCAGCCAAATAGGTTTCATCCTTTGCTTTGTCTTTAAAGAACTGGTTCACGTACTCCACCCCTTCGATGCCAAACTTTTCTTTGGCTACCTTCGCAAAATCGAGATTGTCCATCTCTTTCGCGAATAGCGGTTTGTGGAGGGACCACTGAGCGAGCGAGATCTTAAACGGCTTGGCCGACTCTTGGAAAGCCATCGCTTGTGTCAACGGCGAGAGAGAGACCGCGGCTACACAGGCAGACGCCGATGCCAAAAAATTTCGCCGATCGATCGTTGGGAAGTGGGACATGGTTTGCTAAATGTTCTGATGGAGGGTTAATGAATCGAATGGAAACCGCGGTGGGTCCGGAAGGTTGGCCGAACTCGAAAGAAGCTTATCCCCGCGAGCCGAGCCACTGATTGTATTTTGGCATGCATTGACCGGCAAGCAACGAAATTGACCATCTGCGCACCAATAAAGCACAATCGGCGACCATTTCATTCTATCTGCCGGAAAAAAGTCCCGACACCGACTCTATTCCATCCTTAGGCCTGTGTAGGCTATAATCGGGCTGTTCCGTTTTCGTAGAATATCGCGATTCACCCGCCTTTTCGGCAACCGAAACCGTCCCCTCGATGAATCGCCCAACCCACCCAGATAAGGCAATTCCAATGCGATCGGCTGTCAAGCGTCTTTTGCTAGTTCCCATATTTTCTCTCGGTTGCCTAGGAATGCCGGCCGCTCCGGCTGACGATTTCGATCCGACGGCGGTTGTCAAATCCGCCATTGCCAAGATGAAAGTGGGGGCGAAAGACTGGCCTCAATGGGGCGGCTCTTCCGAAAGAAACAACGTTCCTGCAACGGGACCGATGCCGACGGTTTTTAACGTAAAGTCGGGTGAAAACATCCGATGGTCCATGCCCCTGGGCTCGGAAACCTACGGCAACCCCGTGATTGCGAACGGTAAAGTTTACGTCGGTACGAACAATGGAAACGGCTATATCAAACGCTATCCCGCCACCGTCGACCTCGGCGTACTCCTCTGTTTCGACGAAAAAGAGGGAAAGATGCTCTGGCAGCATAGCAGCGAAAAACTACCCACCGGGCGCGTGCACGATTGGCCAAACCAAGGGATCTGTTGTGCACCTATGGTCGACGGTGATCGACTTTGGTACGTCACCAGCCGTGGTGAAGTGATTTGCCTCGATACGGAAGGTTTCACAGACAACGAGAATGACGGTCCATTCAACAAAGAACCCAACGAGAACAAAGACGAAGCGGATGTCGTTTGGCGTTTAGACATGATGGCTGATTTGAGCGTATCGCAACACAACATGTGCAGCTGCTCGGTCACCAGCGCCGGTGACTTCCTGTTTGTTCACACCGGCAATGGAGTCGATGACGGACACCTAACTGTTCCGGAAGAAAAAGCCCCTAGCTTTATCTGCATGAGCAAAGAAACCGGCAAAGTCATTTGGACAGACAACACACCCGGCGCTAACATCCTCCATGGGCAGTGGTCGTCGCCGGCCTACGGGGTACTGGGCGACCAAGCCCAAGTACTCTTCGGAGGTGGCGATGGCTGGTTGTACAGTTTCGACCCCAAGGGTGAAAATGGGAATAGCAAGCTGCTTTGGAAATTCGACTGCAATCCCAAAGACTCCATCTACAAGCTCAACCTAGCTACGCGAAACCACATCATCGCCACTCCCGTGCTTTACGATGGTATGGTCTATATGGCGGTCGGAGAGGATCCAGAACACGGTGAAGGTGGTGGCCATTTGTGGTGTATCGATCCGACCAAACGAGGAGACGTTAGTCCGACACTCGTTTACAATTCTTCTGACATGACCAAGACCGTAGCGCCCAAACGCAAGCAAGCATTGGTCAAAGCCGACGGGGACGTCGAACGAGACAATCCGAACTCTGCCGCCCTCTGGCACTATGTCGGCAATGAACCAAAAGAGTTCGAAACCACGATGCACCGTACTTGCGGAACCGTTGCGATCAAAAACGATTTGCTCTTTATCGCCGATTTTTCGGGCGTACTGCACTGTTTGAACGCAAAATCCGGAGTTGCCAACTGGACGTACGACATGCTCGCCGCCTCATGGGCCTCACCGTTGATCGCTGACGAGAAAGTCTATATCGGCGATGAAGACGGGGATATCTTGATCTTCGCTCTTTCCAGCGAAATGAAAGTGATCGCAGAGATCAACATGGGCTCCGCTTTGTACACCACCCCGGTTGCAGCCAATGACTCGATCTATATTGCAAACCGAAATCGCCTCTTTGCCATCGAATCGGGAAAGAAGAGCCCCATCACGAAGTAAAGCTACCGTGATTCGAAACACAACCGAGGCCGGGATGATTGTCCCGGCCTTTGTTTTTGGTTAAGTTGGTATGCTTCCCACCCGTTGCATCCAGATCCCAACCACCAAGGCGACTCCTCATGGCCGCGAAATTCCTCTTCCGGTTCTTTTTTGTTCTTTGCTCGTTCGCTGCAATGTGCCAGTTTTCTGTGGCCCGGTCCCCTATTGACATCGATTGGAAATCTCAGAAGCTGAGTTCGGAGTTCCTGGGTGAGGGTGGTACGTTAGCTGATTTGGATGCAGACGGTCACACAGATGCCGTCGCGGGACCTGTGGTTTTCTTCGGTCCCGATTTCAAGACCTCCGCCAAACTCTACGAGTCCAAACCGTATAGCATTGCCGGCTACTCGGACTATTTCTTCGCTTTCGGCCATGATATCGATTCCGACAGCGATCTCGATATCGTCATCATTGGCTTTCCAGGCAAAGCGGCTCACTGGTACCGAAACCCTGGCAAAAAGGAATGTCGCAAAGGGATGTGGGAGCGTTTTGCCATGCTCGATGTCGTCGACAACGAGTCCCCTACGTTCGAAGACATCACCGGTGATAACAAACCAGAGTTGGTCTGCTGCAAGGGCGGGCGATTCGGTTACGCCGAAATGCCAACAGATCCAACCGCCATTTGGACTTTTCATCCTATCAGTGCACCGGGACCTTATCAGCGATTTACTCACGGATTGGGTGTCGGAGACGTCAATGACGATGGTCGGTTGGATCTGATGGCCAAGCATGGGTGGTGGGAACATCCCAAGACGCTCTCCGATGCGGAGTGGCAGTTTCACGCCTTCGAGTTTTCTGGCCCAGGCGGTGCTCAAATGATTGCCGTCGATTTGGATGGCGATGGAAAAAATGAAGTCGTAACGTCATTGGCCGCTCACGGCTATGGACTGTGCGCCTACCAAAAGAAGGATCCCGCATCGGCCGAAAACTGGAACCGGATCGATATCATGACCGACAAAGTGGAGACCTCTCCGACGGGACTTGCGATCTCACAATTGCACGCAGTCGCCATCGCAGATATCGATCGGGACGGCAAACCGGATATCGTCTCAGGCAAACGTTTTTGGGCTCACAATGGAAACGACAACGGAGAGAACGATCCACCGCAACTGGTTTGGTTCAAACCTATCGTCAACGCAAAAGGTATGCGTTTTCAAGCGAACTTGATCGATGACGATTCAGGGGTCGGAACTCAGATTCTAGTCCGCGATGCGAATGGCGATAACAAGCCGGACATTCTTTCCGTCAGCAAACGTGGAGTGCATCTCCTTTCTCAATCGATTGCGTCGAAAACACCGACCATCCCTGCCGACGAGGGAACCGCAATGCAGTCCGCGCCAATCGATGACCCCCTAGGTGGTTTCCGTCCCGCCTGGAACGAAAAGTCAGTCATGAACGTCGACTTCGAGACAGGCGATCTTAGGCATTGGAAAGCTACCGGCGCCGCATTCTTCAATCAACCGATCCGCGGAGACATGGTCTCAAAACGCCGCAATGATATGGCCAGCGAACATCAAGGAGAATTCTGGCTGGGCACGTTTGAGGTGACATCCGACATTGCATTTGGATCGCTAACCAGCAAGCCGTTTCTACTGAATCATCCATGGATCTCATTCCTGTTGGGTGGCGGCTCAGGACCAGAAACACGATTCGAGTTGATCGACGCTAGCGATGGTACGACTCTCAAGAAGATCTCTGGCGCCAACACCGAAACGCTTCGTCGGGCTCTTTTCAATGTAGAAGCATGGAAAGGTAAAGCCGTTCAAATTCGTCTGATCGATAACGCCAAAGAAGGTTGGGGGCATATCAATTTCGACGATTTCCGATTGCATGCAGCCGAGCCCAGTATTCCAGCCGAGCAGAGACTCGCCGCTCCAGACGTTCTGTCCTACCAATCGTTGCCGGCGGACAAGGTCGCGGAAGCGATGACGCTTCCCAACGGTTTTTCCGTTCAAGTAGTCGCGTCCGAACCGGACGTGCGACAGCCTATTGCGATGACGATCGACCATCGAGGTCGTGTCTGGGTCGCTGAGGCATATCAATATCCCATTCGGGCCAAAGGGGATAATGGTAACGACCGTGTCCTCATTTTTGAGGATACCGATGCTAACGGAACTCTCGACTCTCGCAAAGTATTCTGCGAGGGACTGAACTTAGTCAGTGGTATCGAAGTGGGCTTCGGAGGGCTCTGGGTCGGCGCCGCGCCATACCTCCTGTTCATTCCGGATAAGGATGGCGACGACGTGCCGGACGGGCCACCCGTCAAGAAGCTGGACGGCTGGGGATTGCAGGACACACATGAAACTCTCAACTCCTTTATCTGGGGCCCGGACGGATGGCTTTACGGTTGCCACGGCGTCTTCACGCATTCCGAAGTCCGGGTCGTTAGCAAACCCAATGCTGCAAAGGTGAAGATCAATGGCGGGATCTGGAGATACCACCCCGTTCAGGATAGGTTCGAGGTGTTTGCGCACGGAACGAGCAATCCGTGGGGAGTAGATTTCGATGATCGCGGTCAAGCGTTCTTGACGGCGTGTGTGATCCCTCATCTGTATCACGTTATTCCCAATGCCCGCTACCAAAGGCAAGCAGGCGAACACTTCAATAAGTACACGTACGACGACATTCCCACAATCGCGAAACACCGTCATTGGATTGGTGCAACTCCACACGCAGGGAACAATCGGAGCGATAGCTCGGGTGGAGGGCACGCCCATAGCGGAGCCATGATTTACTTGGGTGGTAGCTGGCCCGCCCCGTATCGAGACCAGCTTTTCATGAACAACATTCACGGCGCTCGTCTCAATCAGGATCAGTTGACCCGAGTGGGTAGCGGCTACAGCGGCGATCGAGCACCAGACTTTTTGTTGGCGAACGACAAGAGCAGTCAGATCCTGTACTTCCGATACGGACCGGATGGCCAAGTGATCGCGATCGATTGGTACGATGCCGAACAGTGTCATGTGAATGATCCGAAACGACACGATCAAAGCAATGGAAGAATCTATCGCATCGCCTACAACAACGCCAAACCTATACAGATCGATCTGGCTGCCAAAAGCGACGACGAGTTGGTGGCCTACCAATCCGATGCCAATGACTGGTATTGTCGCACGGCCCGCCGCTTGCTGATGGAACGCTCATCTGCGCGCCCTCTTTCCAACACCTCGAAAGCACAACTGGTTCGACTCACCGAAAGCAGCGAGGCGAGGCTGCGATTGCGTGGACTGTGGACCGCCGCCGCTTGCAATCTCTTGGACGATACGACGATGGACCGGGCGACTCGCGATCCCGACGAGACAGTTCGGGCTTGGGGTGCACGACTGGATGTAGCCCGCCAACGATCCGACAGTGGAGCGGTCTCCGAAGCCACTGCGAAGCGACTCTTGGCTCTTCGTGACGATCCCTCACCGGTGGTCCGCTTGGAGCTGGCGAGCCTGTGCCAAACGTTACCGTCTTCGTTCTCGTTACCTATACTCCAATCGCTGGTCAAGCACGCGGAGGATTCGACTGACCACAATCTACCGTTGATGGTCTGGTATGCCGTCTCCAAGTGCCTCGAGCAATCGCCAGAGAGCTCAGCCCTTCTGCTCGAATCCTGCCGAATCGATTTGGTATCCCGTTTTTTAGCGAGGCAATGGACGGAAACATACATCGACGGTGCGGGTGGCGAAATCGCATCGTTTTCGCAACTCCTGGTTTTGATCGCTAAGGAAAAGGAGCAGAATCGCGCTAGGTGGCTGCTCGATGCCGTACTGGTCGCGATGGAAAAGAAACGGACTGTGCCGGCGCCCGCGGATTGGAAGCCGATTTCCAAGCTTCTCATGGCGCGAACGGATGACTCGTTCCAGACCCGCGTACTTTTGCTCGCGAGCAAGTTTAGTGATGATGAGGCGATCGAAGAACTAAAGAAGTCGGTCGTCGACACTAAGAATGCTCCGGAAAAAAGACAATCGGCGTTGTCCGTCTTGAAGCAGGTCAAGGCTTCGGGATTGGTTGATATCGCTTCGGGTCTGCTGAAGGATCCGAGCATGCGTATCGGAGCGATCTCGGCCTTGTCGGATTCGTTGGATGCTGGTCGTTCCGCGACCTTGGTATCCGAAGCGCGTCTTTGGCCGGAATTGTCCGATCGACGCGCTGCGTGGTATGGAATGCTGCGTCGCCCCGAGACGATCGAGGTGTTGCTGAAGGCCATCGCGAGCGACCAGATCCGGGCCTCAGAGCTGTCCGCGGATATGGTGCAACAGATCCGTCGTTTCGATTCGGCTGCGTTGAATCAACAAGTCGAATCTCTTTGGGGGAATGTTCGTGAACTCTCCAAAGACAAAGAAAAAGCTATGGAGCAAACGAAAAAGATGATCGAAGACCCGAGTCCAGGAACAGACTTAGGAAAGGGCCAAATGCTCTTCGCTAAATCCTGCGGGCAGTGCCATGTGCTATTTGGTGAAGGGGGCAAAATCGGTCCGGAATTGACCGGTTCGAATAGAAAGGACCTCAAGTATTTGCTTGAAAACATCCTCGACCCCAGCGCTGTCATGGCCAAGGAATATCGTCCGCTCATTGTCCAAACAACGGATGGACAGACCATCACGGGGCTTTTGCGATCTAGCAACAAAGACTCACTCCGAATTCAAACGGCCATCGAGGAGGTCGTTTTGTATTCCGACGATATCGCTCAAAAGAAGCAAAGCGAAGTATCTATGATGCCTAGCGATCTGCTTTCACCCTTGAAAGAAGATGAGGTTCGAGATCTGATGGCATACATCAGGTCCAGGTAGGTTTGCTCTCTGACTACGGTTGAGCCGGCGTTTTGCCGGTGCCTTTGCCATCCATCTCCCGAAACAAACGGAAAAAAGGACTGTCGGTAGAGAGAATGAGTTGGCTATCGGTCGTTATCGATTTTTCGTAGGCTTCGAGCGTTCGGACAAACGTGTAGAAGTCTCCGGTCTGTTGAATCGCATCTGCGTAACGCTTAATCACTTCAGCGTCGGTCCTACCTCTTTGTTCGCTGGCCATTTGCTCACCTTCCCCTTCGATCTTTGCAACTTCCGCTTTGGTCTCGTTGATGATCGCGGCTTTGAGCCGTTCCCCTTCGTTTACGTTCTTGGCCGAGATGGCTTGGCGTTCAGCGACCCATCGATCAAATGTCTTGCGACGGACGCTATCCACGAAGCCAATTTGTGAAATACCAACGTCGATCAATTCGATCCCTCTACCGGCATCGGCTTCTCCACCCGATGAAGCCATACGGCGGTGTGCTTCTGATTTGATGCGGTTCAAAATCTCAGCGCGACCAAATCGAACACCCTTTGGCTTCGATTTCTCGGTGGTTGCTAGCAGTTCAGCCGGGATCCCAACAGGAAGCTGCTCGATGGTATTGCCCAGACCGATGTCGCTAATTAAAAGTTCACGATTGGTGCTTCGAACAATTTCCTCGAGATCGTATTGAGTGATAACATCGCGGATCGAGCTGCGAACAATCTGCCCGACTCGCTTCTCCGCTTCGTCCATCGTCCGCAAGCGTTGGATAAAAATGGTTGGGTCGTTGACCCGCCAAATAGCCCATGAAATCAACTCGATTTTCTTATTGTCTTTCGTAGGCAGGTCGGGCAGGAGGTCGTCTTTGGTATCTCCCCAGAATTGCTTGATCTTGGAGACTCGCTGTACTGTGTCTGCGCCGGGCATTTTGAAGTACAAACCGGGCGAGGTATACGCGTTTCGAGGCGCTCCGAATCGAAGCACGACTGCCATCTCGCGCTCATCAATGATGAACACGAAAAAAGGTGAAAGGACGAGCAATAGGACCAATCCGCAAAGTGCGTAGGTGATATATTTCATGGTAGGTTTCAAGGGCTGATGGTGTTGGATTGGTTATCTGGTTCTAGGATTGGCGATGACAGCGGCCGGGACTGCGGCCGGCACCGCGGTCGTCGTCCTCTGGCCGGTCGGAGCGGTCGGCCCCAGCGTGAGCAATGGAATGGGATTGTTCATTTCACCGTCCATGATGATCTTAGGACCGCTACGCTGCAGAACCTTTTCCATCATTTCGATATACATGCGTTGCCTAGTGATTTCGGGCGCGAGTTTGTAACTTGCGTACTTGGACAGGAGAGCGGAGATGGCTCCTTGCGCAACCGCAATCTCTCGAGACGCATATCCCTCCGCTTCTCGCACCAAACGATCTCGCTGCGCTTCTGCGCTTGGGATCAGTTGATTGCGTTCGCGATAGGCTTCGTTGACCGATTGATCTCGCTGCTGAATCGACGCATTGACATCGTCAAAAGCTGCCTTGACACGATCAGGGGGAGTCACCCGCTGCATTTGCAGATCGGTGATCGCGACTCCACTACCAAATTCAATAAGCCTTTCGCTAAGTTCCTTCAGCGCGATTTGGGTGATCTCTTCTCTTTTTCCAGTGAGTAGTTCTTCCGCGGAGTAGTCACCGACTGCCCGGTGCATGACCGAGCGCGAGACTGCAATAATGACATTGGCTATTTCACCCTCGTCGCCATTAAAGTTAAAAAGGTAGTCCTTGGGCTCGTTAACCCGCCAGAAAACATTCCACTCTACGACTGCGGCATAAAGGTCACCGGTCAGGATGAGCTTATCTTCTTGCTCGTCGATCCCAGAAGTCCCTTGACGACCGCTCGGTTTGTCGACATCAGAGTGAGGCAGTCGCAGCGATCTTTCGCCCTGGTCTACGATCACCCTCTCGTCGATCCAGGGAGCTTTGAAGTGCAATCCTGGACCGTCGGTTCGAAGGTACTTTCCAAACCGCAACACCACCGCTTGTTCGTGGGCAGCGACCGAAAACATTCCTGTGAAAAATACGTAAAGCAAAAGCGCCCCCGCCAGCGCAACGGTAGTCACACCCATAATCTGCTTGGGGGAAAGTTCGATCTGATTGCTGGAGCGATTCATAGTCTTGGTGTTCAAAAACAGTTTTTGTAGGGAATTGCAGGTTATTGGTCAGGCCTCAGTCGAACAAACTTGAGGCGCTACGATTGGCAAAATTTACTAAAAGGTTCGGGAAAGGTTCGATTTCCTAGTATGCCTCGCGGCGAAGAACTACAAAAATCGTCTTGAAAAGAATCTTAATGTCCATCCAAATCGACCAGTCGCGGATGTAACGATGGTCGAGCGAAATTCGAGCTTCCATCTTTTCGATGGTATCGGTTTCGCCCCGGCTCCCCTCGACTTGGGCCAGCCCGGTGATTCCGGGCTTGACCTTATGACGCATCATGTAGCCTCGGATCAGTTTTCGGAAGTGTTCATTGTGCGCATTGGCGTGCGGACGCGGTCCCACCAGCGACATGGAACCATTGATGACGTTGAACAGTTGAGGTAGCTCATCCAAAGAAGTCTTGCGAAGGATAGCGCCAACCGGTGTGATTCGAACGTCCCCCTTCGTGGCTTGTACGACAACCGGTCCATTGTCGCAAGTATACATCGATCGGAACTTCCAAACGAGGATCTCCTTACCATCGAGCCCGTATCGCTTCTGTCGGAAGAAGACCGGGCCAGGGGATGAGAGGAGAACTAGAATTCCGCAAATCAACAAGATAGGGGACACCAGGACCACTCCGACGAGACTTAACGCCAAATCGAGCCCTCTTTTGATCCAGCCATCTACGCCGTACATAGGCGATTCAAAAACGCTGACGACAGGCAAACCGCCAACGTGCGTCCATCGAGAATGCAATAGTTCGAACATGAAGAAATCGGGGACGATATAGGCAGATGCAGTTGTATTAGCCAGCTGATTCAATACCGATTGAATTCGCTTCTCGGCTCGCATAGGAAGGGTCACGAGCACCGTATCGATCTCCCCACGTGCGATCATTTCCATCATCCTGCTGCAGTCGCCAATGAAATGCGGCAGGTCTTCTGTTAACTCAGCCCGACGGCCGTCTCCGCGGTCATCGAAGAAGCCCACGATCTTCAACCCGCTGTCGGTAGCCAGTTTGGCGTTTCGGGCTATCTCCATACCCAGCCGATTCGCTCCGACAATGGCCGTTTTCCTAACCCCGAAACCGCGACGTCCTAGAGACTCCATGGTAGCCCTGAGGCACATGTGTGTGCAAAGAAGGAATAGACCGGCCACCAAGTACCAAGCGACAATGGACGATCTAGCAAAAGAATCCGTGGTCCGCGTGAACAAACCTAGCATCAGCAAACACATGAAAGTCGTGGTCCAAGCTGCAGTCACCAAACCGACCTCACTATCAGCGGATCGACCTCGTCCAGGCCTATAGATCCCAAACAGCTCGCCGACCACAAACAACAGGACGCACCCAACCAAGCTGCAGATAGTGGTCAGTTGATTCATCGGCTGGACCGTAAGCCATTGAACCAGCGGTAGCGTCAAGCAAAGCATGAGCGAATCGACGATGTGCAACAGCGTTGGGAACAAAGCTCGCGTTGGGCGAATATTGGTAGCGGACATACGCACTCATTCTCGGGGTTTACTAATCGGACCAATCCATAGGATCACTACAATGGACGCAATCGAAGCTTCTATCGGTGATCGATGAGCAACGCTAGGTCGCGAAATGAGGGTTCGCAAGCTACCCCCCCCTTGG
>Ga0105048_10007826_pt1 | contig 17142 bp, 24 predicted proteins | sample MAT05_FD_78382 | JGI IMG/M metagenome (GOLD analysis project Ga0105048, IMG submission 78382) | Freshwater microbial communities from Lake Fryxell liftoff mats and glacier meltwater in Antarctica - MAT-05 | ecosystem: Environmental > Aquatic > Freshwater > Ice > Liftoff microbial mat | place...
CCACCAGTTTTCCCGGGTTTCGAATAAAAGCAGGTCGGCCTGCGTATATATGATGTAGGTACTTACAAAAGGAAAACCACACAGTGACCATCGGTTCGGAAATCGTTGAAAGAGAGCTTGTCCTCAAGGCGCAAAAAGGCGACCGCAATGCCTTTAATGACCTGGTCCGCACGCATGCCACGGGTGTGATGAACGTGGTCTTCCGCATGTGCGGCGATACGCAGGTCGCAGAAGATGCGGCGCAGGAGACCTTTATCCGTGCCTGGTCGAATCTCGGTTCCTTTCGTGTGGATGCATCCCTGCGTAACTGGTTGTATCGTATCGCGCTCAACATTGCGACGGACATGCTGCGAAAAGAAAAGCGCATCCTACCCGGTGATTTGGAGGATTTTTATTTGCCCGATCCACAGCTTGGCCCCGAAGGAACGTACATCCAGACAGAACAAACCGCACTTGTGCAGAAAGCGATCTCATCTCTGCCCGAAGCCAGCCGCGCGGTGCTGGTGCTGAAAGAGTACGGAGAACTTTCGTATCGCGAGATTGCCGATGCGCTGGATATCCCGATCGGAACGGTCATGTCGCGTTTGAATTATGCGCGCCGTTTATTGAAGGAAAGTCTGCAGGAACACATGCTCGTATTGATGGAGGCTGAACATGTCTAACCACATCACAGAATGGTTGAATGCGTATCTCGATGGAGAATTAAAAAACGGACGGCTTCATCAAGTGGAAGCGCATCTCGCCGAGTGCCGCGAATGTCAGTCTGAATTGGACTCTTTGCAAAGCCTTTCCAACTTATTGCACGCAGAGCCTGCACCCGAATTTATTTCGACGGAAAGATTTGCGGCTCAAGTGAATCTGCGCCTGCCGCACACCTCTCCTGTGGAATCAAAACGCAGCGCACTTGAGTTTGGCTGGTGGATGATCCCGGTCAGTTTGCTGCTCCTTTGGATTTTTCTCGGTACTTTTTCAGTGGTCAGCAGAGTGGTTGCGACCGCAAATGATCTTGGGTTGTTACGCGGAGTCCCTGCCTGGCTGGTTCCAAATTCTTCGCAGCAAGCAGAATGGTCAGGAACACTTGAGGAATTCGGCCTGCTAAACGGAAATAATCTTGGCTGGGCTGAGTTCACAGAAACTTTTACGAGAAACAGACTGCCGCAGGTCATCTGGCAGGTATCGATTGCGCTGGTGTATTTGAGTTGGATGGCGCTCTTGTGGGTACGGCATTCTTCGCGGAAGAATGGTCAGCTGCTTGAAAGCTGAATCAACTCACAGTTAAGAACGAACGATTAATCATCAATGAATGGAAAGAAGGAGAAAAAAATGGACCCTATCAAAATTTTAAAACGTGCCTGGCAAATCCTCTGGAGCTATCGTGCTCTGTGGGTCTTCGGGTTGATCCTTGCAATGGCGGGGGCTGGTTCGCAAGGAAGCGGCTCGAACAGCAGTTCCAGTTCATCAAATAACACATCGAGCAGCCAACAAATGGAGCCTGAAGATATTCGTCAGTTTTTCAAAGACGTTCCTCAGGAAATCCAAAAACTTTTCAATGAAGGCCTTGCAAAGGCTGGCATTCCGCAGGCGGATGTATCCACGCTCATCTGGATCGCCGTGATCTTCGTATTGTTTAGCTTTATATTTTCAATCGTAATAGCGATTGCCCGCTATGTATCTGAGACCGCCGTCATTCGCATGGTGGATGAATATGAAAACACAGGCATAAAGATGACCATCCGCCAAGGTTTTCGCATGGGCTGGTCGCGCAGTGCATGGCGTTTGTTCTTAATCAATCTGATTGTGAGTTTGCCATTCATTCTGGCAATGATCTTGCTGCTGGCAGTTGGCGCGATGGCGATTGTTACCTTTTCACAAAGTGGTCAAGATGCCGCGATCTTTGGTGTCATTGCTGCGGTCATCGCATTGTTCCTGGTCCTGTTTGTCGTTGCGATCATCAGCTTCTTCCTGTTTTTCCTGCGCAACTTTTTCTGGCGGGCAAGTGTATTGGAATATCTCGGCGTGCGCGATTCGCTGCGCCGTGGTTTTCAAATGGTGCGCGAGAATTGGAAAAATGTCGGCATCATGTGGCTGGTGATGATCGGGCTGGGCATCGTTTGGTCGTTCGTGTCGATCATCGCATTCGTTGTCGCTTTGCCAGTCATCCTCGTCACTGCTGTGATTGGCGCGCTTGTGGCAGTCATCCCTGCGCTCATCGCAGGTGGACTCACCAGCATCTTTATTGATGGTTCGGTGGCATGGGCGATTGGAGCGATCTTCTCGCTTCCACTGTTCTTTACAGTTGCATTCTCTCCCTGGATTTTGATCGGCAGCTGGCAGACGGTCTACGCCTCCACCGTCTGGACGCTTGTCTACCGCGAACTGAAAGCTCTGCCTGCCCTGACCCCGCAGGGTGGGAATGTACCTATGCTCTCCACGGAGAGCGAAAAGTAGTTATACAATAGTTTGATGAATGGTCTCCGCACTCGGGTGCAGAGACCATTCATCTTAAAAGGGATGTTTTTATAAATCCATTACAATTCAGTGTGAATAAATATGCACTTGGATCAATATAGGAGAGATTATGAATACAATCAAAAAGACCACTGAACCGGAAGATGTGAAAATAAGCGTAAAAATTAAGCTTTCAGCATTATGGGTGGCTATGATGTTATTGTACATCTACGCCGACATCCTTTCATTATTCAGGCCGGGTCAGGTCGAGGAAATGATCGCAGGACTCATGGGACCCTTTCCTGTGACTCAAGCGTCGTTGTTAACAGCCTCGATATTGATGATTATTCCTGCGGTCATGGTTTTCCTGTCCCTGATATTGAAGCCCAAAGTGAATCGCCGGGTCAATATCTCTCTGGGTCTCCTATATACTCTTGTCAATATCAGTAATTTGATCGGGGAAACCTGGGCTTACTATATAGTCTTTGGCCTTGTGGAAATCGTGCTGACTTTACTGATGGTCTGGTACGCATGGAAGTGGACGAACTCTGAAGGGTAGGTCTTGACCATAGAATGTCCGAAAGGTCATTAGCTATGAGAAAATACCAAAATTTTCCTGATGCACAACAAAAAACGGCTGTTTTCAGCCGTTTTTTGTTGTTTTTAACAGATTTACCAAGGATTTCCCCAAACATGATGTAAGAAATACTTGACATAAAGTATGTTTTGATTTACTATATGTAAATCAAAACATACTTATAGTATACAAAATTGTACAAAGGAGTAAAATTATGTCCTTCCAGGAAAAAAACATTACTGTAACTTTAGTTAACTTCACATTGATTCTAGGATTCTATTTAATAAGGGTGTTTCAAATGATCCAGGCTGGGAGCTTCAATTCGACGAATGTATTTCGCCTTTGGGGAATCATCATTGCACTCGCAATCGTCGTAACTATTCTCGCCACAATCCTCACGCATATTTTCTCCAATATCATCCTTGTAATAAAAACGAAGGAAGAACCCCATATTGAAGATATTCAAGATGAACGAGATAATTTAATTGATTTGAGAGGAACAAAAGTTACTTATACTGCATCCTCGATTGGGGTGGCTCTTTCGATGCTAACATTTGTCTTTGGTCAGCCGCCGTTGGTGATGTTCACTCTGCTAATCTTCTTTGGGGTCCTGGCCCAGATTATTGGAGATATTTCACGGCTTTATCTTTACCGAAGGGGATTCTAATATGGGCAAAAATCGGGTTAAAAATAATATTCGGAAATTGCGTTTTTCTCGCGATGAAATGACCCAGCAACAATTGGCTGAAAAGGTGGGTGTGACACGACAAACAATTATCGCCATGGAACAGGAAAAATACTCCCCTTCGCTGGAATTGGCTTTTCGGATTGCGCTGGTCTTTGGCGTGCCGCTAGTGGAAGTATTTTCTTATGATGCCGAAGCTGAGCCTGCGTAAACAAATAGAAAAGAAAGCCCGGAACTCATTTTAGATATTTTCTTTTTTACCGAATAAAATCACTACGAATCTCGTAGTATATGTAGAAGCGGCAACAAAACGGGACGTGTTGCCATCGCCTTCGTACAATACCATTTTGCCAATTTATTTGTATAAAACAATTATCGGAGAGAGAAAATAAATTCAGATATGAACATAATTGCTGACAATGAACTTGTCTCCCCCAAGGTTCTTCAAACGAAAAAGAGAAAACAAACGAAGACAGAGTGGCTCGTCCCTATGGGCCTGATTCTGCTCAGTATGGTTCCAGTTCTGGCGGGAGCCGTCCGTATCGTCGAATTGAGCAGTGGCGCGGAAATCAACCCGAACAACGCCCGATTCTTCGCATCTCCCATTCCTGTAGTGGCACATATCATCAGTGTCACCTTGTATTGCCTGCTCGGAGCGCTTCAGTTCGCCCCCAGTCTTCGCAGCCGAAAGCTTGGCTGGCACCGTAATGTTGGGCGGCTGTTAATTCCCAGTGGATTGGTCGCCGCACTTTCGGGTCTTTGGATGACTCAGTATTATCCATGGCCGGAGTTTGATGGTGTCTGGCTTTATGGGTTAAGACTCATATTCGGCTCAATGATGCTCCTGTTTCTTATTCTGGGATATGTAGCCGCCCTGCGAAATGATTTCAAGCAGCACCCGGTTTGGATGATCCGTGCTTATGCCATCGGCCTCGGCGCAGGCACACAGGTTTTCACACATATACCCGTGCTCCTGTTTCCCTTTATTCTAGGAGAGCTGGCAAGAACACTCATGATGGGCGCAGGTTGGGTGATTAACCTTGCTGTTGCTGAATGGGTCATTCGCAAGTCGTTTACTCGCCCAATATCCCCTCCGCAAAATATGGATTGAAAAAAGCGATCATTGATCGGCGTTATCCATTAAAACAGGCTGCAGAGGCTCGCCACTTTGTCGAAATGTAGTCATCACTATTCACTCATACTAAAAGGATAGGTAAAATGAATTCAAAAAAGCTCTCAAGAATTGCAGGATTTCTCTATTTACTGGTCATTATATTTGGCGCCTTCGCCGAAGTAGGTGTACGCTCCAGCCTGATCGTGCCCGGAGATGCCGCAGCAACAGCCGCTAAGATTATGGCTTCCGGGTCGTTGTTTCGGATCGGCTTTATGAGCGACCTGATCATGATGACGTGTTATTTCCTGCTGGCCTATGCTTTATATGTATTACTCAAACCAGCCAATCATAATCTTTCCTTGCTTTTTGTATTGTTCACCCTGGCCAGCGTTGCGATTATGTCACTTAATATGCTCAATCAGTTTGCCGCCCTATTGCTTTTGAGCGGCGCGGACTACCTGACAGTATTCTCAACAGATCAACTGCAGGCCTTGGCTCTGTTCTTTCTTGATTTACATAAATACGGATATTTTATCGCCCAAATATTTTTTGGTCTTTGGCTGCTCCCCCTTGGTTACGTAGGATTCAAGTACGGCTACTTTCCCAAGCTTTTGGGCATCTTGGTGATGCTCGCATCTTTTGGACATTTGATCCAATATTTTCAGGTTTTCCTTTTCCCGGAGTACGAAGTGATAACTTATCCGGGACTCGCAATTGCCACAGTTGGTGAATTGTCCCTTTGCTTCTGGCTTTTGTTCAAGGGCGTAAAGGATCAACAACTTGCTGTAGGAAACCCCAGCTAATGACTTCTCTTAATCAAACAAATGAGGATGTACAAATGAAAGCGATTATTTATACAGAATATGGATCACCAGATGTTTTTCAACTCAAGGATATCGCCAAGCCTGCCCCGAAGGACAATGAAATTTTGATCAAAATCCACGCTGCATCCGTGACTTATGGAGATTTGCTTGCTCGAAACTTCAAAGCAGTCACATCAAAAACATTCAACATGCCTGGTATCTTCCTGTTCCCAGCGCGCATGGTATTTGGTTTCTCGAAACCCAAGATAAACATTCTGGGCGCTGAGTTGGCTGGCGAAGTGGAATCAGTCGGCAAGGATGTGACACGTTTCAAAAAGGGTGATCAGGTTTTCGGATATCCCGGTCAGAATATGGGCGCGTATGCTGAGTATCTATGCATGTCTGAAAACGCGCCGATAACCATCAAGCCCACCAATATGACTTATGAAGAAGCCGCCGTGATTCCTTATGGCGCCATCATGGCGTTGAACATGCTCCGCAAAGCCAATATTCAGCCGGGGCAAAAAGTCCTAGTCAACGGAGCCAGCGGGGGAATCGGCTCAGCGGCGGTGCAAATCGCCAAACATTTTGGCGCAGAAGTTACTGGAGTCTGCGGCACGCCAAGATTGGCATTTGTAAAATCGCTCGGCGCAGATCATGTCATTGATTACACCAAAGAGGATTTTACAAAAAACGGCAAGACTTATGATGTTATTTTTGATATCTTGGGCAAGAGTTCATTTTCACAAAGCAAAAAAACGCTCACACCAAATGGAATTCAACTTTTCGCCAGTTTTAAAACCCCGCAGCTTATTCAAATGATGTGGACATCAAAGTTTGGCAAACAGAAAGTCATCTGTGCGATGGCCCCCGGCAGCCTTGAAGATTTAAAGACCGTCAAAGACCTGATTGATGCTGGAAAGATAAAATCCATTATTGATAAAAGCTTTCCACTGGAACAAACTGCTGAAGCTCATGCATATGTTGAAAAGGGGCTTGCCCACGGAAAGATCGCCATTACTGTTATAGCGTAAAAGGAAAAAATAAAAATGAAAGCAATCGTACACACAAAATATGGTTCGCCCGATGTTCTTCAATTCAAAGAGATCGAAAAGCCAAGCCCAAAAGACAATGAAGTATTAATAAAAATTCACGCAGTCTCTGTCAATGCCTATGACTGGCATCTTATGCGCGGCGAGCCGTTCATCGCCCGCATCTTTGCTGGGTTTCCAAAACCAAAAACTACGATACTCGGAGCAGACATCGCTGGGCGCGTGGAATCGATTGGTAAAAAAGTACAGCAATTTAAAGTGGGCGATGCAGTATTCGGAGATCTGGCTGGCACTGGTGCAAGCGGATTTGCCGAATATGTATGCGCCAATGAAAACAGATTGGTATTAAAACAAACAAGCATGACATTCGAAGAAGCCGCAGCCATGCCGATGGCATCCGTTACGGCCTTGCAGGGCCTGCGCGATAGTGGACAGATTCAAGCAGGTAAAAAAGTTTTGATCAATGGCGCAGGCGGCGGCGTCGGGACGTTCGCGGTACAGATCGCAAAATCTTATGGTGCGGAAGTCACTGCGGTGTGTAGTACGAGAAATGTGGAATTGGTGCGCTCGCTTGGCGCGGATTATGTCATTGATTACACCAAGAATGATTTCACTAAAATGGGCAAGTGTTACGACTTGATCCTTGCTGCGAACGGATATCATTCGCTTGCGGAGTACAAGCGGGTATTGAATCCCAATGGAATTTACGTGATGACCGGCGGTTCCAATGCTCAAATTTTCCAAGCCTTGCTTCTAGGGCCGTGGATGTCGATGAATGGAAACCAGAAAATGGGCAATCTGGAGGCGAAGCCCAATCAAAAAGATCTGGCTTTCGTAAAAGAGCTTTTCGAAGCAGGCAAAGTAAAACCTGTGATTGATAGACGCTATCCGTTGAATGAAGTCCCTGAGGCGATCCGTTATCTTGAACAAGGGCACGCCAAGGGAAAAGTAGTGATCAATGTGGTCAGTGAAAAATAGCTGATATATCAAAAATGATTTTAGGAGATTAATTCATGCAAGATGTCTAGATCAAACTTTCGGCAATATGGATCGCGCTTATGTTGACCTATCTTTTAGGGGATGTGCTTCGAATTTTCAGCGGCGATTTTAAAGCAGGAGAAATGGGCAGCGCAGGAGGCATGAAGCTCACTTCGGGCATGATGTTTGGTATCGCTGTAATCATGGTGATCCCAATCATTATGGTGGTACTTTCGCTGATGTTAAATCAGCCTGTCAATCGCTGGGCAAACATCGGCGTGGCAGTATTCTTTTTTATTTTTAATCTGATTGGGTTGCCCACTTATCCTTCGATGTATGATAAATTCTTGATCGTTGTCGGCCTTGGGTTTAATGTACTCACCGTTTGGGTTGCATGGAATTGGGTCTAAACGGAAACGGGGTCTCTTATGAAGGCAGTTATTTGGACGCGCTACCCACTGCCGGGTTGGAAGCTTTGTATTTTGTACGAAAAGGAAATATACACAGCGGGCAAAAAGTTTTGATTAACGGTGCGGGTGGAAGCATCGGTACGTTTACCGTGCAGCTGGCCAAACATCTCGGTGCGGAAGTCACTGGTGTGGACAGCACAAATAAATTGGATATGCTGCGCTCCATCGGCGCTGATCACGTTCTCGATTACACCCGCGAGGATTTCACCCAAAACGGCCAGACCTACGATGTCATGATTGATGTACTGGGGAAGGCTCCGTTTTCCGGAACGGTGCGGTCTTTAAGTAAAACTGGGATGTATCTATTGGGCAATGCCAGGCTGACGCAGATTCTTCGAGGGCAATGGATATCCATGACCACGAAGAAAAAAGTAATTCCCGGGTCAGCCATGCAGACAACGCAAGATCTGATTTATCTCAAAAAGTTAATTGAATCGGGGAAAATCAGGTCGGTGGTTGATAGAACGTATCCGCTGGAGGAAATTGCCGAGGCGCATCGTTATGTCGGAACAGGGCAAAAAAAAGGAAACATAGTCATCACGCTCTAGAGTTTTATTTCAGGAAAAGAGACATTTCGTTTTACGGAATGTCTCTTTTGATTATGGAAAGATTCTTAACTTGAATTATCATATGGCTATCCATATACCAGATGAGGAATCATGAGTACACCCATTGAACAAAAATCAACGTTGGAAGAAATAGAAAAAAGATTTAATCATGAAGTGGCGCGATTTTCGAATCTGGAGACCGGCCAAATGGCGACAATCGATGCGCCCTTGGCAATGGAATTGATCACGCAGGCGGCAGTCAAATCCACACTGCAAATTCGGCGCGTATTGGACGTGGGTTGCGGTGCCGGGAATAACACGCTGAAACTGCTCCAATCCGTCCCTGCGATTGATTGCGATCTTTTGGACCTCAGCCTGCCCATGTTGGAAAAAGCGCACGAGCGTGTTTCAGCTGCGACCTCGGGGAAAGTCACCACCATCCATGGGGATTTTCGCACGGCGGATTTGCCAACCCAGGGATACGATGTGATTTTGGCAGCTGCTGTTTTGCATCACTTGCGCGACGATCAGGACTGGGAACTTGCTTTCCAAAAACTATATGATCTCGCCGCGCCGGGTGGGAGTGTCTGGATCACGGACTTAATATCTCACGAGTCGCAGGCGGTTCAAGCGTTGATGTGGGAACGGTATGGAGAGTATTTAATCTCCGTGGGCGGCGAAGAATATCGTGACAAGTGTTTTGCTTATATCGATAAGGAAGATTCCCCGCGCCCGGTCACTTATCAATTAGACCTGCTGCGAAGAGTGGGCTTCAAACAAACGGATATTTTGCACAAGAATTCGTGTTTCGCGGCGTTTGGCGCAATCAAAAGTAAGAACCCATCCTGAAAAAACCAAGGAGCACAGACTTCAGTCCGCAAAATAAGGCAGACTGAAGTCTGTGCTCCATTATTCGGATAGACTCTAAATCATCTGCATTCTTAGAACGAATTCATTGTGTTTTTTAGGATGGAAAATTGTTCTTAATGATTATGAGCTGGCCGAAGTTCTGATCCCCTTTGCCCGAAACACCAACCAATAAAAGAAAATCGCATAGATCCCGTACACGATCATTACCGCAAACATAGACAGGTTAAATGCGTTTGATAATTGATATTTCATCAGCGCGAAGGCGAAATATAACGCGCCCATGAGTTGAATCAACAAGAAGCGATTGACGCAGCATTAAAAACTGCATTAATATCCACGCCAGAAGTTAGCGGCTCACAAGTTGTGCCATCCAATGTTCATGCAAAAAATGATATTAGAAGAAGCCGCAAAACGTCTTAACTCAAATTCACAAAATGCTTTTTCTGAAAATTCGCCTGATACTAAGGTATGGCTTGTGTTTATGGGTAGTATCTGGCTTCCAGCCAACATGCCAGGTGTAGTTCAAAAACCATATCAACACTTATCAATTATTGTTGACGCCAAATGAGGTCAAGAGATGGGTAGGAATATGCAACCATAGAATCGCAACAAGCATAATGGTTGAGATTGCTAAAGATTAAGTTGTGTGTAAAAATAATCATGTGAGCAATGATATCTTTTTTCAGGCGGTAAGCATTGTATTCATGCCGCCTCCCAACAAGAGCGTAACATCCGATAAGTGGGACTGCCGTCCTAGTGGACGGCGTGCGCGATTTACAAGCCTTTTTTCGCTGGGCGATTACCAGGACAGGCTGCCTTCGAGTTTTTCTCTGCTTCCAGGCAGAGTCCACGCCCGCCCAATACTCTAAATCAATTAGGATACTGGGCGGGCGTGGACAGTGGACAAATAACAGGGCCCATATGTGAGTGAAGATGCTCATCACGAATTTAGAAAACGATAAGTCTGCAAAAGAATCATACCATGAGGAGAATATGGAACAAACCACTTTAGACTCAAACAAACAGGAAAAAGGCCGGCCCAAATCTTCGCGTCTCTGGCAGATCGTACGCTGGATTCCAATCACAACCATGCTGTTGACCATCTCAATCCTTTTATTCCTTTTTCTATTAGGAGGAACGCAAAAATTAATGGGTGGTTTTTGTCACAATTAGTTCTTCCCGCCTTGGGATTGATTTTCCTTGTGGCAATCATAATGTATGCTATCGTGAAGAGAAGATTTAGCAGACTCTTGATCATTACATCGCTGATGGCACTGCTCTCTTTATCCCCTGCCATTCTCCTAATTAAGCCAGTAGCTTATCCTGCATCGCTTATATCTACTACGCCCTCTGCCACAGTACGCCTGCCAGCCAATGTTCCGCTCAAAGTGATTTGGGGTGGGGACAAGTTAGAAACAAATTATCATGCCATTACGCCCGATCAAAGATGGGCTTATGACCTTGTTATAGAACCATACCTCAGCGGCAGTGACAAATTGGAAGATTATGGTTGTTACGGAATTCCAGTGGTTGCGCCCGTGAGCGGCCTTGTGACATATGCTCATGATGGAGAACCCGATATGACACCCGGGGTGCTCTCCAAAAACTATCTTGCCCCTGAAGGTAACCATATCATGATCCAACTTGAGGAAACAGGCACATATCTCATGATAGCCCACTTGAAACAGGGAAGTGTCATCGTTAAGACTGGCGAAAAAGTAACAGAGGGGCAAATGATCGGTCAGTGTGGCAATTCCGGTAATACGAGTGAACCGCATATTCACATCCATCATCAAAGACAGGATCCCGTTGTTTACCCAGGCGACCGTGCCGAAGGATTGCCGCTGTATTTCAGGGATCACGATGGTGAGCCAATGCCCATCGGAGGCGTACGCATCGAGGGCGAGGAAGTGGAAGCCATCGGCGACACGGTGCAACACATTGGCAAGTAATTTGTTTACGCTCATTTTGGAGAATCGTATGTTTTCTGCCTCGAGGCAGAGTCTACGCCTGCCCACTCGCGGGACTTTCCCACTAAGGGCTCGCGAGACTTTCCCATTCGGGAAGAACACCTTCGGGGACGCGATGCAAACCGTTGCCGCTTCATTGAAAAGCTGTGTAATTTAATAGTGTCAACCGCGTGAGTACGACTACTGGTAATCTCCTAAATGGGTTCTTATGCAAATAACCAAAACATTATATATAAAAAATCAAGATGAATGGCGTCAATGGCTTTCAGAGAATCATGCAACCGCGAAAGAAATTTGGCTGATTTCCTACTCCAAGGATTCTGGCAAGCGAAGTATTCTGTACCTTCATGCAGTCGAAGAAGCGCTTTGTTTTGGCTGGATTGATGGTATCGCAAAGAAAATTGATGATGAACGCTTGGCTCAACGCTTTACGCCTCGTCGACCAAAAAGCAATTGGACAGAGTTAAATAAAGAACGGGCAAAACGGTTAATACAAAGTGGCAAGATGACCGAGGCGGGCCTAAAGGTTCTACCTATCTTTCACCTAATTCATTCCACGTCTCAAAAGACATCCTTGAAGCATTACAAGCCGAATCACAAATTTGGTATAACTTTCAGCATTTCCCCGATGTTTATCAAAGAATTCGTGTTGGCTATATTGAAGAAGTCCGTAAGCAACCAAGAGAATTTCAAAAACGACTTGAAAATTTCCTAAAGAAAACTCGTGACAATAAGATGTTTGGAACTATCGAATGAAATGTTCGAATTCGACAAACGCGACTAACAAAGCGTACCCGACGCTGGAGAGTCTGCGGTCATCCCAAGCAGTTTTCTATGCCTTATCATTCATAAGAATATCAATTACATCTTGCAACTTGGATAATCTCTTATCATTCGTCAAAAATGCCTTGCCCAAAGCTGAGACTCGCCGCCACCTGCAGCGCATCAGGCAGTGAGACGTTGTAATTTGCGCGCAATTGAGCCGCTCAAATTACCAAGTTTCGTGTTCGCCATCGATATGTTTTTCAGCATCAAGACTTTTCCATATTTCGGAATGCAACCCCTGAAGTTTATTTGCATAGTTTTCAGGTTGGGGGAATCAAAACCATAATGCCATCTTGCACATCCACAAGCAGACGATCTCCCGCTTTGATATTCAATTTCTCGCGCAGTATATGGAAGTCCTGCGGACTGAGTCTGCTTTGCGAAGCACCCTGTGGGGTAGTGGATTTCCACACCCAATGTCAAATAACTTATGGTTATGGCATGATTTCTTTTTTCACTTCAACGCGCGCCGCAATTTCTCCGCGACCGTGCGCAGGGACTTGATGCGCGCAAAATATTTATCATTGGCTTCCACCAGCGTCCAGGGAGAATCGGGGGTGCTGGTCTTCAACAGCATCTCTTCCGCGGCAGTGATGTAATCTTCCCATTTGCCGCGATTGCGCCAATCCTCATCGGTGATCTTCCATGTTTTGTAATTTGTTTTCGTGCGTTCACGGAAGCGGCGCAGCTGCTCCTGCTTGCTGATGTGCATCCAGAATTTAAAGACAACTGCGCCAGAGTCGGTGAGTTGGCGCTCGAACTGATTGATCTCGCTGTACGCACGGCGCCAATCCGCTTCGGTGCAAAAGCCTTCGAGGCGTTCCACCAATACGCGCCCATACCATGAGCGGTCAAAGATGGCGATCTGTCCCTGCTCGGGCAGTCGCCGCCAAAAACGATACAGGTAATGACGTTCTTTCTCGTCGCCTGTTGGCGCGGAGATCGGCAACACCACATAGCCGCGTGGATCAATGCGTTCGGTCAGGCGCTTGATCGTGCCGCCCTTACCCGAAGCATCCATGCCTTCAAAGACGATGACCACTGGCCGCTTCTGGGCGTAGACTTGGAAGGCCAGCTCATGCAGTTCAGCCTGCAACGCCTTGAGCTGCTTGTCGTATTCATCACGCTCCATTACCAATGTAAGATCAAGTCGCTCAAGCATTGACAGCTCCTTTCATTTCCTTTGCTGCGCGAGGGCGTTTGGCTTTCGTTCCCAAAGATGTGGGCAACCCCAGATGTGATTCGAGCGAAGCGATGATCGTTTCAAAAACCTTGACGCGCATGTAATATCGATCGGATGCTTCAACAATTGTCCAGGGGGCATGAGGCGAATCTGTGCGTGCGATCATATCTTCGACAAAGCCCGCATACTTTTCATAGCGCTTGTTTTGCAGCAAATCCTCTTCCCCTACCTGCCAGGCGGTTAACTTATCCTTACGCAATTTCTTGATGCGCTTGTGCTGATCCTCTTCGCCGATGTGCAGCCAGAATTTCAGAATGATCGTTCCATCTGCCGTCAGCATTTCTTCAAATTCAGCAATGTCATGATACGCGGCGCGCAGTTCATCCTTGTTGATCGTTTTGTCGAGGCGGTCGATCAATACCCTGCGATACCAGGATGTGTCAAACGCGACCATTTGCCCACGGGCAGGGATCTTGAGCCAGAAGCGCCACATCCACGGATAACGCAGCTCGGCAGTGCGCGGCGGCGTAACCGGGACGACACGGAAACCGCGCGGGTCGAGCCGCTCTGCCAGCAGACTGATCAGCCGTCCCTTGCCTGTGGCGGCCCAGCCCTCAAAAACAATGATGACTGGAACTTTCGCATCGAAGACTGCGTGTTCCAATTCATATAGGCGTTGTTGTAAGGGTCGTAATCGTTTTTTATATTCCTCTTCCCCTAAAGCCAGATCAAGGTTAACATATTCAAGCATGGTGAACTCCACTCTTTCATGTTTTACGTCCAAAATTCCCGCATTTTAGATTTGGTCTTACGCCAACTGCACGGACAACTTCTTCCATAATGCGGCGCGGCTGGTTTTCATGCGGCTTGCCATTTCGGTCTTGGTCAGATTCTTTTTCTTCATTTCTTCCGCGATTTGATAGGCAATCACGCGCTTGATGGCGGCAATATTTGCCGTATCTATGTTTTCTTCTTTCAAGAAATCGTCGAAGTTGCTTCCAAGATATTTTTTGTTCATAGCGCAATTTTACCTTGCCCCCACCTGCCGAAGGTCTACCTACACACTACCAACGCGGGCGTTTTACTAAGATTTTATTTTTCTATATACTTACGAGCATCAACTAAGAAATCCTTTGCCTGATTTATCATATCTGCCACAAGGTCATTATCAATACCCGTATCCACGCCATAATCTCCAGAGACACGTGTATCAAACCCATCCACAAGCCAGCGGTGATATTTTGGATCAAGCTCTTTTGTCTTTGCAAAATGCAAACCATATGCCCCAATGACTTGACCGTGTTGCTTGAATTCCAATCCTTTTTCACTGAGCAGAGCTTCCGCAATATAAAACATTGCATAATAGGCGCGTCCAGCCGAAAACTATGCTTTACCCATCTCCATTAAACCCTCTGCCGCTTCAATTGCATCCAGAGCTTTATCGAGTAATTTGCGAGTGTAATCTTTCATGCAGGTTGTCCATCTTGATGAATATTTCTCAACAAAGGCGTATCAGGTTTTTGCCATTTTGCCTCTGTCATGAAAATACGACTGACTAGAAGATCATATTCCAGGGAAACATTGCTCATCAATTCACTGGTTTTACGTATCTCGTCCCAATATTTTTTATAGTCTTTCAATAAGATCATTACATCCACATCCGAGCCTGGACGGTAATCTCCGCGCGCATAGTACCCGTACAAGTAGACGGCTTTCAGCCTGTCCCCATAAATGCGGACAAGACCTGCTTTCAACTCTTTCATCAGTTTCCTGATTCGCAGAGGGATTTTTCTGTTCATGGGGTTATTTTACTCCATCGTACCGTATCGAGGTAAACCCCTAGCTCAGTACATGGAAGCGCTCCGCGCTGCGTCCGCTTGAGCCGACTTCCATGCCTTGAGGAAGGATAATAATCCGCACCGAGCCAACGCTCCCCGCCTCCTTTTTAGGGGAGGCACTAAAAACCCTTATGAAATTATCTGTTTCTTATTCAATTACGCTGTCATGCGGCGCCGTTGGATGAGGCTATAGATTGCCAGCCCAAGCACGAAGACTGTTGCGACCCAGGCACTATTCGCCACCAGTGCCGTAGCGGCCTGCTTTTGAGCGATCCCAGCGAAGGACCAGACCAACACGAAGGCGTAGCCGCTATCCCTGCGGGTGATCGTCATTGTCAGGGCGAGCACGCTTGCGATCACGAGCATGATGACTGCCCAAACTTGCGGCGCGATTCCGAATCCAGTCCAGTTGATAAAGTAGAGGTAGTCGGTGACGTTGGCAACTGTGGCGACGGAGATCCAGCCGAGGTAGACGCTGAAAGGAACATCCACGCTCCATTTTTCTGTATTGCTGATGGACGTGCGCCCGACGTTTAATTTAAGATAACTGGCGATGAGCAGGCCAAGCAGGGTCAGCATGACAAGCACCCCGAGGCCGAAGATGTTGTAGTGCCAGGTGAAAAGCCAGGCCGCGTTGAAGATGCCGCTCAGGGCAAATAAATATCCGAGCTTGCGCAGCCGTGGACTTTCCTTTTGGTCGGCTCGAAATTGAAAAACGCTGAATGCGATCCAGCCGATGTAGATGATGCCCCAAATGGCAAAGACATAACCCGCAGGGACGAAATAGACCTGAAAGCGGTCTGATATCTCGCCTGTGTTCTGTCCATTAAGCGGCAGAGTACTGGCGAGGATGTTGACGGTCAGCGCGATGACCACGGATAGCGCATTGGCAAGTTGACGAAGTGTATCTTTGTTCATGATGTTCTCCATAATAATCTATTTGCGACAGGGATAGGTTCATCATACGACTTATTGCTGTTAATTGCCATCATCAGCGGGGTGGGTGTGGAGGGGGCCGTCCCCGCCATTCCTGCCGTGGACGCGCAAAAAAGTTAGCGTATAATTACATCAAGAACTGGAGAAATATTATGAGCACAAAACCCTTTCAATTTACTGCTGTGATCGAACGTGATGATAATTGGTTCGTGGCGACCTGCCCCGAAGTAGATGTAGTAAGCCAGGGTAAAACTGTCGAAGACGCGCGCGCAAATTTACTGGAAGCGGTGGAATTGTTTTTAGAAGTGGCTTCTCCATCTGAGATCAAAAGGCGGCTTAAGACAGAAACGTACGTTATGCCAATTATGCCTGTTGTACCAAGCCTGAAAGCAAAACCATCTGCAAGAGCATAATATGCCCAAGGTACGCGTACGCTCAGGCAGGGAAATGTGTAAGATTCTAGCGCAAAATGGATTTGAAAAAGTGCGTCAGAAAGGCAGTCACATCATCATGCAAAAGCGGATTGGTAATTCAACCATCACTATTCCTGTGCCAGATCATGACGAATTGAGAATAGGAACTTTGCTGGGGATTATCAGGCAGTCAGAATTGCCGCGTTCACTATTCGAAACTTCGTAGCGTCAATCCAAAGCAAAATGAGCGAAAGTCCTCGTCATTGACGAGGACTTTTTTTATTATTCACTGTTTGACTGGCATGGTTTTCCCCGAGTGTATCATGACTCAATTGAGTCTATTGCAAAAACCGCCCCCACCCAGCCTCCCCCAAATGCGACAACGAAGTACGTACAATCTTTTGTAATCTTTTCCTGTCCCATTTGGGGGAG
>Ga0105048_10007827_pt1 | contig 17141 bp, 17 predicted proteins | sample MAT05_FD_78382 | JGI IMG/M metagenome (GOLD analysis project Ga0105048, IMG submission 78382) | Freshwater microbial communities from Lake Fryxell liftoff mats and glacier meltwater in Antarctica - MAT-05 | ecosystem: Environmental > Aquatic > Freshwater > Ice > Liftoff microbial mat | place...
CAGTTCGAGGCACGCGTCGGCCAAGCCTCGAACAGCCTCGGCGAACTGCCACATCACCTCGGGGTCTTCGGGCGAACCAAAGTTGAGGCAGTTTGTGACGGCCAGCGGTTTGGCACCAACTGCGGCGACGTTCCGATAGGCCTCGGACAACGCCAGCTGCGCTCCTGCGTAGGGATCGAGCATGGTGAAACGGCCGTTGCAGTCGGTGGCAAGAGCCACGCCCCGGACCGTCGATTCGTCGAGCCGCACGATGCCGGCGTCTTCGGGCATGGCAGATGCAGTGTTTCCCAACACGTAGCGGTCGTACTGCTGCGTGACCCACGACTTGTCGGCCAGATTCGGCGACCCGACCATGCGCAGCACAGTCGAGGCGATCGCTTCGCCGCCCTCAGGTCGGGCCAGACCCGACGACGTGGCCGCCTGGAGCGCATCCTGACCGGTGGGGCGATGGAACGGACGCTCGTACACCGGACCTTCATGCGCCACGGTGCGCGGCGGCACGTCGACGATCTGTTCGCCACGCCATTCGATGGTGAGGCGATCGCTCGCGTTGACAACGCCGATGACGCTGGCGTCGATGTCCCACTTCGCACAGATCTCCATGAAGCGATCGATGAGTGCAGGCTCGACGACTGCGCACATGCGCTCCTGCGACTCGCTCATCAGGATCTCTTCAGGGCTGAGCGTTGCGTCACGCAGCGGCACAGCGTCGAGCACCACATGCATGCCCCCATCGCCATTGCTCGCGAGTTCGGAAGTGGCGCACGAGATGCCGGCGCCACCGAGATCCTGAATGCCCACGACCAGGTCTTCAGCGAACAATTCAAGGCAGCACTCGATGAGCACTTTTTCGGTGAACGGGTCGCCGACTTGCACGCTCGGACGCTTGGCCGGGCCATCGGCGTCGAACGTCTCGGACGCCAGCACCGAAACCCCGCCGATGCCATCGCCGCCGGTCTTGGCGCCGAAGAGTACGACGAGGTTTCCCTCACCGGTCGCCGTCGCCAGCTTGATGTCGTCGTGCTTCATCACGCCGACGCACAACGCGTTGACCAGCGGATTGCCGATGTAGGTGGAGTCGAACACGATCTCGCCGCCGATGTTCGGCAATCCCAGGCAGTTGCCGTAACCACCGATGCCGGCGACGACACCGGGGAGCACGCGCTGCGTGTCGTCGGCGTCGGCCGGCCCGAAGCGCAGGGGGTCCATGACCGCCACGGGGCGCGCACCCATCGTGAGGATGTCGCGGACGATGCCGCCGATACCGGTGGCCGCCCCCTGATAGGGCTCGACGTAGGAGGGGTGGTTGTGCGACTCGACCTTGAAGGTGACGGCCCAACCCTCGCCGACGTCGACCACTCCGGCGTTCTCTCCAATGCCGACCAGCAGCACATCGGTCTCGGGCTTCTTGTCACCGAACTGCTTCAGGTGAACCTTGCTCGACTTGTATGAGCAGTGCTCGCTCCACATCACCGAATACATGGCCAGCTCGGAGCTCGTGGGACGCCGGCCGAGGATCTCCTTGATGCGCTCGTACTCGTCGGCCTTCAGACCGAGCTCGGCCCAGGGCTGGGTGGCATCTGGGGTGGCAGCCGCATCGGCGGTGGTGTCGATCGACATGTCAGGCGTTCACCAACCGGGTCAGGACGGATGTGAAGAACGGGAGGCCGTCGGTGCTGGGGCCGAAGCCGGCCTCGACGGCGTGCTCGGGGTGCGGCATGAGTCCGACGACGTTTCCTGCTTCGTTCGAGATGCCAGCGATGTCGCGACGTGATCCGTTGGGGTTCAACTCGAGGTAGCGAGCAACCACGCGCCCGCTTGCTTCGAGCTCGTCGAGCGTTCGCTCGTCGGCGATGTAGGCCCCTTCGCCGTTCTTGAGCGGGATCACGATCTCCTGCCCTGCGGCGAATCCGGAGGTGAAGGCCGACGAGGTGTTCTCGATGCGCAGCTTCTGATCGCGACAGATGAAGTGGAGGTGGTCGTTGCGCGTCAGCGCACCGGGCAGAAGATGCGACTCGCAGAGGATCTGGAAACCGTTGCAGATTCCGAGCACCGGAAGCCCGCCGCGCGCGGCGTCGACGATTGGACCCATGATCGGTGAGAACCGCGCGATGGCGCCGGCGCGCAAGTAGTCGCCGTAGGAGAACCCGCCGGGAAGCACGATGGCGTCCACCTCGTGCAGATCGGTGTCGCCGTGCCACAGGCCCACGGGCTCAGCTCCGGCGAGCCGAACCGCACGCTGGGCATCACGATCGTCGAGAGATCCAGGGAAGGTGACAACCCCGACACGAGGAGCCACGGTCACTGCTCCTCGATGCGGACGGCGAAGTCCTCGATGACAGTGTTGGCCAGCAGCGATGCGGCGAGCTCCCGGATCCGCGCGAGGGCCGCATCGTCGATGGGTCCATCGACCTGCAGTTCGAAACGCTTTCCTTGACGGACGGCGGTGATGCCCTCGTAGCCGAGGCGTTCGGCAGCGCGTCCCACCGCCTTGCCTTGAGGGTCGAGAATCTCCGGCTTGAGCATGACGTCAACGACGACGCGGGCCACTGGCGCTCCAACGGTGGGAGGGACGTGAGAGGCGATCGAACTGCCGGCGCCTCACGGTGCGGGGCGGCCGGTGGTGGTCCCAGCCTAACGAGCCGCTCGTCGGTCCCTTCACCTCGTGCCGAGGCTCGATCCACGACGCGACGCATGCGTGCGCCATTGGTTGACGTGACCGGGAATGATGGGGGGATCAATGGGAGGCGCACATGAGTTGGATGTTCAACCCACCGCCAGGGTGGCCGGTTCCTCAAGGCTTCGTGCCGCCCCAAGGCTGGGTGCCCGATCCTGCCTGGCCACCGGCTCCGGCTGACTGGACCTACTGGGTTGGGGCGGTGCCGGTGGCCCCTGAGCCACCGATCGAGCCGCCGACGGCCGGGATACCCGCCGAGGACCCGTATGCGGTGCCGCCGCCCGGAACCGCGTCGCCCGCCACCACATGGGGCGCGCCGGCTGCGCCCTCGGCGTACCCGTCGGGCGGCTATCCGTCGCCGCCCGGGTACGGCGGTTACGGAGCCCCGGCGTACGGAGCCCCGGCGTACGGAGCCCCGGCGTACGGAGCCCCGGCGTACGGAGCCCCGGCCTACGGAGCCCCGGCCTACGGAGCCCCGGCCTACGGAGCCCCGGCGTACGGAGCGCCGCCACCCCGCCGCGGCATAGGCGGCGGGATCATCGCGTTGATCGTTGTCGTTGTATTGCTCCTGATCGCGGGACTGGTGGCGGGCGCCATCGCCATCGGTCGAGGGTTCGGCGATGTCGTTGCTCCGTTGATCGGCTCGTTCTCAGCCTGTGACGACGCTGTCATCGCCATCGATGCCGACGACACCCCGCCGACCCGCGAACAGGCTCAATTGGCTCTGCCTGATCTCCGGGATGCTCGGGACCGTGCTGCGGAGGGCGTCGACTCGACGTCTTTGGTGAGCCCCACCGAGGTGCTGCGACCGATCGAGGAGGTCATCGCCGGGTACGAGGTGTTTGCCGACCTTCCCGCAAACCCGACGACCTGGTCACCGGCCGAGCAACGCGCCGCCGATGAAGCCGAACGTCGGATCGAGGGTGGCTCCAACCGGCTCGATAGCTTCTGCGGCAGCGGAGCAACTCCCCCTGACGGCGGGGCCCAGACAGTCAGTAGGTGAACGGGTGAATTTCCCTTTGCTCGCGCATCCTTTGCGGTGTCTTGTGTAACGCGTTGAACGATGTGTCGTTGCGTTTCATCAAGTATTGGTCGCGATTCTCTGGAGATCGCTACAGCCTTCGCATAGCGGTCATCTCCCTGCTTAACCTCCGCTCGGGGAGCGGCAACTGTGTCGCGTTCACGAGAAACAGGGAGATTCCATGTCACGCAAGGCACTTCAGGCCGGAGTCCTGAGCCTGGCGGTCGTCGCGTCGGGAGTGGTGGGCGGTGTTGCTTATGCAGCGACCGACCCGGCCACCCCGCCGACCTACGCCCGGACCACGATCGATCCGGCCATCAAGGGCGCGGCCTTCACCGTCAGTGGCGACGTCAAGGGCGATGTTCGCCCCGAGATCGTCACGACCGGCTTCGGACTCATCGGCTTCACCCCGGGCGTGGGTCCGGTCATTCCGGCCGCCGGCACCGTTCAGATGTTCAGCAACACCGCCAAGAACAAGCAGGGCGGTGACATTCAGTACACCGAGAAGACCATGATCGTGTCGGAGGCTGATGGCATCACCTTCCCGAACAAGCCGACGCTGGCCGACGTGGACGGTGACGCCGACATCGACGTGATCGTGCCCGGTGGATACTTCTTCGACTCGTTCATCGGCAATGCCCGTGGATCGATCACGTGGTGGGAGAATCGCGCCAACGGTGGCACGTGGATTCGCAACAACATCATCACGGGAAGCTCGTTCTCCTATCACGGTGTGCAGTTCGTCGACCTCGATGGCGATGGCATCAAGGACATCACCACCGTTGCTGAGGACGCTGGTAGCCCGAGCAACGGCATGGACGACATCGTCAAGTTGCAGTTCCTCAAGGGCAATGGCAACGGCACCTTCCAGGCGCCGATCAACATCGGCAACGGTGGCGGCAGCATCCCCAATGTGAGCGATGTGAACGGTGACGGTCGCCTCGACATCGTCTCCGCTCAGTACTTCGGTCAGGTCCTCGGACAGCCCTTCATCCCGTCGTTCGCGCGCCAGCCCGATCAGGCGTCGTTCGTGTGGTTCGAGCAGGGTGGCGACGCCTCCGGCGGACTCACCGCCGCGAACTTCACCAAGCGCACCATTGGCGCTGCTCAGGGTCCGTCCTTCGAGATCCGTCCCGTTGAGAACTTCCGCGGCGACGGCATCACCCGTTGGATCGGTACGAACCACACGAACAGGAACATTCCGTTCCCGCCGTTCTCGCTCTACCCCGAGCCGGCCGTGTACGAGTTCACCCCTGGTGCCAACGTCGCGCTGCCGTGGAACGTCGTGAAGCTCACCGCACCCGGTGCCTTCACCGTGACCGGTGGCCCCGGTCAGGCCTCGCCTGGCTCAACGACCGCTGGTGATCTCGATGGTGACGGCGACCTCGACCTCGCGGTGTCCGGTGACGGCGACCGCTCGGTCTACTGGCTCGAGCAGAAGGCGGACGGTTCGTTCGTTTTGAACCAGCTGCCGAACGCCGTGGGCTTCGGACAGGCTGGTGGCCAGTTGGCCGTCGACTTGAACCGTGACGGCATCAACGAGATGGTCTTCAGCAGCTTCGACCAGAACGCCCTGGCGTTCTGGAAGCGCTGATCCCATAGAACGGAGGAAGGGGTGTCCACCGCGAGGTGGGCGCCCCTTCTGCGTCGCGTCTGATGTTCAGTCCTGAGTGGGCGGGTAGGCCTGCCAGGCCGACCATGCCGACGAGACCATGTCGGCTAGATCGCGGCTCGCGGTCCACCCGAGTTCGCGCTCGATCCGGTCGACGGCGGCAACGAGTCGCGCCGGGTCGCCGGGGCGGCGCTCGGTGACCTCGTGTGCAAAGCCCGAACCCATCGCACTGCGGACGGCGTCAAGCACGTCGAGCACGCTGAAACCAACCCCGCGGCCGACGTTGTACACGTCCTGCTGGCGAGGCTGCTCGGTTCGCCCCACCGCAACTACGTGTGCCGCGGCGAGATCTTGCACGTGGATGTAGTCGCGCACGCAGGAGCCATCGGGCGTGGGGTAGTCCTCGCCGAACACCTGGGGCGCTCGGTGCTGATCGAGGGCGCGCAGGACCATGGGGATCAGGTTGAACACGCCGGTGTCGCCAAGATCGTCGGCGCCCGCGCCGGCCACATTGAAGTAGCGCAGTGCCGTCCACGACAACTCGACTCCGGAGTCGGAGGCATCGCGCAGGAGCCACTCCTGTGCCAGTTTCGTCTGGCCATAGGGATTCAGTGGCAAGGTCGGAGCGTCTTCGGCGATGAGGTCGCCAGCGGGAGATCCGTACACCGCGGCGCTGGAACTCAGGACGAAGCGGTGCACCTGCGCCTGCTGAACCGCTTCGAGCAGCGACATCATGCCGAGCACGTTCTGCTCGAAGTAGTAGTGCGGCCGCTCGACCGATTCGCCGACGGCCTTCTTGGCGGCCAGATGCACCACGCCATCAATGCGGTACTCGCGCAACGCTGCAGCTACCGCGTCAGTATCGAGGATCGAGGCCTCGATGAAGGGAACGCCTTCACTGACCTTGCGCCGTAACCCCGTCGAGAGGTTGTCGAGGACGACGACCTCGTGACCGGCGTCGTGCAGCGCCCGAAGAACATGAGCGCCGATGTATCCGGCGCCGCCCGTCAGCAACCAGCGCGATGTCATGGCAGGTCGCGTCCGGTCAAACGGCTGAAAGCCTCGAGGTATTTGCCCCTCGTGGCCGCCACGACGTCGTCAGGGAGCGGCGGCGGAGGAACCTTCCCGTGACGGTCCCACCCTGACGCGGGCGAGCTGAGCCAGTCGCGCACAAACTGCTTGTCGTAAGAGGGTTGCGCGCGCCCGGGCCGCCACGACTCTGCAGGCCAGAACCGCGAGGAGTCCGGGGTGAGCACCTCATCACCCAGCACGATCGCTCCGGCCGAATCGCGACCGAATTCGAACTTGGTGTCGGCGAGCAGTACGCCACGCTCGCGGGCGATGCCCTCGGCGCGACGGTAGACCAGCAATGTGAGTCGGCGTAGCTCGTGGGCGTCATCGGCACCGATGAGGCCGACGACGTGTGAGAAGTCGACGTTCTCGTCATGGTCGCCAAGGGCCGCTTTGGTGGCTGGTGTGAAGATCGGTTCCTCTAAGCGGCTGCCATCAACAAGATCAGGTGGAAGCCGGATGCCGCAGACCGTTGAGGACTCTTGGTACTCGGTGAAGCCGCTTCCGGTCAAGTAGCCGCGGGCCACGCACTCCACAGGAAACATCTGAAGTCGCTGGCACACCATGGCGCGCCCTTTGACCGAGTCAGGCACGTCGGTGGAGATCACATGATGGGGAACGATGTCGGCGAGCTGCTCAAACCACCACAGCGACAGACTCGTGAGGATGCGGCCCTTGTCGGGAATCGGCGTCGAGAGCACCCAGTCGTACGCGGAGATGCGATCGCTGGCCACCACCAGAAGATGGCCGTCGGGCGTGCCGTACAGCGAGCGCACCTTGCCCTGGTGGACGAAGTTGAACCCCGCGGCCAGCAGGCTCTCGTGCGCCGGGTCGTGCGGCAGAACAGTGGTGGTCACAGAATCCCGCCGGGCGCGTAGGCGGCCGCGTCAGGGTGGTGCGCGATGACCTCGCCCACCTGGGCGACGACGGCGGCCACCTGGGCCTGCGCTGCGCCGGTGAACTCGAGCGGCTCGGCAACGAGGTCGTTGATCTGTTCGAGCGAGAGCCCGAGGCGCGGATCGTTTGCGAGTCGTTCGAACAGGTCGTTGCGGGGAGAACCCTCTTCGCGCATCGAGAGCGCGACGGCGACGGCGTGCTCCTTGATGGCCTCGTGGGCGGTCTCGCGACCGACGCCAGAACGCACCGCCGCCATCAGCACCTTCGTGGTGGTGAGGAAGGGCAGGTAGCGCTGCAGCTCACGGTCGATGACAGCAGGAAAGGCGCCGTACTCATCGAGCACGGTCAAGAACGTCTCGATCAGGCCATCGATCGCGAAGAACGCGTCAGGCAGCGCAACGCGGCGCACGACGGAGCACGAGACGTCGCCCTCGTTCCATTGGTCGCCAGCAAGTTCGCTTGTCATCGAGAGGTATCCGCGCAGCACCACCGCGAGTCCGTTGACACGCTCGCAGGAGCGCGTGTTCATCTTGTGCGGCATCGCGCTCGAGCCGACCTGTCCAGGCTTGAACCCCTCGGTGACGAGCTCGATACCGGCCATCAGCCGGATCGTGGTGGCCAGGCTGCTGGGCGCAGCCGACACCTGAACGAGCGCGCTCACCACGTCGAGGTCGAGCGACCTCGGGTACACCTGGCCGACGCTGGTGAGCACTCGGCTGAAGCCCAGGTGCGCGGCAACGCGACGTTCGAGGTCGGCGAGCTTGATGGAATCGCCGTCGAGCAGATCGAGCATGTCCTGCGCGGTGCCGACCGGGCCCTTGATCCCCCGCAGCGGGTAGCGCTCGATGAGATCCTCAAGGCGTTCCAGCGCCACCAGCATTTCATCAGCAGCCGAAGCGAAACGCTTGCCCATCGTGGTGGCCTGCGCCGCCACGTTGTGGCTGCGTCCAGTCATGACCAGGGCCGACTGCTCCGCGGCGCGCTCGGCCAGGCGCGCCAGCACGGCGACGATGCGGTTGCGGACGAGCTCGAGTGACGAACGGATCTGCAACTGCTCGACGTTCTCGGTGAGGTCGCGAGACGTCATGCCCTTGTGGATCTGCTGGTGCCCGGCGAGTGCGTTGAACTCCTCGATCCGCGCCTTCACGTCGTGACGGGTGATCCGCTCCCTCGCAGCGATCGAATTGATGTCGACCACGTCGATGACGCGTCGGTAGTCCTCGATCACGCCCGGCGGTACGTCGATGCCCAACTCGCTTTGCGCGGTGAGCACTGCCAGCCACAGTTCCCGCTCAAGAATCACTTTGCGGGTGGGTGACCACAGATCGACCATGTCAGCTGAGGCGTAACGGGTGGCCAGGACGTTGGGAACGGTGGCAGTGGTCACGCGTTCATCCTCCCAGGTAGGACCGTGGATTCCCCGATGGGAAGCATGCGTGCCGGGCCCCCAGGTGGAACGACTGCGCTTGAGCGGTGGCCGACGGCGGTGAGCGTGGTCGCACTCTCACCGGTTCGGACCAGCACCCCGGACTGCTCAGGCAGGCCGATGACGGTGATGCCGCCGCCGGGGCCGCCTAACCCGCCGACGCGCGAAAGGGCATCGTCGGTCCAGTGCGGCAGGACGAGCGCGCCCGGCACCAGGCCGAGGCCTGCGCTGATACGTCCGGTGTCGGGCAGCCAGGTGCGCGCGCACAGCACCATGGCGCCGGCACTGGCACCCATGACGATGCCGCCAGCGGCGAGCAGTGCCGTGATCGTGTCGACCAGCCGGGTTGAGGCCAGCGCGTCGAGCAATCGCGAGGGTGAACCGCCGGGGAGCACAAGAAGCCGCGCTGAGGCGACGAGGGTGCCGGCCGCCTCTGGCTCGTCCCGGGCATCAGGTGCCGCGATCACATCGGGAGCAGATCCCGATGCGCCATCGCTGTGAACCTGCGCCACCAGGGCGCTGAAGTGTCGGACGCCGTTGGCGTTGGCGGTGTCGTACTCGCGACCGGGCGCACCGGCCAATGCCATGACGACGATCGGTCCCGGGCGACCGCTCGCAGCGGACAAGCGCACCAGGTCGGCGTCCATCTCGGCGCCATCGGCACCGAACTCCGCACCTCCCTGCAAGCAGATCACGCGGTAACGATCGCTTTCGAAGCGATGTCGGTACGGAACTGCCCGCCGTCGAGCCGAATGCGCACCATGGCCTCGTAGGCGTTCGCGCGAGCTTCGATCAACGTGTCGGCCACGGCCGTCACCGAGAGCACGCGGCCGCCGCTGCTCGTCAAGGTGCCATCAGTGGCTAGCGCGGTTCCAGCGTGAAGCACCCGCACTCCCTCGATCTCCTCGGCCGCATCGATACCGGTGATCGTGCCGCCGGTGGTGGGGGAATCGGGGTAGCCGGGCGCGGCGAGCACGACGGTGACAGCCGATCCCTCGATCCACGCCAGGGGTGGCTGCTGGGCGAGCCGACCGGTCGCAGCCGCCATCAGAAGTTGCCCGAGGGGTGTGCGCAGTCGCGCCAGCACAGCCTGAGTCTCCGGATCGCCGAAGCGGGCGTTGAACTCCACGACGCGGGTGCCGCGCGAGGTGAGGGCCAGACCGACGTAGAGCAGGCCGCTGAACGGGGTACCGCGCCGCTGCATCTCGTCGAGCGTGGGCTGCACGACGCGAGCCATCACATCGTTGACGAGCCCGTCGGGCGCCCAGGGGAGAGGGGTGTACGCACCCATGCCGCCGGTGTTGGGCCCGAGGTCGTCGTCACCGATTCGCTTGAAGTCTTGAGCAGGTGAGAGGGCCACCGCACTGATGCCGTCGGTGATGGCGAACAGCGAGACCTCGGGTCCGTCAAGGAACTCCTCGATCACCACGTTGCCGCACGCGGCTGCGTGGGCGATCGCCTCGTCACGATCGTTGGTGACCACAACGCCCTTGCCAGCGGCCAAGCCGTCGTCCTTCACGACGTAGGGCGCTCCGAACTGGTCGAGCGCCGCGGCCGCTTCCTCGGGTGTGGTGCAGACGTGCGCCATGGCGGTCGGCACGTCGGCAGCGGCCATCACTTCCTTGGCGAAGGCTTTGCTGCCCTCCAGGTGTGCGGCCGCAGCATGGGGGCCGAAGCAGGCGATGCCGGCGGCTCGGACGGCGTCGGCCACGCCGGCCACGAGCGGGGCCTCGGGCCCCACAACGACCAGATCGATGCCGAGGCTGGTGGCCAGGCCCGTCACGGCGCTCGGGTCGGTGGCGACGACATCGATGTTCGTCGCGAGGGTGCCCGTACCACCGTTGCCGGGTGCGCACCAGATATCGGTGACCTCGGGGTCCTGCGCCAGGGCACGCACGATCGCGTGCTCACGTCCGCCGTTTCCGATCACCAGCACCTTCATGGCGCGAGGCTATCGACGGTGCGGCCGGTTCTACGAGCCGGTGTAGTGGTGGGCGATCGAGGAGAAGACCTCGTTGAGGATCGCGAGCCCTTCCTTGGCCTCATCCGCGCTCACCGTGCACGGCGGCACTACGTGAAGCCGGTTGAAGTTGGTGAACGGCATCAGCCCTCGGGCCTTGCATGCGGCCACCAGTTCGTTCATCGCAGCGCTCGTGCCACCGTAGGGAGCCAGCGGTTCCCGTGTGGTGCGGTCGGAGACCAGATCGAGTGCCCAGAAGACGCCGAGCCCCCTGACCTCACCGATCATCTCGTGACGCTCAGCCAGTGCTCGCAGGCCGGGGCCGAGGACTGTCTCGCCGATGACGCGGGCGTTCTCGACGATGCCTTCCTCATGCATCGCTTCGAGAGTGGCCACGATCGATGCTGCTGCGATGGGGTGGCCGGAGTAGGTGAGCCCGCCGGGAAAGACGCGATCATCGAACGTCGCGGCGATCTCGTCGCTCATGATGACGCCACCGACCGGCACGTAGCCGGAGTTGACGCCCTTCGCAAAGGCGATGAGATCAGGCTCGGCGTTCCAGTTCTGGTAGGCGAACCACGCGCCCGCGCGACCGAAGCCACACATCACTTCGTCGGCGATCCACAGGATGCCGTGCTCGTCGCAGAGTCGACGGACGCCCTCGAGGTAACCATCGGGCGGCAGTAGGACGCCCGCTGTTCCCACGATGGATTCGATGACGATCGCGGCGATGGTGGCGGGACCCTCGAACGTGATCACCTGCTCGAGGTGCTCAAGAGCGCGCTTGCACTCCTCGTCCGGAGTCGTTGCCCAGAAGGAACTGCGGTACAGGTAGGGCCCGAAGAAGTGCACGTGGCCGTCCGCGTACTCGTTGGGGAGTCGACGTGGGTCACCCGTGCTGACGATCGCCGCGCCGGTGTTGCCGTGGTACGAGCGGTAGAACGAGAGCACCTTGCGGCGACCCGTGTGCAGCCGCGCCATGCGGATCGCGTTCTCGATGGCGTCGGCGCCTCCGTTGGTGAAGAACACCTTGTTCATTCCATCGGGTGCCACGTCGGTAATCAGCCGTGCTGCAACGTTTCGCACCTCGCTCGCGTGCTGCGGCGCCAGCGTGGCCATCTGCATCGCCTGAGCGGCGATCGCGGCGATGACCTTGGGATGTTGGTGACCGATGTTGGTGTTGACGAGCTGTGAACTGAAGTCGAGATAGCGGTTGCCCTCGAAGTCCCAGATGCAGGTGCCTTCGGTGCGGGCGATGGGGAGCGGCTTGATTGCGCCTTGGGCCGACCAGGAATGAAATACGTGCGCTCGGTCGTCGGCGTAGGCCTTGGCGCCGCGCTCGGCGTCGGGCAGCTGGACGGGTTCGGGCAGCGGCATGCGTGTACTCCAAGGAATGCGAGGGCGGGCTTCGCGGTGGCTCCAGCCTAGGTCGGTCGAACCGGCGTCCGCCTGCCGTTCCGGCAAGGGTGCGCGGGCGCGTTCGACGCGCCGTCGATCAGCGGAAGACGGCGGCGATCTCGTCGAGCCGTTCGGGCACGAGCGAGAACCAAGCCCACGTTCCCCGCCGTTCCCGGGTGAGCAGTCCGGCCTCGGTCAGGATCTTGAGATGGTGGCTGACGGTGGGCTGCGAGAGGCCCAGGGGTTCAGTGAGATCGCATGCGCAGGCCTCACCGCGCTCACTGGCTCGGATGAGCGACAGCAGTTGGAGCCGCGCGGGGTCGGCGACCGCTTTCAGCAGGTGAGCCAGCTCGTCGGCCTCAGGCCGTTCCAGAGGTGCCGACAGCCCGCTGGGGCAGCAGGCCGGACCGGCAACGACGGTCAGGACCGACCCACCGGTGTCGGCCGATTGGCTCGTGGTCACAGATCCTCCGCGGCTCGGTACGTGTCGGCGGTGTATTGACATTCATCGATGAATGGGTCAGCATCGCTTCATCGATCACTATCAATATAGGCAGGAGTGGTGACCGTGTCCAGGGTGCAGTTGGCGCTCAATGTGTCGAACCTCGAGGAGTCAGTGCGGTTCTACTCGACCCTCTTCGGCGTGGAGCCGCACAAGCGGCGTCCCGGGTACGCAAACTTCGCCGTTATCGAACCCCCCCTCAAGCTCGTGCTCATCGAGGTCGCGGCCGACGTGAGGGGAACCGGCGTCACGGGTGCGCTGAACCACCTCGGGGTCGAGGTCGATCAGGTTGAGCAGGTCGAACTGCAGGCCGGGCGGCTGCGCGAGGCCGGTCTGGCGGCCTTCGACGAGAAGGACACCACCTGCTGCTACGCACTGCAGGACAAGGTGTGGGTGCACGATCCCGCCGGTGCGCCGTGGGAGATCTACACCGTGAAGGACGACGATCCCTCGAACCCTCAGCCGGCGTCTGCATCCCTTGAGCTATCGATGGCCGACGGCCTTGCCGGCGACGGAGCCTGTTGCACACCTGCGGGTGCCGACGCGTCCGTCACCGAACCCGCCTCCTGCTGAGCCCCGAAACCGGAGATCTTGTCGTGACACCAAAGCCGTCGGTCCTGTTCGTCTGCGTGCACAACGCTGGTCGCTCCCAGATGGCGGCCGCCTACCTCACCCACCTCGCCGGAGACCGCATCGAGGTGCGCTCTGCCGGTTCGGCTCCGGCCGACTCCGTGAACCCGGCGGTGGTGCTGGCATTGGCGGAGGAGGGCATCGACATCTCGACCGAGACCCCCAAGGTGCTCACCACGTCAGCGGTCAAGGAATCCGACGTGGTCATCACAATGGGCTGCGGCGACGTGTGCCCGATCTTCCCCGGTAAGCGCTACGAGGATTGGGTTCTGGAGGACCCGGCGGGCCAAGGGGTGGAGGCAGTACGACCGATTCGCGACGACATTCGGCGGCGCATCGAGGAACTGATCGCCGAGGTCGACGCCACGATTGCCGCTCGATGAGCAGGTCTGATCAGAGGCCGGTCGCTGGTCAGGCTGCGCGTGCAGTGGCGTCCCTGCCTCGTCGTCTGTTCGCCGAAGCGCTTGGAACGATGCTGCTCGTGGCGGCCGTGGTCGGCTCCGGGATCATGGCGCAGCGACTCTCGCCCAATGATGCGGGTTTGGCGCTGCTCGAGAACGCAGTGGCCACCGGCGCGGTGCTGTTCGTACTCATCGCGGTGCTCGGCCCGGTCAGCGGAGCCCACTTCAATCCGGTCGTCACCGCCGTTGATGCGTGGTTCGGTGGCATCGACCGCCGCGACATCGCGCCCTACATCGCTGCTCAGGTGCTCGGCGGTTGCGCAGGGGCCATCCTGGCCAATCTGATGTTCGGTCTGTCCGCGGTCACCATCTCTCAGGACGAGCGCACGGGGGCAGGCATCCTCCTCTCGGAGGTGGTGGCCGCCTTTGGCCTGTTGCTCGTGATTCTCGGGCTGATCAGGGCCGGCCGATCCACCTGGATCGCTGCCGCCGTGGCTGCGTACATCGTGGGCGCGTATTGGTTTACCGCGTCGACCTCGTTCGCAAACCCGGCGGTGACCATCGGACGCACTTTGTCGAACACGTTCGCCGGAATCGCTCCGTCGAGCGTCCCTGGCTTCGTCGTGGCCCAAGTCGTGGGTGCCCTGCTAGCGGTGGGTGCCGCCCTCATTCTCTGGCCGCGGCGGGTCTCTGGCTCCCCAGCTGTAGCGATCGACGTCCATGAAGAGACGCGTTGATCGGACGCGGCTAGTCGCGTGCCACCCGTGCCGTCAGTCGGTCTCGCACTCCGGGCCACTCGGAGTTCAGGATCGAGTAGTAGACGGTGTCGCGCCAGCTGCCATCGGAGCGGCGCATATGGTGTCGCAGCGCACCCTCACGCGTGGCCCCGAGGCGCTCGATGGCGCGTTGCGACCGCCCGTTCATCGCGTCAGTCTTGAGTGCTACGCGTTCGCACCCGAGCACGTCGAAGGCGTGGGTGAGCATGAGGAGTTTTGATTCGGTGTTCACGGCGCTGCGCCACACGTCGCGTGAGAGGAACGTCGCGCCGATCTCAAGACGCCCGTGGTCGGGTGTCACATCGAGGTAGCTGGTCGATCCGATGGCCACGGCATCGGCGATCCGTATCTGAGCGAAGGGCAGTCTCGTTCCCCGCTTCTGCTCGAGCATCGCGAGTTCGTAGGCGCGCTGCATCCCCTCGCGGCTGGCTACCACGGACGGGATGACCCAGCGCACCACTTCAGGGTCGGCGCAGGTCGCGGCAAGATCAGTGAGGTGGTGCTCCGTGAGAGGTTCCAGACGGACGTGCTCGCCGATCAGCGTGACCGGCATCAGCCAGTCGTTCGCTGGTGCCTGATCCTTCGCCATGGCGCGCCTCGGCTTCCGCAGTCCGCTCAGACGAAGTCGGTCAGTGCGATCGTCGCGTCGCGCGCCGGCCCCACGCCGATAGCCGACATCGGCGCTCCGCTGATCTCTTCGAGGTATCGCACGTACGCCTGGGCGTTGGGCGGAAGATCGCTGAGCTCACGGGCACCTGTGATGTCGGTGCGCCAGCCGGGCAGGTTCTCGTAGATCGGCTTGGCGTGATGGAAGTCGGTCTGCGTGGTGGGTAGCTCTTCGACGCGCTCGCCGTCAATCTCGTACGCGACGCACACGGGGATCTCGTCCCAGGCGCTCAGGACGTCGAGCTTGGTGAGGAAGAAGTCGGTGAGACCGTTGACGCGTGTGGCATAGCGAGCGACCACGGCGTCGTACCAGCCGCAGCGACGGTTGCGTCCCGTGGTGGTGCCGCGCTCGTGACCGATCTCGCGCAGCTGCTCACCGTCGTGGTCGAGAAGCTCGGTGGGGAACGGACCGGAGCCGACGCGCGTCGTGTAGGCCTTGACGATGCCGATGACACGCGTGACCCGCGTCGGACCGATGCCCGAACCGCTGCACGCGCCGCCGGCGGTCGGGTTCGAGGACGTGACGAACGGGTAGGTGCCGTGGTCAACGTCAAGCAGGGTGCCTTGGCCGCCTTCGAGCAGGACGACCTTGCCGTCGTCCAGCGCCCGGTTGAGGACGAGCGAGGTGTCGGCGACGAAGGGACGCAGCGCCTCGGCGTAGGAGAGCAGGTGCTCGGTGGTCTCATCGATGGAGATGGCGCGACGGTTGAAGACCTTGGCAAGCTGCTGGTTCTTGCCGTCGAGGGCGCTCTCCACCTTCTGACGCAGGATCTTCTCATCGAAGAGGTCCTGCACGCGGATGCCTAATCGTGCGACCTTGTCGGCGTACGTCGGCCCGATCCCACGTCCTGTGGTACCGATCTTTGCCTTGCCCAGGAATCGTTCGGTCACCTTGTCGAGGGTGACGTGGTACGGGGTGATGAGGTGCGCGTTCGCGGACAGAAGCAGCTTCGAGGTGTCGACGCCGCGCTTCTGAAGCCCGGCGATCTCCTGCATCAGCACTGCAGGGTCGACCACGACGCCGTTGCCGATCACGGGGATGCAATCCGGGGTGAGAATGCCGGAGGGCAGGAGATGCAGCGCGTACTTCTCGTCACCCACCACGACGGTGTGGCCAGCGTTGTTGCCGCCCTGGTAGCGCACGACGTAGTCGACGGATCCGCCGAGCAGGTCGGTCGCCTTGCCCTTGCCCTCGTCGCCCCATTGGGCGCCGAGCAGCACGATGGCCGGCATGGGTGTAGTCCCCTCGAGTGATGGCGGGCGGGCCCTGTGGCCTGTCCGGGACCGTGCGCCGGTCCCGTGAGAGGTTACCGGCCCACCTCATGGGGTGCGTCAGGCCGTCAGCCCAGGGCCTACTTGGCCTCATCGACCACCACGGCGACAGCGTCCGGAGCCAGCGGAGCCTCGCTCTCCACCGAGACCGCGCCGGTAGCCGGAGCGATCTCGACGCCGGTCACGCCGGTGATCGTCGTCAACTCGTTGGTAGCGGAGGCCAGCCCACGGTAATCGGATCGGTACGCCCCGACCGGTGTCTCGTCTTCCGTCAGGGGCGGAGGGATGGTGTCATGGCCCCGTGACTTCATCCGATCAGCCGTGCATCGTCGTGGTGGACGACGATGACAACCTGCGCGAGATGCTCTCGACCGCACTTCACTTTGCTGGCTATCGCACCTTCGGTGCGAGATCGGCCGGTGAGGGACTCCGGTTGATCCAGGAGTGCACGCCCGACCTCGTCGTTCTCGACGTGCAGCTGCCCGATGGCGACGGATTTGATCTGTGCCGGGGTCTGCGCGAGCGGGGGATCACAACGCCTGTGATCTTCCTGACGGCCCGCGATCAGTCGGGCGACGTGATCGCCGGGTTCACCGACGGGGGAGACGACTACGTCACCAAGCCGTTCCGTCTGGCCGAGCTCAGTTTGCGCATCACGGCCATTCTGCGGCGCACAGGTGCCGGGCCGGTGCACGTGCTTCGCGTCGGCGATGTCGTGCTCGACCAGCTCAAGCACCAGGTGACGATGGGCGGGCATCCGATCGACATGACGCCCAAGGAGTTCGACGTCCTGCGATACCTGCTGGCCAACCGCGGGCGCGTGATGTCAAAG
>Ga0105048_10007828_pt1 | contig 17140 bp, 10 predicted proteins | sample MAT05_FD_78382 | JGI IMG/M metagenome (GOLD analysis project Ga0105048, IMG submission 78382) | Freshwater microbial communities from Lake Fryxell liftoff mats and glacier meltwater in Antarctica - MAT-05 | ecosystem: Environmental > Aquatic > Freshwater > Ice > Liftoff microbial mat | place...
CTGGCCAATGCCGTGGCCAACAACCAGCCGTGGCTGCCGTTGGTGAACACGACGCCGTTCACGCAGTAAGCTGCACGAACAGCGGTACGGAAAAGGGGCCCTCCGGGGCCCTTTTTTCATGAGAGCATCGACACCATGCAACCTGACCACACCTCCGGATCTGCCAGTTCGCCCGCTTCCGCAAGCGAGGAGGCATGGCGACTCTACAATCTGGGCCGCCATGCGCCGGCAATGCAAATCGGTAGCGAACTGCTGCGACGTAATCCGCGCAATGCCGATGCCGCGCATCTGCTGGGACTGATCCATTGGGCGGAGGGACGCCGCGATCAGGCACTCGGGATGTTGCAGGGAGCCGCGACTCTGGCGCCTGATCATCCTGTGATCTGCAGCAATTTTGGCGGCATCCTGCTTTCGGTGGGACATTTTGCCGATGCCGGAAAATATCTGGCGCATGCGATTCGACTGCGGCCGGGATTTGCGGATGCGCATTGCAACATGGGCAATCTCCTGCGCGTCCAGGGCGATCCAACCGGTGCCGAAGCCGCGTATCGCCGCGCATTGGCCATCGAACCGCGGATGGCGCCGGGGCACAATAATCTCGGACTCATCTTCTACATGGCGGGACGCAAGGAGCAGGCGGTAGCCAGCTATCGCGCCGCCATTGCGATCGATCCCACGTTTCCCGAGGCGTTCAACAACCTGGGCAACGCCTTGGGCGATCTCGAACAGGACGACGAAGCGATCCAATGTCTTGAGGAGGCCCTGCGACTTCGACCGAAGTTCGCAGAGGCCCACAGCAATCTGGCCAAGCTGCTGCTGCGCAAGGAGAGGCTCGCGCCCGCCCGTGCGCACCTGATGCAGGCATTGAACCTGCAGCCGGATTTTGCCGGCGCCTACCACAACCTGGGAACCCTCTATCGCACCGAGGGCGCGTTTCCAGAGGCAGAAGGATGCTTTCGCAAGTCCGTCGCGCTCGATTCCACGCAATACATGTCGTATGCCGGGATCACCGGCACGCGCAAGATGAAGTCGGCGGACCGGCCGCTGATCGATCGGCTGGAGCAGATCCTCCGCGAGGCCGGAAATCGCAATACTGACGAGATCAGCCACCTGCACTTTGCGTTGGGCAAGGCCTACGACGACCTGGGCGAGCATGCACCCGCATTCGCCCACTATCGCATTGCCAACGACCTCGAACATGAACGCTTGCCGCAGAAATTCGAGCCGGCACTCTTCAAGGCGCACATCGACAAGTTGATCAGTCGATTCACGCCGGAGTTTTTTGCGCGATATCGCAATGCCGGCAGTTCGTCCGACCTGCCGATCCTGATCGTCGGGATGATGCGCTCTGGTACGTCGCTCGTGGAGCAGATCCTCTCGAGTCACCCGAAGATTCATGGCGCTGGCGAGCTGATCTACTGGGCCAATGAAGACCGGCGACTTCGCACCGACCTGCAGGACCCGTCAGCCGAGACGATTGCTGAGGTCGGCAACCAGTACCTGGCGCTTCTGCGTGGCCTTTCCACGACCGCGCTGCGCGTGACCGACAAGATGCCGCACAACTTCCTGCACCTGGGACTCATCCGCCTGGCGTTCCCCAATGCTCGCATCATTCACTGTCGACGCAATCCGATCGACACGTGTCTCTCCATTTACTTCCAGAATTTTCCGGCGTTGCACCCCTACGCCTACAACCTCGATGACCTTGCCGCGTTCTATCAGCAATACCACCGCCTGATGCAGCATTGGCGCCAGTTGCTTCCGCCGGCGTCGATGCTTGAGCTTCAGTATGAGGATCTGATTGCCGACCAGGAAGCGGGTAGCCGGCGCATGATCGAATTCTGCGGCCTCGAGTGGGATGAACGCTGCCTCATGTTTCAGGACAACCAGCGCGTTGTCCGCACCGCCAGCTCGTGGCAGGTACGTCAGCCCATGTACCGGACGTCGGTGGCGCGCTGGCAGAAGTACCAGGCTTTCATCGGACCGCTGGCGCGGTTGCCGGAACTCGCGCCGTAATAACCCGTCGTCCTGCCGCGCGGCCGGGCTCGGATACAATGGAGGACACTATGAAAACACTGACCCTTTCCCTGCTGTTGCTGCTGTCCGCGTGTGCTCCGCTGGCGCCGGATGTCATCCGCTCCGAGGGCGCGCCGGTGTTCCCACCGGCCACCTACCTGCCGGAAGTGCTTGAACAGCCACCCGCGCGACCGTATGTGCAAATTGGCGTCGTCAATGCGACCGGGGTCCTCGATATGGTGCCCTCGCAGGTGGTCGCTCGAATCCGGGAGCAGGCACAGCAAATCGGCGCGGATGCCGTGATCCTGCAGGACGTCAGCGTTCGCCCGCCCACTGATTCCACGTTCAATCCCGCCACCGGCGGATTTGCAGTCACTCAGGGACGCGCCATTCCGGCATTCAAAGGCGTCGCCATCCGTTTTCAGCGCTGACTCGCGCCAACAGCGCGTTTGATCGCTGAGTCGCTACCGGCCCGGCCGACCGCCGAGCCAATTTCGACCGCTCGCATAACTCCCGCAAGGATTGACGTATGACGCACGAGGCAACGCCATCGAGTTACGACGAGCTGCCCTACATCCGGGCTTCGTTTCATCATACCCACCCTGATCGGCTGGCCACCATTGCGCGATTCTTCGGCGTGATGGCACCACCCATCGAGACCGCCCGGGTGCTGGAGCTGGGGTGTGCGAGCGGCGACAACCTGATGCCCATGGCCGAATCATTGCCGAAGGCCCGGTTCATCGGTGTCGACCTCTCGCAGCGACAGATCGACGAAGGCCGGGCCATGATCGAAGCTATCGGGCTCGACAACATCGAACTGCGGCAGGCCAATATCCTGGATGTCGACGAAACCTACGGGGAGTTTGATTACATCATCTGCCACGGGATCTACTCGTGGGTGCCGGACGTCGTCCGCCGCAAGATCATGTCGATCTGCCAGGCGAACCTGCACCCGCAGGGTGTGGCGTACATCAGCTACAACACGTATCCGGGCTGGCGCATGCGTGGCATGATCCGCGACATGATGCTGTATCACGCGCGCCAGTTCGAAGGCGCCAAGGCGAGACTCGAGCAAGCGCGCGCGCTGCTGGATTTTCTGGCCCAGAGCACCGCCACCGACACCCCGTACGGCATGACGCTGAAGCAGGAGCTCGATTCGATTCGCAAGCAGCCCGATGCCTACATCTTTCACGAGTACCTGGAGGAAGTGAACGAACCCCTTTACTTCCATCAGTTCATCGAAGAGGCCGCGCGCTTCGAACTGCAGTTTCTGGGCGAGGTTGAACTGGGCTCGATGATGGTGTCCAATTTTGCACCTAAGGTAGCCGAGACATTGCGCAAGATCTCTCCCGACATTGCGCGCATGGAGCAGTACATGGATTTCGTGCGCAACCGGACGTTTCGGCAGACGCTGCTGGTTCATGGCAATGTGCCCGTAACGCGCGCACTGGATGCGCAGGTCATCCGCAACCTGCATATTGCCTCGTCGGCGCGTCCGGTGTCGACCAAGCCAACGGTCGACCAGGGCGTGCCCGAACAATTCAAGACACCCGCCAGCGCCACCCTCAACACCCCCAATGCCATCACCAAGGCGGCGTTCCTGATTTTGGCCGAGCATTGGCCACAGACGATGACCTTCGAAGAACTGGTGAACGGCGCCGCGGCGCGGATTGCCGGCAATGTGTTGGAAGTGGTGTCAGCGGCACAACTCGAGGCACACCGACAGCGCCTGGCCATGGACTTGTTGCAGGCCTACACCGCAACATTGATCGAATTGCGGGTAAGTCGGGTGAAGCTGGGTGTCCACGGTGGCGACAAGCCCACGGCAGGACGCGTCGCGCGTGCTCAGTCCGGCAATTCCGGGTCGGTCACCAACTTGCGGCATGAATCGATGCAGCTCGATCCGTTCAACCGCCAGCTGTTGCAATTGCTGGATGGCACGCGGGACCGCGACGCGCTCGTTGAAGGCCTTGCCGAAGCGGTGCGCGCCGGACGATTGGAAATCAAGCGAAGTGGCCAGTCGTTGACGGAGGATGCGGCAATTTCCAAGGTCCTGTATGAAGCCGTCAACGAGAACCTTCCCAAAATGGCTGTTGCAGGATTTCTGCTCGCCTGAGGTCCGCGGCATTGCGCACATGCACGTCGGGCGCGATGCCTAGTTGGCGGGGCGGGCGGTAGTGAAGACGTCGGACAGGACGACACTACCGTCGCTTCCGGGGCCTGCGCGAATTGACATGCGCGCATCGGATTGCCGCTGTGTGGTGGGATACACCCACAACGAGTCGACCGCGACGACAATGGCGCCCGTGCTTCCGTCGACGACGAAGCGATGCAGCGCAGTGCATGCGCTGCCCCATCCGGCCGGGGCCGGTTGACGTTGCCCCAGGTGTTGAACGACCAGCGTGCAGTTCGAACCCCGACGCTCGATACCCACCTTGAGACCATCCGGGCCACCGATCTCGAGACCCGCAAACACCGATCCCGTGGTGCCACCATTGCGCAGGTCGATCAACACCCGCTGCCCGGTTGCGAGGGAAGGATCGATATCCACGGCGCCCTCGCCAACAATGTCGACCCGCAGCGAGGCGGTTCCAGGCACACACCGCCAGCTCGCGGGACACGTTGCCGCGATCGGATTGAAACCATGGCCACCATTGAGCGCATTGCGGGCGAAACTGGTGGCGGCGGCCAACGTCATTGCCGCAACGATCGCGCCGGTGGCGATGCGCAGGGCACGCATGGGCGCGCCTGGCGTGGCAGCAAGCCGATGGTGGAGACGCTCGCGCCAGCGGTCAAGCGGATACTCAACCGCATACAGGAGTCCCCAGGCCAGCAGATAGGTCAGCGCGAGCCCCCACCAGGGCGCGCCCGTTACCTGGAGCCGTTCGAGCAACAACAGCAGCGGCAGGTGCAGCAGATAGGTGGCGTAGGTGAGGTCACCGAATAGCCGATCCCACCGGCGGCCCCTGCCGAAATCTTTCAACACGGCCACCACGCCCGTCAGCAGGAGAATGGCCAGCAGCTGATTGAGTGCAGCGTTGGTCAGCCCCCATGGGAAGTAGGTCAGCCACAGGAGACCTGCCAGCAGGACGGTCAATAGCCAACGGTTGCCGGCGAGGCGATCGCCGTAGTGGAAGACCAGCGCGCCACTGGTGAACGCGAACAGATAGGCGATGGGGCTGGTGTAGAGATAGGCAAACCAGATGGGCGGGCGCGGATCCAGCGTGACGATGAACGCCACGAAATAGATGAGGCCGACGCTCCAGGTGATCCAGAGGATCCGCTTTCGCACCAGCAGGAACGGCGCAAGAATGTAGAACAGCAGGTCGAAGCACAGCGTCCATGCGGGGCCGATAAGCAACTGTCCGGTCAGTTGCATCGGGCCGAGGTGCTGGTGATCCCCCAGCAGTGCAACTACCCCCAGCGGCAGCAGCAGGAGATTGTTCAGGAACTGCGTCGTGGGCATCTGCGGCGGCGCGCCAATCAGCGCAAGTGCGGCCCAGAAGGCGCCGAACAAAAGCAGGTACAAAGGATAAATGCGCAGGGCACGTCCCAGCAGGAACGTGCCGATCCCGCGCCACGAACGCGGGTCATACTTGCGCGCCAGGACATACGCGATGACATAGCCGCTGATGACGAAGAATCCGGCGATCGCCACTTCGCCTTCGCCGACAAAGGCCACGCGATCCACGCCCAGCGCGTTGACAATGGCAGGTTGGACCAGCAATCGAAAGCCGCCGTAGTGGGCGTCGATCACCATCAGCGACAGCAGCAGGCGCAGCCAGCCGAGGCCCATGACTCAGCTCAAGTGCCGCGACGACGGCATGACTGCGGCGCGCGGGGCGCGTCTACCGGCGGTCGAGCGCGGTGGTGGTATCGGTTCGTGCGGCATGGTGGCAGCAGAGAATACCGCAATGTCCTGCCGGACTTGCCGGTTTTGACACCCGGCGAATCGTGGTGACAGAGCCCCTTGGAAACAGGCAGGGCAGGCCGCCTTGCTTGATCGCGTACAGTATCGATTGACGTGCAGTGGTGGAGTCGACGGGCATGAAGATCAACGATTACGAACGGCAACTCGGTCCCGCGGAAATTGCGGCAGGGGAGCATCGCGAGCTGGTGGGCGGACTGTGGGAAGAATTGGGCGCTTTGCAGATCGGGTATCTGCGGGCGCAAGGCCTGCGGGCGGATCATCACCTGGTGGACGTCGGCTGCGGTGCGCTGCGTGGCGGCATTCATTTCATCCAGTACCTCGATCCGGGGCACTACCATGGCATCGATATCAATGCCTCGCTGATTGACGCCGGCAAGCGTGAGCTGGCGCAACTCGGACTCGAGTGGAAAGCCCCTCGGCTGCTGGTCAACGATGCCTTCGAGCTGCACCGCTTCGATATGCAGTTTGATGTTGCGATTGCCACGTCGGTCTTCACGCACTTGCCACTCAATCACATCCTGCGCTGTCTGGTGGAAGTGCGCCGGGTGCTGCGTCCGGGTGGTTGCTTTCATGCCACCTTCTTCGAGGCGCCGGGACCAGCCCACCTCGATCCGTTGCCGCACTCACCGGGAGGGATCGTTACGTATCTCGACGCCGATCCCTACCACTATGGAGCGGATGAAATTCGCTGGGTGGCCGGGAATGCAGGTCTGCAGGCGCAACGCGTCGGCGCGTGGGGTCACCCGCGTGACCAGCAAATGTGGGTGTTCAGCGACCCCGCGCCCGCGCAATGACCAAGACCTGCTTCTTCACGATCGTATCGCGCAACTACCGGCACTTCGCGCGGACGCTGGTGGCAAGCGTGCGTGCGCACAACCCGGACCTGGATGCCTTCGTCGTGGCGTGCGACGATGCCTTCGCGGAGCACGACGCGCGCGACGACTATGCAGAAATATCGATCCGCGACCTGGGATTGCCGAAGTTCGACCGCTTCACGTTCCAGTACACCATTCTCGAGCTCAATACGGCCATCAAGCCGTGGGCCATCGAGGCCTTGTTCGCGCGTGGTTACGATCGCGTCATCTATTTCGACCCGGACATTCACGTCTATGGCCCGGTGGCGCCGATCCTCGCGCGACTCGACCATGCACAGATTGTGCTCACGCCGCACCTGACCGACCGGCTGGACGACGGGCGCAATCCGACCGAGCTTGCCATTCTGCAAAGTGGCAGCTACAACCTGGGCTTCATCGCGCTGCAGCAGACCGAAGATACGCGTCGCTTCGTGCGCTGGTGGCAGAGCAAGTTGCTGCGCGATTGCGTCGTCGACATCCCGCGCGGACTTTTCACAGACCAGAAGTGGATCGACCTCGTCCCGGGCATGATGCCTGGCGTGGCCATCGAGCGCGATCCCGGATGGAACGTCGCGTACTGGAATCTGAATCACCGGGCGGTGGCTCTTGGCGACGATGGCCGGCCGACCGCCAACGGCCAGCCGTTGCTGTTCTTCCACTTTTCCGGATTCACGCCGGGTGTGCGGCTCTTCAGCAAGCATCAGGACCGGTATACGCTCGATACCGTTGCTCCGGTCGTGCGCACCCTTGCCGAGGGCTATGCCGCGGCGTTGCAGCACAACGGATTCGAGTCGTGCCGCACTTCGCCCTACGCGTTTGCGCGGATGACGGATGGCACGCTGATTCCCGATCTGGTTCGCCGGTGCTACCGCGAGGATTTCGCGTGGGACGAACCCCATCCGGATCTGTGGACGGCTGCAGGGCAGGCGTTCCTCCTCGACTGGCTCAATGCGCCGCGCCCCGAGCATCGACGCACACCGTGGCTCACACGTCTTGCCTACGCGTTATATCGACGGCGGCAAGACTTGCAGGCGGCGTTTCCGGACGTGACGGGCAAGCATGGCCGTGGCTACGCGCAATGGTTGATCGAGCACGCCGGGGAGCAGGAGAAGTTGCCGGACGCGTTCATCGATCCGATCCGTCGGGCGCTTGGCAGCGGGCGTTCGGCGGTCACCGCTACCGGCGACGCCGCGATGATACCGGCCGGGCCGGGTGATATCGGCGTCCCCGTGGATCGGATCGAGGCATCCGGTGCGATGCGCGGCGTCTACCGCGTTGTCTATCGCGCCGCGTGGGGTCTGCGCGCGGCGGTGAAGCCATTGACGTCGCAGGCGTTCCGGCACCGCGTCCGCCATGCGCTGATGCGCAAGGCCTACTTCGATGACGACTATGCCACGCCGCCACTGGTCACGCCGGCGGCGGGCGGCGGCGGGTTGCAGGTATCGGCAATGCCCGCACCGGTTGCCTATCCTGCGCACGACATGAATGCGGGTACGCGCGTCCTGGACGAGGCAGCGGGCATCAACGTCATTGGCTACCTGGCGGCGGAGAGCGGGGTGGGCGAGTGGGCACGATCCACACTGCGCGTGCTGAAGGCCGCAGCCGTGCCGGTAGCCACGATCAATTTTCGCGTAGGCAACATGTCGCGGATGAACGAGGATCTGCCGGACGTCGAGCGCACGCCGCACCTGCACGCCATCAACCTCTTCCAGATCAACGCCGACCAGATGGCGGTGGCGTACGCCGGCCTCGGGGCGTCGCTGTTCGAGGGCCGCTACAACATCGGTTGCTGGGCGTGGGAGCTGCCCGAGTTTCCCGATGCCTGGCTGCCGGCCTTCGATCTCCTCGACGAAATCTGGGCGCCCTCGGCATTCTGCCAGCAGGCGCTCGCGGCGAAGTCACCGGTGCCCGTCATACGCGTGCCGTTGTGCGTGGAGGCGCCGGAAGTAGTGTCGGATCGGCGCCGCTTCGGCCTCCAGGATGACGAGATCGCCTTTCTTGCAATGTGCGATGTACTGAGCGTGCCGGAGCGCAAGAACCCGCTGGGTGTCGCGGAAGCCTTCCGTCGCGCGTTTCCCCATGGCGAGCGCGTACGCCTGCTGCTGAAGATCGGCAATCTCGAATATCAACCGGATCTGAAGGCGCGACTGGCGGAGCTGGTCCGCGAAGATCCGCGGATCATGTTGCTCGACGGTTATTTCGCGCGACCGGTCCTGTGGACCCTGATGGCGAGTGTGGACAGCTTCGTCTCGCTGCATCGTGCCGAGGGCTTCGGGCTTGGCATGGCGGAGGCAATGGCCTGCGGCAAAGCGGTAATTGCCACCGGGTGGTCAGGCAACGTGGATTTCACGCGCGCCGAAAACGCACTGCTGGTCGACTACCGGATCACCGAACTGCAGCGCGATACCGGCCCGTACCGGCGCGGCCAACATTGGGCCGAGCCCGATCTGGACATGGCGGCGCAGCACATGCGTGATGTCGCCTCGATGCCGGCGTTGCGCGAGCGCTTGCGCGTACGCGGTCTCGCCACGGTGGCGGAGGAACTGTCGCCCGCCGCGCAGGCCGCATTCATGCGCACGCGGCTGGCGACGATTTACGCGATACTTGCAGCCCGGGAAGCCAGATGGGACGCGGGCAGCGGTGCTACGGTCGAGTAGCGCTCAACGTCGCTGCCGCGCGAACTGCAGGCACGATCAGTAGGTGGTTCGCGGCTTGAAATACTCGACGCGATCGATCGAGTCTACCGGCACGACGTTCACGTCCACGCCCTGCAGCAGCTTGAGTGGAATCGATGCGCCCGCGCCGCCGCGCGCCCACACCTTGCGGTAGAACTCGGGCTGCGAGCGCACGCCTTCGCCGCCGACGCCGAGGATGATGTCGCCGACCTTGACGCCGGCCTGGTCCGCCGGGCCATCGGGCGATACGCGGCTGACCACCAGCCGGCCCTGGACCTCGTCAGTGGCAACACCCAGCCAGGGCCGCGCAGGACCGGCACGGCGCCCAGCCTTGACGAGATCGGCCATGATCGGTTTCAGCAGGTCGATCGGCACAAACATGTTGCCCGGCACCCTCGGCTCCCCCAGCGTGGCATCGCGCACGATCAACGAACCCACGCCGAGCAGCTTGCCATCCTTGTCGAGCAGTGCGGCGCCACTCCAGTTGAGCGTCGGAGGACTGGTGAAGATCGCCTGGTCGAGCGCATATTCCCAGCTCCCCGAGAAGGGACGTTTGCTGACGACGAAGGCAAAGGCAATGGCATCGTCGCCGACCGAAGCGATCATGACCGGATCACGCTCGGCGACACGCGTCGAATCGCCGAACACGATCGGCTTGACGTCGAGCGGCGCCAGCGTGCGCACGAGGCCGAATCCGGTCGCGTGGTCGTAGCCGACCACCTGCGCGGCCAGCGTCCGGCCGGCGCTGTCGATCACGCTGACTTCCTCGGCCTCGACGATCAGGTAGCCGATCGTCAGGATCAGCCCCTTTTCGCCGACCACGATGCCCGTGCCTTCGCGGTCCTGGCCAAGCGACGCAGCGCTGCGAGCCTCTGGCGTGGCACGCACGTTGACCTTGACGATGGCAGCGAAGAGTTTCTCCGCATCCGCTTCCGGCATCGGTTTCTTGGCGGGTGGCGCCGCGCGGGGCTGGGCCTGCGCCGGTTGCGCAACGGCAACCAGCCACACACCAACAAGCGAAGCGACAGCACCCAAAAGCAGGCTGCGCATGAAACCTCGAAGTAGGGTCATCACGACCTCCCGCTTGAAAATGGCGGACGCATCAAGCGCCGGTCCGCATTGGCAGGGCTGCTGAATTGCTGGTCGTTGGCGACATTGAATTCAGCACCACAACTATAGCGCGCCGCCGGACATACGCAAACGCCTTCGGCTCGACAGGGTGGCGGCCACCGAGGTCTGTCAACCGTATGGTGCGTAGCGGCGCGTATTCGTATAATTGACCCGCCAGGTGGAAGCGTGCAGGCCGCGTGCCTCCGACCCGCACCGCCGACGTGACGCCCTTGGCGCGGTTGCTTGTCACGTTCCTTCCCGCACAACGTCCATTCCATCCATGAAAAACGTACCTGCTGCCAAACTGATCGATCTCGTCGCTGCCATCATGCAGGCAGGCGGCTCGGCGTCCGACGAAGCGCGTACGATCGCCCGCCGCCTCGTCGACTCCAACCTCGTCGGGCACGACTCGCACGGCGTGCTGCGCGTGGGCAAGTATCTCGAATGGGTACGCGACGGTTGGCTGAAGCCCAATACGCCGCCGACGATCGTGTTCGACAGCGACACCATTGCAATCATCGACGGCAATCGCGGTTTCGGCCAGACCACCGGCGAATTCGCCACGGCGCTCGGCATCAAGAAGGCCGCGCAAAAGGGCATTGCGATGATCGGTCTGCGCAATTGCGGCCACCTGGGACGCCTGGGCGATTGGGCCGAGATGGCGGCTGCCGCAGGCCAGGTCTCGCTGCACTTCCTCAACACCTCGGGCGCACAGCGCGTGGCCCCGTTCGGTGGCGGCGACCGGCGCCTTTCCACCAATCCGCTGGCCATTGGCGTGCCGCTGGCCGGCGGCGATCCGGCCATCCTCGACATCACGACCTCGACCGTGGCCGAAGGCAAGTTGATGGTCGCGATGAACAAGGGCGAGCAGGTCCCCGCGGGCTGGATCGTCGACAAGAACGGCGCGCCGACCACCGACCCCAAGGACTTCTACGACGGCGGCGCATTGCTGACCATTGGCGCGCACAAGGGTTCGGGCCTGTCGATCCTGACGGACCTGCTGGCGGGTGCCATTTCAACGGGCCGCAGCTCGGATCCGGCGGATACCGTGCTGCGCAACAACATGCTCTCGATCTTCATCGCGCCGGCGGTCTATGATGGCGAGGGCGGCGTGCTTGAGGAAGCGCGCCGCTTCGTCGAGTACGTGAAGTCCTCGCCGCCGATCACGCCCGGTCAGCCGGTGCTGGGGCCTGGCGACATCGAGCGGAAGACGCGCGCGGCGCGCCTCGCCGATGGCGTTCCCGTCGATGACAAGACGATGGCCGACCTGATCGAGGCCGCAAAATCCGTTGGCATCGATGCACTGAAGGCAGAGTCGATGTTGCGTTAGAAGGACGTCCGGCAACGCACGGCACAGTGAGATTCCGGATTCGTGGCTGCAACCACTGCAGGAGGAGACATGATGCGCAGGTTCATTCCGTTCGTCGCGACGCTGCTGCTCGCCGCCGTATCCACCGTGGCGCAGGCGCAGGCCTGGCCCACGAAGCCGATCAAGTACATCGTGCCTTTTGCCGCAGGGGGCACGACCGACATCCTGGCGCGCACGATTGCCGACAAGTTGAGCGTCGCGCTGGGCCAGCCGGTGGTGGTGGAGAACAAGCCGGGCGCGGGTGGCGGCGTGGGGGCGGCCGAGACTGCGAAGGCGGCACCGGATGGCTACACGATCATGGGCGGCACGATCAGCACGCACGCGATCAATGCCACGCTGTATTCGAAGCTGCCCTACGATCCGGTGAAGGACTTCATACCGATCACGATGATCGCGCGCGTGCCCAACATGCTGGTGATCAACAACGACATCCCGGCGAAGAACGTCAAGGAACTGATCGCGCTGATGAAGGCCAACCCCGGCAAGTGGAACTTCGCCTCCGCCGGCAACGGCACCTCGCAACATTTGTCCGGCGAACTCTTCAAGGGCATGGCCGGCGTGGAGATGCAACACATCCCGTACAAGGGCAGCCCGCCGGCCCTGGCCGATGTGATGGGCGGCCAGGTGAGCATGACCTTCGACAACATCACCACGGCATGGGTGCTGGCCAAGGGCGGCAAGCTGCGCGCCCTTGCCGTCACCACGGCCAAGCGCTCACCCGTGGCGCCGGATGTGCCCACGCTGGCGGAGGCGGGGCTTGCGGGTTATGAAATCGGCTCGTGGCAGGGCGTGTTCGCGCCGGCCGGTACACCGCCTGATGTGGTGAAACGTCTCAACAGCGAGATCGTCAAGATCATCAACACGCCGGAGGTGCAGGCCAAGCTGCTCGACCTGGGTGCCGAACCTGTCGCGAATTCCTCTGAGGACTTCTCGGCGTTCGTGAAGGCCGAGGTGGTGAAGTGGGGCGACGTCGTGAAGAAGTCGGGCGCAAAGGTGGATTGATGCCGCGTGCGTTGCGCGCGGCGAACCGGATGATGGGATGAACGCGTTGTTCCCTGATTTCGCCACGCGCCGCATCGAGACCCGCGGCGCGCAGATCCATTGCGTGGTGGGTGGCAGCGGCCCGCCGCTGCTGCTGCTGCACGGCTATCCGCAGACGCATGCGATGTGGCATCGCGTGGCACCGGTGCTGGCCCAGTCGTACACCGTGGTGTGCGCAGATCTTCGCGGGTATGGCGACTCGTCGAAGCCGGCGAGTGATGCGGCCCACGCGCCATATTCGAAACGCGCGATGGCCGCCGACATGGTCGAGGTGATGGGCGCGCTGGGGTTTCCGCGTTTTCGGCTGGTCGGCCATGATCGTGGCGGCCGGGTTGCGCATCGTCTCGCGGCCGACCATCCGGACGCGGTCGAGCGCGTTGCAGTGCTGGACATCTCCCCGACGCGGATCATGTACGGCGCGACCAACCAGGCCTTTGCGACGGCGTACTACCACTGGTTCTTCCTGATCCAGCCCTTCGACATGCCCGAGCGAATGATCGGGGCGGACCCGCTGTACTACTTGCAGCGCAAGCTGAAAGGGTGGGCTTCGGCGGGCGCGTCCTTCGATCCGCGGGCGATGGCCGAGTACGAGCGATGCTTCGCCAATCCGCAAACTATTCATGCGACGTGCGAGGACTACCGCGCCGCAGCGACGATCGACCTTGAGCACGACGAGGCCGACGTCGGGGCAGGCCGCAAGTTGAAGTGCCCGGTGCTCGCGCTGTGGGGCGACAAGGGCGTCGTGCACCGGTTGTACGATCCCGTCAACGACTGGAAGACCGTGGCGCATGACGTGCGCGGTCAAGCACTCCCGTCGGGGCACTACCTGGCCGAGGACGCCCCGGCCGCGACGATCGAGGCGCTGGCGGCGTTCCTCCGGGGCTGACCCACGCGGCGGCTACCAGCGGATCCAGCGACTTTGGTATAATCGACGGCTTGGCCAAGTAGCTCAGTTGGTAGAGCAGCGGATTGAAAATCCGTGTGTCGGTGGTTCAATTCCGCCCTTGGCCACCAGTCTTGAAGGCCAACCGTTCTCGGTTGGCCTTTGCTTTTGGAGCGTCCCCCGGCCGCGCGGGGATTCGGTGCGTTCTGCGTTTGCCACGTGATCATCGCGTGGAGTTGGCGTGGACATGAGCCACTGCTTGAGTTCGAGGCAGGCGCTGCATGTACCTGCGTTCCCAGCATCGCGAACGCCCGTCCTGCAACGTCCCCCAGTCTGCGGCTGGACTTCCCCTCAGCCAGCCTGGAGGTCTCGGCAACGCGCGGCATCGAGGAGGTGTCCTGCTGCGCCAAAGACACCCGCTGCCGAGGCGAAGCGGCCCCGTGCCCCTTCCCGGTCACCGGAGGCCAGCGCCACGTGGCCGCGGGCCTCATGCAGCGCCGCGTGCCATGCCGGGAGCTTCATCACTACGTTGGCCAAGTATTCCGAGGCCTGCAAGTGGATTTCCGCCAACTCCATCGCTTGCGCCCGGGCCGACGCGATGGTTGCCGGGATCGCGAAGGTGATGCGGCAGCCCGGACAGGTTTCGAGCGGACCGCGCACGGCTGACTCTGCCTCCTCCAGTACGCCCAGCGCCGCATCGGGGTCGCGCGTGATGGCGATCCGTGTCCCGTAAATGCGGTCCAGCAGGTGGAAGCCGACGTCTGACTGGCGCGCGACGTCCAGCGCGTCGTCCAGCAGGCCGCGCGCCGTGTCGAGCTGGCCGCGATACAGGGCGAGTTCGGCCAGGCGCTGCAGGGACAGAGCTTCACCGGTGGCGCCGCCGATGCGATGGTGCAGTCGGCCACCGACCATCAGGTCTTTCTCAGCGGCGTCGAGCTGGCCGCTGAGCAGCTTGGCCTCGCCGCGCAGGGTCACGGCAAAGGCATGGCCGCGCTCAGCGCCGAGGCGGCGGGCCTCCGCGCCCAACGCATCGGCAAAAGCGATTACCTGCGGGTAGGGCTTAGATCCGTAGAGGAATCGCTGGGTAATGCACAGGTGCCCGTCGAACACCCGCACAGCGAGTTCCGGCAGGTTGCTGGTCTCCTGCAGGTCGGCCCAAATGCTGCCGTGCAGATCACCGCGCGCATGTGCCGCGGCCGCTTGCGACCAGGAGGCGATCACCAGCGTTCCCTGGTCGCCGGTTTCCAGCGCCAGCCGCCGCACTTCGGCGGAACGGCGCGTTCCCTCGGCTGGATCGCCAAAGCCCAGTGCGGCCGCCCCGCTGTAAGCCAGTGCTTCGGCCAGCCGGCCCGCCACGTTGGTGGGATGCACATCCTTCAGATACTTCAGCGCACCGGACGGATCGCTCAACTTCACCTGTGCCAGTGCCCGTTTGGCGCGCAGTTCGTGCGCCTGCTCCGGCGGCGCCATATCGGCGGCCGCGTCGTAGGCGAGCAAGGTGCCGGCGCGCCCGAGTGCGTCCATGGATTCCGCCTTCAGCGCCAGCGCCTGCGGCAGCCGCGGCCGGTGCACCAGCAGCGGATCGGCATGGCGAAGCACATCCTCGTAGGCGCCGAGGCGGAAAGCCTCGCATGCGGCAGCGAGGGAAAACGCGATGGCCCGGTCGACGTCACCGGCGGCCAGCCAATGCTGCCCCACCAGCCCGGGCGCGGCCTCTGCCTGCTCCAGCCGCTGAGCAACGGTGCGATGCAATTCCTGGCGCCGATGCGGGGCGATGCCATCCAGCAGCGCCTGGCGCAGCAAGACATGGCGAAAGCGATAGCGGCGGTCCTCAACCGTCAATACGTCGGCGGCCAGCCAACGGTCGAGCCGGGCGGCTCCATCCGACCCAAGGTCGGCGGCCAGCGCCATCGCAGTGACCGCCTCGAACTCTTCGCCGGCCAGCGCCAGGCAGCGCAGGGACTGCATGCAACCCTCGTCCTCATCGCCCAGGCGATCGGCGATGACCGAGGCGACGCTGCGCGGCAACTGCGCACCAGCGGCGCCAGCCTGCCGCCCAGCGGCGCGAGCAAGTTCAACGACCGCAAAGGGGAGGCCATCGGCCAGCATCGCCAGTGATGCCACCGCCTCGGGCTGCAGCGGCACAGGAGACGACCGCGCCGCAAGCAGGGCCGCCTCTTGTGCAGTTAACGGCCCCAGTTCCATCACTTCCAATGCCCCGGCGCGCAGCATGCGTGCGACATGCCGGTCCAGGACGGCCGGCATTGCCGGTCGGCACGCCAATAGCACGAAAAGCGGAGCCCCGCTGCCCGCGAGCTGCGCCAACACTTCGGCGCTGCCGTCGTCGGCTGCATGAACGTCGTCGACGATGAGCAAGACCGGCTTGCCGCCGGCACCACCCAGCAGAAGTCGCCGCACGGCCCCCACTACCTGATGCCGGCCAATTGGCAGCGCCATCGCCTGGGGCGGCCCTGCCGCCGGGGTCATGGCAGAAAGCACCGCCAGCGCATGAGGGCCCATGGCCTTCCGCACGTCAGGGCCCGCTTCCTGCAGCAAAGGTTCTACGAGGTCAGTCGTCAGGCCATACGGGCGAGTCCAGTCACAAGCCTGCACTGACCTTACCTGCCATCCCGCGTCGCGGGCTTCGCGCGACAGCCGGCGGCAGAACGCTGTCTTGCCCATGCCGGCCGGCGCGCGCAATAGTGCGGCGCCCGGACCGCCGGCTGCCGCATTGCGCAGCAGCACCACCATCCGCGCCAGGTCCAGCGAGCGGCCGACGAAGACCGGAGCATCTGCGTGCAGGCCCTCGACACACTCACGGTACAGCGCCTCGACTTGCGGGCCGGGCTTCACACCCAGCGATTGCAGGTGATCGCGCAAATGCCCGTACCAGCGCAGAGCCCCGGAGCGCCGACCGGCGGCAAGGTCGCTGCGCATGAGCGAAAGGTGCGCGGCCTCGTCATGCGGTTCCTCGCGGACCAGTTGTTCCAGTTGCCCGCCGACGCGCAGCAGCCGCAGGTACTTGTCTCGCAGCCGCTGGCGGGCGACTTCGGTCCAGGGCTCGTAGCGGGCTGCGGGCAGAAGCTCACCGCCATACTGACCGGCCGCTTCCCGGCAGCGTTCGGGATCGCTCGCGGCCAGGGCCGCGTCTGCCGCATGTTCGAAACTCGTGACGTCGCAGTCGACATGGTGGTCCGGCAGCAGGAAGACGCGGCCGCCGCGCAGGACGACCGCATTCGGCACGCCGGCAAACTGCCGCGC
>Ga0105048_10007829_pt1 | contig 17140 bp, 16 predicted proteins | sample MAT05_FD_78382 | JGI IMG/M metagenome (GOLD analysis project Ga0105048, IMG submission 78382) | Freshwater microbial communities from Lake Fryxell liftoff mats and glacier meltwater in Antarctica - MAT-05 | ecosystem: Environmental > Aquatic > Freshwater > Ice > Liftoff microbial mat | place...
CGCGCCGGGCTTGATCCAGTCGCCCTGGATCATCTTCGCCTTGCCCACCGCGGCGATGAGCACGTCGGCCTCGCGGCAGACCGCGGCGAGATCGCGCGTGCGTGAGTGGGCGATCGTCACCGTCGCGTGCTGCGCGAGGAGCAGCTGGGCGATGGGCTTGCCGACGATGTTGCTGCGGCCGACGACGACAGCGCGGGCACCTTCGAGCTTCGTCCCGGCCTCGGCGAGCAGGCGCATGCAGCCGCGCGGCGTGCAGGGGACCAGGCCCTCCCGCCCCGCCGAGAGCAGGCCCGCGTTGATCGGGTGGAAGCCGTCGACGTCCTTCGACGCGGGCACAGCGTCGAGCACGCGCTGCTCGCTTAACCCTTTGGGCAGCGGGAGCTGGACCAGGATCCCGTCCACCGCGTCGTCCGCGGCGAGGTCGTTCACCAGCGCGAGCACCGTCGCTTCGTCGGCGTCGGCCGGGAGGCGATGGAGCCGCCCGCGCATGCCGACCTCGATCGACGCCTTCTCCTTGTTGCGCGTGTAGACCTGGCTCGCCGGATCGTCGCCGACGAGGACCACGTCGAGCCCCGGGGCGCGCCCGTGCTGGGCGACGAAGCGCGCGACCTCGTGGCGGACTTCGTCGCGGACTTTCTGGGAGATCGCCTTCCCGTCGAGGAGCTGCGCTGTCATGGCCGCGGAGCTTACTCCAAGGCTTCGGCCGACGGCACGCGCGGGGCCATCTACCCAGCTCGCTCGAGCGGTGATACGTCCGGAGACGTGGACGCACTCTGTACGGATCTCTACCAGCTCACCATGGCCGCCGGGTATTTCCACCGCGGCATGACCGGCGCCGTCGCCACCTGCGAAATGTTCGTGCGGCGCTTACCGCGGCGACGTCGCTACCTCATCGCCATGGGGCTCGAGCGCGTGCTCGCGTACCTCGAAGGGCTCCGCTTCACCGAGGACGAGATCGCCTACCTCGGCACCGTCCCCGCGCTCCGCGACGCGATGACGCCGGCCTTCGCCGACTACCTCCGCGGGCTCCGCTTCACCGGCGACGTCGACGCGATGCCCGAGGGGACCGCGGCGTTCGCCAACGAGCCCCTCGTCCGCGTCCGCGCCCCGCTCGTCGAGGCGCAGCTCGTGGAGACCTTCCTGCTCTCGGCGATCAACCACGCGACGATGATCGCCTCCAAGGCCGCGCGCGTCGTCGAGGCCGCCGGCAGCGCCGCGGTGATCGAGTTCGGGACGCGGCGCACCCACCCCGACGCGGCGATCGACGCGGCCCGCGCGGCGTACGCGGTCGGCTTCGCCGGCACCTCCAACGTCGAGGCTGGCCGGCGCTTCGGCGTCCCCGTCACCGGCACCGCGGCGCACATGTGGACGATGGCGCACGCCTCGGAAGAGGAGGCGTTCGCCGGCTACACCGCGGTGTTTCCCAGCGCGTCGATCCTGCTGATCGACACCTACGACACCCTCCGCGGCGCCGAGCGCGCGGCCACGATCGCCAAAGAAAAATTGAAGGGCGTCCGCCTCGACTCCGGCGATCTCCTCGAGCTCAGCCGCGGCGTGCGCGCGATCCTCGACGAGCACGGCTGCAAGACCGCGCAGATCGTCGTCTCGGGGGACCTCAACGAGATCCGCATCGCCGAGCTGCGCGCGGCTGGCGCGCCCATCGACACCTACGGCGTCGGGACCGATCTCGTCACCTCGCTCGACGCGCCCGCGCTCGGCGGCGTCTACAAGCTGGTCGAGCTCACGCAGGACGGGGTGACGCGACCGATCGCCAAATTCTCCGAGGGAAAGGGCACATTTCCCGGCGCGCACCAGGTGCTCCGCTTCCACGACGCCGCCGGAAAGATCGCCCGCGATCTGGTCACGCTCGACGACGAGCCCGCGGATCCCGCCTGGGGCGACGCGCCGACGCCGCTCCTGATCCCGGTGATGCGCGGCGGAAAGCGTGTCGCGCCAGCCGAGCCCCTCGCCACGATCCGCGCGCGCGCGAAGCAGACGCTCGCGTCCTTGCCGAACGAGCTCCACCTCCTCGCCGAGCTGACGCCGACGTGGATCGGCCTCGCGCCGCGCCCCTCGCCGCGCCTCGAAGCGCTGGTCGCCGAGGTCCGCGCGGCCTACGCCACGGTGACGAGCGCGAGCTCACAGGGAGCATCGAAATGAGCGAGAGCCACGCCACCGAAGCGAAGAAAGAGTACCCGCGCCCGTCGCTGACCGCCGACGTGGTCGCCCTCCTGCTCGATGAGGGCGGCCTGCGCGTCCTCTTCATCCGCCGCGGCAACGAGCCGTTCAAGGGCGCCTGGGCGCTCCCCGGCGGCTTCTGCGAGCCCACCGAGACCGCGGTGCAGGCCGCCGCGCGCGAGCTCACCGAAGAGACCGGCGTGCGCGACGTCCACCTCGAAGAGCTCGGGAGCTTCACCACGCCGGGGCGCGATCCGCGCGGCTGGGTCGTCACCGTCGCGCACCTCGGCTTCCTCCCGGCCTCGCGCGCCGGCGAAGCGGTGGGCTCCGACGACGCCTCGGAGGCCGCCTGGCTGCGCCTGGTGATCGCTCCTGACGGCGCGCCTCGCCTCGAGCACGACGGCGCGCCGGTGACGACGCTCGCCTTCGATCACCGCGACGTCATCGCCCTCGCCGTGCGCCGCCTCCGCGAGCGCGTGAGCGATCTCGCCTTCGCGCTGATCCCCGATCCCTTCACGCTCGATCAGGCGCAGCGCGCCTTCGAGGCGATCCTCGGCGCCCCGCTCGATCCGGCCGCGTTCCATGCCGCGCTGATCCGTGAAGGCCTGGTGATCGAGGCCGTGAGCGACGCTGCCCGACCCGCGCCGCGCTTCCACGCGGTGCCTCCGCCGCGCCCGCCGCGCTGGCTCACGACGGCGAGGAAGACGTAGCGCGATGGCCCTCCGTGTCTTCGGCCTCACCGGCGGCCTCGCGTCGGGAAAGAGCACTGTGGCGGCCCGCTTTCGCGCCCGCGGCCTGCCGGTGATCGACGCCGATCAGATCGCCCGCGAGGTCGTCGAGCCCGGGAGCGAGGGCCTCGCCCGCGTCGTCGAGGCCTTCGGCGCCGGCGTCCTCTTGCCCGACGGCTCGCTCGATCGCGCCCGCCTCGGCGAGCTGGTCTTCGCCGCGCCGGAGATGCGCCGCGCCCTCAACGCCATCCTCCACCCGCGCATCGGCGCGCGGAGCGCGGAGCGCATCGCCGCGTTCGCCGCCGCCGGGGAGACGCTCGCGTGCTACGAGGCCGCGCTGCTCGTCGAGAACGGCCTCAGCGACGCGTTTCGCCCGCTCGTCGTCGTCGCGGTCCCGCCCGACGTGCAGCTCGCGCGGGCCATGGCGCGCGACGCCTCGACCGAGGAGCAAGCGCGCGCGCGGATCGCCGCCCAGCTCCCGCTCGCGACCAAGATCGTCGCGGCCGACCACGTGATCGACAACGCCGGAGATACGGCGACGACGGAGCGCCGCGCCGACGAGGTGCTCGACGCGATCCGCGCCGCGATCGAGCCGGCCCTGGAGTCGCCCGGATGAGGTCCGCACCCGAGCTCAAAGCCGCGGGCTTCAACTCGCTCATCGCCGTCCTGCGGGGGATGGTCTCGGCGCCCGCCTTCGAAGACTTCGTCACCGCGTTGCCGCCTGCGTGTGCCGCTCTGATCCGGCAGCCGCCGCTCGCGGTGTCCTGGATCTCGCTCGAGGACACCGCGCCTTTGCATCCGGTGGCCTTCGATCGCCTCTTCGCCCGGGAGCCCGCGAAGATGTGCGAGCTCGGCCGCCTCCAGCTCCGCGCGGACATGACGGGCATCTACCGCCTCGCCATCCGCATCGCCTCGCCGGCGTACATGGCGGAGCGCTCGTCAAAGATCTACGCGATGTACACGCGGGGGTCCGGCACCTTGCGCACGGTGGTGGATCAGCCGGGGCGCATCGAAATCCTCGTCGAAGATCGCCCGTTTGCGTCGTCGGCGCTCTATCACTACATGCGCGGCACGATGCTGGGCGTCTTCGAGCTGACCGGCGTGAAGCGCGTCAGCGTCACGATCGTCGAAGGCGGCGGCAACTCCCCGCGCTGCCTGTTCCGGATCATCTGGTCGTAGATCGCGATCCCCCGCTACTCCGCGGCCTGTCCACCAACTCCGGTTGACGCCGCGGCGCAGATCCGGCGAAATGGGCAGCATTTGCGCTCGCCGGAGATGCCTTGCAGATGAAGCGATTCCCTTGCTGGAGCGGCCTCACCCTCACCGCCCTGGTCACGATCGGCTGCGGCGACGGATCCCCGAGCCCGCCGAAAGGATCGACCTCGGCCGGCTCGGGCGGCAACGCGACCACGAGCAGCGTCGGCGTGGGCGGCGGCTCCGGGGTCAGCGGCGGCTCGGGTGGGTCCGGCGGGGGCGGCGGATCCGGCGGGATCAGCGAGACCAGCGGCAGCTCCAGCTCGGGTGTCGCGCCGTGCCCGCCTGAGATGGTGCTCGCCGACGGCTTCTGCATCGATCGCTACGAGGCCCCCAATCAGTTCGGCGAAAAGCCCCTGGTGATGCAGAGCGCGGTGCTCGCCGAGCAGTGGTGCGCCAAGAATGGAAAGCGCCTCTGCACCGAGGACGAATGGGACACCGCCTGCGAAGGGCCGTCCAAGTCAGTCTATCCTTACGGCGACATCCATGTTGCCGGGCGCTGCAACGACGACAAGACCTGGAAGGTGGTCAGCGAGAGCGCGCTCGCGACCTGGCCTTCGCAAGCCGCCGAGAGCGAGGTCGAGAAGCTCTGGCAGGGCTCCCAGAGCGGCGCCGACTCCGAGTGCGTGAGCGGCTATGGCGTCTTCGACATGACCGGCAACATCGAGGAGTGGGTGGTGCGCACCAAGCCCCACGCCAACAGCTACCCTCACGTGCTCAAGGGGTGCTACTGGGCCGGCTGCTTCGGCGGGAGCAAACCAACCTGCCAGTCGACGAACCCGGCGCACGCCGACGGGTTCATGTTCTACGAGACGGGGTTTCGCTGCTGCGGGGATCTGCTGGGTGGGGGATAGAAGCGCCCGGCGCCTCACGGCGCGTACCAGTCGCGGATCCGCACCTCGACGTCTTTGCCGGTGATCGCCTTCTGGAGCTCGCCGGGATCGGAGCCGCGGTAGTGGTAGGGATAAACCACCTTCGGCCGGAACGCGTTGACGCACTCGGCGGCCTCGCTCGGCGGCATCGTGTAGGGCAGGTTCATGCACACGAACGCGAAGTTGATGCTCTGGAGCGCCTTCATCTCCGGGGTACACTCGGTGTCGCCCGAGATGTAGAGGCGCGTGCCGTGGACGGTGAGCACGTAGCCGTTGCCGCGGCCTTTGTCGTGGAAGAGCGCGCCCGGCTTCGGCCCGCGGACGAGGTTGTACATCGGAATGGCCTCGACCTCGACACCGCGCACAGCCTGCTTGTCACCGTTCTTGAGGACGGTGACGTTCATCCCCTTGGCGGGCAGCTTTTCGGCCACGGCGGGAGGCGCCACGATCGACGTCGACTCCTGGCGAACGAGCTCGATCCCGGGCAGATCGAAATGGTCACCGTGAATGTCGGTGATGAAGATCAGGTCGGCCTTGGGGAGGTCGGCGTAGCTCGTGTCGTGGACCGGATCGACGTAGATCGAGAGTTTGTCGCACTGGATTAGCAGCGTGGCGTGGTGAAGCGGGGTGATGCGCAGATCGCATTGCGGCTCCCGGAGGACGTCGCCGCGCCGCGCCGCCGGCCCCGGTGCGGCAGAGGCCGAAGATGCCGAAGATGCCGCAGAGGTCGCGGGCGCTGCCGAGGGCGGAGGAGGGCTGTTCGGCGGCGGAGCGCTCGAGCTCGGCTGATCTCCCGGGCTTTTGGAGCACGCGAGCAGGCCGAGCGCGGCGAAGGCGACGAGGAGACGGGTACGCATCGACGACGCATACTACGGAGGCATGCGCAGGTCGACGGCCGGGAAAAGAAGCCCCCCCGAAGTTTCGCCTGGACATGTTGTTCGCCTCCCTCGTACCGTCCGGCTCCACGTTTCAACCCAGGGAAGATCGAGAACCAATGGCTTTCAAACGTTTGAGAACGGGAGAGATGGTCTCCCTCTCCGCCCCCTTGACGCAGGCCGGTCACGCCGATCGCCAGCTCCTCGCCGGAATCCCGGCCGCCGCCGCGCTCCTTCCGACGCTGGACAGCGCCCATCGCCAGCTCCTGATCACCCAGCCCAGCGTGGCTGTGCCCGAGCGCGCCGCCGCGATCATCGTCGAAGAGCGCCGGTTGGATATCCGGCACGACGCGATCCTCCGTGGCTGCTTCACGCTCTTGCAGGCCCTCTCTTACCTCACCAGCAACGCGGCAGAGGCGAAGCTGCTGATCGAGCTTCAGCAAGTCCTCCTCCCCGAAGGCCTCACCGCCACGCAAAAGACGTATCGCGAAGAAGCGGGCCAGGCCGCGCTCCTGGAATCGCGCCTCACGCCGGCGCAGATCGCGCGGCTCACCTCGATCAAGACCCTCCATGGCACCACCCTCTGGGACTCGGTTCAGGAGTGGATCCACCTCGGCGCCGCCCTCGGCAAGCTCGAAGACGAGCGCGGCGGCGGCCTCGAAGCCGCGAGCCCCACGGCCGCCGAGGGCCTCGCGGCCCGCAACCGCTGGATCCGCACCCTCAACGCCATTCGCGGCGTGCTCGATCTGGTCGAGGCCGACGAGCCGGGCGTGGCGGCCATTCTCAGCCGCATCGCGGAGGCCGAACGCCGCGCTGACCGCCGCGGCGAAACCAGCGATGTGGCCCCGGTGATGGAAGCGGCAGTCGTTGTCCCCGTCGACGACGCCAGGAAGATATCCGGCGACGGCTGAACCGTCGGTGCAGGGGGATGAACCGGGTGCCGAGACCAGCGAACCGTCGCCTGGGGGGTCGAGAGGCCCCCAGACGCTCGCTGAACCGTTCGCGAGGGGGTCCGGGACCGGCTTCGAGGCTCACGCAACCGTCGGCGAGGGGGTCGAGCAAGGCCAATCGGGAGCTCGCAACCGCAGAGGAGGGGGTTCGAAGGGGGTGGCGGGACGGTTTAGTGGCCCGGGGAGGCGGTTCGCGCCGGGGTGCGGGACGGTTTGGAGGGGCTCACGAAGTCGGCGGTGGGTCCACGTTGGTCGACGTCAGCCGAAGTCCTCCAGCGTGCCCTCGTATTTCTATCCGACTTATGACTTGATCGACATTCCTGCGTGGGAATTTACAGCTTCGGTGCCGTGGGGTTCGAGATCTCGGCAGGAGTTGGATCCGGCGTCTGCTCGCCCTGAAATGCTTGGTTGCGGCGCACGCGCTTAACCGTCTCGTCCGCCACGAAATCAATGAAGCGATTCCGGTCTGTCCACCGCCGTGTCTGCCGCGCGGGATCATAGCCGAGGTCGTTGATCAGGCGCCGGAGCGCTTCGACGGGGAGGTCGATCAGCCCGCGGACCGACTCCGCCCCGCCCGCGCGCGCCGCCTCGAAGAGCGCCGCTGGAGCGGGGCCAACCGAAGCGGTCTTGGCCCGTTCGGCAGGCGCGGACTTGGGCTGCAACGGCGGCGTCCATCCTTCGGCGATGAGGACCTTGACGACCACCGACGCGATGCGGGCCACCTCCGCGCTGAGATGGTCGCGGAGGAGCGCTTCGAGCCGCGCTTCGGCGCCACGCTGGTCAGGAGACACGCTGGAGGAACTCGACGGCGAGCTCTTCGAAGGACGTGTAGAGGGCATGAGATCCACCACCATATCTTGCTTTCAAAGTCATCAGCCCCGCGGTCTGGTTCAGGGCCTCTTCCGCACGCACGGTGTCAGGGATGATCGTGTCCCAGAGCGGCTGCGCCTCCGGACGGCCACGGAGCTCTTCCAGGATGGACGAGTGCAGACGCGCGGAGCGCTTGTACCGGGTCACCACCGTTCCATAGAGCGGAATCTTGCGACGGAGACCTTCGGCGTGCAGCTTTACCCGCTGCGTGACCTGTGTCAGTCCGACTGTAGAAACATAGTCGGGGATCGTGGGGATAAGGTACCCGGACGACATTGTCAGCGCGTTCAGCGTGATCAACCCGATTGACGGAGGGCAGTCGATGAGCACGTAGTCATAAGCATTGATCACGTGCGCAAAAAGCGCCTGTTGAAGGATCATGTATGGGCTCCCGGCATAAGGACTCCAGCTCGCGAGCGTTTCTATCGCGTTCTCCTCGTTACTCTGCAAGCGCGGGCTGCTTGCCAGGACGTGGACCTGCCCGCTCGCGCCCTTCACGCGGCGCGTCGGTCGGATGAACGGCCCGATATCGACCGGTAGAGGCGGCCCCGGCCGCCGGATGGCGCCCGCGAAGAGATCGGCGACAGTGAGCTCAGCGTCCTCCAGGTCCTTCCAGTCGTCCTCGCCGAGCAGCATGACCGACGCGCTCGATTGAGGGTCCACGTCAATGACGAGGACGCTGCGGCCATGGATCGCGCTAAGGAAATCGGCAAGGGCCAGAGTCAACGTCGTCTTGCCGACGCCGCCCTTCCGGTTGATCATACAAACGACCGGCATGGCTACGGCTCCCCCGCGAGTCGGATTGCGCTGTCCAGACTGACGGCGCCCGTTCCCGCGAACTCGGTGCCGCTATCGAGGGTGACGAAGACGAACGGGGCCGCCTCGTACGGCGCGTAGAGATACCAATCGACGGTCGCTGGACAAGGCTTGCCGGCATCGTCTTGTGGCAACTGAAAGCGGAGAGCGCACCGGGCGCGGCGCGCGGCGTGCCAGTGCTCTTTCTCCGGATAGCGCTGGGCGAGTGACTCTGCGCAACGCTCCGCGAGCGCCTTGTCGAACGGCACCACCTGAAGCCCGTGGGTCTGGAAGAACGCCTCCACGAACGCGGCGTCGAACGTCTTGCCATCTTGGTGCACTTTACGGCGGACCTGCGCGAGGCGCTCGGCGTGCGCGAGCGCCGGCACCTCGACACTGTGGCCTTGCCGCTTCGCCGCGGCTGCGAGCTGGGCGAGCTCTCGTGTCTTCCACAGCACGTTGGTATCGAGGACGAAGATCATTCGTCGCCGAGCGCCTGCTTCATCTGGGCGGCCGAGACGATGCGGAAGCCATTCCCGCCGTCCTTTACGAAATAGACGAACTGGCCTGGATCGATGTGGAGGGCTTCGCGGACGTACGCGGGAAGCTCGACGCTTCCGTCGTGCGCAACGAGCGAGGTGTCTTCGGCGCGCGGCCCCTCGGCGCCGCGGACTTCGTACGGGCGGAGCATGGGAGGGGTGACGCGCGTCGCTTCGGTGCTATCGCCACCACGCTGTAATTCCCACAGATCGAGATCGGCCTTCGCGAATTTGACGGAGTGCGTGGCCATGAAGATCTGGCCGAGATCCGTGCCTTCCAGCGCCGCTTGCAGCGCGCCCAGAATCGCGCTCTGTTGCAGTACGTTCAGGTGCTGCTCAGGCTCGTCGATCAGGATGACGGGTGCGTTCGCCAGCGCCAAGGATGCGAGCAGGCCGAAGATGGCCTGTGCGCCGCTTCCGAGCTGGTCGAGGGGAAGTAGACTCCCTGGCGAGACCCACGCAACGTCGTCGCGCACGCGCGGCTTCTCAAGATCTGTAGAGCTTTCAAGAAGTGGAACGCTGAGGTCTTGCAATGAGCCTTCTGGCAAGCCGATCGTGACCTCCGCAAACGTATTTCGCACTCTTTGAGCCCGCGCACGGCCCGTGAGATCTGGTACACGCCCGAGCTGAACGAACGCGGACCTCACTTTGTCGGAGATGGGTAACCAGCTCCCCGACCATGCGGTGCGCAGCGCACGGCGTAGAACCTCCCAGCGTGATTCGAAGTATGACAGCGCGTCTTGTGCGTTCGTGTCGGGCTCGTCCCCGTGGAGCAGCGACTCGACGTGGCGGCGCCTCGCCGCGGCCGCCGGTATGCTGCATTCGTCGCCGGCCGAGCTCCACTTCAAGAGCCGCGTCAGAATCCGGTCGCCCGTCCGCGCGATCTCAAACCCAATACAATGATCGCCCGGGACAATCTCCGCTTCCAGGCGGACGATTTCTGGCTTTCCCTGCGCGAACATCCACGGCTCTTGACCGGTCCGCTTGAAAAAGATCTCCTGATTCTCCGGAGTGTCGTCGAGCAGACGAATCAGGGGCTGATTGATCAAGCGAGCGACCAGCTCGATTGCTCGCAGCAGGTTGGTCTTACCAGCGTTGTTCAATCCGTACAGGACGACGATGCGGCCCAAGCCGTTGAGCCGCAGCGGTGCTCCGAACGAGCGATATCCCTCCAAATGAAGGTGGACGAAGCGCGCGGGGCCGACCTTCTCCTGCGTGTCGCTCTGCATCGAGGTCCATGTATCACAGGCAGGCGCGGATCGGGAATGGAAGTCCCAGGGGGCCGCGCGGCCCACGGCGCGCCGACCGGTCCGCGGCGGATCCCCTGGTGTAACCGCTCGCCTCCCCCGGCCGCTTTTCGCTGTCCGCGCGTCCCAGAGGTCGAGGGCCCTCGACCGCGGACGGCGGCGCGCTTGGTTACGCCGCCTCTAACCAAGGCTCACCTGCTGCAAAAGAGGGATCGTGCGCGGGGGGCGTATGGCAGTGGCGATACGTTTACGCCCAAATGCGCTCTGGATCTTACAACCACGGGCTCGGCTCTTATATGTGTCAAGCAAAAAGCTGAGAAAATCGACAACTTGGTCTGGCGTCGCGACTTGGCGTGGAACCGTGCACGCGTCAGCGAGCTTCTCGTCCTCCGCAACTTCGTCATGTGGAGTATGTGGGCTCGACACGGGGAGCCCGCTGCTCAACGCGAGGTCTCGGCTCGGGGACACAGGACATAGGATGAGCGCTCCTCGACATGGAGAGTCCGCTGCTCAACGCGAGGTCTCGGCTCGGGGACATAGGATAAGCGCTCCTTGCTAATGGGAGCTCGCTGCTCAACGCGAGGTCCTGGCTCAGGGACATACTACGGCGTGACATGGGGGGCGTGCGGCGAGATCGCGGGCCTCACGACGGTCTCGGATCGAGACCTGCGCCGCGCACCTCGCCTTGCCGCGCGAGCGCCTCCCGTGACACTGTCCCGGCGCTCCGCATGTCCTCTTTCCTGACGAAGCTCGCGCGCCTCCCGGCGTCGATCGCCGGCGCGGTGCCGGCGACGTTGTCGTCGCCCGCGCCTTCCGTCGCCGCGCCCGCGCCTTCCGTCGTCGCGTCCGCGCCCGGCGCGCGCCCCACGCTCGATGAGCTCCGCGACCGCATCGCCCGCATCGTCGCGCGCGACGTGCCGCCGACGCCGCGCGCGGATCCCACCCGCGGCGAGCTGCCCTTCGTCGTGCAGCGCACCGCGAGCGGGCCGCTCTACCTGCACCGCGCGCGATCGTCGGTGGGCGCGCGCGTCGGTCGCGCTCCGCTCTGCGCGGCCATCCACGCCGATCCAGCGATGCTCGCGCTCCTGGCCCTCGATCCCGCGCTCGCCGGCTGTGATCCGCGCCGCGCGCTCTACCTCGACACCGAGACCACCGGGCTCGCGGGCGGGACGGGGACGGTGCCGTTTCTGCTCGGCCTCGCGTGGCTCGATCCCGAGACCAACCTGTTCGTGCTCGAGCAGGCGCTCCTGAGGCGCCTCGGCGAAGAGGCGCCGATCCTCGATCTGCTCACCGAGCGGCTCGCGCAGGCGTCGATGATCGTCACCTACAACGGCAAGGCGTTCGACATGCCGCTGCTGCGCACGCGCTACGTGATGAACCGCCTCCCGAAGCCGGTCGAGCCGCCGCACCTCGATCTCGTCCACCTGGCGCGGCGCATTCACACGACGCGGCTCAAGAGCCGCACGCTCGTGGCGGTCGAGAACGAGGTCCTCGGCCGCGGGCGCATCGGCGACGTCGCCGGCGGGGACATCGTGGCGACCTACGCGCATTTCCTCCGCACCGGCGACGACGAGGCGCTCCTCGGCGTCGTCGAGCACAACGGCGCCGATGTGCTGGCGATGGTGGCGCTGGTCGGCCTCTACGGCGAGCCGCTCGGCGAGCGCGCCGGCGAGGGCGAGGTCGACTACGCGCCCGCGGCGCTCGACGGATCCGATCTCGCCGCCGCGGCCTCGGTGCTGCGGCGCGCGGGCGCCTTCGACCAGGCCGACACGCTCGCTGGCGCGGCGCTCTCGCGCGGCGGCGGGGCCAAGGCGCGGCGGGCGCGGGGCGACATCGCCAAGGCGCGGGGCGACAAGGCGCGCGCCCTCGCCGACTACGAGGCGCTCGCGGCCGAGGTCGACGATCCGGCGGTGCGCCTCTTACTCTGCAAGCTCTACGAGCACCACGTGCGCGCCTTCGACAAGGCCCTCGGCCTGCTCTCGCAGGGCACCGGCGAGGAGAGCGAGGCGATGGTTCGACGGCGGGATCGGCTGCAAAAGAAGCTCGATCGCGTCGCCGCGCCCCCGGCGCCGAAGCGGCGCAAGAAGCCCGTGCGCGGCAACGGCACGCTCTCGCTCCCGTTCGGCGAAGGGTTCGATCGCGAGGCCGAGGGCGAGTGAAGGCCTGGACGCGCGCGCTCTTCTTCGCGGCCGCGGCGAGGAGCGCGGGCTGCGGGTACGCGTGGGCGTTCGCGCCGCACGACGCGCTCGGCCCGTTCACCGTGATCGCCGGGGAAGCGAAGACGCCGGACGCCACGGCGATCACCGCCGCGATCGAGGGCGCTCAGCGCGAGCTCTCGCGGGCCGGGCAGCTCTCGGCGCGCGGGGAGGGGACCGCGCTGACGATTACGATCGTGCGCGTGGAAGAGCGGAGCGAAGGCATCGCGGGAGGCGCCGACGCCGCGCCGCGCGCGCGCGGGATCCGGCTCACGATCGTCGGTCGCGCCACGGCGCGCGGCGCCGAGACCGCGTCAGCGCGCGACAGCGGCGAGCTCGAAGTGACCGAGGTCTTCGCCCGATCCGAGAGCGCCGCGGTGGGCGTCCTCGGCCGCGACGAGGCCGCGCGGCGCGCCGGGCGAAGGCTGGGCGAGCGCCTCGCGCGCCGCGTGCTCGGCGAGGTCGATCCCGGCGAGCCTTGAGGTGCCGCAATGCGGAGAGCTCACCTCGGTCGGTCGTCAATTTCGCCCGGGACGCGCTCCAGGCAATCGCACCGCGTGGCCCGTCGCTGGCCCCCTGATCGACTACGCTCGCCGGGTGATTGAAAGTGAGCCCGGGCCTGTCGACGACGACCTCGTGCGCGCCGGGACGCTGGTCAAGGCGGGGTTCGGCGGCTCCGAAGAGCGCGCGTGGCTCGACTGCGATCTCGCGTCGCTCGCCGAGAACTGGCTCGGGGATCGCCTCGATCCGCGCGACCTCGACGACGCGCACCGGGCCGAGTGGCTCTCGCGCGTCGTCGAGGAGCGCCCGATGCCGCTCGGACGTCGCAGCGAGTGCGAGCGCTGCTACTGGATCCTCGAAGGCGGGCAGCGCGCGGGCACGATGGCGCTCTCGTCGAGCGAGCTCACCGGCAAGAACCTCCACCTCGCGAGCCTCTACGTGCTGCCGTCCTACCGCGGCCGCGGCGTCGGGCGCCGCGCGATGGAGAGCCTGATGTCCTCGATGCGGCAGCACGGGCTCAGCCTCCGCCTCGACACGAGCTGGTGCTGGCAGCGCACGGTGGGCTTCTACCTCCAGCTCGGGCTCTGGGTCCGGATGTGGAAGCGCGATCTCTGCCTCTGCTGGGATCCGACGACGCCGGCGCCGCGCCTCGAGATCGGCGCACGGACGGCGAGCCTCTCGGTCCCGCTCGACGGCGCGCAGGTCGTGCTGGCGCAGGCGCGTCGGCGCGGCTCCGCGCTCGAGCTGAAAGAGCCGGCGCGCTCGCTCGCCAAGGACAAGCGCCTCGGCGGAGCGTACTGGCACGCCGAGTCCACGCTGGCGCTGGCGCTGGCGCGGCACGGCTGGCCGCTGGTGCGATCGCCGGAGGAGTGGGAGCGCTCCCACTACGCCGACGCCGGCCCGCCGGAGGCCCTCGCCTACAAGATCACGATCTGGGAAGCGTGGGCGCGCAAGCGCGGCTGGAACGTGACCACGCCGCGCCTCCCGGGGCTCGAGTACCCGACCTGGGACGAGCTCGAGGCCCGGTGGGACGCTTCGATGTCGAGGCTCAACGCCGCCGATCCCGAGGAGGGATGATCCGCGGCGCTCGGGCCATCAGAGCTTGGTGTCGCCGACCTCGACGAACGTCTCGTAGGCCTTGGCATCGAAGAGCACGACCTTGACGAGCGACGGCGCCCCGCCGTCGAGCAGGTGATTGCGGATCGTGCAGAGAGAGAGACGAGCGCCGCGTCGGCCATGGGGTAGCCATAGACGCCGGTGCTGATCGCGGGGAACGCCACCGAGGCGAAGCTACGCTCCTGGCAGATGGCGAGCGCGCCCTGGTAACAGCGGGCCAGCAGCGCGGGCGCGACGCTGCGATCGGCGGCGTAGATCGGGCCGACGCAGTGAATCACCCACTCCGCCGCGAGCAGGAAGCCCGGCGTCAACACCGCGCCGCCCGCGCTCAGCAGCCCGCCCGGGAGCGTCTTCTTCACCTCGCGGCAGGCGAGGAGCAGCTCGGGCCCGGCGGCGCGATGAATCGCGCCGTCGACCTCGCCGCCGCCGAGCAGCGAGCCGCTGGCCGCGTTGACGATCGCCACGGTGGGCTCTCGAGTGATGTCGCCTTGCGCGAGGATGACCTCGCTCGATCCGACCGAGTAACGCTTCTCCATCATCATCCCCTCACCAGGCTGAGCCGCGCCGCCGCCGAGTACGCGGCCATGTGGCCGCTCTCCTCCGCGATGTAGACGTCGCAGCGCTCATCGACGCGGAGCAGATCGGGGATGATGTCGCCGGGGAGCTGGCCGAGCAGCGTCCCGTCCTGCGGCCTCACCACGTGGACCTCGGTCTGGGGCACGAAGAGCGCGCCGGAGCGGAGCACCGGCTCGAGGCGGCGGGGGCGATCGCCCTCGACCGCGCCCGCGAACACGTGCCGGTAGCGCGTCGATCCGTCGCCGGCTTGCACGCCGACGAGCTCGCCGCCTTCGCTGTTGACGATCACCGTGCCGTCGACCATCAGGCACGACGCCGTCGTGGTGCACACCGCCGTGTCGAAGCGCAGCGCGCCGGTCTTGCGATCGAAGCCGGTGAGGCTCGTCCCGCGCCGCCCGTGCGCCACGATCACCGCGGTCTCTGGCCCGAGCAACGGCGCGCCGACCGGCGCGACGTGCGCGGGGAGATCCACGCTCCAGCGCACCTGGCCGGACCACGGATCCATGTTGTGGAGGCGCGTGCCGCCGCGGCCGACGAAGGCCCCGTCGCCGGCCAGGGCGAAGAGCGCGTCCTGATCCACCGCCACGTGCGAGGCGAAGCGGAGGCGATCGCAGTAGCGCCACACGACCTCGCCGGTGAGCACGTCGAGCGCGGTGAGCGTCGGATCGCCGCTGGCGACGATCACCAGCTTGCCGGCGCGACGGATGCGGAACCCGCCGCCGCGCCGCGCCGAGAAGCGCCAGCGCACCTCGCCCGAGTGGAGATCGATCGCCGCGAGGTGCCGGGCCCCGTCGCTGACGATCAACATCCGCGGGAGCCCGGGCGCGCTCACGACCGCGCCCGAGGCGCTGGTCCCGACGCGCGGCGCGAGCTGCGTCGACCAGACCGGATCCCCGCCGTCGAGCTCGTGCATGGTCAGGAGCCCGTCGGGCTCGAGCCGTGCCAGGCCGAGCGGCGTCATCACCGAGACGGCGCGCGAGCAGGCTCGGCGCCAGAGCGGCGATCCGGTCTGCGCGTCGAGGCAGGACACCTCGCGCGTGGAGCCGATCACCAGCCGGTCGCCGCAGAGGAACGTGGCGCGGAGATCGATCGACGGCACCGCTGCGGTCCAGCGGCTGGTGAAGCGGAGCCGCGAGCGCCCGAACGCGTCGGAGGCCTTCGAGGCGCCGCTGCGCGTGGCCTCGGCGAAGGCCCGGTAGCCCTCGGGCGCGACGTTGATCTTCGAGTCGTTCCGCGTCGCGTCGCGGAGCCGATCCGAGAGCTCGCGGATCCGACCGCGGAAGGCGTGGACCCGCAGGTTCGAGGCCTGCGAGCGATCGCGCCGGAGCAAGCTCCGCGAGAGCGCTCGCCCGAAGGCGACGATCCCGTGGGCCAGCGCGCCGACGTCGACCGCGGGGAACGTCCAGGCGCTGGTGCGGGCCTCGCCCGGCGCGCGGGGGATCCCGAGCGTGAGGGACGCCGCGCCCTCACCGCCGAGCTTGACGCCGCAGATCGCGCCGCCGACGGTCAGCCGTCGGTAGTACGGCCGCCCGCGCGTCCAGGCCTCGAGCGCCTCGAGCGTCATCGCTCCGAGCTGCTCGGCCACGAGGAAGACGAAGATGTCCTCCGGCAGCTCGCGGGCGTGATCGCCGACGGTGATCTTGAGCCGACCGCGGAAGAGCAGCGCGAAGAGATCCGCGCGCAGCGCCGTGGACGCCGCCATCACCGGCTGGGTCCGCAGCGAGATCTCCGCCGAGATCACGATCGATGTCTCGCCCGAGGGATCGACCGCCACGGTCTCCGCCTCGATGATCGCCGCGTCGCCGAAGGGCAGCGCCGCCGAAAGGCGATCGATGATCGCGAGGATCCGAGCGTCCTGAGGCAGGCGCCCCAGGGTCTCGATCACCCGCCGGACGAGCGCGCCCCCGTCGATCCGCCGTTCGAACACGGCGACGTCGGGGATCGCTCCGCCCTGGAACACCGAGATCAAGAGATCGCGCCCGCTGCGCTCGATCCCCATCTCCCAGGGCTCGGGCCGCGTGCAGAGGCGCACGACGGCGCGCGCACGCTGCCCCGAGCAGAGCTCGGCGATCACATTTCCCAGCTCACAGGTAAGCTCACGGGCCTCGACCTCTTCGAGGCGTGGTGCAAGGCGCGACCCTTCCGCGAGGAAGTCGAGTAGCGCGTGGACGGGGGATAGGTCGGGCTCACGCGGAGCCGCGACCGGTCGAAAGGAGACGAGGGTAAGTCCAGTCATCCGTGGCGGTGATGGTAAGCAGACCACCGCCTCTACCTAAGTTTTGTGCGCCGATCGCCGCCGATTGGACAAGCGCGACAAGCCTCACTAGAGCACCGAACGGGTTGAAATGGACCGAAAAGAGCCGGATTTTAACGCAAAGGCGCAAAGGCGCAGAGGCGCAGGGACGCAAAAAAAGAAATCCGATTTTTTGCGCCTTTGCGTCTCC
>Ga0105048_10007831_pt1 | contig 17135 bp, 6 predicted proteins | sample MAT05_FD_78382 | JGI IMG/M metagenome (GOLD analysis project Ga0105048, IMG submission 78382) | Freshwater microbial communities from Lake Fryxell liftoff mats and glacier meltwater in Antarctica - MAT-05 | ecosystem: Environmental > Aquatic > Freshwater > Ice > Liftoff microbial mat | place...
CGATCTGCAAGGCGGAGTTACGATACCGAGCAGCGTAACACTGTTCATGAACAGCGCGACCGGTCGGGTGGGGATGCTGAGTACCGCAACCGCTGCCCAGATCACAGCCGGCACTCCTGTCAACAATACTTGGAACGGGCCCATCGTTATCCAAGGTAACCCTGTATTCGCCCAACTCTTCTCCATTGCGACAGGCACATTCACTGTAAACGGCAATATCACCGCAGATCCCAGCTATAGCGGGACGATTACGATTCGCGGAGGCACAGCGACATCGTTTGGCGTACTAAACGGGACGGTAAATGCACCTGCCTCGAGCTTGCTCAAAACCGAAGCGAGTAACTGGACGATCAGTTCCACGGGTAACAATTGGGGGGCGAACAGTGCGAACAACGGAACATGGCTCGCCAATGGCACCGTTAACCTCGGCATCAGCGACGCTCTTCCCACCACCGCCCTGCTAACCATGGGTGAGAACGCCAGCCTCACTTTAGCCACAGTATTTGATATGAAGGGCTTCAATCAAACGGTAGCGGGCCTCGTGGGGAACATCACGAACACCGCGACCACCACGACGGCGACCCAGAACGTCACGAACACCGGTGTTACGCTCTCGACACTGACGATCGACAACGCCGTCGCACGCAGCTATGCCAATACAGGCGTGTCCACAACCCTCACCCGGAACCTGATCACCGGCAACATCCGGCTGATCAAAATCGGTGTCGGAACGCAGACTCTCGCGGGACGGAACACTTACACCGGCGGTACCGTGGTGAACGACGGCGAACTCAACCTCACCGGCCTCGGCACGTACGGGGCCGGTACGTTCACGGTCAACGGCGGCATCCTACGCTTCTCTGCGGCCCAGGCCACCACCGCAGGCGTCCAAGTGACCGGAGGCAACTTCGTCATCGCCTCGCCCAACACCTTCTCCGGCGGCGTGCAGGTGAGCAACAACGGCACTTTCACGCTCAGTGCGACCGGCGCATTCTCCGGTGGTGTCTCCGTCAACGGAGCCAACGCCCTCTTCACCACCACCGCCGCGAATTCCGTCTACACCGGCGGAACGACGTTAACGGACGGCACGATCCGGATTGGCACCAGCAGCACGTCCCTGGGTAGCTTGGCCAACAACGTCACCACCATCAATGGTGGCGTTTTTGACCTAAATGGTTTCAACCAAACCATCGGCGCTTGGGCCGGCACCGGCGGTTCCATCACCAACACTTCGACCACCGCGAATTCCGTACTAACGGTCGGTAGCAGCGTCACCAGTGGAACCTATTCCGGCACCGTCACAGATACCTTCGGTGTTTCTGGCAATACCTTCGGCCAACTGGGCATCACCAAGACATCCACTGGTACGATTACTCTGGCAGGAACCCACACCTATACAGGGAATACAACAGGCAATGGTGGCACGCTTCGATTCAACACTGCGCTACCCTCCAACAGCCCGATCACGATCAACAACAACGGCACATTGAGCGTGGCCACGAGCTTTGCAAATTATGCAAACGTTCTTTCTGTGAGCCGGGGCGGGACGTTTAACCTGAGCAGTGGAACTCCGACTACGGCTTCGAATTTGACCGGCCTCACTGTAGGTACTGGTACAGCAACGGCCAACCCTGCTCTGAACTTCCAAATCGGTGCGACTTCCGACTTACTTGCCTTATCGTTGACTTCAATCATCACATTGCCGATTGAGGCAACGAACTTGACCACGATTAACATTACCGCATTGGCCGGGTTCGGCGTCGGTACCTACACCCTGATTTCCGACGCGGATCCCACCGGGCGACTGATGCCGTTCGTAACAACTTCATCTTTCGTTTTCGGGGCCACGACCGGCGCCGTGGGCAGTTTTGGTTACGGATTGCTTTCCAGCCCCACAGCGATCCAATTAGTAGTCACTGCGATTATCCCCTCCTCGGGCCCGATCTATTGGACGGGTTCCCAAAGCGCGAGTTGGAATACCCTTGTCAACGCCAGCGCGGGGAATTTCACCACCGATCTCAATGGCTCCCAACCGATGATTGGTTCACCGAACTCCAACACGATCGTCAACTTCAGTTCGTCGACCGCCACGGCTACGAATATCGCAACGACTCTCGATGGTAGTTACACAATTTTAGGTTTGGTCTTCAACAATCAAACGGCCAGCGGCACGATCACTACCGTGAGCATAGGCATCGGATCGGTCTCCACCAGCACGCTCACGCTCACTCCGAGTTCCTCAGCCGGCGGTATCGATGTGCAGACTAGTGCCCCGTCCACCATCAACATCAACGTGCCGATCGTGCTCGGCGCCAACCAGACGTTCACCGTCGCCGACGCCGCAACCACACTCAGCATCAACGGCACGGGAAACATCAGCGGGGCATTCAACCTCACCAAGGCCGGGCCGGGCACGGCCGTGATCAGAATCGTTGGAACGACTTACACCGGCAACACGACCATCTCGGGCGGCACGCTGAACCTCGCCCCCACCGCTACTTCCACTCATAGCGGCATCATCAGCGGAGCGGGCAACTTGGTGAAAAGCGGCACTTCCACACTCAACCTCGGGAACGCCAACACCTACACCGGCACCACGACGATCACCGGCGGCACTACGATCCTATCGAGCCTCGCCAACGGCGGTTTACCCAGTTCCATCGGCGCTTCCTCGAATTCCGCAACGAACTTTGTCGTCGAAGGAACGACGACGGCCACGATCCAAGTGACCGGGTTGACCAATACGACCGACCGCAACATCACCTTGAACAACACCACCTCTACCACCCTCGTGCTTCCGACCGATGGTTCCAGCCTCACGTTGAACGGAAGCCTGTCCGGCACCGTCCCGACCGTGATCTTCGGCACCGCCGCGTCCACGGGCGGGCAGACCAGCACCTTCAATCTCTTCGGTGACAACACCGGATTCGCCGCGAACATCACCCTCAACAATAGTGCGGTGGTCATCAAGGCCGCCAGCGGCCTCGGCTCGGGAACTAAGACTATCTCGAACTCGACCTCCACTTCGGCTCTGACGAGCCTCCAACTGGATGGATCCGCCGGGCAGATCAGGCTCGAAACGGATTTCACCTTCAACACCAGCTTCGGTGGAGCGGTCAACAACTTGCCCACCAAGGCCATCATAAACCTTGCCGGGAACAACACGATCGCCAGCAATTTCACGATGACGGGCGATAACACGTTTCAATCGAATGGGGGCACGCTGACCGTCTCCGGTGCTTTCACGCATGCCACTGCGAGCACCACCCGCTCGGTGATCCTCGATGGTACATCCATGGGCAACAACCTGTTTACAGGCACTTTGACAGATGCCACCACTTCCTTGGTCGGCCTCGTCAAAGGCCCCGGCAGCGGTACTTGGATCGTCAACAGCCTTGGCAGCCTCGCGAACACTGGTACCACAAAGATCCTGGGTGGCATCCTCCGCAGCGGCAAGAACGACGCCCTTTCGACTATAGCTCCTCTGCAGTTCGGCGATACCGCGACCGCCCTGGCCACGGCGACCGGCACTTTCGACATGGCAAACTTCGATCAGACCGTTTCGGCGCTCTCCGTCGTCAGTAACTCGGCTACGCCCAACTCGTTGATCATCAATGTGGGCAAAACCCTCACCGTGACCGGCAACGTCAACATGGGGGTTGCCCCGAGCGACACTGCAGAGACCGCCCTGACCGCGACCGGGGGCGGCTCGCTCGTGGTGAACAATCCCGTTGCCAGCGGCATCTTTGCATTGGGGGCCACCGCCACCGCCGGCGTCGGTAGCAGGGTGATCGCCGACTTCTCCGGGCTCGGCAGCCTGACTATCAATCTCGATCCGACCACCGGCATCATCCGAGTCAACCCGAACGGGACATCGAACTTGGCCAACCGCATCTCGACCTTGATCCTGCCTTCCACCGGCTTGGGCACTACCACAATGACAGCGAATGTCTTGAGCGTCGGCGACGGATTGCAGAGCAACGGTGCGGGTATGGTCAACCTGCTGCGGCTCGGCAGTGGGATCAACACCATCAATGTCAACACCGTCAACGTAGGAACCGGCACCCGCGATCAAGGCAGGATCGACTTCAATACGGCCACCGGCAGTCTCATCGTCCGCGACGCCACCGGTTTAGGCCGTGCTGCCTTCAACATCAGCTCCGGCACCAGCAGTACCGGACTCCCGGCCGACGACCTCGTCGACCTCCGCGGCCACAATGCGGACTTGTTGCTGACCAATCTGGTCATCGGTAACCGCCCGCGCTCGGGCACCCAGAACAGCACGATGTTCTTCGACCAGGGCACGCTCGATGCGAACGCGGCGGTGATCGGGTTCAGAACCCAAACCGTCGAATCGGGTACTGGAGTGAACATCCCCCGCGTCATGAACGCCGCCCTTAACGTCGGTGGGGGTACCGCATCGTTCCAGAATGGCGTCTCCAGCATCGGCTCGATTACCGGTACGGGCTACACCGTAGTTAGCCGGCCGCACACCGTGACCGGGTCGTTCAACGTCACCGGTGGCACAGTTACGGTTGGTGCCGTCGGCGGCATCTCGACCACGCTGGCGACCCTCGACGTCACCGGAGTCACCAACGCGGCGGCACTCACCGTCACCGGAGCCATCAATATCAGTGGCGGGAACGTGACCTTCCAAGGCGACATTGCCCGCGGGGTGGTGTCCGGCACCAGCACGGGGGCCATTACCAGCACGGCCACACTGAGCCTGACCGGCGGAACCCTGAACATGACCGGCAAGAACATCGACGCAATCGATTCCTTGACCTTCAACGGGGGAACGCTGCGGAATGTCGGAACTCTGAACCGCGCCCTCATGCAAACGAACTCCAGCACTGCCAGCGTGCTCGATGTGGCCGCGAACAGCACGACGATCACGGGTAACTATACCCTCTCCGGAGGCACGGCTTCTATCGCCGATGCCAGAACCCTCACGGTCGGTTCGGCGGTGATCTCCGGCGGGACGACTCTCGCTATCGGTTTCAGTTCGACTCCGAATTCCAGCGGTCAACTCACAAGTGCAAATACGATCGACCTCACCTCATTGACACCGGCGAACAAGTTGAACATCCCTCTGACCGTGTCGCCGGACTTAACCGGAACACAAGCCTTCACCCTCACGGTAATCTCTTCCAGCGGCGCCGGCATCACCTACTCTAACGGTAATACGTTCGACCCCACGGCGTTCGCCCCGAGTGCCACGAACTTCATCGTAGGCGGGCCGTTTATCATCACCGGGAATGCCAACGTGGTTCAGATCAGCTTCACCGCGTCGCCCGTACCGGAACCGACCTCGATTCTCGGTATTGCCTTCGCCGGTTTGGGATTGGCAAGAGCCGTTCGCCGCCGATCCCGTTACTATTGAAGATGATGACAGTTCGATCATCCATGAGAGCCGTTCAATGAATCAGTTCCCGTCCCGGCGTGAGATGTTGTTTTCGAGTGCCGCGGGTTTGGCCGCTGCGGCACTTCCGGCGTTCGGAAGTGATCTCCCGACGACCGGCGAGAAAGATGCGCGGTTCGAGCCAATCGATGCGATGATGGCCGGGTTCCTCGAAAAAAACGCTGTGCCGGGTGCGGCCGTCGCGGTGAGCCACAGTGGGAAATTGGTCTATCAACGCGGTTTCGGCTATGCCGACGTCGAGAAGAAGGATGCGGTGAAACCCGGCGATCTGTTCCGCATCGCCAGCGTGTCCAAACCGATTACCGCCGTGGCGGTGATGCGGCTCGCGGAAGGGGGCAAGCTGAAGCTGGAAGATAGTATCGTCGATCTGATGGATTTAAAACCATCGCTAACGAAGGAAAGCAAGGCCGATCCGCGCTGGGCCAAGATTACGGTGAGGCAGTGCCTGCGCCACACTGGTGGTTGGGATCGCGACAAATCCTACGACCCCATCGGTAAGGCGGCGGTCATTGCCAAGGCGCTCGACATACCGTTCCCCGTCGGTTCGGACGATGTCGTGCGGTACATGATGGGGCAACCCCTCGACTTCGACCCCGGCGAGCGCTACGCCTATTCCAACCTCGGCTACCTCATCCTCGGCCGCATCATCGAGAAACTCACCGGACAGAAATACGAGCCGTACATCCAGAAGGTAATCCTCGCACCGCTCGGAATCAAAACGGCACAACTCGGCCGCGCACTGCTCGATCACCGGGTGCCGGGCGAAGTGAAGTACTACGACGGTAAGAAGCGCACCGGGCCGTCGGTCTACCCGCCGGACGCAGGGAAGGACGTGCCCATTCAGTACGGAGCCCAAAATCTCGAGGGTTACGGCGCCCACGGCGGATGGATTGCCTCGGCACCCGACCTCGTAAAATTCGCCTCGGCGTTCGATAATCCCGAAAAGTGCCCGCTGTTGAACGCGAAGTCGATCGCCGAGATGTGGGCCCGCCCCGAAGGCCTGCCCGGCCACGATAAGGACGGCAAGCCGAAACCCTTCTATTATGGCTGTGGCTGGTTTGTGCGACCGACGGGGGAGACGGGTGCCCTCAATGCTTGGCACGGTGGGTTCATCGCCGCCTCGGAAGCGTCCATGGTGCGGCGCAACGATGGTATTTGCTGGTCGGTACTTTTCAACACCAGCAGCACCCCCGCAGGCAAGTCGCTCTCCGGGGCGTTTGAACCGGCGATGACCGAAGCCGTGAATGCTGTCAAATCTTGGTCGTAACGTTTCATTCGAATTCATCATTTCATCAAGAGGCTCCGCATGAATGCGTTGGTGCTATCCCTGTTGCTGGTGTCGCCCGCCGCAGAACCCGCAACGAATGCGGTCGTTGCCAAGCTCGAACCGTGGATCGCCTCGGAAGTGAAGGACAAGAAACTGCCGGCGCTTTCCATCGCCATCGTCGACAATCAACGAGTCGTCTGGTCGAAAGGCTTCGGCTTCCAGGATCGCGAGAAAAAAATCCCCGCGACCGCCGAGACGGTCTACCGCGTCGGTTCGGTGTCCAAGCTCTTCACCGACGTGGCCGTGATGCAAATGGTGGAGGAAGGCAAACTCGACCTCGACGCGCCGGTTGCAAAGTACGTACCCGATTTCAAGCCGGTGTTCCGCGAGGGAAACAAAGACATCACCCTGCGAATGCTGATGGCCCACCGCTCCGGCCTTATCCGCGAGCCGCCCGTCGGCAATTACTTCGACGACACCGTACCGACACTGCAACAGACGGTTGCCAGCCTGAACGGCATCGAAGTGGTGTACGACCCCGGCGCTCGGACGAAGTATTCCAACGCCGGCATCGGCCTCGTGGGTTACACGCTGGAGAAGACACAAGGGGAAGCGTTCGACAAGGTCGTGCAGCGGAACGTACTCGACGCCCTCGGCATGAAGTCGAGTTCGTTCGTGCCGACGGAAGCGACGAAGAAGCAACTCGCCGACGCGGTCATGTGGAGCTACCACGGCCGCGAATTCCCCGCACCGACGTTTGAACTCGGCATGGCGCCGGCGGGGTGCATGTATTCGACGGTTCTCGATCTGGCCCGGTTCCAGTCGTGCTTGTTTGCCGATGGCACACTCGATGGCAAGAAGATCATCAAAGCCGAAACACTGGCTCGGATGCTGCAGCCGCAGTACGTGAAAGACGGCCAGCGCGGCTTCGGCCTCGGCTTTTCGATCGGCGAACTGGAGGGAATGACACGGGTCGGCCACGGCGGCGCCGTGTACGGCTTCGCCACGGAATTCGCGGCCCTACCCAGCGAGAAGCTCGGCGTGATTGTGGTTTCCTCGCGGGACTCAGCAAACGCCGTGTGTACGCGGATCGCCAACACCGCATTAAAAATGATGGTGGCCACGAAAGCGGGGAAGGAACTTCCCGAGATCGAAGCGAGCGAACCGCTGCCCGCTGCGGAAGCGAAGGTGCTCGCCGGTCGGTACGTCAATGGCGGCACCCGGATCGACCTGTTCGAATCGTTCGGCAAACTACACATGCAAGCGAGCGAAGGGGGTTACATTGTGCAACTGCGTGCGTCGGGCAAGGACCTCGTGGTGGACGACCTGCAAGGCTTCGGCACGAAGATTCTCCGCAAAGAGAACGCCTTGGTCCTCGGCGGAAAGACATTCACCAGAACCGAAGCCAACACCAAACCACCGGCGGAGGCACCCGAGAAGTGGCTCGGGCTGATCGGAGAATACGGCTGGGATCACAACATACTGTACATCTATGAGCGCGATGGCCGACTGCACGCCTTGATCGAATGGACCGAGATCGACCCGCTCACCGAGGAATCGGAGAACGTCTTCGCCTTCCCCAAAGATCGCGGCATGTACCACGGCGAGAAACTCGTTTTCACCCGCGATAAGAACGGTCGGGCCACCAGCGTGGAATCGGCGAAAGTAGTATTCAAACGACGCAAGGTGGATGGCGAAAACGGCGAAACCTTCAAGATCACACCGGTGAAGCCGATCGACGAACTGCGAAAGGCGGCTCTGGCCGCGAAGCCGCCGTTGGAGAAAGGGGAATTCCTCAAGCCCGATCTCGTCGATCTCGAAACGCTCGACGGCCTGAAATTCGACATCCGCTACGCCACTACAAACAACTTCCTCTCCACCCCGGTCTACTCGAGCGCCAAGGCGTTTTTGCAGCGACCAGCCGCCGGCGCTCTCGGGAAAGTATCTGCCGGGTTGAAGAAACGAGGGTACGGCTTGATCATATACGACGCCTATCGCCCGTGGTTCGTCACGAAAATATTCCACGACGCAACACCGGAGAAGTTCCACGGATTCGTGGCCGACCCGGCCAAGGGTTCACGCCACAACCGCGGTTGCGCCGTCGATCTTGGTTTGTATGACTTGGCCAGCGGCAAGAACGTCCCAATGGTAAGTGGGTACGATGAATTCTCGGATCGCGCCTACCCCGATTATCCCGCTGGCACTTCACGGCAACGCTGGCACCGCGATTTACTTCGCCAGTCGATGGAAGCCGAAGGCTTCGCCGTCTACGAGGAGGAGTGGTGGCACTTCGATTACAAGGACTGGAAGAAGTACCCGATCCTGAATTCAACGTTTGAGAACCTGATGAAATAATGGGCCATTCCGTTCGCCGAAGGCGAGAGGGCGGCACTGTCAGGTTCTCTCGCCGTATGTTTCGGGCTATTTCTTGGGCGTAGCAGGGTAATCTGCTCCACTGAGGCTCTTCTCGACAGACCCCTGCCAAGCTTGGAGTTGAACTTTCAACTTCGCCACTCGCTCCGGATCCTTCGCTGCAATATCGGTCGTTTCCTTCGGGTCTTTCGATATGTCGAAGAGCATTGTGGCGGAGAGCTTTTCATCGGTCTTGGCCTTGGGTGCGGCCGGGTTGAGATGGAGCTTATAAGGCCAGTCCAGGAGCACGGCGTGGCCGCCCATGTCTTTTTTATGGGCCCAGAAGGGGATCGCCTTTGAACGGGATTCCATCTTACCTTCGAAGAGGGGCATCAGGCTGATGCCGTCGAGAGGCTGAATCTGGCTCTGCGCGACAGAACCGGTCGCTTCGAGAATCGTCGGATACATGTCGATCGTGCAACAGGTTAATTCACTGACAACGGGCTTGGTAATACGGGCTGGCCACTCGACTAACCCGGGAACGCGGAGGCCGCCATCCCACATCGTTCCTTTTTGGCCGCGGAGTTGGCCCGTCGAGTTCGGCCCCCGTGCGCCGCCGTTGTCGCTGCAATACCAGAAGATCGTGTTGTCCGATAGCTTCAACTCCTTCAACGCGGCGCGCAGCCGGCCCACGCTGCGGTCCACACCGGTGATCTCGCCGTAGTAATTCTGATCGCTTTCGGGCAATTTGGCGTAAAGCGCCTTGTCGGCGGGGAGAGCGATGTGCGGGACGTGCGGGTTCCCGAACCAGACGACGGTGAGGAAGGGCTTGTTCGCGGCGGCTTGCCTGCGGATGAACTTCAACGCCTCGTCGGTGGTGACGTCCGAACCGTCGCCCGTGAACTTCTCCGGCACGCCGTTACGCCCCAAGACGGGATCGAGATCGAAGAAGTTGTCGGCCGACACCCATTCATCGAAGCCCATCTTGCCTGGATTCAACGGGTCGATGGCGAGGATGGCCCGGCCCGGAATCGTGGTGGTGTTCTTGTCTCCGTTCTTGCCGTTGAGGTGCCACTTTCCGAAATGCCCCGTGACGTAGCCCGAGGATTGCAGGACTTTCGCCACCGTCAGTTCTTGGGCACGAATGGGAGACCCTGGGGTAAAGGTACCCATGCGGCTAGGGCTTCGGCCCGTCATGATGCTGGCGCGGGTGGGCGAACAATTGAAATGGGCGGTGTAGAACCGGTTTAATCGCAGGCCCGTTTTGGCGAGGTCGTCGAGGTTTGGCGTCTTGAGATCGGGGTGGCCGTTATAGCCGGTGTCGCCCCAGCCTTGGTCGTCGGCCATGACGAGTACGATGTTCGGCCGCGGGGGAGTTTCTGCTCCATGCAAGAGCGAGACGGAAGCGCAAAGAATCAGAAGGGATAGAGACTTATTCATGGGGAATCTGCTTTACGCATGGAGTGTATTGAGTCTAATTAGGCGAACTGCGGTTGGTTTTATACCCTCTCTCTTGTTGGGGAGAGGGCAAGACAAGAACTGCCGCTCACCTTAAAACACGGAGGCGGAGCATCAGTTCCGTTCCGTCGGGAAAATTCGTGTTTGTTTTGCGTCGGCTTGGTTCATTTCCGCTCTTTGGTCAGAGTCCCGCCAGGATCAACGCACTGGAATTACCACAATTCTATGGGTTTGGTCGCGGAAACCGTGTTGATGATACTCGTTGGCATATTACGAGTCACGCGGAGCACGCCCACATCGAAGAGATGATGGAAAAGGGTCGAAAACAAGTTGGCGGGAGTGATCGGTTCGCTTGCGGGCACATCGTTATTTTTCGCCGATTGACCAATGACTTGGCCGCCTTTGATGCCGCCGCCGAAGAAGGCGAGTGTGCCCAGGTTGGCCCAGTGGTCGCGGCCACCGTTCTTGTTGATTTTGGGGGTACGCCCGAAATCCCCGGTGACAACGACCAGGGTTTTCTCGAGCAGGCCTCGGTCGGCGAGGTCGTCGAGGAAGACGGAGAGCGCCTGGTCGAGCGGCCGCCCGAGCATTTCCATGCCTACTTTCACCGGCGGATTGTTGCCGTCCGCATGCATATCCCAGCCGGCCGATTGCACGGTCACGTAGCCGCAACCGGCTTCGATGAGCCTGCGAGCCATCAGAAACTGATCGCCGAGGATGCAACTGTCGAATGTTTTCTTGCCGGTCTTGAACGACGATGTGCTGTATTTCTCGCGGATGGCTTTGGGTTCCTTGGAGAGATCGAAGGCGCGACCCGCGCCACCCGCGATCAACTCCGCCGCCTGGCGGTCAAGATTCCCGCGTTCCGATTCAATTTTGAACGAGTCGATTTGCTGCAGGAGTGATCGGCGGTCGTCGATTCGATCCGCGGGGATGCGCAAGTTCATGTTGTCGAGGGCCGGGCCTTTGCCCGTTGGCACAAACGGTTCAAATCCGGCCCCGAGCGATCCGGCGCGCGAGCCAACCATCACACGACTCAACTCGCGGGCATATTGCGGGTCTTTATGCGGTGCAGTGAGCACGGCGTAAGTTGGTAGGCCGGTGGTTTCGTGGTTGGCCCCACGGCAGCGAGCGTACATCGAGCCAATGCTCGATCCCGCCTGGGCTTGGCCGTTGGGATCGGTGCCACCGGTGAGAACATGGCTGATGGCTTGTTCGTGGTTACCGACGGTGTGTTTGAAACTGCGGACGATCGCGGCGCGTTTCATCTGATGGGCGAGTTTTTCAAACGTTCCGCCGAAAGTGATTCCGGGCACGCTGGTCTTCGTTTCGCCGGTGATGCTGCAATACGGCTCCGGTGCTCCCATGTTCGGGTTGAAGGTCTCGATATGGCTCGCGCCGCCGGCGAGAAACACCATCACGACGGCTTTATCTTTGATGAACTTGGCTTCGGCGGCCTGGGCGCGCGGAAGGAGCAAACCGCCAAAGGCGAGCGATCCGGCACGGAGGAAATTCCGCCGGGTTTGGCCCGAGCAATCGCGGGTACCGCTGCCGAATAGGATGTTAATCATAATCGTCATCCATGCAATTCGCGGATGGGTTTGCCTTCGCCGATGATCTTGCCGATGTTTGCGGGCAAATCGGCGGCGACACGGGCTTCGTTGGTGTCGAACAGGGTTTGGTAGATCGACGCGATGAGATTGTCCGGGCCATATTTGTCGGTGGACGGTGCCCCGCCCTTGGCGTCGGACTTGCCGATAACTTGCCCCATTTTGAGGCCGCCACCCGCGAGGACGAGGGGAGTGAGATTGCCCCAGTGGCCGGTACCGCCGTTGTTCTTGCCGCCCTTTTTACCCGGGCTACGTCCCATTTCACTGGTGGCGATGCAAATGGCTGCATCGTGGCACCCAAAGTGAACGCGCCGCTCGGAGTGCCGAGTTTCAAGGTCGGGTCGATTGCTTCGGGTAGAAGCAGGGCGTTCGTGGGAACGGCGGTCTTGGGGTTGATCGCCCCGCTGGCCCGGGCGTAGATCGAGCCGACGCTCGATTTCAGTGGATTGCTGCCTTCGATCACGACGTGGGGATTGTGCCCGCCGTCACCGGACGCGAAGGAGTGGACGACGGCCATACGGTCGGCTCGGGCGGCCATTTTGGGGAAGTGCCCCCCGAACATCAATCCGGGGATTTTAGTTTGAATTTCACCGCCCACGGAGCGAATGTTCTCCGGGGCGTTCGGTTTTGTGTCGAAGGTGTCTTGTTGGGGTGCACCGCCATGAAGAAACAACAGAACAATGGCTTTGTCTTTCACGAACTTTCTGGTCGCGGGCTTAGACCGGGCGCCAAGCAGACCGGGGAGAGCCATGCCGCCGAGGGCCAAGGAGCCGATACGCAGCAACTCGCGACGATGAAAATTGCCGGAATGCGGTTGGAATCCGAGTGTGAACATCGTTCAACCTCTTGGTGATCCACGGCATTTTCTTTGTCCGAAACACTCGTGCAAACGAACGCGGCTTGAGCCGGAGTTTAGGGTATCAGTGATTGAACAGGAATTCCTTGGTGTTCAAAAGAGCCCAGATGACGTCTTCATAACCGGCTTGCCCCGGCTTCTTTTCGAGGTAGGCCATGAGCGATTTCATTTCGTCGTCATTCGGTTTGCGACCAAAGGCGACGAGGTATAAGTCGGCGAGTTTCTCTGAAGTCGGGCGTTTGTCCCGCATGAGTTCCTGAACGCGGGGGCCGGCGACTTTCCCTTGAATTTCTTGGGAATTGAACATGTGCAGGGATTGAGCGAGGCTTGCGCCACCGCTACGTTCGCATTCGCAGGCGCTCGCCGCATCCGGCTTGCCGAAGACACTCAAGAAGTAAGAATCGGCGATGTTATCCGGCAATTGCACGGCTCGGGTGTTCGCCGGTGCACTCTTGAATTTCGTTCGTGCCAGTGTCACATCGTCGATGGCATCAAGCAACACTTCGGCATTCAAGCGTTTGGGCAAATACCGCGAATAGTTCTGCGTATCGGTCGCATTGTGTTCGTTGGGAATTGCGGAGAGCTGATAGGTTTTGGATGAACAAATCGTGCGGATGAATTTCTTCATATCGTATTTGCTGGCCACGAATTCGCCGGCGAGAGCGTCCAGGAGTTCGGGGTTCGTTGCGGGATTCGTGACGCGGAGATCGTCTTCCGGATCGACCAGCCCGCGACCGAGAAAGTGTTTCCAAGTCCGGTTCGCGTATGTCTTGGCGAAGAACGGGTTCTTCGGATCGGTGAGCCACTCGGCGAGTTTCTCACGCGGGTCTTCAGTCGAGCCAATGGCCATGGGAGGTTCACCGAGGGCCGCGGGCGTGACGATTTTATTCGTTCGAGGATTCTTCGTATCAAATTTACCTTCCTTCATGATGACACTGGTCGGCTCGGCGGGCGTCATGGTCTTATCTTTGTTCTTCTTAGGTGCCTTGGCTTCTTTCACTTCGAACTTGGCAAAGAACGCCGCGAAGCTCCAGTAATCATTCTGGCTCCATCTCTCGAACGGGTGATGGTGGCACTTCGCACAAGCCAGGCGCTGGCCGAGGAACAACTGCGCCACGTCTTCCATCGCGGCGGTTTGCTCTTTCAATTCGCGATACCAAACCACCGGCGGATTGACGATCTCCTCGCCACGCACGGTGATCAATTCGCGGGTGAATTGGTCGAACGGTTTATTCTTCGCCAAGCTTTCCTTGATCCAATCGCTGAAGGCCTGAGTCGGCTTCGGATCGTCTTTATCGCTCTTCCGGCGGTTCCGCAGAACGGAGCCCCACTTGTTCGCGAAGAAATCGGCATATTCGGGCGAATCGAGTAAGCGATCGATGAGCTTTTCACGCTTGTCCGTCGCCTTGTCCTCCGCGAAGGTCGTCACTTCGGCTTTGGTCGGCAAGCGCCCGGCAATGTCGAGTGTGGCTCTTCGGAGGAACGTGCCATCATCACAGATTTCGGAGGGTGGCAGGCCGAGGGACTTCAATCGGGCGAAAACGAGTTTATCGATGAATGAATCGGAGGCCGGGAGATTCTTTACTTCGACACCGAGGGGCACGGTTCCCTGGAAGACATCGACGAAGGATTGATACCGCACCATCACGGCAGCGGTTCCGGGGATTTCTTTCGACGAGATCAAGCCGGCGCTATTCGCGGTGGCGATCTCGGCGGCGTTGGATTCGAATTGGCATAAGCGCGTCACATCGGTGGTGTAGCCGCCTTCGTGATGGGCGAGCACAACGATCTGTTGAGTGCCATTGCGAGGCATGACGTGCGATTTCGGCAAGACTTCGATTCTTCGCACTGCGCTCCCGGAGACTTCCGTCCCGGGTGCTCCTTGTTCAACCCAGCGTCGGAGGATGGTGTAAAAGGGCGAAGCGGCATCGAGTTTCTTGCCGCCGCCGTGGGGGGAAGCCCCACTGGCTTTGCGGAGGAGCAGGCTATGTTCCGGGCTGGCCGCGAAGAGTCGGCGACCGCGACCTTCCTTGACGAGGTATTCGTAATCGTCTTGCGGTTCGAAGCCGAGCAGAGAAAGTTTGAAGCCGTTTTGGCCATCCGCCTTGCCGTGGCATCCGCCAGCATTGCAACCGAACTTGGTAAAGATCGGCACAACCTGATTGTTGAACGACACCGGCACATCCTGAATGAGATGGGTCACGGTCACTTTTGCCGTCGTGGTCGATTTCTCCGCTGTGGCGGTGATGGTGGCAGTGCCTTCTTTCAAGGGCGTGACGTAGCCTCCGGAGTCAATGGCAACAATCCCCGATGGCGTCGTGCTGTATTTCACATCTCGGGTGAGATCGTTTCCGGCATCGGTGGTAAGGAGCAATTGGCACGAGGCGTCTCGCCCGGCGAGAGTGAACTCGGGTGCTAGGAATTTCATCGCCGGCTCGGCGGCCCCCGTGGGCAGGGGGATCGCTAGCGCAAATGCAAGAAGGAAAGGACGAATCATGTTAATGGAGTTCCGCAATAGGTTTTCCCGTGGTTACAGCGTTCAATACCGGAGCGGGCAAATCGGAAAGCAATCGTGTTTCATTGACATCGAACAAGACGTTCATTACCGTCGCCATGAGGTTGGCCGGGGTGTATTTCTGCGTGATCGCTTTCGTGGCGGTCTTATCGGTCTTGCCCACGATCTGGCCCATTTTCAAGCCACCCCCGGCGAGGAGCAATGGTGTGAGTTCGCCATAATGATCCCGTCCGCCGTTCTTGTTCAGGCGTGGCGTGCGACCCATCTCCCCCGTGACGATGAGCAAGACTTTCTCGCTCAAACCGCGATCTTTCAAATCATCGAGAAACGCGGCCACGGCATGGTCGACTTGCCGAGTCATCGGACCCATACCGGTCATATTCTTCGGGCTGTTGTTGTTCGCATGCATATCCCATCCAGCATCGCAGACGGTGACAAATCCGCAACCGGCTTCCACGAGCCGACGAGCCATGAGCATCTGTTTGCCGAGAAGATTAGAGACGCGTTTCATATCGAAAAACTTTTGCAAGTCTTCCTGTTTGAACACGCCCGAGGTGTCGTATTTCGCGAGGGTCTCTTTCGATTCTTTGCGGATGTCGAAGGCATCGGCCACGCCTTTCAAAATCACATCGTACGCTTGGCTCTGGTAGGTATCGACCGTGTCGAGAACTTTGGTACTGTTGAGGTTTTTCTTGAAAGCATCGAGCTGGCCGAGAAGTGATTTGCGCTCGTTGAACCGTTCGGCTGGCAAGTGGAGTTCGAGGTTCTTTTGCATCTCGCCACCACCGGCGGGATCGAAGGGGGAATACGCGGCTCCGAGCAAGCCGGCACTTTTCAGCGACTCCATCGATTTGGTTTCGAAATTCGAGCCGAGCTTCAATTTCAGATCGGCCGCTTCGGGCGTGACGATGCAGTTCGTCGGGACGCCCGAGACGGGGCGGTTCGCCCCGGCGACTCGGGAATAAAGCGGCCCCATGCTGCACTTCATGGGGTTGCTGGCCCCGGCCACCGAGAGGTAATTCTGATGATCCGCATTGCCGGAACCGAACGAACGAATGATCGAGACCTGATCGGCTCGCTCGGCGAGTTTTTCGAAGGTGTTGCCGAAGGTCACACCGGGGATTTTGGTCTGCGTTTCGCCGGTGACGGTGCGGAACTCTACCGGGGCATCCATTTTCGGATCCCAGAACTCGAGTTGGGATGGCCCACCTTGCAGGAAGAGCAAAACGACCGCTTTATCGCGAAGCCCCTTGGAAGGCGAATTGGCCAAGGCTCGATTGGAGATAAGCTCAGGTAACGCCAAGCCGCCCAATGCCAGGGAACCGATACGGAGCAATTCCCGACGGTTCAGGCCGGTGCATGTGCGGTGGCTTCCCGGGGCTGTGAGTGTGAACACGGCTAACTCCAAGACTTTGCGGTCGCAATACGATGAAGCGGGACTCGGCAGGAGTGCATGCAGGCACATATTGAACACTATCGCACAATCCGAGTTCCGCGCCCGAACAAAAAAGAAAAAAGGCAGTTTCATCACCGTGCCCGACCAGTCGATGCCGATGACTTTCTCCAGAGCATCGGCGTTGCGTTGCGGGTCGATGGCGAAGAGCGTGGCCCCTTCGTCGCCGACCCAACCGTGGAGCCAGGCGGGGTGCCCTCCG
>Ga0105048_10007833_pt1 | contig 17133 bp, 9 predicted proteins | sample MAT05_FD_78382 | JGI IMG/M metagenome (GOLD analysis project Ga0105048, IMG submission 78382) | Freshwater microbial communities from Lake Fryxell liftoff mats and glacier meltwater in Antarctica - MAT-05 | ecosystem: Environmental > Aquatic > Freshwater > Ice > Liftoff microbial mat | place...
ATGTGGTCCGGCTGAGACCTGCGCCCCACTGCCGGTCGAATATTCTCGCCTATAGCCTTAAAGTGGGTGCTGAGGAACATTTCGTCAACTGGCAGCAGGACCCGCAGGCCAATTATCTGGCACGTTTGGTTTTCCCGGAGCCCACCGATCACCTGGACATCGAGGTGGATCTGGTGGTGGAGATGGCGGTGCTCAATCCCTTCGATTTCTTCCTTGAGCCAAGCGCGGAACAGTTCCCCTTCAAGTATGATGCGGAGCAGGCCCACGAGCTGGCACCCTTTGTAAAAGTGGAGGAAGCGGGGCCGTTGCTGGCGGCATTGGTGGAGCGCTTCAAGGGAAAAACCGGCCGGACCATTGATGTGATGGTGGAAATGAACTCGGCCATCCAAGCGGCGATCGCCTATCAGATCCGCCTGGAGCCGGGGGTGCAAAGTCCCGAGGAGACGTTGGAAAAAGCGTCGGGGTCATGTCGTGATTCCGCATGGCTTTTTGCAGCCTTGTTGCGCCATCTCGGGTTGGCTTCGCGCTTTGTTTCCGGTTACCTCATCCAGCTCAAGCCCGATGTGAAATCCCTCGATGGCCCGGTGGGATCCGAGGTGGATTTCACGGACCTGCATGCGTGGACGGAAGTTTATCTACCGGGGGCAGGCTGGATCGGGTTTGACCCCACCTCCGGCTTGCTCGCGGGTGAGGGGCACCTGCCATTGGCCTGCTCGCCGGATCCATCGAGCGCGGCACCGGTGACGGGCGCGGTGGAGCCTTGTGAATCCACGATGGAGCATGAAATGACGGTGACACGGATCTACGAATCCCCGCGCACCACCCTGCCCTACGAAGAGAGTCAGTGGCAGGAGATTCTCGATTGCGGGAAGTTGATCGATCAAGATCTGGATGCGATGGATGTGCGCCTGACCATGGGCGGCGAGCCGACTTTCATCTCGATGGACGACTTCGATGGCGACGAATGGAACACCGCCGCGATGGGGCCCACGAAGCGGATTCTATCTGGCCAGTTGATCAAACGCCTGCGTGCCCAGTTCGCGCCCGGCGGCTTGCTTTTCTATGGCCAAGGAAAATGGTATCCCGGTGAAATTTTACCCCGTTGGTCGCTCGCCTGTTATTGGCGGAAAGATGGGCAAGCGATCTGGGAAGATGAATCACTCATTGCGGATGAATCTACGGACTATGGCTATGGCGCGGCTCACGCCAAGATCTTCGGCGAAGCTCTCACGGAAGCCCTCGGGGCTGATACCAAGTGGTTGCTGCCCGCCTATGAAGATGTGTTTTACTATATGTGGCGGGAACGCCGCATGCCCAGCAATGTGGACCCGCTGAAATCCAATCTCAAAGAAAAGAACGAGCGGGAGCGCTTTGCCAGGATCTTCGATCAGGGGATCGATGAAATCGTCGGCTATGCGTTGCCGCTTGAAAGGCGGACCACCGCAACCGGCCCGCGCTGGACGAGTGGGCCGTGGTTTTTAAAAGATGATCATCTTTTCCTCCTGCCGGGCGATTCTCCGATGGGCTACCGGCTTCCGTTGGAATCGCTTCCTTGGGTGAAGGAATCCGAGTTCCCATGGCATATCCCGCAGGATCCGACACGAAGTCTGGCAGACTTACCGCCTCACTCCGGTAGCGTGCTGGCGCATCAGCGGCGCGAGATCGAGAAGCCAATCCCAAGCAAGACGGGCGAAGCGCAAAATCTCGCGGATTTCCATGCGCAGGCCGCTGCTCTTGAGGCTGCGGAGAAACGCCCATGGGAAGCCAGGCCCGGTCCGCAGGAATCCGCCTCATGGATCACGCGCAGTGCTCTCTGCATCGAGCCACGCCAAGGACGTTTGCATATTTTCCTGCCACCTGTGGACGAGACGGAAGATTTCCTCGATCTGGTCGCCACCATCGAGAAGACGGCTGCCTTGCTGAACTTTAAGGTGGTGTTGGAAGGAACCCCGCCAAGCTATGATTCGCGCCTGACGGTGGTGAAGGTCACTCCGGACCCTGGCGTGATCGAGGTGAATCTCCAGCCGGCTGCCTCGTGGGACGAGTTGGTGCATAATACATCGGTGCTCTATGAAGAGGCGCGTCTTTGCCGTTTGGTGACGGAGAAATTCATGGTGGATGGCCGTCATTGCGGCACCGGCGGTGGCAACCACATCATCATCGGCGGTGAGACTCCCTCGGATAGCCCGCTGCTGCGACGCCCTGATCTTTTGCGGAGTATGATTACTTTTTGGAATCATCATCCCTCGATGAGTTATCTGTTTTCCGGGCTATTCGTCGGCCCCACCTCGCAGGCACCGCGGGTGGATGAGGCGAGGAATGATTCAATTCATGAGTTGGAAGTCGCCTTCAGAACTCTGGAAGGAAACGAAGCTCCCCTGCCCTGGCAGGTGGACCGCGCGTTTCGCAATCTGCTCATTGATCCGACGGGAAACACCCACCGCGCGGAATTCTGTATCGATAAGCTTTACAGCCCGGATAGTGCGACAGGCCGCCTTGGCTTGTTGGAAATGCGTAATTTCGAAATGCCGCCTCACTATCAAATGAGCTTGGCCCAGCATCTCGTCCTGCGCGCGCTGGTCGCTCGTTTTTGGAATGAACCTTACACCAAGCCCCTGGTGCGCTGGGATAGTGAAATCCATGATCGCTGGATGCTGCCTCATTTCATCTGGCAGGATTTCACCGATGTGTTGGGCGATCTTCGCGACCATGGTTATTGGGTGGAGAATGAATGGTTCGCGCCGCACCTGGAGTTTCGCTTTCCAAGGATCGGCGAGTTCAGCCAACGTGGAATCGAAGTGGAGATGCGCCATGCCATTGAGCCATGGCATGTGCTGGGCGAGGAAGGCGGAGCAGGTGCCGCCGTGCGCTATGTGGATAGCTCGGTGGAACGCATGCAGGTGCTGGTGCGCGGCATGACGGGTGAGCGCCACTCGATTTGTTGCAACGGCGTGAGGGTGCCGCTCCATTCCACGGGAGTGCATGGCGAATTTGTGGCGGGCGTACGCTACCGTGCGTGGCAACCGCCGAATTGCCTCCATCCCAACATCCCGGTCCATGCGCCGTTGGTTTTTGATTTGTTAGACGGTTGGAATGATCGCTCACTCGGCGGATGCACCTATTACGTCACCCACCCCGGTGGGCTCAGTCACGAACAATTTCCGGTGAATTCCTACGAAGCGGAGTCCCGCCGATTGGCCAGATTCTTCCAGCACGGCCATTCCGGTGGGAAAATCAAAGCACGCGAGGCACCAATCAGCGCGGATTTCCCCTTCACGCTGGACTTGCGGATGATCCCATAGAGCCTTTGTAAGTCGTCTGCGGACGACCCCAAGATTCATGGCCGAAAGTTTCCGTCCCTCACCTGCTTTGCCCGCGCAGCCTCTGCCTGCGGGGGGCTCGGGCATGGTTTGGAATGAAATGCTGGATCCGCAAGGAGCGGTGCGCCCGCATTGGCAGGATTTGAACTCAAGAATCACGCGCTGGGATGCTGACCAGCGCGGCACGCTCACCGCCACGGCCAGCCGCATGATCGAGGATCTGGGCACCACTTTCAACGTTTACAGCGATGTGGGCGGGGCCGGGCAGCCTTACGAGCTGGATCCCATCCCACTGGTCATTCCGCCTTCGGAGTGGGCGCACGTTTCGGCAGGATTGGCCCAGAGGATTAGGCTGATCGATTTGGTTCTCAATGATTTGTATGGGCCACAAAATTTATTGAGAGAAGGTCTGGTGCCGCCGGATCTGGTCCACTCCAGCCCGCATTTCCCCCCGAACGTGCGGGGGATTCAGCCCTTGGGGGGAAAGTTCCTGATGATCTCTGGCTGTGATCTGGTGCGTGCGCCGGGCGGTGCTTGGACGGTGATGCGGGATTACACCGGAGCCTCGCCGGGCGGGCTTGGGCAGGTTTTGGAGAATCGGAATGTCACTTCGAATTTGCTGCCGGATGCCTTTGAGGCTCATCACGTGGCGCGTTTGGGGGATTTTTTTGATTTGGAGCGAAGCACCTTGCAATCGCTGGCACCCTCTCGCACCCAGATGGCAAACGTGGTTTTCCTGACCCCGGGCTTCAAGCATCCTTCGTATTTCGAGCATGCCTACAAAGCCCGTTTGTTAGGCTTCCCGTTGGTGGAGGTGGCAGACCTCACGGTGAGGGAGCGCCGTTTGTTTTTGAAGACCCTCGCAGGACTTCATCGCATCGATAGCGTGGTGTGCAGGATCGATACCGATGGGATCGATCCACTCGAATCATGGGTGCCCGGCGGCGGCGGGGTGTCGGGCCTGATGGAGGCTTGGCGGGCTGGCAACGTGGCTTTAGTCAATGCGCCGGGGGCGGGATTTGCCTCCACCCCAGCACTGATGCCGTTTTTACCGGGTATCTGCCGCAAGTGGCTGGGCGAGGAAATCAAACTCCCCTTCGTGGAAATTTGGTGGCTCGGCCAGCCGCATGTGAGGCAGCGGGTGTTGGATCAACTTCATCGCTATGTGTTGCTTCCCGCGTTCAATCGCGATCCGCTGCTGCCGCTCCGGTGTTCGAGCCTCAGTCAAGCGGCGCGCAAGCAATGGATCGCCACCATTGAGCAGCGGCCCCACGATTTCGTGGCGCAATTGGATGTGACGTTGAGCGAGGCGCCTTCGTTGGAGAATCGTGGAGTGCGAGATAGGCCTATCGTTTGGCGCGCCTTCACACTCAATGCCACAAGCGGGCCGGTGGTGTTACCCGGTGGCTTGGGCAGGGTGGGTAGGACCGGACAATCCGCACAACTCTGGCCGGAACATGCGGGATTCACCAAGGATGTTTGGATTTCCAACGAATCACACACGCTTATCACGAAACCGGATGTGAGTTCACCGAGGGCGCAGAAAGACCGCCATCCTGCGTCGCTGGAAGTTCCGAGCCGGATTGCGGAGCAGCTTTTCTGGGTGGGCCGCTATGCCGAACGCGTCGAGTTCACCGCGCGGCTTCTGCGGGTGACCTTGCGGAGTTTCAGTGGTGAGGGTGGGCAATTTCAAAAAGGCAATCTCGCTGCCTGCATGACCTTGCTGAGAGGCACCCGACTGCTACCGAAAAACGTGATCATCCAGCCAAATCAAACCCTGCGGTTTCTTGGCGGACTGATCCATGATCAAGCCACCCGCGGCGGCATCCCCGCTCTCACCCGCTCGCTTCTACGAAATGCTGCCGCAGCGCGGGACCGCCTCTCGGATGATACCTGGCGTTTTTTCAATCGCTTGGAAGCGATCGTGCACGCTCCTTCCAATCCAGCAAGCGCCACGGAACTCTTGCGCACTCTCGATAGCCTGATCCTGCACCTCGCCGCATTCGCCGGGATGCAGGCGGAGAACATGACGCGCGGCCAAGGCTGGCGCTTTCTCGAAGTGGGGCGCCGGATCGAGCGTGCCATGGGCGGAATCACCTTGTTGAAAAGTTCCACAGAATCGGTCGAACCCGATCTACCGATTCTTGAATCTTTGTTAGAAATGTGTGATAGCGTGATGACCTATCGCCGCCGCCATTTTTCCCGTCCCGAGATCAAACCGGTGATGGAGTTGATCTTTTTTGATCGGACCAATCCCCGCGCCGTGGCCTTTCAAACGCAGATCATCAAACTGGAGATCCCACAATTCGCAGGAGATCCGGAGGTGGGCTTGATGCCCCAGATCCGCGATCATCTCGATGCCATCGAGCAGCGGTTTACCAGGCCTGAAATCCCGGACCCGATGGAGTTGGAAGCCCTGTTTGATTCGCTGGAGGTTTTTTCCGATCTTCTCACCCAGCACTACTTCAGCCATTCCGTGCGGCGAGTTTATTAACCGAATTCAAACCCATGAGATACCGCCTGATCCATCGCACCCGCTACACCTATAGTGGTGCCGTGACCGTTTCCCATCACATGGCAAGGCTGGCACCCCGCACCCTTCCCGGGCAGCGCTGTCCGTGGCATGAACTTGAAATCCATCCCAGCCCGGTGGGCCGTGGAGTGCATCTGGATGCCTACGGCAATATCGCCCAATACTTCGAGGTGGAGGGAAAACATGAAGAACTCGATGTGATCGCGCGCAGCCTCGTCGAGGTTTTTCCCACTCCCCGGCCAGAGCCTCATGCGACGCCCACCTGGGAGATCGTGAGGGATGCCTGCCAGATCGAAAGGCTCACCCCGGGCTCCGAGGCAGGTGCCTTTCGTTTTGCTTCACCCATGGTGCCATTGGGCGAAGACTACGGCATCTACGCGAGGCTGGATTTCACACCAGGAAGGCCGATCCTGGAGGCGACACTTGCCCTGACCGAAAGAATTTTCAGAGACTTCCGTTTCGATCCACGGGCGACGGATGTAAGCACCCCGGTGAGCGAGGTTTTCAAAAAGCGCGCGGGTGTCTGCCAAGACTTCGCGCATTTGATGTTGGCTTGCCTGCGCTCCATCGGGCTGCCCTGCCGCTACGTCAGCGGCTACTTGGAAACCGCGCCACCTCCCGGCAAGCAGAGGCTTGTTGGTGCGGATGCATCGCATGCCTGGCTGGCGGTTTTCTGCGGTGAAGCGATCGGCTGGATCGACACCGATCCAACGAATAATCTCCTCCCGGGGGAACGACACATCACCTTGGCCTGGGGCCGGGATTTCTCCGACGTCAGCCCCCTGCGCGGCGTGACGCTGGGCGCTGGTGGCCAAAGGCTGGCAGTGGAAGTGGACGTGATCCCGTTGGAATGAGGGGAAATCCCGGTTGCTCAAGCCCCGAAGTGAGTGCTTTCCAGGACTCTCAACCCTAGCCAATTGGCATATAGATTATTTTCTGAAAAATATTATATTGTCGTGTGTGTGTGGAGCGATTTCCCCACAAACCCGAAAAACCGTCCACTTCAAGAACTCAATCTCATTCTCCCAGTTCTCATAAAACCCATGAAAAATCCAATCAAAGGCAAAGGCTTCACCTTGGTGGAACTTCTCGTTGTCATCGTGATCATCGCCGTCCTGGCCGCCTTGTCCTTGATGGGATTTGGGCGTTTCCGAAACTCTGCTGATGCCTCACGGGCAATGAGCACATTGCGCCAATTACAAGTAGCAAACACTTCTTACTCCTCAGAAAACAACGGACGTTATTGTCCAGTTTATGGCACCGACGACAAGGGAGTCACTGATCCTAAATTGCACTGGCACGAAAATCCAAAGTATCTCGCTCTTCTCACTGGAAGTGATATCCCGCTTGAGACCGCTCTTTTGCGAAAGCAGAATATTCCAACCAGTTTGATGGATCCCAAGGTCTTCCGGCAGAAAGAACATCTCCATGGCGAACTCCAGGCCAGTTACGGGATGAATCATGAAGTCGCTCCCAATTGGGGGCAGGAAAGCACGGAATCAAGTGTCCATGTCTCCTCGGTAGTCAACCCCAGCAGGACTTGCGCTTTCATCTCATCTACGGACTGGATCGCAAAGTATTCGGGCCGTTTCCTCTGGAGAAATTCTCCGATCGAGGGTAAAACGCCCGATGGAAAAATCGCCTTCCGCCACGATAAAAAAGCCATGGTTGTTTATTACGATGGCCATGTGGGAACCGTCACTGCTGAAAACCTCAGAGCCTTTGAAAGACTGAAACCCAACAAAAATAACCAGCCCTTCTGGACTGCGAATGCGCCGGAGTGAGCGATCAGCCCGCCACGAGGCTTGCGGAGGTCCGTTGTTATGATTTAGCTTGGGCGCATGGCCGCACCCCAGAGACGCACGCCCCAGCAAACCAACCAGGATCGCGGCTGGGATCCTGTCGCGGCTTGGTATGACAAGCTGGTGGGCGAGACAGGCTCGGATTACCACCGGAATGTCATTCTACCTGCTGTTTTAAAGATTCTCGAACCCCAGCGGAATGAGGCGATCCTTGATGTGTGTTGCGGCCAAGGGGTGCTGATCAAACCATTGTTGGACCTCGCGGTGGGGCGTATCACCGCACTGGATGCCAGCCCGCGCCTGATCGAATCCGCCAGACAACGCCACGGCAAGGAACCGCGGGTCTCGCTCATCGTCGCGGATGCCTGCAAGCCTGGAAAATGGACGGACGGCTCTCATGATGCAGCCACCTGCATCATGGCCATGCACGACGTCCCCGATCTAACAGCCCTTCTAAAAAACATCGCGCGCAGCCTCAAGCCCGGCGGTCGCTTGATCTTGGTGGGAATGCATCCGTGTTTCCGCATCCCGCGCAAAAGCCATTGGGGTTGGGATGCGGATCAGAAAATCCAATACCGCCGCCTTGATCGCTACACATCTCCGCTGGAAATTCCAATCACCACCCACCCCGGTAAAGGGACAGGTGAACAAACCGTGTTTTATCACCGCCCCTTGGCACAGATCCTTACAGCGGTGGGAGCAAGTGGTCTTGCCGTCACCGCTTGTGAAGAGCTTCACAGCCACCGGCGCTCGCAAGCCACCGGCCCCTTCAGCAAGGCGGAGCATGCCGCAGCGGAGGAATTCCCACTTTTTATCGCGCTTAAAGCCGTGCGGATCTAATCGGATGCCACCCCGCCGTTTTTCACGCGCAAACGAGAAAGCCCTGCCAACTCGGGTGTGACCTCTAGCCAATCGAGATGCGTGGTGGTGATCCATTTCTGCGCGAGCGGTGGCAGGTGGGCCATCAGCGCGTTGCGGCGGCCGGGATCGAGTTCGCCGAAGATATCGTCCATCAGATAGATGGGTGCCTTGCCGCTGTGCTCTTCTAACAATCTTCCTTGGGCAAGCTTGAGTGCGAGTGCCAGCGTCCGCTGCTGGCCTTCACTGGCAAAGTCCGAGGCGGGCATGCCGTGGAGGCGAAGTTCGAGCTCATCCCGGTGGGGGCCGATTACGCACTGCCGCATGCGGGTTTCACGCTCCTTCGCCTGAAGCATGGACTCGCGTAAATCAGGCCCACTGGCTGGCAGATAGCGCAGGGTAAGTGGCTCCTCTTTGCCACTGATCGCTTTTTGAGCTGCTGCGGCAAAGACGCCCAGCTCGGCCACGATCCGCGCCCGCGTCTCCATCAGGATGCTGCCGTGCTCCACCATGATTTCCTCATAACTGAGAATCTCCGCATCCCGCGGGCGACCTTCTTTGAGCAGTAGATTCTTGGCCTTGAGCGCGCGGCGGTAGCGTGCCCATGAGCGGCGGTAAGGCGCATCAATCTGAGAGCCGATGAAATCCAGATAGCGGCGGCGGCTTTCTCCGGGGCCACGCACCAGATCGAGATCCTCATTGCCCATCCAGACCACGAGTCCCCCGTCTTCGAGGTAGCGGGTTTGGCTGGCTCTCGTTTCATCGTCCACTTTAAGTATGAATCCATCCCGCGAGTATTGGACCTTGCGTTCCTGCCCCCATGGCGCACCGGCGATGCCGAATCCTTTGCTGCCGAAACTCGCCAATGCCAACATCCGGTTGCTGCGCGGCGAATGCAGCCTTACGAGGACACAGAGGGCTTCCAGAATCGAAGTTTTTCCCTGCGCATTGTCACCGATGAGAATGCCTCCCTCCGCCGGAACTTCCAGATCAAGCGATCTGAAACAACGGAAATCCATCAATCGTAGAGAACTCAGCACGGTGAATGTCGATGATCTAGCGGCGATCCATCAGATCGGTCGCAAGTTTATTAAAGGTTTCAACATCCAGCAAAAATGGATTCGGATCCGAGTCCACACGACCATAGTAGAAACCAGGATTTCCAGTTGCCACGTTAGGTGCGAAGCGGACGCTGCGGGTGATGATTTCCCCAGTGGAATCTCCGAAATCATCCGTCGCTCGTTCCACGATGGTGAACGTCATCACAGGAGCTGTTAGAGCGTTGTTTGCACCATCATCATCTGGAGCAAGCCAGCGTGAAACTTTAAGCCCTTCGAGAAGCCCTAGGACGTAGTTGGCACGGTTGGGATCGAGTTCCGCAGTGATGTCTTTCTCAGCCTGCCGGGCCGTCCAGCTATCATCGAGGGACGAGTACTTCAAAATGATCGGCTCTTGCGCATTTTTTGCGACCGTAAGGGCGAAGAGCTGGTTGCGATCAACAGACCAAAGCCGCGAAAGACGCCACTCGTAAGGACGCACGGCGATGGATGAGATCAGGGCTTGATCCACTTTTACCACCGTCGGCGTGCCGATGCGGTTGGCAAAGTAAGCGCCCTTGGAGTCGATGCCAAAAGCGAGTTCCAAAGCCTGATTATCGGCGCCGAGAAAACGAACTTTCAGGAACGGCCGCTCCAGTCCCCATGGGGTGAAATCGGTGGCCGCATCACTTTCAAAGCCGGTGGCCTTCGCTTCCGTCACCGCCTTGAGCAAGGCAAACAGCCTTTCCTCGTTCGCCTCGCTGGATTTGCCCTCGATGGTGGCCATCCACGGCTTGGGCGGAGTGCGGCTGATGAGGATTTCCCTGCCCGTGCTTGGCTGGATGGAAATGGCACGCAGTGACTGGATATAGAGGTTCGTAAGGGTGGAGTCTCGTAAATCGTTCAGTGCGAGGGTTAGATTCGCGAGCGAGACGATCCCCTGCTCCGCCTTGAGAGGCAGTTCGAAAACGGTCTCCGGGCGATCACTCACCGTCGCCAAGGCACTCCGTGAATCAGCCGTCTCCGGGGGTAAAACTTCCATGCGTATCTCCGCATCCGAGCCGAAGGAACTGATCGCGATTTCAGTGGAATTGGGGCTCAGCGCCATGGTCGGAACCGTGAGGGTGGCGCGGTCCGTGATCTTCAGTGCCTGCAATTCGTAGAACCCGCTGATGAGGGATTTCACAGCCTCCACATCCGTTGCCAAATCGAGCGGCTTCACCACTCGCCACGGGCTCTTCGCATTCTCGCGCCCGAGCAGAAATTCACCCTCTGTAGAGCGAACCCGGATCTTCTGCAGCGCGAGCGGATTGAAATAAAACGGCCGATGGTCCCGCAGAAATTTCAAGCCATCTTTGAAAAGCGGCGCGATATCGCCCGAGCAGGAATAAACCTGGTTTTCCCGTTCACGCTCACGCACCCGGATGAAAACAGTGGGAACCGGATTCCCGTCGTCTGCTTCCGCAGGTGCCATCCACGAGGTGCGCCGTCCGATCCGATACTTCGCGAGACGATTTCGGTTGGAATCGAGAAGTCTGATGTTTGTGCCATTATCCGCCAGGCCTGCTTTTTCAAGATCGACCTCATCAGGTTTGGCATAATCCCGGACTTTCATTCCGAGGGTGAAGCCGATGATCGCTCCCGCCGCACGTGGGTCCATCCGGTCGTCCCAAGGTTTCTCCGCTTGCCAGCCATTTGGCCCTAAGGAAAAATCCGCAGAGGCACCGCTCTGGCTGACTTCGATGAATTTCACATCCTCCGCCTTGAAGGATGTGAAGAGCAACCCACCCACCGGAGTCACGGGCGCACCGAGGAATCTTTCGAAGCCTCTCCCCGTCAATCGCCAGCCCGCCAGACCGCTTGCGACGAGGGCGACTAAAAACAAAATCAGGGTAAATCCGATAGAACGCATGGCAATCAGGCACGGCGCGAGGTCCAGACAAAAGCAGCGATTACTGACAGCAATGCCGGCAGGAAAAACAGGTTGACTCGATTGATAAATGATACCTGCGCATCTAACAGCGGTAGCTTGTATGTGCCCAAGGAACGTGGGCCGATCCCCGCGAGTGCCTCACGGTTCATCAACCAAGTGGCGGAAGAAGCCAGGAAATCCATGTTTTCCGCAAGATGCCGCGAGGGGTCCAGGAAATCCGTGTTGGACACCACAACCATCCGCGAGACATCCGCCGCGAACCGATCATCGCTGACGGCACCCCGCGTCACGCTCGCCGCAAGGAAGAGCGGCTCGGTGTTATCCTCTTTTTCATCGAAGGACTCATTGCCATCGCCGAATTTTGTTTCCCCCCAATATCCGGGCGCGGATTGAATCAAGGGAGTCGCCAAGATCTGGCGGTTCATCAAATCTTCCGCACCTTCCCGCACCTCCAAAGAGGAGCTCGCCCCTTCAAATCTCATCGATTGCCCGGCCAGGTCTTTCGTGAAACTCACGCCACCCGTGAAATTTCCCCGCACCGTGGTCACCACCCGCTTATCGTCCAGCCCCACCACCCGGTCCCGGCGCGGAGTCACGCCATTGCTGCGCAGGAATCCCCGCAGTTTCGGCGGAGTCTCGCCGGGCTTGAGCAGCACGAGAACGGCCGCACGCGGTTGATTCCAATAGCGCTCGAGAACGGCAAGTTCCTCCTCGGTCAGATCATACTTGGGCGCGACGAGGGCCACCCCTTGCACATCGCCCGGGATTTCCTTAAGGCCCGATAGATTCACCGCCGTCAGCTCGATGTTCTGGAAGCGCAGCTTGTCTTCCAGAGACTTCCAAGGCGAGTCCTCACCATCCGCATCGATCCTGCTCTTATCGGCGAGAAACAGCATCTTGCGTGGCCGTCCCTCAATGGACTCGACAAGCCGCGCAGTGAGCACATCCTCACCCTGGAAGCCACTGATTTTCCGCTTCCCGCCTGCCGCGGTGTAAACTGCGAGTTCATCCGCCAAAACGATCTTCACATTTGGATTAAGCGTCTTCGTCCCGCTCGCATCCTCACGGCTCACCGGAGAATCGTCCACCCGTGCATCCATGATGATCAGATCACTCACCAGCAGCAGACCGTATGCCGCGGTGATTTCCTGAATCCGATCCGGGCTGCGCAAAGGATCGATGATCTCCACTTCGATCTTCCCCTTGGAGCGCCTTGCATACTCTTCAAGCAAGGTCCTCACGCGTTCGTAAAATGGCGAGGAACGGCTGAAAACCATGATCCATTTCATCGTCTGCGGGCGTTCTCTAACGGCCTTGTCTTTCAGATAGTTCCGGGTGGAGGGTGAAAGCGTGTAATTTGCTTCACGGCTGAGATCGATACGGGTGAAATGCAGCGCTGCGAGATAATTCAAGGCCAGCAGGAAAATCGCGAGAAGCACGATTTGTAAGACAGAGAGAGTTCCCAAGCCCCAGCGGTTCATGGGGCGTGCGGGTTTCGGGATTGGTTCTTCAGAATCTTCAGACATGGGGCAGGAAGTCGGCTTTAGCTCCGCCAGCGGCGGTAATCCACGACTTGATAGGTTAGAAAAAGAACAAACATCGCCAAGCTCAGGAAATACACCACCGGGCGGGAATCAAACAACCCGTTGGCGAAGTAATGCAAATGCTCTTGCGATGAGATATAGCGAAACAATGGCGCTCCCGGAAATGATTCACCCCAAATAAGCGTCACGAAGCCGAGGAAATATTGAATCACCAGCAGCCCGATCGTGAAAATACCCGCGATGATCTGGCTGGAGGTGAGTGAGGAGGCCAAACAACCGATCGCCGTGAAGGCGGCCCCCATCAACATCAGAATCGTAAAGGTTCCACCCATCGCCCCCGGCGACCACGCTGGAGGTAAATCCGTGAGCCAGACGAACAACTTGAACTGCACGAAAGCCGGAATCCACAGCGTCGTGTAAAACAACATCGCCGCCGCGTATTTTGAGAACACCACCTGCCAAGTGCGTACGGGAGCCGTGAGCAGGGTTTCCAAAGTTCCCGAACGCTCCTCTTCCGAGAACAACCGCATCGTGATCAGCGGGAAAATGAACAGGAAATAGAACCAGAAAAGCGGCGTGTGGAAACTCACATAGACCAAGCTGTCCTTCACCGGCGTATCGCGGAAACCCTTCATCGCCGTCGAGAGCGAGACCCCTTGCATGATCGTCACGAATGCCAGCACGATCCAGCCGAAGGGCGTCAGGAAATACCCTTTTAGTTCTTTGATCGTTAGAATGCGGAATACTCTCATGCGGCGTGGGGGACTTGGTAAGTGATTCAACGGCTGGCGCAAAGGTAAAACCCAATCGGCTGCCCTCCAGGGTGATAAAACCTTCGGACTTCTGAAAGAATCCGGTCCGCCGGAAGGTAAAGCCAAACATGAACTCGGCCACGCAAATATTTCCCCGCCGCCTCACGGTTCCTGTAATTTTGCTTTCACTGGGCTTTTTCCACGGCCTCGCTCACGAGGTTCCAGCCCCACATTTGCTCCATCTCAGAACGGGAAAATCTGGAAGTTGAAATTTCATTAAAGAAATCCTTGATTCCCTCCGCCGATTCAACAAGGGTCCGCCCGTGCACGGGGCGTAGCTCAGCCTGGTAGAGCGCCGCGTTTGGGACGCGGATGTCGTCAGTTCGAATCTGGCCGCCCCGACCACTTTTCTCCCCGAAGGATTCTCCAAGCTTCTGGAGCGGATCAAACCCTAAGAATGCCGCGGCCTATTTCGGATGATCGGTCGAAATACGCGATTTCGGGGGACTTATGGCCGTTTTTGGGACTACTTGGCCGTTTTTGGGCCAAATTAATGCTTTCACTTTGCTGATTTTCAGGTATTTCTTAGTCGTTCGACAGGAACTTCGGTGCCTTCAGAACCTCAGCAGTCACGCTAAGCCACATTTGAGTCGTCTAATCTCCGGGGGGAAGTTAAGCGACCAAGGCCCAAGCAAGAAGGCTTAGAAAACAGCGCGCATTGAGAGATCCGGGGGGATATCCAATGCGCGCTTTTCTTTTAGAGTTGTTGGCCAAACTCTATCGAATCCAATCACGCTGCTGCCAGCGGGTGACTTCAGGGAATTGGCTTGAAGACACCGGCCAGTGGATCTCTACGATGGCTGGGATATCTTGTGACCGTGGATAGTGAGTCAGCTGTTGATAGGCTTCCGAGTCCTTTCTAACAACAACTGTCCTTGGTTTCTCCAACTCAGGATGACTCAATAAAACCACTACTTCATTACTGAAGGAAGAAGGGCGATAATCCTCCTCTGGGATAAAAAATTTGGCCCGCATGATAAATTTCCCGGCGGATCTGCTCTGGAAGAACTGCTGCCAGGAAATTTCCCCATAACCCGTCATTGCTTCCCAATGAAGGCGGTAACCACCTCGCACCCATTCAAATGGAGCTGACCATCCCCGTGCATCCTGATCGACAAATGATACTAAAAGAATCTCTTTCCCTGCTAGATTAATGGCTGAAACGGAAGGATTTACCACCCTCTGAGGAAGAGCGTTCCCCCGTTTTCCATAGTAGTCTATAAGCTCAGGCATTGCATCCACCTGCTCATACATGCAGTTCAGTCGCGAGACGTGATCGGGGGCATTGATAAATTCCAATAAAGCCTTGATCACAGCCTCCGACTGCGCCTCGGGATCCGAGGGCTGCTGAATCGATGCCCATCCATCAAGAGCACTTGAGAGGGGTAGCTCCGCCACGATGGTTTCTGGCAGTAGCCACTTTGAACGAAAGGCAATTCCAAGCGCCACCATTCCTCCAATCAGCAAGAAACCCAAGAACCACTTGCTGGCATGATGGGATAGTCCAGCACCATCTGAACGAACTCCCAAGAACCCGAAGGCAGAGTCCCGATTTGTCACATTCCGGGAACCTTGCCCACAGCTGTTTCGGCGCCGATTCATCACTGAATAGGGATGCTTGATGCAAACTTAGCGCCTCGACCGTCGCACTGCGAACCCGGCTATTCCAAAGACAACCAAAAGAGAGACACTTGGCTCGGGGATTGATACTGCGAAACTCGAATTGTGATCGATCACCGCCCAAACCTTGTTGGCATCCAGATCGAGACCCCAAGCACCCAATACAGGATTGGGTGATCCTTGGTCTGCGAGATATTCAGCATAGCTACCCGCAAAACGCATGTCAGTGAGATAATCCTGAATGGTAGCGGCGGAACTACCTGTGACGGTGAGAGTTCCAGCAAGTAGATCCAATGCAGTCACATTTGAGTTTCCAAGAACGGAATTAATCCAAGCGATTTGTGCACCACCCGCATCCGTGTAATTGTATTGCCACAAAAGTTGCACCCCACTTTCATCATTGAAGCCGGTACTATCATAGCTCATCTGTAGAACCTGCATGACATTGTCGAGACCCGTGAGATTGACAATATCACTGATGAATTCAGGCTTGCCTGAACCACCATAAATCCCTGCGAGGGAAGCGGCGTTTGCACTGGTATTCTCCAAAGCTGCAACAACGGCAGGACTGGCATTCTCAAGCTTTACAAATTCCACCTGCACGGTTTTTGCACTACTTAGTGGAGCCGAATCGACAAGTTCCATTTGTGTCTTCTGAACAAACCGACTGGAAGTGTTTGCACTGGAGTTATTGAGAGAGAGTCCGTTGACTCCTAAATCTGTTCCCGCAACAACCGAGGAACTCCCCGTGGGTGAGTCAGGAGCATCAAAGCGGGTTTCGAGTTTATAGTTCTGGGTTGCGAGAGAATCCCCGTAAGTACTGTTATCGACCGTGTAACCTCCTGAAATGCCTGAAGCGGCCACAAGCCCGCTATAGTTGACCTTGCCATAGAGACCGATGCTGAGGTCGGCGCGGGAAACCCGTCCGAGTTGACCTGCCAGCACGGCATTGGTGTTTCCGATGTAGTCGATGGTGAATGTGCGGCTCTCTCCGTGACCGATCAAGTTACTCCCCCCGCCGTAGGCGAGCTGGTAGTCGAGATTCTCACCACCGGAAAGCGCCACGTTGGAAATGGATACGTTGTTCTGATAGATTCCAGATCCGGTATCCCGGATGGTGATTACGTTGCCCTCGCCCAGCGAGCCGCTGGCCGCTCCTGTATTGGATGCGGTAAAGGTTGCCGCAGCAACTGATGCATAGCGGGTGTTGAATATAGCGGTCGCTGAAGCATTTTCACCAACAAGACCTTCCGCAATCGCAGTGACCGTGCTATTTCCGAGGTCATATATTCCGGGGACCAGGGTGCCGCTTACCTGCACATAGTTTCCGTTCCAGCCGATGTTGGTGTGAGTTTCTGTGCTATAGACTTGCCCCGCATAAGTGCCATAACTTCGTGTGCCATTCACGGTACTTGAATCGATGACAAGGAGATTTACGGCATAGAGCTGATTATTAATTACGTTGTTCCACTTGTAGCCGAGTTGCAGGCTGCTTTGTTTGTTCTCGCCAAGCAGCCCCTCACCGATGATGGAGGCCCCCGCATTGACACCTTGGAAATTGGTTCCCTGAGTGGCAGTGCTGAGGGTGAAATTCCCTGTCAACTGCACGCTTGCCGTATGGGCGCTATCGGTGAAAGCGGCAGCTCCGATATGGGTGGCGGTCGTCCCACTGCC
>Ga0105048_10007834_pt1 | contig 17128 bp, 11 predicted proteins | sample MAT05_FD_78382 | JGI IMG/M metagenome (GOLD analysis project Ga0105048, IMG submission 78382) | Freshwater microbial communities from Lake Fryxell liftoff mats and glacier meltwater in Antarctica - MAT-05 | ecosystem: Environmental > Aquatic > Freshwater > Ice > Liftoff microbial mat | place...
CCCCGGAGCTCCGGGAACTGGCGTCGCCACGGGTCGACATCGCCGGCCACGTCCCGGATCTGGCTGGCGCCCTGGCACACGCCCGCATGACGGTCAGTCCGCTGCGCTTCGGGTCCGGGGTCAAGGGCAAGATCATCACAAGCCTGGGTGCCGGTGTACCCGTGGTCACGACGTCGGTCGGTGATGAGGGACTCGGACTCCGCCACGGGACGGAGGCGCTCCTCGCGGACACGCCGGAGGGCCTGGCGGCCCAGGTGGTCCGCCTGTTCCTGGAGCCGGACCTGCCGGACGTGCTCGCCGCTGGCGGACGGCGCTTCCTGGAGCAACGCTTCTCGGCCGACCGGACACGGGAGACGCTCATCGAAGCGCTCGGGCCTCGACGCACACCCGGCTGACCGGGCGGTCGCCGACTGGGCCGACGGTTGTAGCATGGCCCCGACGCGTGCCGGGACCCAGTGTGCGATCCGCACCGAGGCTTGCGCTTGGGAGCGCCGCTGCTGAGAGGTGAACGTGCGAGACAGACCACGCATCCGGCTGCGATCGCCCGTGCGGGCATTGCGTGGCGCCGGCGTCAGCGTACTGCTGCGATTGCCGTACCCGCTCCGACGCAACCCGCTGTTCGACAGCGACTGGTACCTGGCCACGAACGCGGACGTCCGCGACGCGGGAGGCAGCGCCAGGCGCCACTACCAACGACACGGTGTCGCCGAGGGCCGGGACCCCAATCCCTGGTTCCAGACGGAGTGGTATCTCATCCACAACCCTGACGTGCGGGCCGCGGGCATCGCGCCGCTCGACCACTTCGTCCGATCTGGCGCCGTGGAGTTCCGGGATCCGTCGCCGCTCTTTGACACCCGGTGGTACCTGGAGCAGAACCCTGACGTTCGCCGCAGCGGCTTGAACCCGCTGCTGCACTACATGCGCCACGGCTTGGCAGAAGGCCGCGCGCCGCGCGCCGACCCGGTGGGTGATGTGCGTACCGTGGGCGGGCTCCGCTCGGCTGCCGGCATGTCGGGGCGCCCGGTGGCACGGAGCGGCCACGGATCGTCGGCCAACCGCCGCGGCCACGACCGCCGGATCCGATCCTGGCTGGCTTCGCTGACACCCGACCCCATCGGCCCTGGCACGCGTATCAGCGTGTTGAGCGGTGGCGACGATCGCTGGACCCAGATCCCGGGCGCGACGGTCGTGGCCCTCCCCAGCAGAACAGGCGCAACCCAGTCGCCCACCGGTGCCAACGTGGCAACGGCCACCATCGCCCAGCTGGAGTGGCAGCGGTCGACGGGCAGCGAGCTGCTGCTGACGCCGGACATGGCAGATGGAGCCCTGGACGACTCGACGCTGCTGCGCCGCCATATCGAGCGATACCCGGTCGTCGCTGGCGAACCGGGGCTGGGCTCCGTGCGGGATCTTCGCAGCGTGCGCGGGCCCGTCACGACGCCGATCGACGTACTGCGCGCCGCAGTCTCTGCATTCGAGGACAGGACCGGCCGGCTGCCGGCCATCCTCGACGACACGCCAGGTCGGGTCGCGACAAGCCTGCGCTTCCCAGCCGTGATCACCGGTGGACCAGGCGCCCTGATCGGGTCATGGCCCGACGGCAGCTTCGACATCGTCGTCGTGGCGTCCCCTGACCCGACGCATCTGGGTGACGCACAGCGGATCGCCACCGCGGCTGTCGTGGTCGTGTCCAGCGACGGCGGAGCTGCGCGGACCCAGCGGGTCGGCGGCGCCGCAGCGGAGTCCGGCGCGAGCGTCTCGATCGTCATCCCCAACTACGACGGTGTGGCGCTCCTGCGAGCCTGCCTTGCGTCGCTCGCGGACACCCTGCCCCCATGGGATGGCATCGAGGTCATCGTGGTGGACGATGCTTCTCCCCCAGCATCGCAGCCCGAGATCGCCGCCATCGTGGCAGCGCTCCCCCGCGCCCGACTCATCGTCAACGAGATCAACGGCGGCTTCCTCGTCAGCGCCGCTCGAGGCGCCGCGGCGGCCACGGGTCGACTGCTGGTGCTGCTCAACAACGACACCGTGCTCCTGCCCGGCTGGCTAGAGGCCATCGTGCGCACGTTCGCGCAGCATCCCGACGCGGGCGTGGTCGGTGGTCGACTGCTGTACCCGGATGGCAGTCTCCAGGAGGCGGGCGGGCTGGTCTTCCGGGACGGCACGGCGGCCAAGTACGGCTATGGCGAGCCGGATCCGGATGGACCGATGTACAGCTACCTGCGGGACACTGACTACGTCTCGGGCGCGCTGCTCGCAACGCCCAGGGAACTGTTCGAATCCCTGGGTGGCCTGGACCCGGCGTACGGCTTTGGCTTCTACGAAGATACCGATTACTGCTTCCGGGTCCGCGAGGCGGGTCGTCGGGTGCTCTACCAGCCGTCCAGCACCATCATCCACGTGGAGGGAGCCACGGCGGGGCAGGACACCGCGGTCGGGCCGAAGCGATCGCAGGTCGAGAACCAACGGCGCTTCTCAGCGAAGTGGGCGCATGTGCTTCCCGGACAGCCGGCGCGACCGATGACGAACCACGCCGCAGACTGGTACGCGGCAGCGCTGCGCACCCCACAGATCCAGGCCGGACGGCCATGACCGGGCGCCAGATCCTGGTGGCTTCGTACGTGGTCCCGGAGCCAGACCGGGACAGCGGATCGCGGCGCCTGGACGACGTGCTGGCACTCCTTGTCGAGGATGGCTGGATCGTCACGTTCGTCACCACCCGGCCGAATGAGCACGGGTCCTACGTGCAGGCGCTCCAGCGGCGAGGCATCGCGGTGTTCCACCTCGATCCACGGGAGCTGGAGGACCTTGCGTCAGCGGTGACCTTCGATGTCGCGCTCCTCGTCTTCTGGCCCACCGCGGAACTGTTCCTGCCACCACTCCGACGGGCGTCACCGGGGACACGGGTGATCGTGGACTCGGTGGACCTGCACCTGCTGCGGCATGCACGACGCATCGTCGGCGCCGGCGCGGTGGATGGCCTGCTGGACGCCGCGTACGGCGACCAGGTCGTCGGCGAGCTCAACGCCTATGCCGCCTCTGACGCAGTGCTCACGGTGTCCGCGAAGGAAGCAGGCATGATCGACGACCTCCTGGGCGAGCCGGGGCTGGCGCACGTGATGCCCGACCACGAGGACGTGCCCGTCGCGACCGGATCGTTCGGGGAGCGCCGCGGCATCCTGTTCGTGGGCAGCTTCAAGCATTCGCCGAATCGGGATGCGGTCGCCTGGCTCTGCGGCCAGATCGTGCCACTGCTGCCCGATGGCCTCCTGGACGAGCAGCCGATCACGATCGTCGGCGACGCCCTGGACGATGCAGTGCGAGCGCATGGCGCAGGCATCCCGGGTGTGCGCATGGTGGGTTGGGTACCCACTGTCGAACCGTGGTTCGCGGCCACCAGGATCAGTATCCTGCCGCTCCTGTCCGGTGCTGGCACCAAGCGCAAGCTGATCCAGGCACTCATGTCCAGCACGCCGACGGTCTCCACGAGCATCGGCACTGAGGGATTCCTGTTGGAGTCGGAGCGGCATCTGCTCATCGCCGACGACGCTGCCGGGTTCGCGGCTGCCATGGCGCGCCTGGTGCGCGACGAGCCGCTCTGGTCGCGCCTGGCGCACGATGGACGAGACCGGATGCTGCGGGACCATGGCCGCGAGCGGGCCCGCGGGGCGTTGCGGGCCGTCCTTGCGCGGACCCTGACACAGCCTGCCAAGTCCGCGCGCCTGCCGGACCGGGACACGCATCATCACATCTCCCGGCTCGTGTACCAGTACGAACAAGGTCAGCGCGCGACCGCGCGCGACCTCTCTGCAGCCGGCAGGGCTCGCGCCGACGGTTCCCGGGCGGCGGACGAGGACGTGCGCCTCATCGCGTTCTACCTGCCGCAGTTCCACCCCATCCCGGAGAACGACCGCTGGTGGGGCGACGGATTCACCGAGTGGACCAACGTGCGGGCGGCGAAGCCACTGTTCCCGGGTCATCGGCAGCCGCGCGAGCCCGGCGAGCTTGGCTACTACGATCTGCGCGAGCCATCCACTCGTCTGGCCCAGGCAGACCTGGCACGCGACCACGGCATCCATGGCTTCTGCTACTACCACTATTGGTTCGGCGGCAAGCGACTCCTGGAGCGTCCGTTCGCCGAGGTCCTGACTTCCGGAGAGCCTGACCTGCCGTTCGCACTGTGCTGGGCGAATGAACCGTGGTCGCGTCGCTGGGATGGCTCGGAGCACGAGGTGTTGCAGGCCCAGGTCTATGGCCACGAGGATGAGCTGGCGCATATCCGAGCCCTGCTGCCCGCGCTGTCGGACGCGCGCGCGATCAATGTCGGCGGCAAGCCGCTGCTCCTCATCTACCAGGGCTGGGAGCTGCCGGACGCGCGCAGGCTGACAGATACGTGGCGCGAGGAAGTCCTGCGAGCCGGCCTGCCGGGTCTACACCTGCTGGCCGTAGAGACAGCCAGGGACGCGGGCTGGGATGCGACCGACGCGGGCTTCGACGGCAAGGTCCGCTTCCAGCCAGAGTTCACGAGGCTTCGTGAGACGGAGCAGGTGCCCATACCGGAGCACCCTGCGCTGCATGTCTTCGACTATCGGCGGGCGTGGCCGGTGTTGTCCGACCCACCACCCGTGCCCTACCGCGCCTATGAGACGGTCTTCCCCGGTTGGGACAACACGCCCCGGCGGGGTGCCAGCGGGTTCGTCATCCATGACGCGACGCCCGAACGTTACGAACGCTGGCTGACCAAGGCCATCGAGCGGGCACGCAGGAACCCGCCCGGGGAACGGCTGGTGTTCATCAATGCCTGGAACGAATGGGCGGAAGGGGCGTACCTGGAACCCGACGCCGAGCACGGCCGCGCATACCTGGAGGCGACGCGGCGAGCGGCCGGCGCCGCACGAGCGAGATCCTGATCGCTCTCGGAGAGCGACCCCGCCCCGGATGACCCGCCCGTCGGGGACGGTTCGTGTCGGGCCGGATGCCGAGACCGGCGGAGATCCGCTGCGGTTCCGCCCGGACATCGAGGGTCTGCGTGCGGTCGCAGTGCTGCTCGTGCTGCTCTACCACGCGGGGGTCCCGGCGATCTCGGGCGGCTATGTCGGGGTCGATGTCTTCTTCGTCGTCTCCGGGTTCCTGATCACCGGCCTGATCCTGCGCGAGCTCGAAGCGAGGCGGTCCGTCTCGCTCTCCCGGTTCTACGCTCGCCGTGCACGACGCCTGCTGCCGGCCGCGACCCTCACACTCGTGGTCACGCTGGCCGCTTCGGTGGTGCTGCTGCCGTTCGTGCGTATCCCAGCCATCTCCATCGATGTGGCCGCAGCCGCGACCTACGTCTCCAACCTCCGCTTCGGCGTATCCGCCAACGACTACTTCGCGGCAGCGGCCGCTCCGTCTCCAGTGCTGCACTTCTGGTCGCTGAGCCTGGAGGAGCAGTTCTACCTGTTCTGGCCGCTGATGTTGCTGCTCACGTACCGAGTGTCCTCCCGCTGGGTGTCACCGATGCGCGGCATCGCGGTGATGGTGGGCCTGGTATCCGTGGCCTCCTTCGTGGCGTGCATCTGGCTCACAGGGGAGAACGAGATGTGGGCCTTCTTCCTCTTGCCGACGCGCGCCTGGGAGCTGGGACTGGGCGCCCTGGTCATGTGTGCCGTGCCGCGACTCGCACATCTGCCTCATGGCATCGCACCCGCCCTGGTGGGCATCGGCCTGATGCTCATCGCTGCGGCGGCGCTCCTGTTCGACGAGTCCACCCGATTCCCGGGTGCGTTCGCGCTGGTGCCGACGCTGGGCACAGCGATGGTCATCGTGGGTGGTACGCCCGCTCGACGCTCGTGGCCATCGCGGATGCTGACCAACGGTCCATCCCGGTTCCTGGGACGCGTGTCGTACTCCACCTACCTGTGGCATTGGCCGATGCTGGTCTTCGCCGCGGCCATCCATGGCTCCCCACTGCCGCTGGGGATATCACTGGTCGTGGCGTTCGCATCCATCCCCGTCGCCGCGCTGACCCAGTTCGCGGTGGAGCGGCCGTTCCGTCTCGGGCGCCTCATCGGCGTCCGGCCACGCTGGAACCTCGCCCAGGCAGTGATATCCGCGCTTGTCATCGTGGCCATCAGCGCGGCCGCTGCCGCGTCAGCACGATCCGTGGTGGACGATCGTCTTGCGGGCCTCCAGCCGCCCGTGTCCGACCCCCGGACCCTGCGCAGCGGCTGGTGCATCAAGCTGACCGAGGTGGACGACCCGAACCGGTGTGTCGAGGGGGACCCAGCATCGTCCCGGGTCGTGGTCCTGTTCGGGGATTCGCAGGCGGAGCACTGGACCGCCGCGATGACCCGGATGGCAGTAGACCGGGGCTGGCGCCTGGTGTCCCTGACGCGGCCCAGTTGCTATTCACTCGACTTCGCAGTGGCCTACGACGCGGAGAAGGAGTGTCCAGAGTGGCGTGAGCATGTGTTCGCGCGCATCCGCGTGGAGCGTCCTGACCTGGTGGTGCTGTCCAACCATGCCCGCCTTGCATTCATGGTCGATGGGCGCGTCCTGGTGAGCAGCGTGGCCGCTGACCGCGACGGTGCGCTGCGTGAGTGGGGAGACGGGCTGTCCAGGACGCTCGCCCGGCTCACCGAGATGTCAACGGAGGTCGCCATCATCGGCGAGACGCCCCTCGCGGGTGTCGATGTGCCGAGCTGCCTGGTGGAACACGCGGACGACTTCAGCGCGTGCGACCGGCCGCTGGCCAGCATCCCGGAGGCGTGGTTGGCGGTGGACGCTGCCGTCGCGGCGGAACATGGCGCTACCTTCATCGATCCGACCGAGTGGCTCTGCCCTGCCGAGCGGTGTCCCGCGGTCATCGACAACATGCTGGTCTACCGGGACACGATGCACATGGGTGAACCGTTCTCGGCATCACTGACTGATCGCCTGGCGGCGCGACTTCCGGACTACCCAGGAGGACGCAGATGAAGGATAGGGATGGCACAGATGTGCCCGCCGTCTCGATGTTCGTGCCACCCGGGCACTTCTACTCGCCCATCCCCGATCCTGCGGACGTGGTGCGCCACCTCGAACGACATCAGGCCCTCGTTTCGATCGATTCTCTGCCGGGGATCGCCATCGACCGTGCCGCGATGGTCGCTCTCTGGAGCGAGTTGGTGCCCAGCATGCGCGATGCGCCATTCCCGACGCACGCCACCCCGGGCTATCGATACACCTATGACAATCCGGCATATGGCATCGGTGATGGCAACCTGCTCCACGCGATGATCCGCTGGTCACGCCCGCGTCATTACATCGAGATCGGGTCTGGCTGGTCATCGGCATGCGCCATGGACACATTCGACGGGTTCCTTGATGATCCATGCGACGCGATGTTCATCGAGCCGTATCCCGCACTGCTTGAGCGCCTGCTGGGACCATGCCCCCGACCACCAACCATCGTCGCGGCGAAGGTCCAGTCCGCGCCGCTCGAGGCCTTCGATGTCCTTGGGGCCGGGGACATCCTGTTCATCGACTCCACCCATGTGCTCCGGACCGGGGGCGACGTATGGCACGAACTGTTCCAGATACTGCCGCGCATCCGCCCTGGCGTGCTGGTCCATATCCACGACATGTTCTGGCCATTCGAGTACCCCCGCTCCTGGTCCCTCGGGGAGCAGCGCGCCTGGAACGAGGTCTACGCCGTCCGGGCATTCCTGACGGACAACCCCAACTGGGAGATCCTGTTCTTCAACGACTGGTTCACTCGCTTCGAGCGGCCGCTGGTCACTGAGACCTGTCCCCGGATCCTGTTGAACACGGGGGGTGCGCTCTGGCTGCGGCGCCGGTGATGGCTGTTCCAGGGGCGCTGATCGCACGGGCACCCGGATCACACCCAGTCCCTCGGCTACGCTCACAAGGTGACCAGCCTCAGCGCACCCGTGTTCGTGGTCGGGGCACCGCGATCAGGAACCACCGTCGTCGCATGGGCATTGTCGCGACACTCTCAGATGTGGACGTCGGGGGAGGCATATCTCGCGTGGCACCTCGTGGGGAGCGCGCTGGCCAAGCGGGCCACCCAGGCTCTGTTCGAGGAGGCTGCCGTCCTCGGGGATGGCAGCTTCGTCGTCACTGGGCAGGTCACCCCGGGGGAAGTTCGGCAGGGCATTGGCTCCGCCATCGACGAGATCTTCCGGCGGCGAAGTGGCGGCCGCCGTTGGATCGACCACACCCCGATACAGACCCTGATGCTTCCGGAGCTGTTGGAGGCATTCCCGGATGCCCAGTTCGTGCACGTGGTACGAGACGGCCGCCGGGTCGTGGAATCGATGCTCCGGTTCGAGTCGAAGCTGGAGGACGGGGTTCGCAAAGGCATGCAGGGGGCCGGCTGGATGGTCCCCTGGATGCGCGACGGCGACGCAGCCGTGCGTCAATGGACGGAGTACGTGTCCGCAGCTGCGGACTTCGGGGATATGCACCCGGAGCGGGTGCATATCGTTCGGCATGAGCAGCTCGAAGCCGAGCCTGAGGAGACCATCGGTCGGGCTCTGGCATTCCTGGGACTACCGTCTGAACCGGGGCCGGGGCTACTGCTGCGGCAGGACCGGGCACATCCGAGCTTTGGGCCGGACGACGATCGGTCGGGTGTGTGGGATCGCCGACTGCGGAACACCTTCGAACGCGACGCCGGGCCGGCGATGACGCGTCTCGGCTACCTGGGTGGCTGGTAGCGATCCGATGTCGACCCGACCGGCGAGCCCGACCCAAGACCCGCTAACAGAGCGCGCTCAGCACGCCGCATTCGTCGTGGCGGCGTCCGCCATCGCGGCGGTCATCGTGTTCGTGTTCATCTACGTGCTGACGCAACACCTGTTCGTCTTCACCGAAGCACGGCAGTACATCAACCTCTCATGGCCGATCCCCATAGATCGGTTCTTCCTGTCCCCATATCTGGAATACGGCGGCGGACGGCTCACGGGCATGGCCCAGTTCCAGCTCACCGGGGCCTTGTGTGGCACGAACGTGAACTGCGTCCAGCAGTTCGGCGCGGGGCTGTTCGCTATCGCCGCGGTTGTGCTCGTGGGGCACACGTACCAGATCACCCGTGGTCGCCTCGCCACGCTCACCGTTGCCGCGCTGTGGATCCTGTCCCCGACCGTGCTCGGGGTCGCGATGTGGCAGGCGGCGCGGTTCGACCTCGTGGCCTTCAGCCTGGTGCTGCTGGCAGGCGCATTCTGGTGGCACGTCTTCGGTCTCGAGCGGACGACCCCGCTGGCCATGATCGTCATCGGCGTGGCTTCGATCCTGCTGCTCGCCGTGGCCTTTAACGCCAAGGAGGTCACGTACTACCTGCTGGGCACGATCCTCCTACTCGCTATCGGACGAGCGCCGAACCGGGCCGCCGTCCGTCGCAACCTGGTCGCCTGCGTCGTGCCCGTGACGTACGGCGTGCTGTTCGTCGTGTGGGCGCTGACACACACCATGCCGGCGTACGCCGCGACGCAGGGCACAGCATCCATGGTCGACAAGCTGGTCCACCTGACGACCGCTGCCGCCGGCCTCGGCGGCAACTACATGTTCCTGTGGCAGCGGGGCAGGGCATTCGAGATCCTCCACTTCGCGGCGTGGGCGACCTACATCGTCCTCATCGTGGTCCTCATCGTCCTCGTGGCGATGGTCATCTGGCGCCGCCACATGGCGACGGCCACCCCGGAGACCACCTCTGACGGGCCCATCAACGACGCGACGCCGGTCGGCGAGGACTCGGGCACGATCCGGATTTGGATCCAACGCTCGATGCCCTGGGGATACCTGTTATGGACGATGCTCGTGATCATGCTCATCAGCTCCCGCTCGCAGGGCGCCTCTGCGTACTACATGACAGTCCCTTGGTGGGCGGCCGTGACCATCGGAGTGCTGGGCATCCAGCGCCTGGCTTCGTGGCTCCCCAGGTCCCGACTGGTCCTGGGTGGCCTGGTGGTCCTGTTCCTCGTGCCCATGACCCTGGGCTACCTGAGCCTGTTCACGCCGCTCTCGACGTATGGGCGGCTAGCCGAGGATTCGCGTCGGATCGAGGTGGTCGGCGCGCAGCTGCGTGAGGTGCTTGGCGAGCGAGACGTCCGCAACGTGACCTGGCGGACCTTGGGCCTGCCGTACACAGCGTTCTTCGTCACCCGCGGCGATGCTGTGACCTACGAGGTCGCGAGCGACATCTGGCCGTGGCTCATGCGCGATCCTCGTGCACGGCCCAAGGTGACATCCATCCGTGCCGGCTCGTTGGAGGAGCTCCGGAGCGGTATTGCCGAGTACGCCGAACCTGGCGAGGTCCTGGTCGTGATGTCCGACGACTATCGGCTGCTATTGGTTGCAGACGAGGGCGTCATCGTCTACGAGCAAGGCGCCTGATCAAGGCCCAGGCGCACCGGTGGGCTGCCGCCCTTCGTCCTGGCCGCGGCGCAGGAAGTGCAGCAGCGGGTTCAGCCCGGACTTGCTGACATCCGGGTTCTGCTCCAGGTACCAGGTCGTGCTGAAGGAGGGCGACGGGTCACGTCCCTCCCCTGCACCGTGTCGGAGATAGTGGTCCAGGGGGTCGACACCGGACGTCCGGACGTCCGGATTGTGGTCGAGATACCACGTGACCCGGAAGAAGGCGTTGGGATCCCGGCCCTCGGCCACGCCGTATCGACGGTAGTGCCGGTAGGGGTCCACGCCACTGTCCAGAACATCACCGTTCCGGGCCAGGTACCAGGATGCGTCGAAGAGCGGATTGCGCCGCCGACGAAGGCCGCCCTCGAAATGCATCCGCCGGAGCATGGCGGCCCCGGTCCGCCGCAGTCGGCCGCTGACGGTCCGTGCCGACGCGGCCGCCTGGAGCGACCGGACGCGATTCGCCTCCTCGCGCTCCAGGGCCGAGCGATCCAGCTCACGCTGCAGCTGAGCCCGGTCGGCATCGGCGGCGCCCAGGGCGACGACGCTCGCGTGAGCGTCCCGGCGCGAGGCCTCCAGCGCCGCCTGCAGGTGGGTCGTCCGTCGATGCAGCTCCAGGATCGCGACCTCCCAGCCCGCTGGTCCGTCGTGCGCATGGCCATCCGCGGGCATGGAGAATCGTTCGTATCCCGTCACCGGACCTGGCGTCCACGCCTCGGCGATGCGCAGGATGTCGGTTACTACCCCGCTCGAGGCGGAGGGCTGTGTGATCCGGCGGAGGGCGGGACGTACCGCGGCGCTTGCCGCATCGGCGTCCAGTGGTGAGGTGACGCCCAGACGCCGCAACTCGGCGATGATGGCCGTCGCGACTGACACGGGGTCCCGTGTCAAGGCTGCGTAGTCGACGACCACAGCGGGCAAGCCATCGAGGCCTGCGACAAGGTGTCGGTGATAGGCGGCCCACAGCGCGAGGCCAAGCTCGAACGGGTAGCCATTGCGCACCGCGAGGGACCAGGCGACCTCATCGGGGGAACGGATCGGCACCACCGCCACGAACCGGTCCAGCAGGATTCGGCGCCACCACGGCAGCAGCAACGAGATCCTGGGGTCCTTGATCAAGCTGACGCCGCTCGCGTGGATGGACCACACGAGCTGGCGGCCCTCAGCCACCGATCCCTCCAGGTCCGGCACGCTGGTACTCGGGACGACCGCTGGGGCGTCCCATGTCCAGCCGAGGGAGCTCAGCAGCCGGTCATTCAAACCCATCACGGTCTCGCGTTCGCCGAAGAACATAGGGTTTTCCTGGCGGGCGGGCATGAGCTCTGCAGATGCACCGGCGGACATGCCCGCGGCGTGCAGCAGTCCGGCGATGGCGGACGTACCGCTGCGATGCATCCCCATGACGATCACGTCGAGCTCGTGGTCTTGCTCGTGTCGCAGCGCCGGCGGCGCGGTCTCGGGCTGGTCATCCTGTGGCGCGGGTTGGTCTGACACCGTGGCCTCGCGAAGGGTTCTGCCGGTCGCCATTCGTGCGGACCGTGGGTCTGCTCGACCGTGAGCCGGGCCATGCTACCAGCGCACCGGCCCCCAGATACTCGTGCGGCACATCGTCGATACGCCGTCCAGCCCGGCGTTTGACGGCACGGATGCAGTACTGCACGCTGGGAACGTGACCGACGCTCAGGTTGCCGTCCTGGGCGGCGGGATCAGTGGCTGCATGACCGCGTGTCTGCTTGCGGATCAGGGTATCCGGGTCATCATCGTGGAGCAGCAGGACACGCTGGTCAGCGGTGCAAGCCTCTGGAACGACGGCAAGATCCACCTGGGCTACACCTTTACCGGCACGCCGTCCCTGTCCACGGCGCGATTGATGCAGGACGGCGCGGCGGTGTTCCTGCCCACGCTCGAACGCGTGACGGGTTCGCCACTCGCCAGCGACGCATTCGGTCGCCCCGTGATGTACATCGTGGACAGAGGATCCATGGTCGACCCGGACGTGCTGTGGGGACGCGCCGAGGCCATCGCCGGGCTGCTCCAGGACTCCGTGGCCCAGCGACCGGGTCTCGCTGCGTTCGCGGCTGGCCGGGACCTGCTGGTTCGGGTCCCGCCCGATCGCGCCACCGAGATGACGGGGCAGGGTGGTCTTGCCGCTGCCTGGCTCACGACCGAGCTGCACTGCTCGACCCGGGTCATCGCGGAGGACCTGCGGTCCGCCGTCCGGGCGCGCGACATCACGGTGTTGCGGGGGCGCGTCACCGGAGTACAGGCTCATGGGGACATCTGGCGGGTGACCATGGCTGGCCACCACACGCTGGACGTGCAGGTCGTGGTCAACAGCACCTGGGAGAATCGGACCGTCATCGATCGATACGTCCAACAGGTCGGGGCGCCGGTCTCCATCCGGTACAAGTACGGCGTCTTTGGTCGGGCAGTCCGGTCACTGGACCACATCACACCGTCGACTCGCATCCTTGGCAGATTCGGGGATATCACGACCTATCCCAACGGCGACGCGTACCTGAGCTGGTATCCGGCCGGCCTGGCGGCCCGATCCGACGACGGATGCCCGCCTGCGATCCCGCCCATGGATGCCTCCCGGATCACGGCGGAGACCCTCGCCGGACTGGGCATGCATGCCAGCGTGCTGGAGGATGCGGGTGCGACGTGGCAGATCCACGGCGGCTACGTGGTCGCACACGGCCACGGCGACATCGACCGAGTCGACAGCCTGCTCCACGAGCGCGACCGTCCGCGGGTGACAGAGCTGCGACCTGGCTTTCTCTCCGTGGACACCGGCAAGTACACCCTGGGGCCCCTGATGGCATGCCACGCGACCGCCGCGGCGCTGCGCCACCTGGGCCGGGATCGCGGGCCGGGTCAGGCGTCCACGGCGCCGTAGCGGCCCGACAGTGTCGTCGCTGCATCCCCCGCCACAAGCAGCGTGGCGACATCGAGCGGCGCCACCCGCGCGGCGCGGTCCAGTAGCTCCACCATCTCGTTGACGCCCGAGGGCGTGTTCAACAGCTGTGCCAGCCGGAGACAGGGCTCGGGATCGTCGGGCGCGTCATGGACAGCCGCCCGAGCCGCCCGTTCGCTGGCAGCGCGGTCGCCCACCGCCTGCCAGTGACGCGACAGGGCCACGTGGACCGTCGCGGCAACGCGTCGTCCCTCGGCCGCCTCGCTCTCTGCCGTGGCGTCGAGGACCCGCGCGGCGCGCTGCAGCTGCTCCGGCCCGAAGGCGAGGCGGCCACTTGAGAGCGCCTGCCAGCGACGCAGCATGGAAGCTTCCGCCGCGAGTTCGATGCGCTCCCGCATCGCCGCCGCCATCCCATCGTGCCCGATGCCGTCCAGCAGGCGTGCCCGATTGTGCTCCAGCGCCGCGATCAGTTGCTCGTCGGCCATCCTGAACCGCCAGCCGCTGGTCACCGAGTCGCTGTCGCGGGTCCGCGCACGCTTGAGATAGAGCGGTCGGTCGACCAGGAGGGCGACACCGGACTGGACAAGGTGCCGTGACCACTCGGTCTCGACGGCGAATCCGGAGAACCGATTGGTCGGGAAGTCGCGGGCCAGCACTTCGCGGCGGGTCACACCCCGGAAAGGATGGCCCTCGGCACCCGCCAGGAAGAAGCCCAACTCCCTGACGTCGGCGGAGTCGTCCGGCAGGTCCATGGAACGTCGCCCGACCTGGTCGCCGAACAGGAAGATGGCGCTATAGGCCACCGAGACATCCGGTCGTGCCGTGACCGCCCCCACGAGCGCCTCGAGGTAGCCCGGCTGGGGGATGTCGTCGTGAGGCTGGATCGCGAACAGCGATGTGCGCACCTCACGCAGCAGCGAGCGGACGTTGCGGTCCCAGCCCAGCTGCTCGCTGTTGATCACCAGCTCGAAGCGGGGATCCTCCAGGAACGGTCGGCAGGCGTCGACCGTGGGCCCCTCCTCCACGGGTTCCAGCGCGATGCGGACGCGGAAGTCCTGGAACGTCTGCGCCTGGAGTGCGGCTAGCGTGAACGCCAGGAACCGCTCGGAGCGGTAGGCAGGGATGCAGATGGTCAGCAGGCTCACGGCGGCGATGTCGCGAGACCTGAGCGCTGCAGCAGCGATAGGGCGTTGGGCCCGAGCGTCCCCAGGTACGCCGGCTCGATCACGGGGACCTCATAGTCCCGGCCGCGGATCTGCCGGTATTCGGCATGGAACACGGGCCACGGGCTGATCGGCGCGTTGGTGCTGACGCCGCCATGGAACTGGTGGAATGTGCCCTCGCCAACGAGCACGCCCACGTCGGCCCGAGCGAGGGCGCACGCGCGGGCCCAGGCGTCGGGATTGACGAGGCCTCCGCCAGGAAGACGGAAGCGCTCGTCGTAGCCACCGAGTTCCTGCCACATGTCCCTGTTCAGGAACAAGGCGTTACTCTCCGCGAGAGGTCCGAACCATCCCTGCTGTGAAGACGCTGCGAAGACCGCCACGTCGAACAGCCGATAGCCGTCGTCCTCCCAGCCGATGCCACGCAGCAGGTCATCCTCCGCCCCCTGGTCATAGCCGTTGCCGATGCTCCGGGACTGGAGGTCCGGCCCGAGGTGCAGCGCCGCCGTCCCGATGACGGGCCTGGGCATCGAGCTGGCCGCTATCCAGCTCGCCCGTACCAGTCCGGGAGACGCGAGCCGCGCGCCATCGACAAACACCCCGATCAGATGTCCCCGACTGGATGCGATACCGAGGTTGACCGCGGGCGCCGGCGACACCGAAGGGGTCGGCATCCGCAGCACACGCCACGAACCATCGACCGCAGGGACGACCGGATCGGGTGATCCGTTGTCCACGACGATGATCTCGTATCGGATGTCGTCGACGCCGAGCTGGATCTCGCGGGACAGTGATCGCAGCGTCCTCGGCAGCTCCCGCGCCATGTCATACGCGACCACCACGAGGGACACGTCCATACGGTCGACCATGCCCCGGACCATACGTCACCGGACGCTGACGCTGCGCGTGGGACGATTCGTCCCCCGGGTACACTCCGGAGCGGGACGACGATCCAGAACGACCCGGTCGGGGGGATGGGATGAGGCGGCCAGGGAACACCCTCGGCACACATGCGCGGGACGCTGCCCGATGAGGATCGTGATGACGCTCCTCGTCCGGGATGAGGCGGATGTCGTCGACGCCAACATCCGCTATCACCTCGCGCGGGGCGTCGATTACGTCATCGCAACGGACCACCGCTCCGTGGACGGTACCGGCCGCATCCTCCGGGAGCACGAGCGTGCCGGTCACCTGCGATATATGCACGAGGCGAGCGACACGTACGCCCAGTCCGCATGGGTCACGCGCATGGCTCGTCTGGCGGCGACCGACCACCAGGCGGATTGGGTCATCAACAACGACGCGGACGAGTTCTGGTGGCCACGCTCAGGCGACCTCCGTTCGAGCCTCGCGAGCGTCCACGATGCGCACGTCGTCGAAGCGCCTCGATCCAACTTCGTGCCGCGACCTGAACCGTTGGGCACATGGTCCGACCGGATGGTGGTGCGCGAGATCGCATCGAGGAACGCCGTTGGCCAGCCGTTGCCCGGCAAGGTCTGCCACCGAGCCCATCCAGCTGTCGTGGTGGCGCCGGGCAATCACGATGTGACCCTGCCTGACGCGAGCCGCTGGGCCGCCACACCGCCCATCGAGATACTCCACTTCCCCATGCGCTCCCGGGCGCAGATGGCCCGCAAGATCCGCCACGCTCAAGCGGCGCTGCGGCGCGACCGACGGAGCGGCGTGGGCGAGACCTGGGTCCGGATGGCAGAGCTCCAGGAACGGGGAGAGTTCGCGACCTGGTACGAAACCCAGGAACTGGACATGCCAACGATCGAGCATGGGCTGGAGTCCGGCAGCCTCGTGGAAGATCGGCGGCTCCAGCACTTCCTGGAAGCCAACGCGATCCACGTGGCGAGCCAGGGCGTGGTCGCGAGTCCGGTCGAGCGCGTGTCTCAGATGACCGGGAAGCTGGCCGCGAGCGTCCGGCGGATCACGTCCAGTGCCGGGCGGCGGTAGGCGTTCTCGATCTGGGTGAGCACCCGTGCGTCCAGCGCGCCGGGGGCCGGCAGCTGGATGGGTGTTTCGTCCGTCTCGCCGACGCACTGGAGGTGGTCCCGGAACTTGTAGCCATCCCCGCGGACCCGGTCGGACAGCCGGACCCACCGGTTGGGCACGCCCAGCGCGTCCGCGACGGCCAGGCCGTGGAGGCTGGACGAGAGGATGACGTCGCAGGCAGCGATGGCGCGGATGAACACCCGAGCCGGCGTCAGCGGGCTGATGACGACATCGTGACGGAGGCCGTTCCAGGCCCTGACCGCGGGCAGGTCCAGGTCGACGTAGTGGGGCACGAGCCCGACCCGGTGCCGCACCCGAGGCATCCGGTCGAGCAGGCCGTCCGCGAGCAACCCGGGGTCTCCCATGGCGACCATCCCCGCCAGTCCGAGGCGGGCGGCGCTGAGCGGCCCACGCACGGCTGCGACCCGGGCGTGCGTCGGCTCCACAGGTGGCCCTTCGAACTGGAAGCCCGTACCCCACACATGGATCGGGCGGTCCCGACGGATCTCCAAGGCGACCTCTGCCTGGCTGCCGATGGCAACGAGGTCACAGGTCGCCATCGGCGCATACGTGACGGGTCGGCCGCTGACCATGGCCACGATCAGGGGGCTCAGTTCGTCGCCCACGTTCCGGATGCGCTGATCCTGATGCC
>Ga0105048_10007835_pt1 | contig 17125 bp, 14 predicted proteins | sample MAT05_FD_78382 | JGI IMG/M metagenome (GOLD analysis project Ga0105048, IMG submission 78382) | Freshwater microbial communities from Lake Fryxell liftoff mats and glacier meltwater in Antarctica - MAT-05 | ecosystem: Environmental > Aquatic > Freshwater > Ice > Liftoff microbial mat | place...
ACAAAGCGCATTGGGCGCGCGTGCAGGTGTTCGATTTCGCTCAGTGATTAGCTGCGTTGTGCGCTTGTGTGGCGGCGCCGGTTGAGGCAATCTCGCCGGCATGAACGTCAAGCCCAGTAAACCGGGCACCGACCGCGCCCACGATATTCTCCGCACCGAACCGCAGCCGCTCGATGTCTTTTTCCAGCCGCAAACCGTCGCCGTCATCGGCGCCACGGAAAAAGTCGGGAGTGTCGGCCGCACCATTTTGTGGAACCTGATCAGCAACCCATTCGGCGGGACCGTGTACCCGGTCAATCCGAAACGCCCCAACGTTCTCGGCATTAAAGCGTATCCCCGGATCGCGGACATCCCCGAGAAACTCGATCTCGCTGTCATCGTCACGCCGGCGCCCACGGTGCCGGGGGTGATTGACGAATGCGCGGCCGCCGGCGTGAAAGCCGCCATCGTGATCTCGGCGGGGTTCAAGGAGACCGGCGCAGCGGGCGTGGAACTCGAGCAACAGATTCTCACCGCCGCCCGCCGGTCGCGGATGCGGATCATCGGCCCGAACTGTCTCGGCGTGATGCATCCGCCGACCGGGTTCAACGCGACGTTTGCCGGCAAGGCGGCGCGAGCCGGCAATGTCGGGTTCATCAGCCAGAGCGGCGCGTTGTGTACCGCCGTGCTCGATTGGAGTTTGCGCGCCAACGTCGGATTCAGCGCGTTTGTGTCCATCGGTTCCATGCTCGATGTCGGCTGGGGCGATCTGATTGATTATCTCGGCAACGATCCGCGCACGCACAGCATTGTGATCTACATGGAAACCATCGGCGACGCGCGGGCGTTTCTCTCCGCGGCGCGCGAAGTGGCGTTGACCAAACCGATCATCGTCATCAAACCCGGCCGGACCGAAGGCGCGGCCAAGGCGGCGGCGTCCCATACCGGCTCGCTCACCGGCAGCGATGAAGTGCTCGAAGTCGCGTTCCGCCGGTGCGGCGTGTTGCGCGTCAACAGCATCGCCGAACTGTTTTACATGTCGGAAGTGTTGGCGAAACAACCGCGTCCGCAAGGGCCGCGGCTCACGATTGTCACCAACGCCGGCGGACCAGGTGTGTTGGCGGCGGACGCGTTGCTCACCGCCGATGGCCAGCTCGCGCAACTGTCACCGGCCACGGTGGACGAACTGAATCAATTCCTGCCCCCGGCCTGGAGTCACAACAACCCGATTGATGTGCTCGGCGATGCCGGCCCCGACCGGTACGCCAAGGCGCTCGAAGTCGCCGCGAAAGATCCCAACACAGACGGGTTGCTGGTGATTCTCACGCCGCAAGCGATGACCGACGCCACGCTCACCGCCGAACAACTCAAGCCGTACGCCCAAGCGTTCGGCAAGCCGGTGTTGGCGAGTTGGATGGGCGGCGCGGATGTCGCGGCGGGCGAGGAAATCCTGAATCGGGCGAACATCCCGACGTTCCCGTATCCGGACACCGCCGCGCGGATGTTCGCGTACATGTGGCGGTACACGTTTGCGCTGCGAAGCTTGTACGAAACGCCGACGCTGCCGACCGGCAAAGACGCCGGCGCGCCTGACAAGGCCCGCGCGGAAAAGATCATCCACACCGCGCGCCGGAGCGGGCGGACGATTCTCACCGAGTTTGAATCGAAAGAACTGCTCGCCGCGTACGGCATCCCGACCGTGACGACGCACATTGCCCGCACCGAAGCCGAGGCGGTGAAACAAGCGGACGCGTTGGGGTATCCGGTCGTGCTCAAGTTGTTTTCGGAAACCATCACGCACAAAACGGATGTCGGCGGCGTGAAACTCAACCTCGCCAATGCCGGCGCCGTGAACCGCGCGTTTGTCGCGATCCAGAAAGGCGTCGCCGCAAAAGATTTCCTCGGCGTGACGGTGCAACCGATGATCAAGCTGGATGGGTACGAGTTGATTCTCGGCAGCAGCATTGACGCGCAGTTCGGGCCGGTGCTGTTGTTCGGGACCGGCGGCCAACTGGTCGAAGTTTTCCAAGACCGGGCGCTCGGGCTGCCCCCGTTGAGCACCACGCTGGCGCGGCGGATGATGGAGCGGACGAAGATTTTTACCGCCTTGAAAGGCGTGCGTGGGCGCGCGCCGGTGGATTTGGCGGCGTTGGAACAATTACTCGTCCGGTTCAGCCAGCTCGTGGTGGAACAACGTTGGATCAGCGAGATTGATATCAATCCGTTGCTGGCGTCGCCGGAACAATTGGTGGCGCTCGACGCGCGCGTGGTGTTGCACGGGCGCGACGTGACCGAGGCGCAGTTGCCCAAGCTCGCCGTGCGCCCGTACCCGACGCAGTACATTTGGCCGGCGACGCTCAAGGGCAAATTGCATGTGACGGTCCGCCCGATTCGGCCCGAGGACGAACCGTTGATTGTGAAGTTTCATCAGACGTTGTCGGAACGGAGCGTCTATCTCCGGTATTTCCACACGCTGGGCCTGAGTCAGCGCGTGGCGCACGAGCGCCTCTGCCGGATTTGCTTCAACGATTTCGACCGCGAAATCGTGTTGGTCGCCGAGCAGGTGGACGCCAAGACTGGCGACCATCTGATCGCCGGCGTCGCGCGGCTCAGCAAACAACACGGCCGGGACGAAGCGGAGTTTTCGATTCTCATCAGCGACCTCTACCAGCGGCACGGATTGGGGACGGAACTGATGCGCCGGTTGATCGAGGTGGGCCGCGCGGAAAAACTCGGCCTGATATCCGGTCGCATCCTCCACGAAAACATCGAGATGCAGGCCCTCTGCAAAAAACTCGGCTTCCAACTGGCAGACGAACCCGACGAGGAACTGATCCGCGCGACCATCACGCTGACCGACAAACACCCGCCGACACCACGGCCGCGGAAGTAGTCCGGTCTCAGCCGAAGATGTTGCCCGCGGTGAGTTCGCGCAGGAAACGCTGCAGTGGCCAGACGCGGATAGGGCCATCTTTCAGTTCGACCGTGCCGGTATAGACGCCGTGGGCACTGGTCAGAATCTTTGCGGCCAGCAAGGTTTTGAGGGCGGAGCTGTATTCATTGCGCCAAGTCGCCGCCGCTTTGACTTCGATGCCGACGGCCCGGTGACCGCGTGTCCAGACAAAGTCCACTTCCGTGCCGTTGGGTGTGCGCCAGTAGTGCAGTTGGCCGCCGAGATTTTGCAGCGCCAGCGCGGCGCGTAGTTCGTGGAGCACCCACGTTTCCAGCAGGAAGCCTCGCTCGCTGCCGTCCAACGGTTCGCGAAGGCGACCGGCCACAGCCCGGGCCACGCCGGGATCGAACAGGTAGAACTTCGGGCTGGCGACTTCTTTCACCTTGGCCTTGCGCCGCCACGCCGGCAACCAGAAGCCAATGAGCGTGTCCACCAACGTCGCGAAATAACCCTGCACGGTGGGCCGGGCGACGGCGGCGTCGCGGGCGATTCCGGCGACGTTGACGATCTGGCCATTCATCAGGGCAGCGACTTCGAGGAAGCGGGCAAAGGAATCGAGATTTCGGACCAGAGCTTCTTGCTGGATTTCCTCGCGGATGTAGTTGGCGACGTAGGCATCGAGCGCCTCGACAGCGTGGGCCGGCTCCGCTTGCATTTGCGGCAACAGCCCGGTCCGCAAGACTTGATCAAGGTCGCACCGGTAATGCAACTCGGCGGCGGTGAGCGGAAAGAATGGACGGTTGATGGCGCGACCGGCTAGGAGGTTGATGTCGAGCCGCCTCAGTTTTCGAGCGCTAGAACCGCTCATGGCGAAGTGATACGCGCGACCGTGGTCGGCAATCAGTGAATGAACTTCGTTGAGCAACGACGGGAGGCGCTGGACTTCGTCCACCACCACCCACGTGCCGCGTGGGCGTGCTTCCACTTGTTGGCGGAAGGAATCGGGGCGACGGCTCAAGTCCAGAAAGGTCTGGGTGCGAAGCAAGTCGAACCAGAGCGCGCCGGGCAGAACCTGTTTCAACCATGTGGTCTTGCCGGTGCCGCGCGGTCCGAACAGGAAGAACGACTGCGGCGGGCAGTTGAGAGCGCGGGAAAACATAGCCAGCAGATTAGCGGTAAATCTGCTGGCGGTCTATACAAATGTACTAGAGCATGGAGAGCGAACACGCCGGCGTATCGTCGGGACTCACAACAGCCGATTTCAGGCGGTGGCGTGTCGGGGCCGACGGCACAAATCTCCCTTTACAGCCGGGCGTGACTGCATGATGGTTGCGGCCATGGCGAACGGGAAACCTGACCAGGCGTTGATTGAACAACTGCTCGCGTTGCACGGCGGCGGGGAGAATGCGGACATTGTGCAGGATTTGATCCGGTCGGCGTTGCGGTTGCTGGATGACAAAGCCGACCGGCTGGATGTGAAAGTGATGGCGTCGGCGCTCAAGGAGTTGCGGTACGCGGCGAAGATTTTCACGCCGTACCGGGGCCGGCGGAAGGTCACGGTGTTCGGCTCGGCGCGGACGCGGCCGGAGATGCCGGAGTACAAGCAGGCGGTGGAGTTTGGGAAGGAGATCGTGGAGCGCGGCTTCATGGTCATCACCGGCGGCGGCGAAGGCATCATGGGCGCGGCGCAACGCGGCGCGGGCCGGGAGAACAGCTTCGGGCTGAATATCCGCCTGCCATTCGAGCAGGCGCCGAACGAGGAAATCGTCGGCGACTTGAAGTTGATCAATTTCAAATACTTCTTCACGCGCAAACTGTGTTTCATCAAAGAGAGCGACGCGATCGTGTTGTTCCCCGGCGGGTTTGGCACGCATGACGAGGGGTTCGAGGCGCTGACGTTGATGCAGACCGGCAAGAGTCAGCCGAAACCGGTGGTGTTCGTGGATCGGCCGCGCGGGAATTACTGGAAGACGTGGTGGCGGTTTGTGGAGGATCAGTTGCTCGACCGCGAACTCATCAGCCGGGAGGATCTGGCGTTGTTCAGGGTGACGGATGACATTGATGAGGCGTGCGTGGAGATTGCGAACTTCTATCGCAATTATCACTCGAGCCGGTTCGTGAAGGAGTCGCTCGTGATGCGCGTGAAACACCCGGTGACGGAGAGTTTGTTGCGGACGTTGAATGAGAAATTCGCGGACATCTGCGTGCCGGGCGGGATGTTCCTCGCGGCGGGGGCGTTGCCGGAAGAGGAGAACGAGCCGGATCTGGCCGGGTTGTTCCGGATCGTGTTCCCGTTCAACCGCTCGGCGTGCGGCCGGCTGCGGCGGTTGATTGATGTGGTGAATCAGCACTAGGCGGCCGGCCCGATGCGCGCGTATCTACTTCGCCGGCTCGCGGCGCTGGTGGTGGCGTTGGCGGTCGCCAGTTTTGCCATTTTCTGGCTGGTGCGTCTCGTGCCGGGCGAGCCGGCGCGGTTGCTTCTGAAACGGCCCACCCCGGAAAAAATCGCGGAGATCAATCACCGGCTCGGATTGGATCGGCCGTGGCCGGTGCAGTACGCGTTGTTTTTGAAGAATGTGATCGGGCGCGGGAGTTTCGGGGAATCCATCGTGACGGGCCGGGATGTGAAGGAGGATTTGGCGCGGACGTGGCCGGCCACGGTGGAGTTGGCGTTGGCGGCGTTGGTGGTGGCGACGGTGGCCGGTGTGGGGTTGGGAATTTTCTGCGCGCGCCGGGCGGGAACGGGGTGGGATACGGCGGGGACGGCGGTGAGTTTGCTGGGGTTGAGCGTGCCGGTGTTTTGGTTGGGGTTGCTCGCGGTGTTGGTGTTTTCGTTGTGGCTGGGTTGGTTGCCGGCGGGCGGACGCGAGGGACCGGCGCATTTGATTTTGCCGGCGCTGGTGTTGGCGACGGTGCCGGGGGCGTTTGTGGCGCGGGTGACGCGGGCGGCGGTGGTGGAGGTGTTGCAGCAGGATTTTATTCGGACGGCGCGCGCGAAGGGCGTCAGTGAGCGGGCGGTGTTGTACCGGCATGCGTTGCGGGCGGCGGTGGTGCCGATTGTGACGATGGTGGGGGTGGAGTTTGCGTATTTGTTGGGCGGGGCGGTGTTGACGGAGACGGTGTTCGCGTGGCCGGGAATCGGGCGGTACATCGCGGGGGCGGTGTTGGCGCGGGATTACCCGGCGATTCAGGGGGCGTTGTTGGTGTTGGTGGCGTTGGTGTTGGTCGTCAACTTTGTGGTGGATGGGCTGCACCATTTCCTGGAACCGAGGTTGCGCCGATGAAATGGGTTGGGGTGGCCATGTTGAGCGTGGTGGTGTTGGCGGCGGTGTTCGCGGGGGTGGCGGGCCGGCATCCGCCGGGCCGGCAGCCGTTTCGGGAGCAGTCGCTGGCCGCGCCGTCGTGGGAACATCCGTTGGGCGTGGACGCGGTGGGCCGGGATGCGGCGACGCGGTTGGCGTACGGGGCGCGGGCGACGTTGGGAATCGCGTTGGGCGCGACGTTGCTCGCCGTGACGCTGGGCACGTTGCTGGGGGCGACGGCCGGGATGGCGCGGGGTTGGTGGGATGTGGCGGTGTCGCATGTGACGGATTTTTTGTTGGCGTTCCCGGCGATTTTGTTGGGGTTGGTGGTGTTGACGATTTTGCGTCCCTCGCCCGGCAGTGTGGCGGTGGCGGTGGGTGTGGCGGCGTTGCCGACGGTGGTGCGGCAGGTGCGGGCGGCGTTTGTGGTGGAGAATGCGAAGGAGTATGTGCTGGCGGCGCGGGCGTTGGGGGCCGGCCCGTGGCGGGTGGCGGTGGTGGAGATTTTGCCGAATTGCGCCGGGCTGATTTTGGTGCTGACGACGTTGACGCTTGGGAGCGCAGTGTTGGAGTCGGCCGGGTTGGCGTTTTTGGGGTTGTCGGGGCAACCGGATGTGCCGGAGTGGGGCGCGATGTTGCGGGACGAGCAGAGCACGTTTCGGACGGCGCCGTGGTTGTGTCTGGCGCCGGGGGTGGCGATCGCGTGGACGGTGCTGGCGTTCAACTTGATCAGTGACGGGTGTTCAGCGGCGATCCGGCGGACAAGATTGGTTAGCGGAAACTCGCACAAGTGAGTCGGCGCAGATCCCTATTTTAGGGGTCCAACCACGGAATTTCCCACTGGCACCGCCGCTGCTTATTAGTGGCACGTGCCCAAGGTTGACGAGTACTTCCAACGGATGATTTCCCAGAAGGCGTCGGATTTTCATTTGGCGAGCGATGTGCCGCCGATGTTCCGGGTGGCCGGCGAGATTACGGTGATTGATCCCGCGCCGCTGACCGCCGCCGAGACGAAGGCGCTGATTTACGAGATCATGCCGGAGCGTAATCGCGTGGAGTTTGAGCAGACGCACGATACCGATTTTGCTTACGAGCTGAACGATCAGGCCCGCTTACGTTGCAACGTGTTTTCGGACCGCAGGGGTATAGGGGCGGTCTTTCGTTTAATCCCGTCGCAGATTCTGAGTTTTAAGGATCTGGCGCTGCCGGACTCGGTGAAGAAGTTCTGCTTCCTCACCAAAGGACTTGTTCTGGTGACCGGTCCGACGGGCAGCGGCAAGTCCACCACGTTGGCCACGATGATTGATTTCATCAACGCCAACCGCAGCGACCACATCATCACAATCGAAGACCCGATTGAGTTTGTTCACCAGAACAAGAAATGCGTCGTCAACCAGCGCGAAGTGTTCACGCACACGGACAGTTTCAAGCGGGCGCTGCGGGCGGCGTTGCGTGAAGACCCCGACATCGTACTCGTCGGCGAAATGCGCGACCTCGAAACGGTGATGATCGCGCTGGAGACGGCGGAGACCGGCCATCTGGTGTTTGGCACGTTGCACACCACCACGTCGCACGGCACCGTGGAGCGGCTCATCAACCAATTCCCTGCCGACCAACAAGCGCAGGTCCGGACCGGCTTGGCGGAGAGTCTGAAAGGCGTCGTCTCTCAGACGCTCTGCAAAAAGAAAAAAGGCGGCCGGATCGCCGCGCTGGAAATTCTCATGGGCAGCCACGCGCTCGGCGCGAACATCCGCGAGGGCAAGATTCATCAAGTCCCGATGATCATCCAGACCGGCAAGAACCAGGGGATGTGTTCCCTCAACGATTCTCTGCTGCAACTCATCGCCGCCGATATCATTGATCCAGTTGAGGCGTACCAGAAAGCCGTCGTGAAAGATGACTTGATCAAACGCATGGCCTCCCTGCCCAATTGCCGCTCGCCGCGTTTGCAACCGTGGACGGAAGAAGATCTGCTCAAAGCCGCCGAGCAAGGCGCCTCGGCTCTGGCTCCCGCGTTTGCCCCCCCGCCGCTGCAACCCGCCCGCGTGTAACGTCGGCAAAGTTGTCGGCCCGAGCGTCCCGCGAGGCTGTAGTCCCCGCTTGATCGAGGGGACGCTCGCACTACCACGCCACAGCTTGAGTGGGCCAGAAATCGGCTGGCGGGCGGCAAATGGGCGTGACGCTGTTGATCATCGGGACGTTGGGCAATGAAAAGAGCGCGACGCAGTCATCTCCGTAAGCAGGGCGGCGTTTATGATTGTAGGCCGGACGGGTGTTGTTTTCTTGGTGCTGGCTGTCGTCCACAAATGGCTTGGTAGTTGAGGCGGTATGCGGTGTGACAGGGTGGCGCGAGTGGCACACCGGCGGGTCGGTTTGAGACATCTCACTGTGACATGACGCAGCCTTCTCCGGTGGCTCAAATAATTGTATTCCATTGTGGATGAATTGGTTGTGATAACTCCTCTTCGGGTGGCACGGGCATAGCTAAGGGGATAAGCAGTTTTAGGAGAATTCACATCATGGCAAAAGTATTAGGTATTGATTTAGGTACGACAAATTCCTGCATGGCGGTGGTGGAGAGCGGCGAGCCGGTCGTGATTCCGAACGCGGAAGGCGCCCGGACGACACCATCTATTGTGGCGTTTACCAAGTCCGGCGAGCGGTTGGTGGGACAGGCTGCCAAGCGGCAGGGGGTCGTGAATCCCAAAAATACGGTTTACTCGGTCAAACGGTTTATGGGACGGAAGTTTGACGAGGTGGAGCAGGAACGTAAGCGGATGCCGTACGATGTCGTGCGGGCCGCGAATGGTGATGTGGCGGTGAAGGTGCAAGTCGGCTCCGAGACCACGACGTATTCCCCGCCGGAAATCTCCGCGATGATTTTGGCGAAGCTCAAGGCCGACGCGGAAAAATATCTCGGCGAAACCATCACGCAGGCGGTCATTACCGTGCCGGCGTACTTCAACGATTCCCAACGGCAGGCGACCAAGGACGCCGGCAAGATTGCCGGGTTGGAAGTATTGCGCATTATCAATGAGCCGACGGCGGCGTCGCTGGCGTACGGGTTGGATAAGAAAAAAGACGAGCGCATCGCGGTGTACGATCTCGGTGGTGGCACGTTTGATATCTCGTTGCTGGAAATTGGCGATGGGGTGTTTGAAGTGATGGCCACCAACGGCGACACCCATCTTGGCGGTGACGATTTTGACGAGCGGTTGATGACGTGGGTGATTGAAGATTTCAAGAAGGAAACCGGCATTGATCTAAGCAAGCAGGCGGACGCGCTCCAGCGCATCAAGGAAGAGTCGGAAAAGGCAAAGATCGCGTTGTCCAGCGCGCAGGAGTACGAGATCAATCTGCCGTTCGTGACCGCGGATGCGAGCGGACCGAAGCACATCGTGAAGAAGCTCACCCGGGCCAAGCTGGAACAGCTTTGCGACGAGTTGATTGACCGCACGATCAAGCCGGTCGAAGCCGCGTTGCGGGATGCGAAAGTGACGATGGATAAGGTGGACGAGTTGGTGCTCGTCGGCGGCATGACGCGCATGCCCAAGGTGCTGGAGACGGCGCACAAGTTGATCGGCAAAGCGCCGCATCAAGGCGTGAACCCCGATGAAGTCGTGGCGGTGGGCGCGGCGATTCAGGGTGGCGTCCTCACCGGCCAGGTCAAACAAGACATCGTGTTACTCGATGTGACGCCGTTGTCGCTGGGGATCGAGACGCTCGGGGGCGTGTTCACCCGGCTGATCGAACGCAATACGACGATCCCGACCCGCAAGAGCGAAATTTTCTCCACGGCGTCCGACAGTCAGACGACGGTGGAGGTGCATGTGTTGCAGGGCGAACGGCAGTTCGCGCGCGACAACAAGACGATTGGCCGGTTCCATCTGGCGGAGCTGCCGCCGGCGCCGCGCGGGGTGCCGCAGATTGAAGTGACGTTCGATATTGATGCAAACGGCATTTTGCACGTCAGCGCCAAAGACCTCGGCACCGGCAAGACCCAAAAGATTACCATCACCGCGTCGTCCGGCCTCTCGAAGGAAGAAGTGGAAAAGATGCGGCAGGACGCCGAAGCGCACGCCGAAGAGGACAAGAAGTTGCGCGAGAATATCGAGTTGAAGAATCGCTGCGACGCGCGCGTGTACGAGACCGAGAAGTTGATGAAGGAGCACAAAGAGATCATCAACGACGAGCAGAAGACCCGGCTGGAAGCGGCCATCACGAAGGTGAAAGACGCGCTCAAGGGCGAAGACTTTGATGCCATGAAGACCGCCGAGGAACAGTTGACCGAGGCCTGGCACGCAGTTTCATCGGATATTTACTCGAAAGTGAAGGACAAGAGCACCGGCACGGACGCCGGCGCGGCACCGGCTCCCGATGCGGAGCCTGCAGCCGAGCCGAAGAAGAAAGAGGGCGACGTGGTGGATGCTGACTTCGAGATGGTGGACGACGATAAGAAGAAGTAACCGGCCACCGAGAACTGTAGCCGCGGTGTTGCACCGCGGTCCCGACCTGGATCGGGGCGATAACCCAAACCCAAAGAGGAGTGAACGAACGCATGAACGTCAAACCGTTAGGCGATCGCGTGCTGGTGCAGGCGATTGAGCAAGAGGAAGTGAAGAAAGGCGGGATCATCATCCCCGATACCGCCAAAGAGAAGCCCCAGGAAGGCAAAGTCATTGCCATCGGAACCGGCAAACGTGATGACAGCGGCAAGCTGATTCCGTTTGAAGTCAAGAAGGGCGATCGCGTGCTGATCAGCAAGTACGGCGGCACCGAAATCAAAGTGGATGGCAAAGACTACTTGATCATGCGCGAGGACGACATCCTCGGCGTGATCGAATAACGATAACCAAAGGAGTGATTTAACATGGCTGCAAAACAATTGCTATTTGATGAAGACGCGCGCAAGTCACTGCTGCGCGGCGTGGAAAAACTGAGCCGGGCCGTCAAGGTCACGCTCGGACCGAAAGGCCGCAACGTGGTGCTCGACAAGAAATTTGGTTCCCCCACCATCACCAAAGACGGTGTCACAGTGGCGAAGGAAATTGAACTGGAAGACCCGTACGAAAACATGGGTGCCCAGATGGTGCGCGAAGTCGCCAGCAAGACCAGCGACATCGCCGGCGATGGCACGACCACCGCGACCGTGTTGGCTGAAGCGATCTATCGCGAAGGCCTCCGCAACGTGACCGCGGGTGCGAACCCGATGGCGTTGCAACGCGGCATCCAGAAAGCCGTGAAGGCCGCGACCGAGCAGCTCGCCACGCTCAGCAAGAAAGTCAAAGACCGCAGCGAGATCAGCCAGGTGGCCACGATCAGCGCCAACGGCGACAAGACCATCGGCGGCATCATTGCGGACGCGATGGACAAAGTTGGTAAAGACGGCACGATCACCGTCGAGGAAGCCAAGAGCATCGAGACGACGCTCGACGTCGTCGAAGGCATGCAGTTCGACAAAGGCTATCTCTCGCCCTACTTCGTGACCAACGCTGAAACGATGGAAGTCGTGCTCGAGGACGCCTACATCCTCATCCACGAAAAGAAAATCAGCAATCTCAAGGACATGCTCCCGCTGCTCGAAAAAACCGCGAAGCTCAGCAAGCCGTTGTTGATCATTGCCGAGGAAGTCGAAGGCGAAGCGCTCGCCACCCTCGTCGTCAACAAACTCCGCGGCACCATCCAAATCGCGGCCGTCAAGGCTCCCGGCTTCGGTGATCGCCGCAAGGCCATCATGGAAGACATCGCCATCCTCACCGGTGGCAAGTTCCTCAGCGAAGACCTCGGCATCAAACTCGAGAAAGTCGAAATTGACGACCTCGGGCGCGCCAAGAAGATCGTGATTGATAAAGAAAACACCACGATCGTCGAAGGCGCCGGCAAGCACAACGATGTCCAGGGCCGGATCAACCAGATCCGCCGGGCCATCGAAGAAACCACCAGCGACTACGACCGCGAGAAGCTCCAAGAGCGGTTGGCGAAGTTGGCCGGTGGCGTCGCCGTCATTCATGTCGGCGCGGCGACCGAGACCGAGATGAAGGAAAAGAAAGCGCGCGTCGAAGACGCGTTGCACGCGACCCGCGCGGCAGTCGAGGAAGGCATTGTCCCCGGCGGCGGCACGGCGTTGCTCCGCACCCTCGACGTCCTCAACAGCCTCAAGCTCAAAGGCGACGAAGCCATCGGCGCGCAGATCATCATCCGCGCCATCGAGGAACCCCTCCGCCAGCTCGCGAACAACGCGGGCGAGGAAGGCTCCCTCATCGTCCAGGAAGTCAAATCCCGCAAAGGCTGGGAAGGCTTCGATTGCGACAAGCTCGAATACGTGGACATGGGCAAAGCCGGGATCATTGACCCCACCAAGGTCACCCGGTCCGCGCTCCAAAACGCGGCGAGCATTGCCGGTCTGTTGCTCACCACCGAATGCTGCGTGACCGAGTTACCGGAGAAGGAGAAATCTGCTCCTGCCGGTGGCCATGGTCATGGCGGCGGCATGGGTGGTATGGGCGGCATGGACTACTAAGCCGTTCGGTCGTTACACGGGTAATCAGGGGGCGGCCCAATCGGGGTCGCCCCCCCACCCGAAAATTTCGCTTGTGGAAACTGTCAGTATCACAGACACTCCGCCTCCCTTATCAGCATGAAAAGCAAATACTTGACCGACGCCTTGCAGCGAGTGCCCAACATCGAGTTGCTCATCAATCTCGTCTCCCGCCGTGTGCGACAAATCAATCAGGGCCAACGCCCCTTGACGCACGTGGAACCGCGGCTCGAGCCGGTGGACATCGCGCTCAAAGAAATCAGCGAAGGCAAGTTGAGCTACGAGATCGTCGAAGGCGAGACCGTCGAAATCGCCAACACGTAGTCCCCGCCGAATTTCCCATCGTCGTTCCGCCCCGCACGCGCTATAGTGCGTGGCGATGCCCAGCGCCATTCACAATCACAAAGCCGGCCGCGACTACTTCATTCTGGAATCGGTGGAAGCCGGCATTGAGCTGAAGGGAACCGAAGTCAAATCCCTGCGCGCGGCACGGGCTTCGATTGATGAGGCGTTTGCCCGTGTCGAGCGCGATCAAATCTGGCTCTACAACTGCCACATCCAGCACTACGAACAGGGCAACCGGTGGAACGTGGACCCAGTGCGCCCCCGCCGGCTCCTGCTGCACAAACAGGAAATTCACCGCCTCTCCAGCCAGACCAACGCCAAAGGTATGGTGCTTCTCCCGCTGAAAATCTATTTCACCAAAAGCTACGCCAAAGTCTTGCTCGGGCTCGGCAAAGGCAAAAACGTCGTGGATAAACGCGAGACCTTGAAGAAGAAAACCCACGAGCGCGAAATGCAACGCGCCCTGCGCGATTCCCAGAAGCGCTAAAACAATCGCACCACGACGGCCCGCCCGTCCACTTCCAGCGTCACCCGGTCGCGTTCAATGCTGGTAATCACCGCCCCGTCCACATACTCCTGTTCCCCGCGGAGCTGGCCATTGATGATTGCCAGTGGTTTGCCGCTCAGCGGATCTTTCGTGATGCCGGTGAGCTGATGGGAAGTGGAACGAACGGGTGTCGGTTCCGCGGGCGGTGGCGCGACCACCGGCACAGCCGGCACCGCGGGGGCGACCGGCGCAGCCGGACTTTCACTGCGTATGGCCGGGGCGCGCAACGTGATCACCACAATCGCGACAATCGCCACCAACGCAACCACACTCAGCAAGATGGCCAACAACGGCGAATTCGTTTTGACGGCAGCCGGTGGCGGCGCGGCCGGCACCGCCAGCGTGACGGCAGCCGGCGAGGCAGGCCGGGGCGCGACGGGCGTAACCGTTTGGCGATTTCTTTCCTGCTCCGCTTTGCGCAGGGCTTGATAAACCAAACTCATCCGACGGCAACCTCCGTGTCGGTTGCCGGTGCGAGTTCAGTTTCGGTCAACGCCAAGCGAACATGGCCGGCGTCCACGGCCCAGCTTTCGGCAACGTAGGCGGCGGTCAGGGCGGCGTCACAGAGGACGTTGATGAGGCGGGGCACGCATTGGGAGTAGGTGGTGACGAGGGCGTAGGCGTCTGTCGTCCACTGCAGCCGCCCGGTCGCGCCCGCCACTTGCAGGCGGTGTTGAATGTAGGCCGGCACCTCATCGTGGCGCAGCGGGGCGATGTGGTGGCGTAGGGCAATGCGTTGGCGCAGTTGGCGGAGATGATCCTGGGCGAGCACGGTGCGAAGTTCCGGTTGCCCCACGAGAATGATCTGGAGGAGTTTGGTCTTTTCGGTTTCGAGGTTGGAGAGGAGGCGAATCTGTTCGAGAACACGCGGCTTCAAGTTTTGGGCTTCATCCACGATGAGGGCGACGTTGTGGTTGGCGGCCAACTCGCGGAGGAGAAAAGCGTTGATGGTGTCGTAGAGGTCTTTCTTTGTCGTCTTGGCCGGTTGTAGACGAAATTCGTCGCAGACCACGCGCAACACCTGCGAGTCGGAAAGGCACGGGTTGAGGAGCAACGCCGTTTTGGTGCTGGCATCCAGCGAATTGAGGAGTGCCCGGCAGACGGTTGTTTTGCCGGCGCCCACTTCACCCGTCATCACGATAAACCCTTTGCGCTCGCGAATTCCGTAGTGGAGGAGGTCGAGTGCAATCCGATGGTTGTGACTGAAGTAGAGGAACTGCGGATCCGGCGTCATGTTGAAGGGATACTCGCGCAGTCCGTAGAATTCTTTATACATCGCCCCGATTCCTAATGGCCGCATGCTAACACGCGGGGGCGGGCCGGGCAAGAGCGGGCTGGCCGTTTCCGCTTGATTCGAAGTCCCGTTCTGCGAAGATGCGCCTGTCGTTCAGCACCCCGTTGTTTTTTGAGGAGATCTTGCTTATGAACACCAGCGCCTCAAACGTCCGCACGGTAGCCATCGTGGGCCATACCGCCAGCGGCAAAACCTCCCTGATTGATGCTGCCTTGTTTGTGGCGAAAGCCACGCCAACGCACGGGCGCGTCGCGAAGGGTACCAGCGCGGCGGATTGTCTGCCGGATGAGATCGAGCGCCGCAGTTCGATCCATGCCAAACCTCTCTATCTCGAGTGGGAGGGCGTAAAGGTGTACGTGATTGATACGCCGGGGGTGGCGGATTTTTATGGGGATGTCGTCGCGGCGGTGCATGCAGCGGATGCGGCGATCGTGGTGGTGGATGGAGTGGGCGGTCTTGAGGTGGGGACCAGGCGCGTGTGGAAACTGTTGGATGAGTTGCAGCGGCCGCGGATGATCTACGTCAGCAAACTCGACAAAGATAACAGCGATTTTTCCCGGTGCGTCGAACAAATCCGCGCCGCCTTCGGCAAGAATTGCATTCCCTTTGAACTCCCGCTGGGATCGCAGGCAGATTTCTCGAAAGTTCTCAATTTACGGACGACATCCGAAAGTGACGTGCCAGCCGAGTTGCGCGACCAGTTTCATGCCGCCCATCAAAGTTTGGAGGAAGCTGCCGCAGAGCAGGACGACAAATTACTGGAGGAATATCTCGGCGGACAGGCGCTCACCCTGGACGAAATTACCAACGGAACGCATGTCGGCATCACCCGCGGCACCATCGTGCCGATCTATTGCGGGTGCGCAGACAAGGAAATCGGCGTGCGCAATTTGCTCGAAGGCGTGAAGTCCTTGATGCCCTCGCCGGTCGAGCGGCAAGCGGAGCCGGTTGAGGATGAGGGACAATTGGATTTATCGCCGACTGCGCCCTTCAGTGGCGTGGTGTTCAAGGTGACGGTGGATCCCTTTGCTGGCCATCTCGCATATGTGCGGGTGGAGTCGGGAACGCTCCGCCCCGACATGGAAATCTTGAACACGACTCGCGGTGGAAAAGAAAAGGTGCCCCCGCTCTTGCGCATGCTCGGCAAAACGCCGGTGCAGGTTCCGCAAGCCGGTCCAGGCGAAATTGTCGCGTTGGCGAAACTAAAGGACACACACATCAACAACACGCTTGCTGACCCGGCGCGACCGGTGAAGTTCAAGCCGATTCATTTTCCGCGGCCGGTGACGAGTGTGGCGATTCACCCGCACTCCGCCAAGGACGAAGAAAAAATCAGCACGGCGTTGCATCGCTTATCGGAGGAGGACGCGACGTTTCATAGCGCCCGTAATCCGCACACGAAGGAAATGGTCATCTCCGGTTTGGGGGATGTGCATTTGACGGTGGCGATTGAAAATATGAAACGCCGGCTGGGCGTGAATGTGGACGTGAGCACACCCAAGGTGGATTACAAAGAAACGATCAACGTCAGAGCTGATGGTCATTACAAGCACAAGAAACAGTCCGGCGGTCACGGCCAATATGGCGAAGCCTACATTCGTATGGAACCCTCCGAGCGCGGGGCCGGGTTTGAATTTGTGAATGAAGTGGTGGGTGGAACAATCCCGAGAAATTTCATACCCGCCGTAGAAAAAGGATGTTTGGAAGGTATGCAAACCGGCGTTGTGGCAGGTTATCAAGTGGTGGATGTCCGTGTGACAGTTTATGACGGCTCCTATCATGATGTGGATTCCAATGAATTAAGTTTCAAGATTGCCGGCTTGCACGCATTTAGGGACGCGATGGCGAAAGCGCGGCCGGGCTTGCTGGAGCCGATAATGAATGTGGGGGTGTTTGTACCAGACCAGTACATGGGAGATATCACCGGCGATTTGAATCACCGGCGCGGGAGAATTCAGAGCGTGGATTCAAGTGATGGTCTGCAAGTGATAAAGGCGCAGGTGCCACAGTCGGAAATGTTCAAGTACGCCAGTGAATTACGTTCGATCACCGGTGGGCGCGGGAGTTTTGAAATGGAATTTTCGCACTACGAACAAGCGCCAGTGCACGTGGCACAGAAGATTTCTGCAGAAACACAGGCGCAAAAAAAGACCGATTAATTGGGTGTTTTTGCGCAAATGACCGACCTAAAAAATAATTTAACAAAGTTGTTGCTTTGTTTTCTCCT
>Ga0105048_10007836_pt1 | contig 17124 bp, 17 predicted proteins | sample MAT05_FD_78382 | JGI IMG/M metagenome (GOLD analysis project Ga0105048, IMG submission 78382) | Freshwater microbial communities from Lake Fryxell liftoff mats and glacier meltwater in Antarctica - MAT-05 | ecosystem: Environmental > Aquatic > Freshwater > Ice > Liftoff microbial mat | place...
CCCATGGGCCTGCGATGGGTCGGGCGTCTCGGCAAATCTGGACGGCTCGCCGAGGCAAGGGCTGTTGAGATACAGGACTGCCCTCTACAGACGAGCGTCGACGAGGTCGGTCGGCACGTCCTGACCGAACCCCGACGGTTTTCCGACCACTTTCCGACCGAGAGGCGCAGAGATTTCCTGAGCCCCTCTTTCACGGCAACAGCAGCTCCAAGAAGCGAAGCCGAGCTATGAAGTAGCCCATCCACCACGCGCGGCGCTGTGGCGGGCGTCGCTCGCAACTCGGCGGCCAGGGCGTCGTTGCGGCCGCCTACCAGCACGAGCGGCTTGTCGCGCAGCGAAGCGCTGATGGGCTTCGTCACGCGCGAGCCTGGGCCGCCGAACAGCACCAGACCGGTGGGCGTGTCCGGGCCCAGGTCGTCTACGCGGCGCAGAGTCGTCTTGTCGGCCAGCGGCGGCGTGTAGAAATCGGGGCGCAGGATCATGCCGCTGGTGCGGTGCAAACGTTCTGGCGCGAAGCCCGCGGCCCACGTCCGCTGCACCGCATGTGCGGTTCCGCAGACGAGGTGTTGCGTGGTGCCGGTTACATCCAGAAGGCCGGCGGACGTGGCGGAAGAGCCCGGCGGGGTCCAGCACCGCCGTCAGGTTCAGCATGCGCACGCGCCGCGGCGGGCCTGGGCCGCTCATCCCCTATTCCAGCGCCTGCGCAGCCGCACGGTGACCGCCGCTGGCGTCGAACCAGACCAGATCGACGGTGGTCATGCAGGCCACCTCAACAGCGCCTGCGTGCGGGGTCGGCGCTCGGCTGAACGCACGTCGAATTCCGGCACAAGACATCAACCAGTGCGCGTGCCGATGAGGCGACGACGACGCGCTTCATTGGCATCCGCGACCGGGATAATGCTCGACAGATGGCCCCGTGGCTGCAGCACTTGACCGTGGTCACTGCTGCGAATCGGTAGCAACGGACTCGTGCTTCAGCGTGTTTCGTTGTGCTTTTTGGTGCGCCTGTGTGGAATTTCTGCGAGCGTAAGTCTTTGAATTTCATAGATAAATCAACAATTTGCAACCCATGGCGCCTGTCCGTGGCGCCGATGATGGATTGGACAGATCTTCATTGCCGCAGCCTGCATCGGCTGCTGAGCCGCCACACGCGGCTGTACACCGAGATGGTGACCACCGGCGCATTGCTGCACGGCGACGTACCGCGCCATCTGGCATTCAATGAGCAAGAACACCCGGTGGCGCTGCAACTGGGGGGCAGCGAGCCCGACGACCTCGCGCGCTGCGCCAGGCTTGCCGAACAGTGGGGCTACGACGAGGTGAATCTGAACTGCGGTTGCCCGAGCGAACGCGTGCAGCGGGGGGCCTTCGGAGCCTGCCTGATGGCCGAGCCCGGGTTGGTGGCCGACGGCCTGAAGGCCATGCGCGATGCCTGCAGCCTGCCTGTTACGGTGAAGCACCGCATCGGCATCGACCGCACGGAAAGCTACGAATTCGTGCGCGACTTTGTCGGCACCGTGAGCCAGCGCGCAGGTGTCGAAGTCTTCATCGTGCACGCGCGCAACGCCTGGTTGCAGGGCTTGAGCCCCAAAGAAAACCGCGAGGTGCCGCCGCTTCGCCATGCGCTGGTGCACCGCCTGAAGGTCGACTTTCCGCACCTCACCATCGTCATCAACGGCGGCATCGACAGCGACGAGGAGATTGCCCAGCAGCTGCAGCATGTCGACGGCGTCATGGTCGGTCGCCACGCGTACCACGAGCCCTGGGCGCTTGCCGGTTGGGACCAACGGTTTTTCGGTTCGAGCGCGGCTGCCGTGGCCAGCCGCGAGGAAGCAGAGGATGCCTTCGTTGCCTACCTGGCAGAGCTGGTTACCACGGGCACGCCATGGACGCTGGCGGCGCGCCACATGCTGGGCCTGCACAACGGCCTGCCGGGCGCCCGGCGCTGGCGCCAGGTGTGGTCGGACCATCATCTGAAAACGCGCCCGCCGAAGGAAGTGGCATTGCTGGCGCGCAGCGCCATGCAGACCACGGCCGCGATGGCGCCGCAACGCACCCACCCGTTTCAAAAGGACAGCGCACTGTGACTTCTCCTCTTCTGGCCATCATCGGTGGCAGCGGCTTGTACGACCTGCCTGGCTTGACCGACACACGCTGGGAAACGGTCGACACGCCCTGGGGCGCCCCGTCTGACCAGATCTTCCGCGGTCGCCTGAACGGTACCGAGCTGGCCTTTCTGCCGCGTCACGGCCGCGGCCATCGCATCCCGCCTTCTGAAGTGAACTACCGCGCCAACATCGCGGCGCTGAAGCAACTGGGCACGACCGACGTGCTCAGCCTCTCCGCAGTGGGTGGGCTGCGTGCCGACTTGCCCCCAGGCACCTTCGTGGTCGTCGACCAGTTCATCGACCGCACCACCCAGCGCGCCAGCAGCTTCTTCGGCACCGGTCTGGTGGCGCATGTCTCACTGGCGCACCCGGTGTGTTCGCGGCTGGGCAGCCACGTCGGCGCGGCGCTACAGCAACAGGGCGTGCCGCACGTGCGCGGCGGCACCTATCTCGCCATCGAAGGGCCGCAGTTCAGCACCCTGGCGGAATCGCAGATGTACCGCAGCTGGAACTGCAGCGTCATCGGCATGACGAACATGCCCGAGGCCAGGCTGGCTCGCGAAGCCGAACTCTGCTATGCCAGTATCGGCATGGTGACCGACTTCGACTGCTGGCACCCCGCGCACGACGCCGTGACGGTGGACGCCGTCATCCGTGTCCTGCTTGGCAACGCGCGAACCGCACGCACGCTGGTGGCGGGGCTGGCCGGGGCCATCAGCCACGACCCGGCTGGCGCAGCCTGTGCCTGCCGCCATGGCCTGGACCATGCGCTCATCACCGCGCCCGAGGCTCGAGACCCCGAGATGGTGGCGCGGCTGCGCAGCATCGCGTCGCGCGTGCTGACAGCGCCCTGAGCGCAGCTACCGTCAGTGCGTGGTTTCTGACTGCATGACTGCCGCAGCCGGCGCCTCTCCCGGCGAAAGCACGGGCCGGATGTCCTGCGCCAGGTCGCCCTTCGGGCCCTGCACCAACTCGTAGACCACCCGTCCGCCTTGCTTGAGGGTGCGAAAGCCTTCCATCTGCACTGCAGAAAAATGTGCAAACACGTCGGCGCCACCGCCTTCGGGCTCGATGAAGCCAAAGCCCTTGGCGTCGTTGAACCACTTGACCGTACCGAATGCCATGGACTTCTCCCCACATAGGCTACAACGGGAAAAATTGTCCTCCTCGGCGCGTCAGAGTGTCAAGGCCGCGACTCACTGATGGCGCCTCACAGCCTGGACGGGTGTTGGCCAAAACGCGGGGCTCGGTGGCGACTGCGGGCGAAACTCAGTTCAGATCAGGCCTTGAATGCGCAGCATCTCGGGCAATATGGGACATCTGATAAGGGGCGTGGTGCATGCGCAAGCGGACAAGGATCATCTCGATAGAATGAAGCATGCCCGACGAAACTCCGCCATCACCTCCCCCGAAGCCGCCGGCCCCTGCGCGGCGCGATGGCGGACAGGGTGCGGTGGTGGCCGAGCGCAAGGCGGCGCGCACGAAGCCGCCGCAGCTGTACCAGGTGGTGATGTTGAACGACGACTACACACCGATGGAGTTCGTCGTGATGGTGCTGCGACAGTACTTTCAGCGTGATGCGGATTCCGCCACGTTGATCATGTTGAAGATTCACCACGAAGGTCGCGGTATCTGCGGCGTCTACACCAAGGACGTCGCAGCCACGAAGGTAGAACTGGTGCTCACCGCGGCGCGCCGCGACGGGCACCCGCTGCAATGCATTATGGAGGCCGCATGATTGCGCAAGAACTGGAAGTCAGCCTGCACATGGCGTTCGTCGAAGCGCGCCAGCAGCGGCACGAATTCATCACGGTGGAACACCTGTTGATGGCGCTGCTGGACAACCCCAGCGCCGCAGAGGTGCTGCGCGCCTGCGCCGCCAACATCGACGATTTGCGCAAGAGCCTGGCGACCTTCATCAAGGAAAACACGCCCACGGTGGGCGGCAGCGACGAGGTCGACACCCAGCCCACACTGGGCTTTCAGCGGGTGATCCAGCGCGCCATCATGCATGTGCAGAGCACGGGCAGCGGCAAGAAGGAAGTCACTGGCGCCAACGTGCTGGTGGCCATCTTCGGCGAGAAGGACAGCCACGCCGTCTACTACCTGCACCAGCAGGGCGTGACCCGGCTCGACGTGGTGAACTTCATCGCTCACGGCATCAAGAAGAACGACCCGCCTGAGCCCGCCAAGGGCAGCGAGGGCCAGCCCGGCAACGAGGCCGAGAAGGAAGAAGGCGGCGACGCCAAGGGCTCACCACTGGAACAGTTCACGCAGAACCTGAACCAGCTCGCGCTTCAGGGCAAGATCGACCCGCTCATCGGGCGCGAGCACGAGGTCGAGCGCGTCATCCAGATTCTCTGCCGCCGCCGCAAGAACAACCCGCTGCTGGTGGGCGAGGCAGGCGTGGGCAAGACAGCCATCGCCGAAGGCTTGGCCTGGCGCATCACCGAGAAGGACGTGCCAGAGGTGCTGGCCGACGCCACGGTGTATTCGCTCGACATGGGCGCGCTGCTCGCCGGTACCAAGTACCGCGGCGATTTCGAACAGCGCCTGAAGGGCGTGTTGAAGCAGCTGAAGGACCAGCCCAACGCGATTCTCTTCATCGACGAGATTCACACGCTGATCGGCGCTGGCGCTGCCAGCGGCGGCACGCTGGACGCTTCCAACCTGCTCAAGCCCGCGCTGAGCAGCGGCGCGATGAAGTGCATCGGTGCCACCACCTTCACCGAGTACCGCGGCATCTTCGAGAAGGACGCGGCGCTCAGCCGGCGGTTCCAGAAGGTCGACGTCGTCGAGCCATCGGTCGAGCAGACCATCGAGATCCTCAAGGGCCTGAAGTCTCGTTTCGAAGAGCACCACAGCGTGAAGTACGCGGTGGGGGCGCTGCAGGCGGCTGCCGAACTTTCCGCCAAGTTCATCAACGACCGCCACCTGCCCGACAAGGCCATCGACGTCATCGACGAGGCCGGTGCTGCGCAGCGCATCCTGCCGGCCAACAAGCGCAAGAAGACCATCACGCGTGCCGAGGTCGAAGAGATCGTGGCGAAGATTGCACGCATCCCGCCGCAGTCGGTGAGCAGCGACGACCGCGGCAAGCTGAGAACGCTGGACCGCGACTTGAAGAGCGTGGTCTTCGGGCAAGACCCCGCCATCGACGCGCTGGCCGCCAGCATCAAGATGGCGCGCAGCGGGCTCGGAAAGTCGGACAAGCCTATCGGCAGTTTTCTCTTCAGCGGCCCCACCGGCGTGGGCAAGACCGAAGTCGCCAAGCAACTCGCTTACGTGCTGGGCATCGACCTCATTCGCTTCGACATGTCCGAGTACATGGAGCGTCATGCCGTCAGCCGTCTCATCGGCGCGCCCCCGGGCTACGTGGGTTTCGACCAGGGCGGGTTGCTCACCGAGGCGGTGACGAAGAAGCCGCATTCGGTTTTGCTGCTGGACGAGATCGAGAAGGCGCACCCCGACGTCTTCAACGTCTTGCTGCAGGTGATGGACCACGGCACCCTGACCGACAACAACGGGCGCAAGGCCGACTTCCGCAACGTCATGATCATCATGACGACCAACGCGGGCGCCGAGACCATGAACAAGTCGACCATCGGCTTCACCAACAAGCGCGAGCAGGGTGACGAGATGGCCGACATCAAGCGCCTGTTCACGCCCGAGTTCCGCAACCGCCTGGACGCCATCGTCAACTTCCGTGCGCTCGATCAGGACATCATCCTGCGAGTCGTCGACAAGTTCCTGCTGCAACTGGAAAGCCAACTCGCCGAGAAGAAGGTGGATGTGACCTTCAGCGACAGCCTGCGCAAGTTCCTGGCGAAGAAGGGCTTCGACCCGTTGATGGGCGCACGCCCGATGCAGCGCTTGATTCAGGACACCATCCGCCGCGCGCTGGCCGATGAACTGCTGTTCGGCCGCCTGGTCGACGGAGGACGCCTGGGTGTGGACATCGACGACAAGGACGAAGTGCTGCTGGACATCCAGCCGCCGAAGAAAAGCGACAAGCCGAAGACGGAGACGGCTCCGGCCTAAGCTTTTTGCGCTGATTTCTGCGCTGATTTCTTCGCCGACTTCCTGGCAGGCGGCCCTTCGGTCACAGGGTCCTGCAGATAAAACCGAGAGAGCACCCCGTACAGCGCGGGGTGCTCTTTTTTTGTGGCTTCGGGGCTGACGAAGAAGGCCTCACTCGCTACCGCGAAGAACTCCTCGGGCGCTTGGGCGCCATAGGGGTCCAGCACGGTGGCCTCGCCGGTCTCCACGCGTTGCACGAAAGCTTCGAACTCCGCCTGCAGCGTCTGAGCCCATTCTTCGCGCGTCAGCTCAGGCGGCAACTGCGGCACACCGTTGGCCACGCCGTCTGCCATGTCCAGCACATGAGCGAACTCGTGGATGACGACGTTGTACGCGGCGCTGCCCTCGTGGCCGGCAATGCGCACGTCGCGCCACGACAGCATCACCGGGCCGCCTTCCATCGCCTCGCCGGCCAGTGGCTCGTCATAGGCATGCACGACGCCGTCGTCGTCGGCGACCTCGCGGCGCGCCACCACTTGGTCTGGGTGCACGACGATGCCGACAAAGCCGTCATAACGCGCCAGGCCCAGCTTCAAAACCGGCAGAACGGCCTGGGCGGCAATGGACACCACCAGCGCGTTGGTGAGCCTCAGGCCGCCAGCAGCATTGAATTCCTTGCGGTCCAGAAACAGGCTCGTCAGACGGCGCAGTTCGGCGGCGTCAGCCGCGTCCCGGCGCTGCAGAAACGGATAGCGCACCAGCGTGCGCTTCCAGAGGTCGTCCGGGATGGCGCGCCTTTGCACGGCTGCCTCTTCACGCTGACGCTGCCAGCCCATCCAAAAACGCCGCAGCACGGTGTTTCAGCTGCCCGCAGGCGCCATGCGCTCGAAGCCGCGGCGCGTCAGGCGCAGCACTTCGGCGCGCTGGCCGGTGTCCAGGTCCCAGTCGCTGAGCACATGGCGCTTGAAGCCGGGCGCCAGGGCATTGCTGCCTGGTCGGTGGGTGTGGCCGTGCACCATTTCTGCGGCGCCCATGCTGTGCATCCAGCGCACGGCCTCGGCAGCGTCGACATCGACAGCAGTGTCGCTGTCCATCCGCCAGCGTTCGGCGCTGGCCTTGCGCATTTCGCTGGCCAAGGCCACCCGTTCGGCGAGAGGCCGTGCCAGGAAGGCCTGCTGCCAGGCCGCAGAGCGCACCTCGCGGCGAAAGGCCTGGTAGGGCTTGTCAGCCAGACACAGCGCGTCGCCGTGGCTCAGCAGCACGTTCTGACCCCAGGCCGAGATGATGGCGGGGTCGGGCAGCGCCATCATGCCGGCGTCTTGCAGCAGGCTGCGGCCGACGAGGAAGTCGCGGTTGCCCACCATGAAGGCCAGCTGCCGGTGGCTGGCGGCTTCGGCCAGCACATCCACGCAGCGGCGTTCGAAAGGCAGGCTGCGCGCATCGTCGCCCACCCACACCTCGAACAGGTCTCCGAGCATGAAGACGGCATCGGCCGTGGTGCGCTGCAGATGTTGCTCCCAGGCCCTGAATGTGGCGGGCATGGCCTCGCACAGGTGCAGGTCGGAGATGAAGTCCACCGCGCGCCAGGACGGCGGCACGCTGAACTCGAAGAAGGCAGGGAGCGGGGCGCTCCGCGCCTCGTCCACCATCAACCGAGCTCTGTGACGCGCATGATGGTCACGTCGTCTAGCGGCACGTCGTCGTGGAAGCCCTTGCGGCCGGTCTTGGCCTTCTCGATGCTGTCCACCACGTCCATGCCCTCCACGACGCGGCCGAAGACTGCGTAGCCCCAGCCCTGCGCGTTCTCGGCGCGGAAGTCGAGGAAGTCGTTGTCGGTGCAATTGATGAAGAACTGCGCCGTGGCCGAGTGTGGGTCGCTGGTGCGCGCCATCGCCAGTGTGTACTTCTTGTTCTTCAGGCCGTTGTTGGCCTCGTTCTCAATGGCTGCCTGCGTGGGCTTCTGCTTCATGCCGGGCTCGAAGCCGCCGCCTTGCAGCATGAAGCCCTTGATGACGCGGTGGAACACCGTGCCATCGAAGTGGCCGCTCTTGGCATAGGCCAGAAAGTTGGCCACCGACAGCGGCGCCTTTTCGTCGTCGAGTTCGATGCGCACGGTGCCCGCGCTGGTTTCCATCTGGACGTTCTTGGTCATTTCACTTCTCCACGGTGGCTTTGCTTATGGTCACGGTCTTGACCGGCAGGTTCTGATGCATGCCCGCGGCGCGCGTGGGCAGCTCCTTGATCTTGTCGACGACCTCCATGCCTTCGACCACCTTGCCGAAGGCGGCGTAGCCGTCGCGGCCTTCGGCAGCGTCGAGGCGCAGGTTGTCGGCGACGTTGATGAAAAACTGCGCGGTGGCCGAATTGGGGTCGTTGGTGCGAGCCATCGCGACGCTGCCGCGCACGTTCGACAAGCCGTTGCGGCTTTCCAGCGCGATGGGCTTGCGCGTGGGCTTCTCGCTCATGTCAGGCTTGTAGCCGCCGCCCTGCACCATGAAGCCGTTCATGACGCGGTGGAAGATCAGACCGTTGTAGTGGCCGTCGCGCACGTACTGCAGGAAGTTGGCCGTGGTCTTCGGCGCTTTCTCGGCGTCCAGTTCCAGCACGATGTCACCCTCGCTGGTGGCCAGGCGCACCTTCTGGGCCCAGGCCGAGGCTGCGCTCGTCAGCAGGGCAAGCGTCAGCGTTTGAAGTAGCAGTCGGGCAGGCAGATTCAAGGGAGTGTCTCCTTCGGGGTGACATTGGAAAACCGGCGCAAAGGCGGTGGCGGCGGCAGTGGCGCTGGCGGTGTCGCGGCACCAGCCTACCGGGTCTTTCGCAGGGCGCGAGTCTAGCGGGCCGCTTGGCTTGAAGGCCCGGGGCTCGCGATCAGCAGCGCGCGCAAGGCTTCCAGCCGCCGCAGTAGCGCGGTGTCCAGCGGCCCCTCCGCAGCCGCCAGTTCCCAGGCCTGCACTGCCAGCAACAGGTGCACCTGACCCAGGTTCGTTCGCGCTGCGCGGTGGGTGGGGTCGTTGCGCAGCGCGGTTTCGAGGGCCTGGCGGGCCTGCTCCAGCCTGCCAGCGCGCGCGTGAAGCAGCGCAATGTTGTTTTGCGGGTCGGGCAGTTCAGGGTAGTCCTGGGCCATGCGCGCGAAGTGGCTCAGAGCCTCGTCGTCACGCCGCAGATCCATCAGCGCCACACCCAGCAGGAAGCGCATCTGCACATCACCGGGGGCTGCAGCCGCGGCCTGCTCCAGGCGCGGCAACGCCGTGGCCGCATCGCCCCGGTTCAGCAAGGCGCGCAGTTCAGCGAACTCATCGGCATGTGCCGGTGCAGCGAGCAGCAGGGCTGTCAATTGCGCCAGCAGCAGAAAGGCTCTGCGACACCGGGTGGTGCGCGCGCTTGAAAGCGGGGATGCGGGGCGATCGGGCAGTTGAGGCAGATCAGACAAGTCAGTGTGGGCTGGCATGGTGGGGCGAGGATGGGTGGCGCCGGAGGCTGGCGCTGCGGGGGTGGCACCGGGCCTGGCCGCTATACTGAATTTCATTCTATCGACCCTGTTTCGGCCTGCGCCCGAACGGCTGCTTCCGGAGCCGCCGCCCCCCGGGCAGTCAGCGCTCGCGCTTCATTCGGCCCACCGGGCCCAGCCCATGAGCCTACGCATCCACAACACCCTGACACGTTCTCTGGAGGCCTTTAGGCCCATCGAGGCTGGGCATGTGCGCATGTATGTCTGCGGCATCACGGTGTACGACGTCTGCCACCTGGGCCATGCGCGAATGATCATGGCTTTCGACACCGTCTACCGATGGCTGCGGGCCAGTGGCTGGCAGGTGACCTACGTGCGCAACATCACCGACATCGAAGACAAGATCATCAGGCGCGCGGTCGAGCGTGGGCTGACCATCCGCCAACTCACCGACGAGATGATCGCCGCCATGCACCGCGACTTCGCGGCCCTGGGCGCCTTGCCGCCCACGCACGAGCCGCGGGCCACCGACTACGTGCCGCAGATGTTGTCGCTCATCGGCACTTTGCAAGAGCGGGGCCTGGCCTATGCGGCTGAAGGCGGTGACGTGAACTTTGCCGTGCGGCGTTTCCCGGGCTACGGCAAGCTCAGCGGCAAGAGCCTGGACGAACTGCGCGCCGGCGAGCGCGTGGCGGTGCTCGGCGACAAGGAAGACCCGCTCGATTTCGTGCTGTGGAAGTCGGCCAAGGCGGACGAGCCCGACGACGCCAAATGGCAAAGCCCCTGGGGCCCAGGTCGGCCGGGCTGGCACATCGAATGCTCGGCAATGAGTTGCGCGTTGCTAGGCGAGCCTTTCGACATCCACGGCGGTGGCCTGGACCTGCAGTTTCCGCACCACGAAAACGAGATCGCGCAGAGCGAAGGCGCGCAGGGCGTTGGTGGCGTCGGCTTCGTCAACACCTGGATGCACAACGGCTTTCTCAACGTCGACGACACCAAGATGTCGAAGTCGCTGGGCAACTTCTTCACCATCGCCGACGTGCTGAAGCGCTACGACGGCGAGACGCTGCGCTTTTTCATGCTGCGCACGCACTACCGCAGCCCGTTCAATTTCAGCGAGCAGGTGCTGGACGAAACCCGGACCGCGCTCAAGCGCCTGTACACCGCGCTGGAGGCAGCGGGCGAGCAGCCTTCAGCCGCCATCGACTGGGCCGAACCGCGGGCTGCGGCTTTCAAGCTGGCGATGGACGACGACTTCAACACGCCAGCTGCGGTGGCCGTGCTTTTCGATCTGGCGGGCAGCATCAACCGCAGTGCCCACGAGGACGCGGCCTTGCTGAGGGCGCTGGGCGGCGTGCTGGGCTTGCTTCAGCTGCCGCCGCGCAGTTACCTGCAGGGCGGTGATGGCCTGGACGAAGCGGTCATCAACGAACGCATCGCGGCGCGTGCTGCCGCCAAGGCAGCGCGCGACTTTGCGCTGGCCGACCGCATCCGCGCTGAGCTGCTGGCCTGCGGTATCGAGCTCAAGGACGGGCCCCACGGCACCACCTGGGTCAAGGCCTAGGCGCGACCGTTCTCATGCTCACACCCTACTTCTGTTGCTGCCCCTGTTGATGCCGCTGCTGACGCCTTTACTGATGCCCAAGCCCGATGCCAAGCCCAAGCCCCTCCTGGGGGTTGAGCTCGAACACGGGCTCGAGCTTCAAGATGCGGCCGCGGCCGCCGAGCCGCTGCCGCTTCGGCAGACGCCCGAGTATTGGGCCGACGCCCGCAAGCACCTGTCCAAGCGCGACCGCGTGATGAAGAAGCTGATGCCGAAGTTCGGCGAGGCCTGCCTGCAGAGCCGCGGCGATGCCTTCACCACGCTGGCGCGCAGCATCGTTGGCCAGCAGATCAGCGTGAAGGCAGCGCAGGCGGTATGGGACCGTTTCGCCGCGGCCGCGGGCGGCCCGGCCTCGCACCTGCAGCCGGCAGCGGTGCAGGCGATGGAAGTGCCGCGGCTGCGCGAAGCGGGCCTGTCGGCGCGAAAGAGCGAATACCTGCTCGACCTGGCCCGCCACTTCGGCGGCGACGGCGTGCACCCCGGCCAGTGGCAGCGCATGGACGACGAAGCCATCATCGCCGAGCTGGTGGCCATACGCGGCATCGGACGCTGGACGGCCGAGATGTTCCTCATCTTTCACCTGATGCGCCCCAACGTGCTGCCGCTGGACGATCTGGGCCTGCTGAAGGGCATCAGCCTGAACTACTTCAGCGGTGAGCCCGTTTCTCGCGCCGAGGCGCGCGAGGTCGGCGAGGCCTGGGCGCCATTCCGTTCTGTCGCCACTTGGTACATTTGGCGCAGCCTGGACCCTGTCCCTGTGGAGTACTGACCTTGAGCAAAAGGCACTTCCTCGAATTCGAGCTGCCCATCGCCGACCTGGAGTCGAAGATCGACGAGTTGCGCTATGTGCACAACGAGTCGGCCGTCGACATCAGCGACGAGATCGAGCGGCTGGCCGCAAAAAGCCAGCAGCTCACGCGCGACATCTACAGCCAGCTCACGCCCTGGCAGGTGACGCAGATTGCGCGCCACCCGCAGCGCCCCTACACGCTGGACTACGTCAACCAGATCTTCACCGACTTCCAGGAACTGCACGGTGACCGTCACTATGCGGACGACCTCAGCATCGTCGGCGGCCTGGCGCGTTTCAACGGCCAGCCCTGCATGGTGCTGGGCCACCAGAAGGGCCGCGACACCAAAGAGCGCACCCTGCGCAACTTCGGCATGAGCCGGCCCGAGGGTTATCGCAAGGCGCTGCGCCTGATGAAGCTCGCCGAGAAATTCGGCCTGCCGGTCTTCACCTTCGTCGACACCCCGGGCGCCTACCCCGGCATCGGCGCCGAAGAGCGCGGCCAAAGCGAGGCCATCGGCCGCAACATCTTCGAGATGGCGCAGCTGGAAGTGCCCATCATCAGCACCATCATCGGCGAGGGCGGCAGCGGCGGTGCGCTGGCCATCAGCGTCGCCGACCAGGTGCTGATGCTGCAGTTCAGCGTCTACTCCGTGATCTCGCCCGAGGGCTGCGCATCCATCTTGTGGAAGACCTCGGAGCGCGCGTCTGAAGCCGCTGAAGCGCTGGGCATCACCGCACACCGGCTGAAGGCTCTGGGCGTGATCGACAAGATCGTCAGCGAGCCCGTGGGCGGCGCCCACCGCGATGTGCCGTGGATGGCCGCGCAGCTCAAGCGCGCCCTGGGCGACGCGCTGCGCCAGACCGCCGGCCTGAAGCCGCCAGCGCTGCTGCAGCAGCGCTATGAGCGCCTGCGCGGCTACGGCCGGTTCACCGACACCAAAGAGCGGTGAACGAAGTCGCTGGGCGGGTGGCGGTGGCCGTCAGTGGCGGCCGCGACTCGACGGCTCTGCTGCACGCCACGCTGCGTGCGGCTGAACCGCTGGGCGTGCAAGTCTGGGCACTTCATGTGCACCACGGCTTGATGGCCGAGGCTGATGCCTGGCTGCAGCAGGTACAGAAGCAAAGCCGCCGCTGGGGCGCGAGTTTCGACGCCGCCTTGCTGCACGATCGCCCGGCGCCTGGCGACAGCGTCGAGGCCTGGGCGCGCCGTGAACGCTACCGCGCGCTGGCCGAGATGGCGCGCCGCCACCAATGCCCGCTGGTCCTGCTGGCCCACCACCGCCGCGACCAGGCCGAGACCTTTCTGCTGCAGGCGCTGCGCGGCGGCGGCCCGGCCGGGCTGGCCGCGATGCCGAACCTGGCGCAGCGCCAGGCGCTGCACTGGGCGCGCCCTTGGCTGGACCACCCGCGTGAGGCCATCGAGGCCTACGTCAAGCGACATCGGCTGCGCATCGTCGAAGACCCCAGCAACGCCGACCCGCGCCAGGCGCGCAGCCGCCTTCGTGAATGCGTGTGGCCGGCGCTGGCTGCCGCATTTCCTGATGTCGAGGCCACGCTCGTGGACGCCGCCCGCCTGGCCGCCGAGGCCGCCTTGCTGGCTGAAGAAACGGCAGCGGCCGACCTGCCCGGTGTCACCGACGACGGCACGCTGGTGCTCGCGCTGTGGCTGGCCTTGCCGCCGGCAAGGCGCCGCAATGCGCTGCGGGCCTGGCTGAAGGGCCGGCTGATGGGCCCAGTGCCGGTCTCGCTGGTGCAACGCCTGTGCGATGAACTGCCCGGGCGGCGCAGCGGCCGCTGGCCTGCGGCACGGGTCGAGTTGCGCCTGTACCGCGGCCGTCTGGATGGTCACCCGCTGCTTGCGCAAGTGGCTGCGACCGGCGCGGCCGCAGAACTCGACCTTTCACAAACCGGGCGCCATGTGCTTCCGGCCTGGCAAGGCGCCTTCGAGGTGCTGGCCACCGAACACGGCGGCGTCGCACCGCAACTGCTGCAGCAGCTGCGCGCGGCACCTCGGCAGGGCGGTGAACGGTTCCATCTCGCGCGGCGCGGCCTGGCGCGCAGCCTGAAGAAGCAGTACCAGGCCACGGGCGTGCCTGCCTGGGCCCGCCAAGGCCCGCTCTTGTGGCTGCCCGACGGTCGATTGCTCTTCGTGCCGGGCCTGGGTGTCGACGCGGCGCTGCACGCGCCCGAGGGGCAGCCGCAACTCGCCCTGCGCTGGCTGCCAGACCCGCCAGGGTCGTCAGGGCTGCATCAGCTCGCCGGCTAAACTCGCGGGCTTTTGTGCCCTCGCAGGCTGGGTTGGCGGGCCGGCTTGGCCAACGGCCGAGCGAACAAGGGCACAGGCAGCGTTTCGACACTCCGGCCACCCAGCGGTGGCATTCAGCGATGGCATTGATCGTTCACAAGTACGGCGGCACCTCGATGGGGTCGACCGACCGCATCCGCAGCGTGGCCCAGCGGGTGGGCAAATGGGTGCGCGCCGGCCACCAGCTGGTGGTGGTGCCCTCGGCGATGTCGGGCGAGACCAACCGCCTGCTGGGCTTGGCCAAGGAACTGTTGCCCGACGCCGCAGCCGCCGCCACGCCCGAAGCGCTGCGTGAACTGGACGCAGTCGCCGCCACGGGTGAGCAGGTCAGCGTCGGCCTGCTGGCATTGGCGTTGCAGGGGCAGGGCATTCCGGCCGTCAGCTACGGCGGCTGGCAGGTGCCGATCAGCACCGACTCTGCCCACACCAAGGCCCGCATCCGCAACATCGACGACAGCCGCGTGCGTGCCGACCTGGCAGCTGGCAAGGTGGTGGTCATCACCGGCTTTCAAGGCATCGACCCGCAAGGCCACATCACCACACTGGGGCGTGGCGGCAGCGACACCTCGGCGGTGGCCGTGGCCGCGGCGTTGAAGGCCGATGAATGCCTGATCTACACCGACGTCGACGGCGTCTACACCACCGACCCGCGCGTCGTGCCCGAGGCGCGCCGCCTGTCCACCGTCAGCTTCGAAGAAATGCTGGAGATGGCCAGCCTGGGCAGCAAGGTGCTGCAGATCCGTTCGGTGGAATTCGCCGGCAAGTACCGTGTGCCTACACGGGTGCTGAGCAGTTTCACGCCGTGGGACATTCCGCTCGATGAAGAGATGCGTTCTGGCACCCTGATCACCTTTGAGGAAGACGAGAAGATGGAACAAGCCGTTGTCGCCGGCATCGCGTTCAACCGCGACGAGGCAAAGATCAGCGTCATCGGTGTGCCCGACAAACCGGGCATCGCCTACATGATCCTGGGCCCGGTGGCCGATGCGAACATCGACATCGACGTGATCATCCAGAACATGTCGCACGACGGGCGCACCGACTTCAGCTTCACGGTGCATCGCAACGACTACGCGCGCACCATGGCCGTGCTGCAGAACACTGTGATGCCTGCCACCGGCGCGGCCAGCCTCACTGGCGACCCGAAGATCTGCAAGGTCAGCATCGTGGGCATCGGCATGCGCAGCCATGTGGGTGTGGCTAGCACGATGTTTCGCACGCTCAGCGAAGAGGGCATCAACATCCAGATGATCACCACCAGCGAGATCAAGACCAGTGTCGTCATCGACGAAAAGTACATGGAACTGGCCGTGCGCGCGCTGCACAAAGCCTTCGACCTGGACCAGCCGACCGCCTGAAGTCAGGCTAGAATTGCAACCCTTCGCTGGAGTCGTGACCGAGTGGCCGAAGGTGCTCCCCTGCTAAGGGAGTATGTGGCTTAAAACCGCATCAAGGGTTCGAATCCCTTCGACTCCGCCAGCAAGTCAGCAAACACGGGCCTCAACGGCCCGTGTTTCATTCCTACCCACATTTCTACCGGCGCGGTCGGCCGCATGTCGTCCTTGGGGATCTCGACGTTGTAGTGCTGCGCAGCACGCGAGTAGCGCTGCTCGGCACGCCCGAACTGCTCCATGATCTCGACCAGCTCCTTGGTGCCACGCGGTTTGCTCAAGGAATCTTGCAGCTTGATCAGCAGGGCCTTCGAAGCCGGCGGCCTTGGCATCATCGGTGGCGCGATCTTCTTGTTCGCGTGCCGGTGAATGGCAGCACAGCAGCACGTGCCCCTGCGCGTCCAGCACGCGCTGGATCTTGATCTTCACCCCGCCTGCGGACGCCACATCGCTGGCCTGGGCCCGGTAGAACTGCCGCTCGCGCAGCCGTGAACGCGATTCTTGACATCGTTCTGCCGGTATCGCCGCGCGTCGAGGGCCTGCACAGCGACTCTTCCTTGAGCAAGCACCTCACACCCTTGCCGCTGGATACCCTGCGATTGCCAACACTGGTCTTCGGCGCCCGCGACGACCGCTGCGGCACTTACGCCAGCGCGGAGTACACCGCCAGCCAGATTCCAGGGGCGAAGTTCATTACATTTGCACAGGGCGGACATCCTTTGGTGGGAAACAACGACGACGTGATGGCGGCCATCGTCACGCTGCTGCATCCACTGGCCCGGCCGTGAACAACCCGATGGGTTCCCGTCAATGAAACGTATCCTCGTGACAGGCGCAACGGGACAAGTCGGCTCGGCGGTGATTGCGGCGCTGCGTGCCTTTGACGGCATCGTCGTTCGCGGGGCGGTGCGCGACTTCGCACGGGCCGCCGTGCAATGGCGCGGCGATGTAACCGTGCAGCCGGTGGCTTTCGACTTCGCCGACCGCGCCAGTCAAGCCGCTGCGCTGGCCGACTGCGACAGTCTGTTCCTGCTGCGTCCGCCGCAAATCAATGACGACTTCGGTGACCTGATCGAAAGTGCGGCGCGCCACGGCGTCAAGCACATCGTGTTTCTGTCGGTGCAGGGAGCAGAGCGCAATCGCTTCATTCCGCACCACCGAATAGAACAGCGGCTGATGTCCAGCGGCGTGCCTTACACGCTGCTTCGGCCGGCTTACTTCATGCAGAACTTCACCAGCACGCTGCACGATGAACTGGTGCGCCGGCACCGCATCTTCCTTCCGGCAGGAAATGCCCGGTTCACGCTGGTGGATGTCGATGACATAGGCCGCGTGGCAGGCCGGGTGCTGACGCAAGCCGGCACCCAGCACCACGGGCAGGCCTACACGTTGACGTCTGAGCTACCGCTGAACTTTCAGCAGATGGCCGAGCAGCTGACGGCGGGTTTGGGAACTC
>Ga0105048_10007839_pt1 | contig 17120 bp, 10 predicted proteins | sample MAT05_FD_78382 | JGI IMG/M metagenome (GOLD analysis project Ga0105048, IMG submission 78382) | Freshwater microbial communities from Lake Fryxell liftoff mats and glacier meltwater in Antarctica - MAT-05 | ecosystem: Environmental > Aquatic > Freshwater > Ice > Liftoff microbial mat | place...
CCAGGTCGTCGGACGTAAACGCATCGGCAAACGATGCGCTGGCGTACTGCTGGAAACTTGTGAAGCGTTTGCGGGCAAAGGCGGGCATCTGATCGTTGAGTTCGGTACGAATAGTTACCGGCACTTCCTGTCCCTGCAAAAAGTAGGTCAGCACGGGGTCGATTGTGCCGCTGCCGTCGAAGTCTTTGCCATACACCCGCAGTGGTTCGCCGGGCGCGGTTTTGTAGCGCGAGTTCAGGCCGAGGTTGCCCAGCAGGTAATCTGTATCGCCGTCGAGGTCGAAATCGGCACCGGTAATCGAGTTCCACAGGCCGGTGGTGGGTTGCCCCGCAGCCAGAACGGGCTGGGCCGTGAATTTGCCCCGGTTGTTCTGGAAGATAGTAATCGGCATAAACTCCCCGGCCAGCATCAGGTCAGCATCACCGTCGGCGTCGTAGTCGGTCCAGAGCGCTGCGCAAACCATACCCGCCTGTCGCAATCCCGGCGCGAGCTGATCCGTTACGTCAGTAAACCGCCCGTTGTCGTTGCGCAGGAGATACGAAGCCGGTGCCAGCGGATACTGCCCAATTTTGACGCGCCCGGCCCGGAACAAATCCAGATCACCGTCGCCGTCGAAGTCAGCCGCCACCACACATGACCCCGACGAGTTGGTAACGGGCAGCCGCTCCGGTGCGCGGGTCAGCCTGCCGGTGCCATCGTTCAGATACAGCCGGTCCTGATATATGCCGCTGCCGTCGGGCTGGTTGCTGCCGCCACTCACTACGTACAGATCATTGTCTCCGTCAGCATCGGCATCGAAAAACAGGCACCCCATGTCTTCGAGGTCGTTGGCTCCCTGCACCCGCTCGGTAAACCTGCCCGGCGAGGTCTGCAAAAACAGCGACCGCACCTGCCCCGGATCGGCCCCCACAAATACATCGTCAAGGCCGTTACCGTCGGCATCGGCAATGGCAATGGCGGGGCCGTTTTTGCCATAGACCTGCGGCAACAGGGGCGTTTGCTGGAGGTCGTTCAGCGGTGTTTCGCGGTGCTGGAATGTCAGGCCAATATCGCTGGCATTGGTGGTCGTAAACAGCGGGACGTCCGGGCTGCTTACGGGCGAAAACGTGGCTGCGTTGGGTTGGTAGTTGATCTTGTGAAGTTGATCGGCAACTAATTGGCCTATGCGCTGAAATTTCCCGTCGGCCCAGCGCACTTCTACAATGGCGGTGGTATGGCTGCCCAGCCCCGCGTGTACAAATGGCTCGACCGACGATGCATAACCCCGCACGGGGTGGCAGGTAACCATCTGGGTTTGTCCGTCTGGCGTTCTTATCCTCACTTCGGCCCCGAGTCCGTGCGCGTCGGCGGGCAGCTGAAGCCGCAGGGCATGACGGGTAATGGGCTGACCGGGCTGGTTGGTTTCGTTGCGGTACAGCCCGGCTTCGTCGTCCATATTATTGACGACCAGGTCCAGATCACCATCGTTGTCCAGGTCGGCGTAGGCCGCGCCGTTCGAGTAGGTGGGGTCGTTCAGGCCCCAGGCTTCGGACTGGTCGGCAAAGGTGGGTAGTTTCGACGCGCTGGTGCTGGTGTTTCGGTACAGGTAATTGTGCAGCTTAACATCGGGCAGTTTGTAGAGTTCGGCCAGCGTCTGCCTGCCCGATGTACCCGTCTCCCCGCCGAAACTCGATGCCTGACTGTTCAGATACGCCACGTAGTCGAGGTTGGTAATGTCGCGCCGGTAGCCGTTGGTTACGAACAGGTCCTTGAAGCCGTCGTTATCGAAATCGGCCAGCAGTGGTGCCCAGCTCCAGTCGGTTTTGGAAACGCCCGCCAGTTGCCCAATTTCAGAGAAAGAAGGGAGGGAGGGGGAAAGAGACGAAAGGGAAGGACTCACGTTCTTCTGTTCCCCTCGTCCCTTTTCTCCCTCTCGTCCCCCTCTTCCCCTTCCTTCCTTTTCTCCCATATTCAGTTGCAGCGTATTGCGGACGTACTCATCCTGATAACCGCGCTGCCGGGCGAGGTGGAAAAAATCCCAGTTGGTTTTAATGAGCATCATTTTCTGCCGGGCGTTGGTTTCGGGCATCATATCCACCACCATCACATCGGGGCGGGTATCGTTGTTTACGTCCTGAATATCCACGCCCATGCTGTTGTAGCTGGTGTGTTTGAAAAACGTGGCCGAGCGGTCGGTAAAAGCGGGCTGGCCGGGCTGGTTGCGGTTGTTGATATACACCACGTCGTTCGACAGAAAATCGTTGGCGCAATAGACGTCGAGCCAGCCATCCTGATCAATGTCAGCCACGGTCAGCCCCAGCCCATAGCCTTCGGCCAACACCCCCGCCTGCCGCGACACGTCAACAAATTTCCCGTCACGGCTCTCGTACAGCCGGTCGGTGCTGGGGCCGCTGCCGTCGAGCCGACGGGGGCGGATGGTGTTGCGGCCCGTGCGCTCCAGGGCGTTGTTCAGCACGTAGCAGTCGAGGTCGCCGTCGTGGTCATAGTCGAAAAAAGCGGCCTGGGTATTCATACCACTATCGTCCAGACCATATTCGTGGGCCATTTCGCGAAAGGTGGGTACGGTGCCGGGCGTTTTGCTCTGGTTGATAAACAGGAGGTTATGCCGCACCGCCCGGCTGGTGTCTGGTCCGGCCACGCTGACGTAAATATCGGGCCAGCCGTCCTGATTAACATCGGCCACGCTGACGCCCGTACACCAGGCGGAGGTTGTTACGCCCGCTTTTTCGGTGATGTCGGCAAAGGAAAAGTCAGCCTGTCCGGGTGCGGTTTTGTTCAGGTATAGCCGACACGTAACGTTATTGGCCGCAAAGAATAGGTCGGGCCGACCGTCGCGGTCAAAATCGCCGATGCCCACGCCTGCGCCGTTGTACATCGGGTCGTAGGTGTTGGCGTTGAGCGTGTCGTTCTCGAAAGGCTGCATCAGGTTGTTGAAGGTAAGGCCGGATGCGTCGGCGGTGACTTTTGTGAACAACGGCGTGGTATCGGACGCCGACTGACAGCCGGTGAGCAAACCCAGCACCAGCACTGGAAGGAGAAAAACAGGGCGATTCAAAAACATAAAACCAAAAGAACATTACAACGAGTTATATCCCTGATGCTACTTACAAAAAGTACTTTTAGTTGAGTATTTATTACTATTATAATAGGTTTTGCTAACTTCGACCGCCAACTCTACCGCGCCGTACAATGCCCCAAACTTACACGTACACGACCGACTCCGCCCTGTGGGATGATTTCCTGATAGGGAGCAAAGATGCGTATGGGTATCTATACGGGAAGTACGCTGGAGCGTTGTACAATTACGGCTATAAAATTGCTCAAAGTCGCGAACTGACGGAAGATTGTCTGCAGGATTTGTTTCTGACTATTCTGGAAACCCGCGAACGGCTGGGCCGCACCGACTCCATTAAGTTCTACCTGATGCGGTCGCTGCGCCGGGACATTGTTCGTAAACTAACCAGCGAGCAGCGCTTTGACCGCACTGCCGATGACCTGGCCTTCACCGTCGATTTTCACTATCAGCCCACCTGGATTGACCGGCAGATTTCGGACGAGCAGTCGGCCCTGCTGCTTCAAGAACTGAACAAGTTGCCGCCCCGCCAGAAAGAAGCCCTGTTTCTGAAATATTTCGATAACCTCAGCTACGAGGAAATTGCGGGCGTTATGGGTCTTGAACAAACCTCGGCCTACAAAATCGTGTATAAAGCCATTGCGTCGCTGCAAAAGCGATTACCCGCCCACGCGCTGGTTATGCTGCTGGCACTCATCCGCTAAAATATAGCAGAAAAAGAAGGGGCGGGCGGGATAGTCCGCACTGCTTTGCTCTTTGGTAGGTAATTCACCTGCCTTCCACTGCTCTGCATATGCCTTCACTTTTTCCATTCGATTACAGCCAGTATAACGTTAACGATTTTGTACTGGACGATTTCTTTCGCCAGTGGGTGCTACAGCCTGGCGAGGAAACCGTTCATTTTTGGCACGATTACCTGCTCAATCACCCCCACCAGCGGGCCGACATCGACCAGGCCAGTTCGGTACTGCTGCACCTGAGTGCGCGCCATGACGATTTAACTCACGCCAGCCGGGAACGTATCTGGCAGGTGCTGGAAACCGCCTTTGACCGGCAGCACTGGCACCAGCGGCCACCTGATTCGGCACACCCGTACCTGCAGACGAATCGGTTTCGGTACTGGTGGATGGCTGCTTCTCTGGCCGGGGCTTTTTTGCTGGCGGGCAGCGGCTGGTACATCTGGCAGCAGGGGCAGCCGCTGCGCGTTCATACTGACTACGGCACCCAGATGACCCTAACTCTGCCCGATGGGAGCCGGGTACGACTCAATGGCAACTCTACCCTGCGCTATGCCGGTAGCTGGCAGGCCAGCGAAGACCGTGAAGTGTGGCTGGACGGCGAAGCCTTCTTTGAGGTGACAAAGCAACAGACTACCGCCAGGCGTATCAAGTTCATTACGCACACGCCCGACCTGAGCATTTCAGTACTGGGTACCCGCTTTAATGTGAATACCCGCCGGGGCAATACGCAGGTTGTGCTGACCGAGGGCCGGGTGGAACTCAGCAAACCCGGCGATCCGAAAGCCAGACGGATTGTGATGCAGCCCGGACAGCTTGCCCTGACTCAACCCGGCATTGAGCAGGTAGTGGTACGACCCACCAGACCCAATGTGCTGACCGCCTGGACTAAAAACCAGTTCGTGTTCGACAATACCTCCCTGCGCGACATTGCCCGGCAACTGGAAGACACGCAGGGCATACGCCTGATCTTTGAAGACGACGCTATGGCCGACCGGCGGTTTACGGGCAACCTCGCCAACGAAAATACCGAAACCCTGCTTACTACCCTGGCTACTACGTTTAACCTGAAAATTGACCGATTCGACACCCGGATTTATCTGCGTCGCCAATAGACAATCACCTGCAATATCCATAAAACCAATATTTGTAAAAACCAACCTAATTAAACCATTGCTATGAAGAAGCTATTCCTGACCCTTTCGCTGTGGGGAGTTGCAGCGGCTCTGTTCAGCCTGCCCCATACTACGGCGGCCCAACTGCTAAGCCGGGCACAAACCAAGCCCGACCGCTCCGGCGTTGATGTGCGACCCAATAAAGCGCGGCTGCTGAAGAAAGTGCTGAGCGAACTGGAACGACGGTACAAAGTGAATTTTGCCTACGATGAAACCATGATGGCCGGTCGGCTGACCGACGCCGAACCTGCCGGTACTACTGTTGAACAGGCCCTGACCCATTTGCTGGCGGGACAAAGCCTGGGGTTTAAGAAGATCAAGAACGACCTCTACGTCATTCAGCCCGCTGGTAAGCCAGAGTCAGCGGCTACAATGCCCGTCGTGGCTGACGACGTCCGGCCCGCTATTGCTGTGGAAATTGTTGCAGCCCGGCGCATTACGGGGCAGGTACAGGACGAAACCGGCGCGGGACTGCCCGGCGCGAACGTGATTGAAAAAGGCACCCAAAACGGTACCACCACCGACGCGGGCGGTAATTTCGTGCTGAGCGTATCGGACGTAGCATCAATGCTGGCCATTTCCAGTGTGGGCTATATCAGTCAGGACGTGGCTATTGGCAACCGCAGCACCGTCAACGTTAAACTCGCCGTTGATAACCGGACGCTCGATGAGGTGGTCGTGGTTTCCTACGGTACGGTGAAAAAAGCCAACCTGACCGAAGCCGTGAGCATTATCAATACCGACGAAGCCAGAAAAGTACAGGCTGCGTCGGTGGTGGATCAGATTCAGGGCCGGGCGTCGGGTGTGACCATTGCCTCGACGGGCGGGCAGCCGGGCGCCACGCCCAGCATCCGGATTAGGGGGTCCAGCACGTTTGATACCAACCAGGACCCGATTTATGTTATCGATGGGATCATCGTCGCCAGCGCAGCCGCTGATTTTAACCCCAGCAACGTTGAAACCATTACGATTCTGAAAGACGCGGCTGCTACGGCCCTCTACGGGTCGCGGGGTATGAACGGGGCCGTTGTCATCACCACCAAGCGGGGTAAGGCCGGCAAGCCTCAGTTTGAATACAGCGGCTACTACGGAGTGCAGAACATTGCCAAACGCCTGCCCTTAGCCGGTCGTGACCAGTACATCAAAACCTGGACGGATGCCTACCGAAACGGTGGGCTTCCTGTACCGGATTTCGGCGCGGGTGGTCATAATACTGACTGGCAGGCCGAACTGATTAAGCCCGGTGCGATTACCGACCACAACCTTGCCATTTCGGGCGGGGCGCAAAATGGGGCCAACTCATCGAACTACCGGGTGTCAGCGGGATACTTTAATCAGGATGGTACGATTAACGGGCCGAATTTCAAGCGGTATTCCATGCAGATCAACACCGGAGCCACGCGCGGTAAGCTGACCTTCGGCGAGTCGCTGTACCTGGCTTATCTGGATAACCGAAACGTAAACGGGCAGCCATTCGATCAGATACCGAGAATGCCGCCTACCGTGCCGGTCTATGACCCCAACAACCTCAGCGGCTTTGGCTACGGCAGCGTGAATAACCCAACGTTTGGCACCAACCCCATTGGGCAGCAGTTGAAAGACGACAACACCACCCGGCAGTACAAAGCCCTTGGCAACGTCTTTGCGCAGTACCAGATTCTACCCTGGCTAAACTACCGCCTGAGCATGAGCATCGACTTCTCGCTGTTTCAGGATAAGTACTTTGCCCGGCCTGGTGCACTCAGCTACAACAGCCCCAGCCCCAACTTCGGCATTCTGGACGACAACAGCCGTCGGTTTTTCAACACCCTGGTCGAGAATACACTGAATGCCAGCAAAAGTTTTGGTAAGCACAACCTGAACGGGCTGGTAGGCTACACCCGGCAGCGCGACGACTATACCTTTGTTGCGGCCCACACCGAAGGCATCATCGGCAATTTTCCGCAGCAGGATGCCGGTACCGGAGGCCTCCGCACGGGTGGACGCTCTGAAATTGCCGGACTGGTTTCGTACTTAGCCCGGGCCGATTATAACTACGACGGGAAATACATACTTCAGGCCAACATCCGGCGCGATGCGTCGTCGCGGTTCCCAACCAGCAATCAGGTCGCTTATTTCCCGTCGGTGTCAGCTGCCTGGAACATTGCCCGCGAATCCTTTATGGCGAGTGTCCCGGCCATCAATGACCTGAAACTGCGCGGCAGCTACGGCACGGTGGGCAACCAGGCCATTGGCATTTACCGGCTCGACCCCACCATTCAACCCAACCTGAACTACGTGCTGGGGGGCGGCAATCAGATTGTGGCCGGGGCCACCAACCGGCAGTTGCAGAACTCCAATCTGCGCTGGGAAAGCAAGGAGACGATTGATGTTGGTATCGACGCCAGCTTTTTCAACGGTAAACTGCAACTGACTACTGACTATTTCCGGTCTATCTCCCGCGATCTGCTGCTCCAGGTGCCGCTGCCTATTTCGGCGGGTAATCAGGGCGATAATCCCTACGACAACATCGGCAAAATTCAGAACAAAGGGTTTGAACTGAGCCTGACGTATCAGGAGAAAAAAGGCGATTTCCGATACAGCATAAACGGGCAGATTACCAGCATCCGCAACAAAGCTCTGGTGCTGGTACCGGCCAACGGCAACCAGCCCCTCTATGGCTATGGGCAGATTACCAAAACCGAAGTGGGCGGACCACTGGCCGCTTTCTTTGTGCTGAAACAAAACGGTATTTTTCAGACACCGGAAGAAATTAAAGCCGGACCGCAGCAACCCAACGTAACGCCCGGCGATGCGCGCTACGTAGATGACAATGGCGACGGACGCATTAATAACGACGACCGGGTTATTGTTGGAACGCCTTACCCGAAGCTGGAATACGGTACCAACCTCGCGCTGTCGTACAAAAACTTCGACCTGACCTTGTTCTTTCAGGGCGTATCGGGCAATCTACTCTTTAACCGCAGTCTGAACTGGACCAACCGCTTCGATGACGTGCAGAACGTGCGCACCGACGTAACGTATTGGACTGGCCCCGGCACCTCAACCACCACGCCCAAGCCTATTAAGGGCGACCCCACGCTGAACCCCGCCTTCAATACCAACCGCTGGGTAGAGAGCGGTGCTTACGCGCGGCTCAGAACCATGCAGATTGCCTACAACCTGCCCACTTCGTTCCTGACCCGCTATAAAATGAACACCGCCCGGATTTACGTAAACGCCCAGAACCTGTTTACCATCACAAAGTATTCGGGCTACAACCCCGACGTGGTGGGCGATGGTGGCAATGCCGATTATCTCAGACGGGGTATTGATCAGGGCAATTATCCTGTGCCGCGCATCATAAGCGGGGGCGTTCAGTTGAGTTTCTAATGCACAGGCGACAATCACGACAATCTTATAAAAACATGAACAAGAAAACATTTATTTTGTCCAGTCTCCTGGCGGGCGGGTTGCTGCTCGGCTGCAACGATAGCCAGTTACTCAATCAGGTGAACCCCAATCAGGCATCGGTTTCGACGTTCTGGCAAACCGAGGGAGATGCCATCAAAGGCGTCAATGCCGCGTATAGTGCCATGCAGGACCGCCGGTTCTCGCTCTGGATTCGCTTCCTGACCGACGTCAGTTCCGATGAAGCCTATAGCCAAAGCCCCTGGACCGACCTCGGCAATCTGGGCAAGTTCATTGTGACGGATTACAACATCCCGATGAATCGCGAGTCGTATGAAGCGGCTTATCAGGGTATTTACCGGACCAGTCAGGTGCTGGAAAACGTCCCGAAAATTAAGATGGACGCCACGCTGCAAAAGCGGATTCTGGCCGAAGCCAAAGTGATTCGGGCGTATTTCTACTACAACATGGCCAACATCTGGGGCAACGTACCGTTGGTGCTGACCTCACAGACCCCCGGCGACCGGCCCGATCAGGCCACGCAGGCGCAGGTGTTTGCCCAGGTCATCAAAGACTGCATGGAAGCCGCGCCTGACCTGCCCGAAACCTACACCGGTGCCGATGTGGGTCGGCTGCACAAGTACAGTGCCATTGCACTCATGGGCAAAGCTTACATGCAGCAGCGGAAATGGACCGAAGCCGCAGCCGCCTTTAAGCAGATTGTCGATCAGGTGCCTACGCGCTTCGATCTGCTTCCCGACTTCAAAGACAATTTCACAGCGGCCCTGGAGAATAATAAAGAGTCGCTGTTCGAGATTCAGTATTACGAAGAAAACCGGCTGGGTTTCCCCAACTACGACGTGGCGGGCGGCTCGGAATCGTCGGAGCGGGCACAGTTTTTTGGCCTCCGCAACACCGATGGCTTCAACGGGGGGGGGTGGTGCGACGGGCAGCCGACCAGGTGGCTGGAGAATCAGTTTATGAAGGAGAAAGACAAGGCAGGCAACGTTGACTACCGGCTCGACTATACGCTGTTTTACAGTGGCAGCAAGCTGAAGCCTTACGGCAGAACCTACGCCGAATTTACGGCCACGGCCAACGGCAGGGACTTTGTGGCGGGCCGGGATCGGTTCTGGATCAAATACACGAACTATTTCAAAGCCAATGACAGCTACTTCTCGGGTATTAACGACCGGGTTATCCGCCTGGCCGATGTGATGCTGCTCTACGCCGAAGCCCTGAATGAGCAGGGGCAAACCGCGCAGGGTATTCCGTTTGCCAACCGGGTGCGGGCGCGGGTAAACATGACCAGCCTGCCCCTGACCCTGAGTCAGACCGATTTCCGGTTGCAGCTCCGCCACGACCGCGTGGTTGAACTGGCGGGCGAAACCCAGCGGTACTGGGACTTGAAACGCTACGGCATTGCCGGGCCTGAACTGGCCGGACCTAACCCAACGCAGCCCGCCAACGTCTCGAATTTCGATACAGACTTCAGAACCTTCATAAAAGGCAAGAGCGAACTCTACCCGCTGCCGCTTTATGAAACCGACGCCAACCCGAAGCTGAAACAGAACGCGGGCTGGTAAAACCATACCCATAGGTTGGTAGTACCCAAAACCGGTTCCGATTGATCGGGGCCGGTTTTTTTATCTCAAAACAACGCCATGAAAAACACCCTGTACCTCCTCCTGCTGACCAGCCTGATTACTGGCCCGGTGGCCTGCCGCAAACCATCGCCCGGTACGGGTTCGGGCGTAACGCCCACGCCCGTTGCCGATACGTCATCCACGTTTAAAAATCCAATACTGCCCGTCGGTCCCGACCCCTGGGTGGTTTATCAGGACGGTTTCTACTACGTCATGCACACCACCGGCAACGACCTGAGGATTTACAAAACCAAAAAAATGAGCGAACTGGCAACGTCCACGTTTCGGTCGGTATGGTCGCCACCAGGCAGCCCCGCTACCCGCGACGTATGGGCGCCCGAACTGCACCGCGTCAACGGAAAATGGTATATATACTACGCGGCTGTAGTGGCCCCCAACACGCAACACCGGACATACGTGCTGGAAAACGAAGCCGCTGACCCGCTCCGCGGTACGTGGGTGGCGCGGGGGCAGGTGCAGTTACCCGACAACCGCTGGGCCATCGACGCTACGTCTATTACCCTGAACGGGCAGCAATACCTGGCGTGGTCGGGCTGGCCCGGTGCCGACAATGGCGTGCAGAATATCTACCTCGCCAAAATGCGCGACCCGCTCACTGCCGAAGGCCCGCGTGTGCTTGTTTCCACACCCGAATATGATTGGGAAAAGCAGGGATCGCCGGATGTAAATGAAGGGCCGGAGTTCTTGGTGCAGGGCAATAAGGTGTTTCTGGTTTATTCGGCCAGCCATTGCAGCACCGATGCCTACGCGCTGGGGATGCTCACCGCCGATACCACCGCTAACCTGACTAATCCTGTTTTGTGGACCAAATCAGCGCAGCCCGTTTTTGGGCCGAGTGCCGCCGACGGTGCTTATGGGGTGGGCCACAACAGCTTTTTCAGAACGTACAATACCACTGGCCCCGCAGAAAACTGGATTCTGTACCATGCCAACCCACAGGCCGGGCAGGGCTGTAGCGATAAACGGTCTGTGCGCATGCAACACTTCACCTATAATCCTGACGGCAGCCCGAATTTTGGCAAACCCGTTCCGCTGACCACCGTTCTGAAACGCCCCGCCGGTGAATGAAAGAGAGAGTTAGCTGTAATCAAAAATCGTGTGAACATCCACTTCGTTGCCCTGTTACTGACGCTTGCCGGATGCGGGTCAAAAACTACCGGGCAGTCAGCGGGTACTCCGCCCGTAATTCAGCCTGCATCCGATCAGCTTGTTTGGGATCAAAGCACCCGACGCAAGGTCTCAACTGGCGCGGGCATTCGGTACAGTGGATACGCCCGGATGGTTCAGCTTCGCGATACGTCGCTATTGGCAGTCTATGAAGCCGATGGCACTGTGGTGGCCGTAAAAAGTCAGGATTCAGGCAATAGCTGGTCGAAGCCAGTTGTGGTGGTAGCCTGGCAAAACGGCACCAACATGACCGTGCCTGATGTGCTGGAACTGGCCGATGGGTCTATTCTGGTCTGTTATAACCCCCGCCCGTACCAGATAGATCCGGCGCGACGGTTTGGCATTCGTACCAAAAAAAGCCGCGATGGGGGCCTGACCTGGCATGACGAACGGCTGCTGTACGAAGCGGGCTACGAGTTTGAAAACGGCTGCTGGGAGCCGTCGGCGGTGCAGTTGTTAGGCGGGGAGATACAATTGTTTTTTGCCAACGAAGGGATTTACACCCAATCGAACGAGCAGAATATTTCAATGCTTCGTTCGGCAGACGGGGGGCTTACCTGGAGCAAAAATCCCCAGATAATCAGCTTCCGGGCGGGTAGTCGCGATGGAATGCCGGTGCCACTCCTGCTCAGTAGCGGGCGCGATCTGGTTGTGGCTATCGAAGACAACGGGTTTCGGAATTTCAAACCGTATATTATCCATTCCTCGCTGGCTCAAAACTGGGCCGGGCCGGTTCTGAACAACAGCCCTGACCGCTGGTCGGCGCTGGCCAGTTCGCTGCCTGAACCCATCTACGCCGGCGCGCCTTATCTGCGCCAATTGCCCACCGGTCAGACGCTGCTCTCGTACCAGAGTACTGAGGGCCGCGTTAACAAAATAGACTATGCCGAAATGAAAGTGGCGGTTGGCGATGCAGCCGCCCGGAATTTTGGTGGAACAGGCAGTCCGTTCCAACTCCCGGCCAGTAAGTCGGGGCTTTGGAACAGCCTGTGTGTGCTGGCCGATGGAACAGTAGTGGCCCTGACCAGTACCAACGCCTATTCCAGTGATGACTCGGTAGAAGTCTGGATGATAAAGGGTAAGCTTGCTGATTGATCCAGCCACGACGAACTCAACGGGTTTCTCACGGCTGAACCCGAAGCGCCGGGATACGGAAGCGCGGACAACATCAGCACGGTTGTATTCGGTTCACGCATACGCCGGGAAGTCCTCCATGAACGCAACGCTGCCGGCTTCGTGATCCACGCGGCAACAATAGTGAACCAGGCCGTTGGAGATGACCAGATACGGGGCGCGGTGCACGTGATTGTAGCGGGCCACCTGATCGAATACTGCCTGCGACAGCGGCACATGCGGAGCCTTGCACTCGACCACCAGAAATGGCTGCCCCTGCCGGTCAAACACCACAATGTCGGTACGTTTCTGGGTCTGGTTCAGCGTCAGACTACCTTCGCTGCGGATCAGGGCTTTGGGGTAGGCATAGTGCGTCAGGAGCAGGTTTACCACGTGCTGCCGCACCCATTCTTCGGGCGAGAGCCGGACGTACTTTCGGCGTAACAAATCAAAAATATAGGCTTTACCTTCGATCTGCTTAGTTTTGCAGTCAAACGAAGGCAGGTTCAAGTCGAGCATCTGCGAAGATAATTAATGAGTGAAAGAATGAAAGAGCGAAAGAGTGAAAGTTGCCTACGCTGGTAGGTTCTCGCCGGTCCGCCGGTGCGGTAAGCATCTTTCACTCTTTCACTCTTTCGCTCTTTCGCTCTTTCATACCATGAAAACCAAAGAGGAAATAGTCAATAACTGGCTGCCGCGTTATACCGGCACACCCATCGAGCAGTTTGGCCAGTACATTCTGCTCACCAATTTTATCAACTACGTTGATATGTTCGCCGAGAAATTCGGTGCCGAGGTATTTGGCGTGGGACGGGCCATGCAAACGGCAACGGCCAACAACATCACCATCATTAATTTCGGGATGGGCAGTGCCATGGCCGCTACGGTCATGGATTTACTGTCAGCTATTGACCCCAAAGCGGTGCTGTTTCTGGGGAAGTGCGGGGGGCTGAAAAAAACGCAGGTTGGTGATCTGGTCCTGCCCATTGCGGCCATCCGGGGCGAAGGTACCAGCAATGATTACATGACGCCCGAAATCCCGGCCCTTCCGTCCTTTCGGCTGCAGCGGGCCGTGTCGTCGATGATCAAAAAACACGAACTCGACTACTGGACCGGTACCGTCTATACCACCAACCGGCGCATCTGGGAACACGACGAGAAATTCAAAAACTACCTCCTCGAAACCCGGGCCATGGCCGTTGACATGGAAACGGCCACGCTGTTCATTGTCGGGTTTGCCAATTCCATTCCGCACGGGGCGTTGCTGTTAGTGTCCGACAATCCGCTGGTGCCGGAAGGGGTCAAAACCGAAGAAAGCGATAAGCGCGTAACGGGTCAGTTCGTGAATAAACACCTCGAAATCGGCATCGACTCCCTGCTCGAACTCGAAAGCTCCGGCGATTCGGTCAAGCACCTGCGGTTCGAGTAGCAACGCCTGACTAACCTGGTCAGACGTTGCAGCCCGGTTGTCAGTTGCAGTAATCGCTGATGGCTTTGTAGCTGGGGGTGTAGCCTAACTCACCTGCTTTGGAAAGGTCAAGACACCCGGCATTTTCATCGCCGAGGCTGTGCTTGAGAACGCCCCGTACATAATACACTTCGGCGTAGTTGGGCGTCAGCTTTACGGTACTATTGCAGTCCATAATGGCCGCCCGCTGATCGCCCTGCATCGACTTAATCATGCCGCGTGTAAAATAGGCTTCCGAATAGGCCGGGTTTAATTCAATGGCTTTACTGAGGTCGGCAATGGCGGCCTTGGCGTCGCCCTGCTTGCTGCGGCTGACGGCCCGGCTGAAATACGCTTCGGCCCGGTCGTCGCCGAGTTTATTGAGTTTGTTCCGCTCCTGTACTACGTTACGCAGGTTGTCGAGAATAGGACGGCTAATGCGGCCACTGTACGTGATTTTGGCGTTGGGGTCGCTGCTGTTCATTTCAATAGCCTGATTGAAGTCCTGCATCGCTCCCTTCTGATCGCCGAGTTTACTGCGGCAAAACCCCCGTCCGTAATAGGCCCGCACATTGTCGTTTTTGAGCGTAATGGCTTTGGTGTAGTCGGGCAATGCGCCCTTATAATCCTCAAGTTTACCTTTGGCAAAGGCCCGATAGAAATAAGAGTCGCCATCTTCGGGGCTGAGTTCAATGGCTTTGTTAAGATCAGCTACGGCTCCGGCATAGTCGCTGAGTTCAACCTTCGAGTTACCCCGCGCAGCATACGCCTGTGGCCGTTTTGGGCTGGCATCGATGACTTTGGTAAAGTCGGTTAAGCTACCGGCAAAATCGTCAATTTTCTGTTTGGTGGTACCCCGATTATAATACGCCGGAATGTTGGCCGGGTCAAGTTCAATGACTTTATCGAAATCGAGCAGGGCGGCCCGGTTCTGATCGATCTGCCCCCGGCTGATGCCCCGGTTGTAATACGCCTGCGGATCGTCGGGGTTGAGTTCAATGGAGCGACTATAATCCAGTAATGCCCCCCGGTGATCGTCCTGTCGGCTTTTGCTGATGCCCCGGCTCATATAGGCTAAGGCGTCTTTTGAATTGAGTTCGATGGCATGGTCGTAGTCAAGAATAGCCCCCCGGTGGTCTCTCAGGCTGGCTTTGGCTACGCCCCGGTTATAGTAGCTGGCGGCATTATCGGGGTTCATCGTGATCGACATCGAGAACGCCTGAAGCGCACCGGTATAGTCGCCTGCTTTGCTTTTGGCAAGTCCGGCATTGAACAGGTCAGCGGCTGATTGTTGAGCCATAGCGCTGACTGTCAGCACGCAGCAACTTATAAGAAGGGTAATAGACAGGAGTCGTGGGTTCATACTATAAAGAGGAGTTACGATAAGTGAGTGAACGATTGGGCTATAAAAATAGGCGTTCCAATTGGGTAAGCCAAGTTTGCTTTTTGTCAAGTTTCACTAAGTCAGTATATCCTGTGTTTGTATGAATTACCCGGTGGGCTACCTTCTGGCGTGTTGACCATTTCCAATTTGTGGTCTTTTCAGGACATTGTGTCGTATTTTTTTCTTTGCTGTAGAAAATGTGTGCCATTTTGCCCTGTTTTTAAGGTTGGTACGTCGTTTGACCAAGAGGTAATGTGTTCGGAGACAAACAGTTCACTCAAATCAGCAATTAATCATGGCTACTTTAGTTCAATATAACCGCCCCGCTTTTTTCAGCCCCCTGCATACGCGCCCGGTTGTCAATCGATTTTATAATACCCGGCCTAATGGTCCGGCTGCCAACGTGCAGGAAACCGAAACCGGCTTTTCGCTGGCTTTGGCTACGCCCGGTCTGAAAAGGGAAGACTTTACCGTCAGGCTCGAAAATGCCATGCTGACCATCAGCTACCAGCCCGAAGCCACCGAAACAAAGGAGACATTCACCCGCCAGGAATTTGGTGTGAACCCATTCGAGCGGAGTTTTCAACTTCCTAAAAACGTTGATGCCAACGCCATCAGGGCGAACTACACCGACGGTATCCTGACGGTACAACTGCCGAAGGTGGCCATGAAAAACGAAGTGAAAGAGATCAGTATCTCGTAAATTTTTACCGCAAAGACGCAAAGAAAAAAGCGCAAAGGTCGCAGGGGAGTTTCCTCTTTGCGACCTTTGCGCTTTCCTTTGCGTCTTTGCGGTAAAACCTTGAAAACACAATCAATTGACACCTACGCATCACTGCGTATTCCTGACTTTCGGTATTTTGTAACGAACAGTTTCCTGATTACGGCCACGCTGCTGATTCAGGAAGTGACCCTGGGCTATGAACTCTACAAAATGACCCACGAGCCGCTGGCCCTCGGTCTGGTGGGGCTGGCCGAAGCTATCCCGTTCATTGCCCTCTCACTCTTTGGCGGCCACCTCGCCGACCGGCGCGATAAGAAGCGTATTCTGCAATGGAGTCTGGGCGTTATCACGCTGGGGTCGGTGATTATGTACTTCGTTTTCCAGCCTTCGGTCGTGAGCCACCTCTCACAAACGGCGCAGCTGGCCACGATTTATGGGGTGCTGATGCTCATTGGTACGGCCAAAGGGTTTTACTCGCCCGCCAGTTCGTCGCTGAAGCCGTTTCTGGTGCCACGCGAGCTGTATCCTAACTCGGCCACCTGGAGCAGTTCGTTCTGGCAGGCTGGGGCCATTGCCGGGCCGGGCGTGGCAGGGTTTCTGTACAGTGGCCTCGGGTTCGACAACACGCTGCTGGTGGTTATCGGGCTGCTGGTGCTGTGCTTTGTCCTGATTTCGCTGGTGAGTCGCAAGCCGGTGCCGGTCAATACCGCGCCGTCGCTTGGGTTGCGCAAAAGTTTGGGCGAAGGCTTCGATTTCGTCTTTAAAACGCCTATTGTTCTCTACGCCATTTCGCTCGACCTGTTCTCGGTACTCTTTGGGGGCGTGGTGGCCATTCTGCCCGTTTTTGCTGAAGATATCCTGCGCGTAGGGGCCGAGGGGCTGGGTTTTCTGCGGGCCGCGCCCAGCATAGGGGCCGTGCTGACGCTGGCGTACATGACCCGCAACCCACCCACTCAAAACGCCTGGCGCAATATGTTGCTGGCCGTAGCCGGGTTTGGCGTGGCGACCATCATTTTTTCCCTCTCTACTAATTTCTACCTTTCGCTGTTCATGCTGGCCCTGACCGGCGCGTTCGATAGTGTGAGCGTCATTATCCGACAAACGATCATGCAGATTTTTCCGCCCGACCATCTGCGCGGGCGGGTGGCGGCTGTAAACGGTATTTTTGTGAGTACCTCCAACGAAATCGGCGCGTTTGAGTCGGGGCTGATGGCCAGTCTGGTCGGCACGGTGCCATCGGTGC
>Ga0105048_10007841_pt1 | contig 17117 bp, 14 predicted proteins | sample MAT05_FD_78382 | JGI IMG/M metagenome (GOLD analysis project Ga0105048, IMG submission 78382) | Freshwater microbial communities from Lake Fryxell liftoff mats and glacier meltwater in Antarctica - MAT-05 | ecosystem: Environmental > Aquatic > Freshwater > Ice > Liftoff microbial mat | place...
CCAGACCGATCTGCGTGAAGATGTTCAAATCGAGCTTGGCGATCTGCAAGCCGATGACGGCACTGAACAGACACATCGGCACGATCATCACCACGGAGGCGGGCAGCAGGAAACTCTCATAGAGAAACGCCAGCACCAGAAACGCCAGCAGCGTGCTGAGGCCGAAGATGATCAGCGTCGTATCGCCCCTGAACGAGAACACGCCGGGGATCTGCACCTGCGTGTTCGCGGCTTTATCCTGCTGAAAGGCCATGTCGGTCCACGCGAAGCGCATGCCCTGCGGCAGGTCGCGATTCGCCAGCATCTCCATCTTCGCCATCGCCTGGCCCATACTCATTGCTTCCGGATTTACGAAGCCGTTGAGGTCGGCCGACGTGATCCCCTGGTAACGGTTGACCTTGCTCGGACCATCCGTCTCCTTGATGTCGATGAGATTGACCAGCGATACCATCTCGCCGGTGCGCGAGCGTACCTTCAACTTGGCGATGTCCTCCTTGCGGTTGCGGTAGTTGGCGTCCGCCTGCACGTTGACCTGCCAGTTGCGGTTCTCCAGCGTGATGTCGTTGACGTACAGCGAGCCGAGGTAGACCTGCAGCGCATCCTTGATGCTGCGATCCTGCACGCCCATGCGGAAGGCGCGGTCGGTATCGATGGTCACACTCAACTGCGGCGAACCGCTGTGGAACGTACTGAAGGCCGCGGGAATGCCCGGCGGAGTGCCCGGAGGAGACTTCATCGCCTCAAGACCGAGATTCGCGGTTGTTCCTTCAAGCACGCCCAGGCCATAGTTTTCCTTGTCCATGATCTGCATCTTGAAGCCGCCGGCGTTGCCCAGGCCCAGGATCGGCGGAGCACCGAACGCCTGCACGTCGGCTTCCTCGATGGTTGCCAACTTCTGGTTCAGCTCGGCCACGATGGCATCCGCATGCCGGCCCTTGCGGTCCTCGAACGGGTCGAGCGCGATGTACGCCCCGCCGGAACTCGATATGTTCGCCTGCGCGAAGATCGAGAAGCCCGACAACGAGATCACATTCTGAACCCCCTTCACCCCTTTGCTGCGGTCACGCGTGCCGTCCGGCAGCACGGGACCCAGGCAGATGTCGGTCATCCGATCGACCACTTTCTGCGTGCGTTCCACGGATGCCCCGTCCGGCAGTTGCACGTTGATGACCAGGTAGCCCTGATCCTGCTGCGGGATGAACCCGGCCGGCACCTTGGTGAAGGTATAGCCGGTGACCAGCAGCAGGCCGACGTAGATCAACACCACGATCAGCGACAGACGGATGAAGCGTGCCACGCTGACCGAGTAGATGCGGGTGAACCGGTCGAACACGTAGTTGAAGCCGACGAAGAACCAGGACAACACCCAGTTCACCGGTCGGGACGCCGCGATTCCGATCGCCGTGAAGATCGCGAACACCGCCAGTGTGTTGAACTTCCCACCGAAGAAATACATGCCGACAAGTCCGACGATCAGGCCGACGCCGATCATCGGCAATGCATCCATCCGGCGGACCGGTTTGTCGGCATGCTCATGGTGGGGGTGTGCCCGCAGCAGCAGCGGGCAGAGGGCGGGGCTGAGCGTCAATGAATTGAAGGCCGAGATCAATGTCGAGACGGTGACAACCACGGCGAACTGCTTGAAGAACAACCCGGTGATGCCGGGGATCAACAGCGAAGGCACGAACACCGCGACCAGTACCAGCGACACGCCGATGATCGCACCGGAGACTTCATGCATGGCCGTCTGTGTCGCCTTCAGCGGATCGAGGCCGCGGGCGATGTGGAACTCGACGGCTTCCACCACGACGATCGCATCGTCGACAACGATGCCGATGGCCAGCACCATGCCGAAGAGAGTGAGGTTGTTGATGCTGAAGCCGAAGGCGAACATGGCCGCCAGCGTGCCGATCAATGCGACCGGCACCGCGAGCATCGGGATCAGTGCCGCACGCCAGTTCTGCAGGAAGACGAGTACGACGATTGCGACCAGCACCAAGGCCTCGAACAGCGTGTGCACCACTTCGTTGACGGAAGCCTGCACGAACACGGTCGGGTCGAAGACGATGGTATACTTCAGGCCCGCGGGGAAATCACGTTCCAGGTCCTTCATCAGCGCGCGGGCGTCCTTCGCGGTCTCGAACGCGTTGCCACCCGGAAGCTGGAACAGCGGCAGGCCGACTGACGGTCGGCCGTCGAGTTGGGCCGACGAGTCGTAGCTGCGGGCCCCCAGTTCGACACCGCGAATCTCCGTGCCGCCTTCTTTGCGCACATCGCGGATCACCTCGCGCAGCCGGACAAGCTGTTCCCCTTCCAGCTTGACGACGATATCCTCGAACTCGGATTCCTTTACCAGTCGGCCCGGGGCGTTGATGACCATTTGAAACTGCTGCCCGCCGGGGGAGGGCGGGGCACCGATCTGCCCGGCAGCCACGCTGAGATTTTGATCGCGAATCGCTTCGGCGATGTCGCTGACCTGCAGGCTGTAGTCGGCCATCTTGTTCGGGTCGAGCCAGATGCGCATCGAGTATTCGCGCTCGCCGAACAGGAAGACATCGCCCACACCCTTGATGCGTGCAAGGTCGTCTTTCACTTTCAAGCGTGCATAGTTGCTGACAGCTAATTCACTGTGGATCGGCTTGCCGGTTTGCGGATCGTTCTCGGAATACATGTTGACGACAAGCAGAATGGCCGACGACTGTTTCTTGGTCACGACGCCGATGTCCCGCACTACGGTCGGGAGCCGCGGCGTCGCGACCGCCACGCGGTTCTGCACCAGCACCTGTGCCTTGTCGGGGTCGGTGCCGACTTCGAAGGTCACCGTCAACCGCATCGCACCGTCGTTGGTGCATTGCGATTCCATGTACAGCATTCCTTCGACGCCGTTGACCTGTTCTTCGATCAGCGAGGCGACTTCGGAGGCGACCTTCACGGCATTCTGACCCGGATAGGTGGCCGTGATGACAATCTGCGGCGGAACCACATCCGGGTACTGCGAGATCGGCAGCGCGGTGAGTGCGAGAACCCCCATCAGCGTGATGAGGATCGACAGCACGATGGCCGCGACCGGCCGGGTGATGAAAAACTGCGCGAACATGCGTCACCTGCGAAAGTTCATGGAAGACGGGCAGGGGCGTAGAAGACCCCTGTCCGGCCGCGATCGAATGATGAGGATTACTTGCTGTCAGTGAGAGGAGGTGTCGTGACCGGTTCCTGCAGCTTGTACTTGACCGGAACCCCTTCGCGGATTCGCAACAGGCCGTTGACCACAACGAGTTCGCCCACCTTCAGGCCCGATTCGATGCTCACTTGCCGCGCGCCGCCGATTTCGCGCGCGTTGCCGATGGTCACCACGCGCTGTTCGACGGTGTCCTGGTTGTCCTTCTTGACAATGACGTAGACGTACTTCTGATTCTGCCGACTGCCGATGGCGATCTCGGGAATCGTGAGATACTTTCGCGGCTGGCCAAACTCCACTTTCACCCGGACTGAATCGCCGGGGGACAGGCGAGAGTCCGCATTGTCGAGCAATCCGCGGACTTCACGGGAGCCGCTGCCCCGGATGATTTCGGGGGCGAGATAGTCGACTTTCCCTTTGTGCGGGAACCCGTCCTCATCCTTCAGGCCCACCCAGCAGGCGAGCGGCGTCTTGCGCGGGTCGTCCAGTTCCTTCTTGTCGTAAATCTGCTTGCGGTAACGCAATGAGGTAGTCTCATCCACGTCCCAATAGACATGGATCGGGTCCACCGAAGTGATTTTGCAGAGCATCGTCTGCCCGCTGGCGACGAGGTTGCCCTTGGTCAACAGTGTGCGGCTGACGCGCCCTGCCCCTTTGACATCGGACTTCACCACGCAGTTCTTGCGGTCGAACTCCGCCTTGCGCACATCGGCTTCGGCAGTCAGAAGATTCGCCTTCTTGGAAAGTACATCCGCCGCCGCCGCATCGCGGGAGGCGCGACGGACGTCAAGTTCCTCCGCACTCAGGCTCTTTGACTGGGCAAGCCGCTGACCGCGTTCGTACTCGGCCTGCGTCTTCACCAATGTGGTTTCAGTATTGGTGATGTCCGCCTTTGATTTCTCGAGTGCCCCCTTGGCGCTCTGCAGCGCGGCATCGTACGGCTCGGGGTCGATCAGGAACAGCTCGGTGCCTTCGTTCACCGTATCGCCGTCGTTGAACTTGATTTCCTTGATGTAGCCGGTCACCTGAGCGCGAATCTCCTGAGTTTCAACGGGCTTCAGGTAGCCGGTGAACTCCATGAATGAATCCAGCGTGCGTTCCACGACCGGTTCGACAGTCACCTGGGCAGGCTCCATCGGCGGCGGTTTCATGTCCGGACTGGAACAGCCGATCACAAACGCGGGAATCAGCAACAAAGCCAAGCGGGACATGAGGGAGATCCTTGAGACAGGGCGGAAGTCGTTTCAATCAGTTATAGATACTACCCGCCGCACGTACCCTTTCATGATTGTGAAGATTTTACTCCTGCGTACAATCCTCCGCATGCTTCCCTTTGATCACGATTGGCTGTGCCGCGAACCGGACGACGCGATCCGGATGACCGGTCCCGGTCCGGCGGCGCTCCTGGCCGGGTCGTTCAATCCACTGCACGATGGCCATCGGCTGCTGGCCGACGCGGCTGCGCGACGGTTGGGAATGCCGGTCGCCTTCGAACTGAGCATGCGCAATGTTGACAAGCCGGAATTGGCGGAAGAGGAAGTCCGCCGGCGACTGGAGCAGTTTCACGGCATCGCCCCGGTCTATGTGACAAGGGCGATGACCTTCGAACGCAAGGCCGTGCTCTTCCCCGGCACCGTGATGGTCGTCGGGTACGACACGGCCGAACGCATCATCGCCCCGCGCTACTACAGAAATGATGTGGCAATACGCGATCACTCGCTGGCTGCCGTTGCCGTAACCGGATCGCGGTTTCTGGTAGCGGGAAGGCTGAGCGCGAACGGATACCTGACGATCGATCACCTGGACGTGCCGACGGCGTTCCGTGATCTGTTCATCGGGCTGAGCGAGGCGGAATTCCGCAGCGATCTGTCATCGACAATGCTGCGGACGGGGAGATGCTGACCATCATGCCGTGCGAACCGAACTATTTCGGGTTCTGGTCCAGCCAGTCCTGCCACTTCTTGAACGCGGCCTCGCGGGCTTTGTCCGAGAGGGCGTAAACGTAGTTTGACGTGCTGACGACGCCAACGGCCGGGTTGGCCTCCTTGAACCGGTCGAAGCCGTAGTCGGCCGGCTTCTGGCCCATGGCCTGCACGGAAACACCCAGTGCCACGTCGCGCATCTCCGTCGAGGCGGTGCTGCCGTTGATCGTTGTTTTGGCGATCAGCGTGTCGTCTTTCAGAAGCGGTTCGATCAGCTTGAGTGATTCGCGGTCGAACAGTTTGGCCGACGAAGCCAGGGCACTGCTGCGGATGGAAGGGGTCGCGGTCTTGTCGTTCACGAAGCGCATCACCATCGGTAGCGCTTCCTTCAAGTTGGCCGTGGCAGCGATGCCGAACCCGCGGCGGACGAGCGTTGGATAGCGTTCCTGCTCAAGCCAGCCGAGGAACAGGGCCTTGCCCGATTCATTGGCTCCGCTGCCCGAGAGCATGCCGGTCGTATGCGGGGAGTTCAACATCAGGATCGATTGAGTGTAGTTCGTCGCCACCGGCGCTCCGCCCTTGCGGGCGTTCGGATCGGAGCCGAGGAACAGAAACAGGCAGGCGTCGGGATAGGTAACGACCTCTTTGCGCGCCTCCAGATTCGGAACGGCACGCTGGCGGTTGTACACTTCCTGGCAGAAGGCGGTGAAGGTCTGCGCGGTCTTTTCGGGGTGCTGATCGACTTCGACGAGGATCTTGCGGTGGGCCTTGATGATCTCCGCATACATTTCCCGCGAAGCCTTGCCGGTCCCGGCAATGCTGACCCAGCGCTTGATGCACGGCAAATCAGGCGGGATCGGGCCGTCGGGCTTCGCAAGAAACTCGACAATCTGCTCCTGCACGCGGGCATCGAGCGCCTTCGGCAGCAGTTTCACGCAGCGGTCGTGGATTTCGATGTCGGTGCTCTTGAGCCCCACGCGGAGTGCATCGACGGCGGCGCTGCCGAGATCGATCAGGTCGTCGGCGGCCTTCTCACGCACCCTGAATGATGGGTCACCAAGCTGCTGCACCAGTTGCGTAGCGCGAGCGTGTGCCGGTTGCGGCGGGGCCGCCAACACGGCGGCGGTAAAAAGCACGGCGGCTATCATGGTGCCACTCCGGGAGAGGTGGTGGGCCGGTTACTTCTTCTCCTGCTTCGCCTTCCATTCCTTGAACTTAGCGTGGGCGGCATCGCGCTTCTCGCTGCTGCTGAACGCGCAATAGATGTACGACTGGTACAGGTTTTCATCACTGCCCTGCATCACGTCGAAATCGTAGTCGGCCATCTTCTGGCCATTGAGTTTAATGCTGACCGCCAGGGCTACGTCGCGCATCTGCACTGTGCCCTGCTTGTTGTTAACGCCGAAGTTGCCGACGACCGTCTTGTCTTCAAGGAGTGGCTCGATCTCCTTGAGATGTTCTTTCTCGCCGACCTTCGCCAGCAACAGCGCGGTCTGTGCGCGGGAGTAGATCGGCGTCGTCTTGTTCTTCACGGCGTTGAGCAGAATCGGCACCGCCTCTTTCATCTTCACATCGACGGCGATCTGCAGGGCCTGATGTACCATGTGAGGCTGCGGTTCCTTCTCCAACCAGACCATGAACAGCTTCTTGAACGGCAGATTCTCCGGCGTGTCCTTCGCCAGCGTCTCCTTCAGCGACGGCGCTTGCAGAAATGGATACGCGTTGGATGCCACCCGGCCCGTCTTGTCCGCGGACAGCTCGATTGCAATCAACATGTACATCGATACATCCGACTGAGTGATGTTCATGCGTTGCGCCATCGGGTCAACACCGCGAACGAACTGCATTCGCTGGGCAACTTCCTGGCAATAGGTCGTGAACTGATCCAATCCCTTTTTCTTGTCCCGCGCGATCAGATCAAGCAACGATGAGTGCCGGGTGAGGACATCCGCAAACAGCGTGCGGGCCTCTTTGGTATCGCCCGTGGACTTCAGGAATGTCTCGGCAAGGGGCAGGTCCTTCGGGTTCACTTCGCCCCTGTTGGCGATGAAGTCATCGATCCGGCGGCGCAATGTCAATTCGCGGATCATCGGCTGCAGGGCCCGGCAGCGGTCGATCACGTGAACGTCCGTGCTTTGTTCGCCTTCCTTCAGCGCATCAAGTGAGGCCGTGCCGAGCTCGATCAGTTCCCGTTCGGCGGCATCGCGGACCTTGAAGTTGCGATCACCCAGTTGTTTCACCAGGGCACGGGCACGATCGGTCTCATTGACTTTCTGAATGTCTGCGACCGGACTGGTCGCCAGCACCGTGAAAACCAATGCTGCGGAAGTGATCATCACTCAATCTCTCCGGGAAGTTGGCCCGATTCGGCCGGGTGGAAATCCTATTGTTTTTTAACCTGCGCGGCCGACCAGTCGGCATACTTCTTGAACGCCGCGACTCGCTTTTCCTCGGTTGTGAAGCCGAGGTAATGGTAAGCCCACAGCAGGGCCGGCTGCGACTGGAGAGCGTCGAAGCCGTAATCCTTCGGTGTCTGACCCGTCAGGTGAACGGCCATCGCCAACGCGACGTCGTTGACCTGTGTGCTGATATTCAGGCTGTTCAACTGGATGGTGGTGATCTGCGTCTTGTCGGCGAACAGTGCTTCAAAAGCGGCCACCTGTTCCTTGCCGCCCATCTTACCGACACAGGTCATCGCCTGCGCCCGCGTCCAGATCTGCTGGTCCTTTGACTTCATCACCTTCACCGCGAAGTCGAGCCCTTCCTTCAGGTTCACGTTCTGAATCACCGACAGCACCTGGCTGACGGTATTCACATCCTGTGTACCCTGGAACTCCGCCCAGGCGAAGAACAGCTTGCGATAGGGCACCGCCTGTTCGCCGTTGCGAAGTGCGTTCTGGAACTCCTGCTGCCAGAGGAAATTGGCAATCGGGTTGAAAGGGACGGCCACAGGCTTGGCATTATCCGCCTTCTTATCGTCCTTCGACGCGGTGACTCCGCTGCCCACGAGGAACAGAGCGGCCAGGTCGTTCGCGTTCAGCCGCGGCTGCGTCCTGCCGTTGTTCATCTGCTGAAGCATTTCGTTGGCGCGCACGGAAAACTTCTCTGCGGCCCGCTTCGCGTCAACTTCGCATGCTTCGAGGAAGTTGCCGTTGTTCCGCACAATCTCGGCAAACAGCTTGCGCGACGGAGCATCGTTACCCACAAGCTTCTTATATTGCTCCATCATCGGCAGATCGTGGGGTTGCTTTCCGTCGGCGTCCGCCAGGAATGCTTCGATGCGGGCCTTCAGGTCCTCGGCCAGCACCTGCGGCAGCAACTGGGTACAGCGCGACCATACCTCCGGATCAGCGCTCTGGGTCCCTTCAATCAGTGCCGGCTTGGCCTTGCGGCCAAGTTTCATCAACTCACGTGCCGCCTGATCACGCACTTTGAATCGCGGGTCGGCCAGATCGCGGACGTAGTCGCGCGCCTTGATCGTCTCGGGGGCGACGGCCGGCGTCTCTGCCGCGAACGCAGTGGGGCAACCATACCCCAGCACAGCCAACACGAGCAGGCGCTTCATGAGAACGCTCCCGAAACGACGCGGACATTCATTCGTGCAGGGTGGATGAAGGCTTTGCGCAACCCACCACTTCGCAGCAAGTTGATCTTCCGATGGCGGGTTACGCAAAGCCTTCACCCACCCTACGAGATTGCGGACATTCAACGATATCTTAGAGGATGACGGACAAACAGGCGCAGGACAACTAAAAAATGCCGGTTTCACCCGGTCAACGGGCAGAGGGCATCGGCAGCCAGCGTTCCCGAGCGAACCGCTCCCTCCATCGTGGCAGGCCAACCGGTCGCGGTCCAATCCCCCGCGAGGGCCAGATTCGCGATCGGTGATGATTGATTCGGCCGCCAGCGGTCGACATCCGGCAACGGGCTGAACGTAGCGGCATGTTCGGTCACCACCTTGGCCCGCACTACCGTCGCGGCCGCTACTTCCGGGAAAAGTTCACACAACTCCGCGTGGATTCTCTGCCGGATTTCCTCACTGCCGAGCAATTTGAGCGATCGGGCCGCACTGACGACCACTTGAAGATAGTGCGGCTGCCGGCGGAACACCCATTGGCCCTGACAGTCCACAAGTACGACATGCGGCAGCGTCATCACCGGACGGTCGAACCAGAAATGCACACTGGTGATGGGGGAAACACTCAAGTTCTTCAGGTTGTCGAATTCCGCGTACTGCGCGACCACTTCGGGAGACAATAGTGCCCGCAGCCGATCGGAAGGCACCGCGGTCACGTAACCGTCGGCCGTCAGCTGCCGGCCGTCCCGCAGCGAGATTGACGTGACGCTATCGCCTGACACGTTGATCTGCGACACCCCGGCCCCGGTTTCCACAGTAACGCCATGTGCATCAAACCAGCGCTGCAGTTCATCGCCGTAAAGTCGGCCGAGCGGCACCGTGGGAATGCTGACCTCGAAGCCGCGACGGTCAGTCAGGAACGCATCGACAAACACCTTGCGGGCGTACTTCAGCCCGAGGTTATCAATCGATTCATTCAGAGCGCTGACGAGGACGATGCTCCAGAACCGCTCGATCGTCGCGTCGTTCTGCCGATGCCGCCGCAACCATGGCCGCAACGGCTGGTCGTCGTCCGCATGCGCAAGCCGCAGCGCGAGCATGCCCCAGCCGATGCGAATCTTGTCGGCCAACGTGAGATAGTGCGCCCGCCACAGCGAACGTGCCAGATGCAGCGGCGCGGGCAACCGATCAGCCCCGAACGCGCTGATGCGTCGATCGGGTGTCATGAACCATAGGGTCGGCTGAGGTTCGAGAAGTTCACCGATGCCGACCGTGCGGCAGAACTCCGCAAACGCCGTGCAGCACCCCATGCTGACGTGCTGGCACGCATCGACGAGATCGCCCGTCAGCGGATCGTGGAAGGACGAAGCACGCCCGCCGAGCCGCTGCCGCGATTCGAGAATCGTGCAGCGGATGTTGCGCGAGGCGAGCGCGACCGCCGCCGACAGGCCGGCGAGGCCGCCGCCGATGATGAGTACATGCCGGGTGTTCAACGCCACCCCCATCGGATCGGAAACGCCCCGAGCAGATGCCGTAGTTTCCGGGGCTTTGACACGCTAATGCGTCGGGTGAACACATCATAATCACGATCTTCGATCTGATCCAACAGCTCTTCGTAAATGTTCATCATTACGCGGAACACCGCCCGGCCGCCCGGGTTCAGGAAAGCGTTGAGCTTCTCCGCCTCGCGGTAGTAGCCGCGCGCACGAGCGACCTGGAATCGCATCATTTCCTTGAATGACTCGCCTTGGCCCCATTGCGCCGGCGGGCTGCCGAATCGCGCCAGTTCATCGCGAGGCAGATAAACCCGGCCACGCTCGCGGTCTTCGCCCAGATCGCGCAGGATGTTCGTCAGTTGCAGCGCCAACCCCGCGGCCTCGGCCGGTTCCCGAGCGCGTTGGTCATGGCAGCCCCAGATCGGGATACAGCAGAGCCCGACGGCCGATGCGACAAGATAGCAGTAGTTGCGCAGTTCCGCGAAGCTCTCGATTCGCACCGGTTCCAGGTCGAGCATCATGCCGTCGATCACTTCATGCAGATGCACCGGGTCGATGCGGTAGCGCTTCACGATGTCGCGCAGGGCCGGGTGCAGCGGGTGCGTGTCGATGCCGTGCAGGCAATCATCGAGTTGCTGCTTCCACTGGTTCAGTGACTGCCGCTTGTCGGTGTCGCCTTCGTCATCGGCCAGGTCGTCTGTGACACGCATGAAGGCGTACAGTGCATCCATCGCCCGGCGTTGCGCTCGGGGCAGCACGAGAAAGGCGAAGTAGAAGTTCTTCGCGGTTGAGCGCGCGAGTTTCCGGCACCATGTGTATGACGTTTCGATGGCGACGCCGCAAGCGACTCCCTGCGGCGTCGCCAGCATCAGCTTCAATTTCGCCCACTTGCTCAATCGGGGGCGCCCGCTCAGCACATCGTATCTCACTTCTTCAATGCGTTGCAGGATCGCGCATCCCCCGGCCCGGAACAGCGCGATCTGCTTGCGAATGTCCCGTCGGATCATGCCGATCAGCGGGGCGCCGCGCTCGAAGTGGCCCCGCGTTCGCTCGACTTCAAAGCGCATCAGTTCGCGGAACTCGGGCGTGAACTTGCCGGCCTTCAGATCATCGTCATTCACACCGAAGCGGCGGCGGTCTTCTTCGGGAAGGTAGATGCGCCCCAGATCGGTCCAGTCGCGCCGCACATCCTGCCAGAAGTTGGCGAGTTGCAGCCCGGTGCAGATTTCATCCGACAGCCGTGCCCGCTCCTCATCGAAGCTCTCCGCGAGATGCAGCACGATGCGACCGACCGGGTTGGCCGAGCGCTTGCAGTAGCCGAGCAGTTCGTCGTAAGTTCGGTACTCCTTGACATGCTGATCCTGTTCAAACGCGGAGATCAAATCGAGGAACGGCGTGGGCGGGATGCGGAACCGCTGAACCGTGGGCCGCAGGGCGATCAGCACGGGATGAATCGCTTTGCCTTCGTACATCGTCAGCAGCTGTTCTCGCCACCAGGCGAGCAGTCGCGGGGCATCGGCACCCGTCTCATCGCCCAGATCATCGGCCCAACGGCACCAGGCATAGACGGGGTGAAAGTGCGGCCGCAATCGCCGGGGCAGGAACAGCGAGGCAACGCTGAAGTTCTCGTAATGGCTGCGCGTCAGGTCCGCACAGTAGCGCCGGGCGGCCGACAACGTGATCGGCCGTGGGGCGGCATCAGGCCCGAAGCGAGCCAGGTGCTCGGCAAACGCATACGCCATGCGGGGATGTTATGAACGGGGAGCGTCTTTCGTAGAGTAGGCGTCCTCGCCTGCTCGTCAAAAACGAACATACTACGGAAGAAGCTGAGCACACGTGGACGCGTACTCTACGGAAGCGGTACAATGCCGGGGTGAACCATCTCGAAGCGAAACGTGAACAGCTGCTGGCGATCCTGGGCGACATGCCCGGAACGGCGGTCGCGTTCAGCGGCGGCATCGACAGCACGCTGGTGGCTTGGGCAGCGCGTCAGGCGCTGGGCGACCGGGCCGTCGCGATCACGGCCGACAGCGCCAGCGTGCCGCGCCGGGAACTGGCCGAGGCGCGGGAACTGGCAGCGCAGATCGGTATCCGCCATCTGGTGCTGCCGACGGCCGAGTTCGCCAATCCGGAGTATCTTCGCAATGACGGTTCGCGCTGCTATCACTGCAAAAGCGAACTGTACGATACGATCATCGCCCACCTGCCATCACTGGGGCTGACGACGATCTGCAGCGGTGCGAACCTGGACGACCGCGGCGACTACCGTCCCGGCCTGACCGCCGCGGCCGAGCGAAGCGTGCGGCATCCGCTGCAGGAAGCGGGCTTCACGAAGGCGGATGTGCGGGCACTGGCGCGCGAAGCCGGCCTGCCGACGTGGGACAAGCCGGCCTCGCCGTGCCTGTCGAGTCGGCTGGCCCCCGGCGTGGCGGTGACACCCGAACGCACCGCACGCATCGAAGCCGCCGAGATGCACCTGCGCTCGCTGGGCCTGCGCGATTGCCGGGTGCGGCTGCATGAAGCTGATCTGGCCCGCATCGAAGTGCCGACCGACGCGATCCCGCGCATGGCCGGGTTGTATGCCGAATTGGCGGCCAAACTGCGTGAACTCGGGTTCCGCTTTGTGACGCTCGACCTCGATGGGCTGCGTTCGGGCAGCATGAACGAACTGGTGAACCTCGATGTGCGTGCCCGTTTCACGCCGAAGGAAGTTGCAACATGAACCCCCTTCCCGCCGATCGTGCCCTGGAACAGTTCTTCCTCGATTGTCGTTGCAAGCTGCTCGATGTCGCGGCCACACTCGACCGCATCGATCGCGGCACGGGCAAAGTGGAAGCGGACCCGCGCCGACAGAAAATCGACAAGGCCCTGAAGGCTCTGCTTGACAGCAACTCGAACCGGGCTGAACTGATCCAGCAGATCTTCTCCCTCGACTACGACCCGCGATGGACGAAGCCGAAGCCGCGGTATTGAGCCGTTCCCCTTCACGCTCGGTTCTGGTAAAACAGAGAAGTTGTCGAGGCCGCGGGTCGCCAGGGGCTGCGCATGGGCATCTATGATCGGGACTACTATCGGGAACGAAAAGGCTTCTCCGCCTTCGATGCGCGCATCCAGGCGTGCATGATCCTGGCGGGCGTCTTCGTCGCCATGTTCCTGTTGCAGGCTCTGTCCGGCAATCGCGTCCGCCTCGACCCGTTCACCTCCCTGATGATGCTCGACACGCAGAAGGTACTGCAAGGCGAAATCTGGCGGATCTTCACCTATTCGTTCCTGCAGACCGGTTCGCTGATCGGGCTGTTGTTCAACTGCTTGTTCCTTGTATGGTTCGGCCGGGCCATCGAAGGGATGGTCGGCTGGCTCGAGTTCCTTGCCTACTACCTGCTGGCAGGCATCATCGGCGGGGTCGGCTTCCTGCTCACCGCGATCGCCACACAGGAGCAAGCCTTCCTGATAGGGCCGGGCGCATGCGTGACGGCCGTGCTGTTCCCGTACGCGCTGCACTACCCGCGGCAGACGGTACTGGTGATGTTCGTGCTTCCCTGCCCGATCTGGTTCCTGGTCGGCTTCTACACCCTTGCGGACATCGTCGGCTTTGCCGCCGGCACGGTTCAACCGGGCAAAATAGTCGCCCACGCCCTGGCGGCCGGGTTCGCCGTGGCGTACTTCCGCTACTCATGGCGGATCACACGCTGGCTGCCGGGTATGCCCTCCGGTGAGCGCAAAGTGCGCAAGCGAACCAGCCTGCACATCTACCGCGATGACGACACGCGAGCGCCGGCGACGGTCAGCTCATCCGCAGCCTCGGCCCAGTCGCCGTCGGCCCCGCCCGCGCCCGTGTCGCTGCTCGACGAACATCTGGAAGCGAAGCTCGACGAAGTGCTGGAGAAAGTGAAGAAGCACGGCCAGGAAAGCCTGTCCGAAGAAGAGCGGGCCGTGCTGTTCCGCGCCAGCGAGATCTACCGCAAACGACGCAAGACCGCAGGAGACTGACCGCGATGCCGCTGTACGACTTCAATTGCCGCGACTGCCAACAGCCGTTCGAGAAGCTGGTTCGGAACGAAACCGAAGTCGCCACGCTCACCTGTCCGACCTGCGAAAGTCCGAAGATCGAAAAGATGCTGAGCCTGCCTGCGAAGCCGGTCAATGCCCCGGCGACGGGACCGGGATGCGGCGTCGGCCCGCCCTGCGGCGCGCCTCGCTGCGGGCGACTTGGGTAGATTGCCTGCCGCAACGATCCTTGTTGTGTGCAGGTATGTCAGAAGAAGATTTCGCCACTGATCGCACCGATATCACAGATAGCACGGATAAATACGAGCAATCATATCCGTGTCTTTATCCGCGCTATCCGTGATATCCGTGGCCAAATTCTTCGATTGAATGACTATCGCAAAACGGGGTTTCCGTTATGAAAGCCGCACTCTTCCCACTGTTGCTGCTCGCAACCATCACTTGCGCCAACGAGCCGCTCGACAACTGGCATCAGTGGCGTGGCCCGTTGCAGACGGGTGAATCGCCGCGTGGCAATCCACCGACGACGTGGGATGAGAAGACGCACATCAAATGGAAGGCCCCGCTGGTCGGCAAAGGCAGTGCGACGCCGATCATCTGGGGTGATCGCGTGTTCATCGTCACGGCGGTGCCGACTGGTCGCAAGGCTGGCGAGAAGCCGAAAGGCGACCCTCGCTTCGAGAAGAAAACCGATGCGCCGAACGTGTTCTACCAGTTCCTCGTCATCTGCCTCGACCGGGCAACGGGTAAGGAACGCTGGCGGAAGATCGCCTCCGAACAGGTGCCGCACGAAGGCACGCACGAGACGCATTCCTACGCGGCCGGATCGCCGACGACTGACGGCAAGCACCTGTTCGTCTCGTTCGGTTCATTCGGCATCTTCTGTTACGACTTCGACGGCAACCTCGTCTGGAAGCGTGAACTCGGCAAGCTGAACACGCGCCTCGGCTGGGGCGAAGCGGTCACGCCGGTGGTGCATGGCGGCAAGCTGCTGCTGAACTGGGATCAGGAAGCCGACTCATCATTGATCTGTCTGGATGCCGCAACGGGCGAGATCAAATGGCGGGTGCCGCGCGAAGAAAAGACATCATGGAACACGCCGTTGATCGTCGAGCACAAAGGCAAAACGCAAGTGATCCTCAACGGAACGACGCGGGCCCGGGCGTACGATCCGGCCGATGGCAGCGTGATCTGGGAATGTGGCGGGATGACGACGAACGCGATCCCATCGGCCGTGGCGAAAGATGGCACCGCTTATCTCATGAGCGGCTACCGCGGTGCCGCCGCCGTGGCCGTGCCACTCGATTCGCGCGGCGACCTCAACGAGACCGGCAAAGTTTCCTGGCGCTTCGCCAAGGGCACGCCCTATGTGCCTTCGCCATTGCTGCTGGGCGATCGGCTCTGGTTCACGCAAGCCAACACACAGATCCTGACCAGCCTCGACATCAAGACCGGCAAACCGGTCATCAACCAGGAACGCCTGCCGACCGTCCGCAGCTTCTACGGCTCCCCCGTGGCCGCCGCCGGCCGGATCTACTTCACCGACCGCGACGGCACGACCGTGATACTGAAAGACGCGGATACCGTGGAAGTGCTGGCAACCAACAAGCTGAACGACTCGATCGACGCATCCCCCGCGATCGCAGGGAAGCAGTTATTCCTGCGCGGGGAGAAGTTTCTGTACTGTATCGAGGAGTAGCGACACGTTTAGCGGTCGGGCCAACGGCTCGACCGGGGCCCTCCAATCAAATTCATCGGGCAACAGAGTTACTCCAACGCCAGATTTCTGGGCCGCATTTACAAATAATGCATCTTCGGGGACGAGGGCGAGGTAAATGAAGTCAATTCGTCCGTCCCCAAACTTGTCGGGACGGGAATCGAGGCTGAGAACCAGGATGGAACGACAAATGACGACACGTTCAGTGCCGCCATCCTCTTTCATTCGTTCGACAACAATTCGCGCGACATGTCCCGGGCGGGCACCCGGATAGATTGAACTATTGTGATAGTGCAGTGCGTACTTGCCGCGACCTTCGGGCAAATTGACTACCGGCTCGTCTGCGTACGAGCTGCAGGCAGCGGTGAGAACAAGCAGCAGTGCCAGCATCGAAATTTTCATGGCGAACGACCCCTTCACACTGTCATCGCCAACTCTTCCAATCGAACGATGTGCGCCAGCGCCAAATGCTCCGACGCTTCAGGCGTTTCGCCTTCCCCGCCTAAAGGCAGGATGACGCGCGTTCGCAACACCAGCGCCTCATCCGGATGTCGCACGTCGCGAGCTTTGCCATCGGTGCCGTGAATGCGAAATGGCTGAAACGGCCGGGCACGCAGCAACTCATAGAGATCCTGAGCAATCATACCGGCCTCCTTCGCATCAAACATACCACACGCGTGATCCGGCGGTCCAGCTGCTACCCGCCCTTCTTCAACGCCGCCAACTGCAAGCGTTCCGGCCGCTCCTTGTAGAACGGGTCGAGCGGGTAGCAGCCTGATACCATGCCGTTTCTCGGGGCTGTCGTGCAGTCGCTGAAGGTGCGGCAGATGCGTTTGCGTTCCAGCGTCTTGCCCGCCAGCACATCGGCGGGCAGTTCGGGATAGGACAGGACCATTCTTCCCAGGCCGACGAAGTCAACGCCGCCGGTGCGCACCTGGTACTGGCCCACGTGGGGCAGCCATTCCTGCAGGTACGAGTAACCGGTGCCGACCATCAACAGATTCGGATGCGTTGCCTTGAGTTTCGCCACGGTGTTGATCTGCCGGGCACAGCCGACCAGCGGATCTTCGGGCGGCTGGTATCCGTCCGACGGCGGGAACAGGGCCGGGCGCTGGATGTGAGGGTTGTAGTACGGGCTGCCCGCCGACAGGCAGACAAGATCGATCTTCAACTCTTCGAGCAGCGACAGGAACTTCTCCGGCTCCGCCAGATCAATCCC
>Ga0105048_10007842_pt1 | contig 17117 bp, 10 predicted proteins | sample MAT05_FD_78382 | JGI IMG/M metagenome (GOLD analysis project Ga0105048, IMG submission 78382) | Freshwater microbial communities from Lake Fryxell liftoff mats and glacier meltwater in Antarctica - MAT-05 | ecosystem: Environmental > Aquatic > Freshwater > Ice > Liftoff microbial mat | place...
CCCATCAGATGGCCCGAAGTACCGCCAATGACAGTGAAGTTCAACATCTGGCCGGCAAAGATGCAAGCCGCCAGCACACCCATCAAGGGCACCTGCCGCTCACCCAGGTCCTCGCGCACGCGCCGCAGTGAATAGCTGACAACGAGTATCGAGATGATCCATAGCACGATGGCGACGGGCGTGGACAGAAAGCCATCGGGAATGTGCATGCGAGCAGGAGCATTTGGGATCAAAGCTGGGAAGAACATAGCGAACGATCTCCTATCAAAAATAGAAATGTGGGTGGGCAACAGTAATTTGGACAGAATGAACAGGGGAAACAGGACGGTCGATGAAATACTGCTCCATCTCATTCCGCGTGTCGATCCCGCATCAAACGACCGAGCCATAAAAAATAGGCGGTCTTACGAACGTGACTAGTCCGCCGGTTTTGGAAGCTGCCGGCAATGCGCACACAGGCCAAAAATCATGAAGTGATCGGTATGCACCTCGAACCCCTGTTCCTGCTCAATGCGATCGAACAAGGGTTGAACCAGTTCATGGCTGATCTGAGTGACCTTCTGGCAGTGTTGACAGACCAGATGATGATGCGGCGACTGGCCGGCCATTTCGTAGATCACTTGATTATTCTGGACATGAGCCGTGGTCACCAGACCGATGCGCAATAGGAAGTCCAGCGTGCGATAGACCGTGGCGCGGTTGACGGCGCTGCTCTTGCGTTGAACGCGCGCAAACACCTCATCGGGCGTGCAGTGGCCCTGCGCCTCGCGCACCGCATCCAAAATCATCTGGCGCTGTGGCGTCAAACGATAACCTTTTCGGCGGATCAACGCACGAGGTTCTGTTGTGGAATTGGATTGCATAGGGCACGCCACCTCGCTCTTACTATTGCGACAAGTTGCATTTGCATACAGTATCAAGAAGCGGACATCCAGTCAAGCCTCTTTTAGCGTTTTGAAGGTAGGGAATAAAAACAAACGGTTTTAGCCTGAACTTTTATTATGGGCGACTTGAAAGGCAGTCTGTCCTATAGCGTTTTAATTAACACTTCATTAACCTGAGTCACAGGATCGGGGCATGCTTAAACACGTTTAAACATCTACTTTAAAGCGGGAACTCATTAAATTGATGTGAATTGATGTGTTGAGCATTCGTGTCTGAATGCTCAATCGACCCGTGATCTGGTTATTGCGCGGCCGAACCCGTCGGCACTCCGGCAATTGTTTAGAAGCTCAACTATTTCAACTTCTTAACTTCTCAACCTCATTGACCCGTTCTGGTCAATCGCCTACAAGCCATGCTGCAAAAATGGATTCACGTACAGCCCCTCTATCTCAACTGGCAAAGCCGGGGCACCAGACCGTTGCTCCAAACGATGGTGACTGTGATGTTGGCGGCGCTGTCATTGACGGCCCTTTCCCCGGCTTACATCGCATCTGCCAAATCAAATGCGCATCCATTAGGCAATTTCACGATTAATCATTACAGCAGGCTTGAAATTGGATCTAAAAATATTCAGGTGCTGTATATCGTTGATCGCGCAGAAATTCCTACTTTTCAAGAGCGGTCCAAAATCGACACCAATCAGGATGATGTGTTGAGCGACAGCGAGAAAAGTGCCTATTTACAGGCAGAAATTGAACAGTATCAATCTAATTTACAACTTCGCGTGAACGGCGCCCCCGCTGTTTTTAAGGTCACATCCTCACAGATCGATTTTCCAGAAGGCCAGAGTGGATTGTTAACCCAACGCATCACGGCTCATCTGGAAACGTCCTATGTTGCGGGTGTTGCTGATCAAGATTCCATCTCCATCGATTACAACGATAACAATTTTGCCGGTCGCATTGGTTGGCGCGAAATTGTGCTCAAGGCCGGTGACGGCGTTACATTGCAAGGGTCGAACCTGCCCACGAGCGATATCAGCAATGAATTGCGCAATTACCCGCAGGACATGCTGCAAAGTCCGATTCAAACCTCGCAAATCTCATTCGGGTTTGTGACAACTTCTGACTCACCCTCGGCAAATTCTCAAAATCAAACACCATCGCCAGCGCTTCAATCTCAAATTACGTCTTCCACCGATCCATTTGCCAGCTTAATCAATATCCCAGAGTTGACATTGGGCACGGCGCTGCTGGCGGTTTTAGGCGCGTTTTTCTGGGGCGGTATGCACGCGCTCTCGCCGGGGCATGGCAAAACCATTGTGGCCGCGTATGTGGTTGGCCAGCGCGCCACCATTAAACATGCCATGTTCCTGGGCGCGACGACGACATTGACGCACACAGCAGGTGTGTTTGCACTCGGCCTCATCACGTTGTTCGCGTCACAATACATCGTACCCGAGCAGCTATATCCATGGTTGGAAGTCGTTTCGGGTGTGGTGGTGGCGGTGTTGGGTGCGACGTTATTGCGTGGCCGCATTGCCGGGCTCTTGCAGTGGTTGGGTGTGCTGGGCAAGCCGCAAGTGGTCGGTGCCAATCATGCCAATGTCGATGCGCTCGATCTGCATGATCACGGCGATGGATTTGCCCATCGGCACGGCCTTCCCACCCAAAAACTAGGCTGGCGCAGCTTGCTGGCGCTTGGCATTTCAGGGGGCTTGTTGCCCTGTCCCTCAGCCCTTGTCGTCATGTTGGGCGCCATCGGCCTGCAGCGCGTCGGCTTTGGTCTGCTGCTCATCGTCGTGTTCAGCCTGGGTCTGGCCAGTGTGCTGATTGCCATTGGCATCCTATTGGTGCGGGCCGGGGCAACGCTGGAGCGACTGTCCACCTCGCGCTACGCGTCCCTGCAACCCCTGATTCGTGCATTACCGCGTGTGGCTCCTGTGGCCAGCGCGTGCGTCATCACCGTGGCCGGCGTCATCATCACCGTACGGGCCCTGGCTGCGGCCGGGCTGATCAGCATCTAAACGCCGTCCCCTTATTTTTTGTGTGTGTGACTTCGAAGCCCAAAACAAATCCGAAGTCTCAACAGTATTTTTATCAGAGGAGCATAAATGAACGAGACCCAAAAATCTCCCCGCATGCGCAGCGCTTTAAACGCTGCCTGCATCGGCGCATCAGTGATGGCACTGATGGCCACCAGTGTGTTGCTGCCCAACAGCACACCCAGCACCGCCTCCAGCCACCGCGAGGCGCCGTTGATCTCACTAGATCAATTTGCCGACGTGACCGATGTGTACGCCTTCGTCAGCCCAGACATCACCAACACGGTGACCCTGATCGCCAACTGGATTCCCTTCGAGGATGCCACCGGCGGCCCCAATTTCTGGCACTACGATCCATTGGTTCACTACTATCTGAAAGTGGACCGCGATGGTGATGCCAAGGAAGACATCAGCTGGGAGTGGACGTTCAGTCCCATCACAGTCAAAAACGGCGAGACCTTCCTTTACAACACCTTCGCCATTACCGACATCAATAACTCACAGTTCAACATCATCCAGACCTACACCGTCACGCAGATTGCCGGCCCCACAGCCGACATCACCAGCACACGCACGGTGATTCTGAGCAACAAGGTTCAGCCGCCCAACTACATCGGCCCACGCACGTTTGCGTTGACGCCGTATGAAACCATTGCCAGCCAGGCCATCTACACCGCCACCAATGGCTACAAGATCTTCACCGGCCAGCGCGATGATCCCTTCTTTGTAGACATTGGCTCGATCTTCGATCTGGGCGCATTGCGACCTTTCAACACATTACATCTGATCAAGCGGCCCACCGAAGTCGGCATCGATAGCACCGGCGGCTTTAACATCCACACGACGTCGATCCAGGTGCCCAAGGCCGACCTTGCGCCGTCGTGCAACAACACGCAGGCCGACAAGAACTGCGTGGTGGGTGTATGGGCGAGCAGCGAACGGCCCACTCTGACCACGCGCGGCTTCGGCAGCGTAACGGGCAGCGGTGCGTATGTTCAGGTGGCGCGCCTCGGCAACCCGTTGATCAACGAAGTCGTGTTGCCGCTGGCGTTGAAGGATGCCTTCAATAGCCTGCAACCGAAGGACGACACAGGTCTGGCCGCTGGCACCTTTGCCGGCCCTGGTGCAGCCGCACTATTCCAGAAATCGGTGTTCACGCCTGAGTTGCAAACCCTATTGCCGGTGCTCTATCCTGGTGTGTTCACGTCTGCGAACCTGCCAGCCACACCCCGCATGGACCTATTCACAATCTTCCTGACCGGTATCGATGGCGTGAATATGCAAACCAACTCGGGCAATCCCTTTGTCAATCCGGCCAAGACGGCGTCTGAAATGCTGCGTTTGAACGTGGCCATTCCTGCCAACCCGGCCGGTGTTTGCAAAGGCAAGGTCTTTGGTGCGTTGGACGGCGACTTTGCCGGCTTCCCGAATGGTCGCCGCCTGGAAGACGACGTGACAGACATTGCCTTGCGCGCAGTGGCCGGTGGTTACGGAGTGGTTCTCAGTAATGCGCTGGGTCTGCCAAACTTCAGCCCAGGCAACATCCTGAGCGACGGCGTGCAAAACAATGACAAGCCGTGCCTGCCCAACTTCCCTTACATGGCAACGCCGCACAGCGGCTACAACGACCTGCACCCGTATCCGACTGGGATTTGGATGCCCATCATTGCCAAGGGCCAGTAACTCGAATGGATTGGATTTCTAGAATATCTTTGAATAAAGATGGATAAGAGATCTGATCACAATCGCAAGGATGACATCGCTGTAGCAATGTCGTCCTTGCGATTCTTTATAAGTCAAAATGTGTGACTCATGCCAGCGAAATTTGGACAAAGCGAACAGCATTTAACAGAACAAGCACGGTTTCATTTTGTTAAATTTTGTTCATTCTGTCTAAAATCCGAAAATCTAATGATGGAGAGTCACAACTCTTTTCTTGCCTAAACGCTTGGCACGCTAAGCGAGCTCAACACCATGGTTCGATTAAATTTGAATCGCCCCCAAATCATGCTGATTGCGGCATGCAGTTTGTTTGCTGTGGTTGCGGTGTATCGCCTTGTGCTCACAGCTCCACCTACACCTCAAATCGCCTCATCCGTGCCCAACGCGGCCAGTGCCGATCTAACCGATGCCCAGGCCATTCGCAGCCTGACCGGCAGCGCCGACACGGCCAGCGCCATTATGAACTTGCAGCAGCGCATCAAGCAAAACCCAAATGCGCCGTCGCTGTATTCACAACTGGGCTGGGCTTTTTTGCAACGCGCACGCGAGAACGCCGACCCCACCAACTACGTGCAGGCACAACAGGCATTTGATGCGGCACTCCAAAAAGATTCACAGGAACTAGATGCCATTCTGGGTCAGGGTTCATTGGCGCTCTCACGGCATCACTTTGATAAAGCCATCGAGTGGGGCGAGAAGGCCAAAGTCATCAATCCCTTTCGTGCCCAAATCTACGGCGTCATTGGCGATGGCCTGGTGGAGATGGGCCGCTATGAAGACGCGACCAACATGATGCAGAAGATGGTCGATACCCGTCCCGATCTCAACAGCTATAGCCGCGTCTCTTATATTCGCGAGTTGAATGGCGATATGAAGGGGGCCATCGAAGCGATGAAGATTGCGGTGCAATCGGGAAACCCCTTGCACGAAGGCACTTTGTGGAGCATGTATCAACTCGGCAATTTGTATTTCAACAGCGGCAACCTCACTGAGGCCGAGAAGGCATATTCAAACGCGCTGCAAATCAAGCCCGGCTACATCTATGCGCGAGCCGGACGAGCCAAAGTGTGGGCGGCACAAGGACACATGCAGCAAGCAATTGAAGAATATCGCCAGATCAACGAAACCCTGCCGCTGCCTGAATTCGTCATTGCGTTGGGCGACCTCTATCAAATCAACGGCAATACCGCCGAGGCCAAATCGCAATTCGATCTGGTGCGCGTGATTCAAAAATTAAATGCAGATGCAGCGATGGACGTGGATATGGAGTTGGCTCTGTTTGAAGCCGATCACCTGCCCGATCCCACCCAATTGGCAAGCGCAAGCACAGAAGCCAATGCCATTGTGACCCGCGCACGCGCGGCATATGAGCGCCGCCCCAGCATCTATGCCGCCGATGTACTGGCCTGGGCGCTCTATAAAACAGGTCAGTTCGAGGAAGCGGCCAAATACAGCGCCGAGTCACTCAAGCTCGGCACGCGGGATGCGATGTTGCACTTTCATGCCGGCATGATTGCGCTGGGACTCAATGACGAGGCTACGGCCAAAAAACATTTGCAAACTGCACTGGAGATCAATCCGCATTTCTCGGTGCGCTATGCCGAGAAAACAAAAGAGGCGCTGGCCGGGTTGTAATTCATACGAGATATTGACCGAAGCTGCAAACGTCAGCCGTCTTCGATTCTGATTTCCACGATCAGAATCGAAGACGGCTGACGTTTTGGTTTTCCACTCCAACTCACCAACGCACAAAGTGCTCATGCACGCCTATACCTGAAGAAGGGTTTATCCTACAAAGGTGATGTTTTCGCATCCTCACCAAATTCTTATCTTGTCAGACACGTCTGATCCCGCCAGTTCCTGCGTTCCTGTGTGTGACGACTCGTGTTGCTTGCAATACGAATCAGCATGTTTGGGTCGGTGACCCAATCCCATGTTTTTACATTTCGAGATCGACCGGATTGTTTAAAGATGGATCAAGACCAAAGGAGTTTGAAGAAATTTATGAACAGGAAATTTACGACTATAGGACAGCTTGTCGCGGTGACTGCACTGCTCCTCACAGCATGTGGTGCACCCGCTGCCACCCCCGCGCCCGTAGCCACATCGGCTCCCGCACCCACCGAGGCCCCCACTGCCGCCGAGGCACCCGCCGCCACCGAGGCGCCCGCCGCCATGATGACCGTGGGTGAGACCGCCATGGCCGACAGCAACTTCAGCACGCTGGTTGAGCTATCCGTTGCCGCCGGCATCACCCCCACCCTCACCGGCCCTGGCCCCATCACCGTGTTTGCACCGACTAACGATGCCTTCGCCAAGTTGCCCAAAGCCACCGTGGATGCACTGGTGGCCGACAAAGCCGCTCTGATCAAGGTATTGACCTATCACGTGCTGGCCAGCAAGGTTACTTCAGCCGACATCGCCGGCATGGGCGGCAGCGGCTCACCCGATACTGTCAACGGTGCCACCATCAGCGTGACCACCAAGGACGGCTCTGTCTTTGTCAATGATGCCAAGGTCATTCAGGCCGACATTGAATCCTCCAATGGTGTGATTCATGTGATCGACACCGTGCTGATGCCGCCGGACATGATGGCCGGCGAAGCCATGACCAGCACCGAAATGATGACTGGGACCGAGATGATGACGGACACGATGGCCATGACCGAAACCATGGCTCCCGCCGACATGATGAGCGTGGGCGAGACCGCCATGGCCAACGCTGATTTCAGCACCCTGGTTGAGCTGTCCATTGCCGCCGGCATCACCCCCGTGTTGACTGGCCCCGATGCCATCACCGTGTTCGCGCCGACCAACGAGGCCTTCGCCAAGTTGCCCAAGGCGACCGTGGATGCGCTGGTGGCCGACAAAGAGGCCTTGAAGAAGGTTTTGACCTATCACGTGCTGGCCGGCAAGGTCACCTCGGCAGACATCACCGGCATGGGCGGCAAGGGCTCGCCTGAGACGATGAATGGCGCCAAAGTGAACGTGACCACGATCGATGGTTCGGTCTATGTCAACGACGCCAAGGTCACCACGGCCGATGTGGAATCGACCAATGGTGTGATCCACATCATCGACACCGTGCTGATTCCGCCGGACATGATGGAAGCCGCGACCGTGGCCGCCGTTGCCATGGCCGAGCCGCAGTTCAACACCCTGTCGCAGTTGGTGACCATGGCCGGCCTGGGTGATGCGCTGAAGGACCCCAAGGCAACCCTGACCGTGTTTGCGCCGACCGACGAGGCCTTCGCCAAGGTGCCGAAAGAGACGATGGACGCGCTGGCCAAGGACCCTGAGATGCTCAAGGCCGTGTTGCTCTACCATGTGTTGGGTACCAAAGTGACTTCGACCGACATCGTCGGCATGGGTGGTTCGGGTGAGCCCGAGACGCTTAACGGCGCCACCATCAGCGTGACGACCAAGGACGGCTCAGTCTTCATCAACGACGCCAAAGTGATCACCGCCGACATTGCCACCAGCAATGGCGTGATCCACGTCATTGACACTGTGTTGATTCCCCCGACGAAATAGCGTTTAACACGCGATTCGACTAAGAATCCAACACAAAAGGGAAGAGACAGCGGGATGCAGATGCAGCCCAATGTTTCTTCCCTTTTTGTTTTTCACACTGTGAATAGCCAGTGGTTTGTCCAAGGAAAGTCTTTGAGTTGTTCCAAGGGCGAACCTGAGACTTGATGAAAACCATTAGCCAATGCCTGGATTCCCGCCTGCGCGGGAATCCAGGCGTAACTCCGACACAACAGTAGATCAAGGTCTGGATTCTGCCCCGCTGCGGGGACGCCTGCGCGGGAATGACGTGGCTACGTAAAGACTTTGCCTTGATAGGCTATTAGTCGCGCTTTATTTGGAGCAACATGCACAAAATCAAATCATCGGAGATCACGCCCGAACACCTGTACGCCACCCGGCGCAACTTCATCAAGAACAGCATCTGGGCGTTTGGCGCGGCAGCCAGCGCTGCGGCATTGGCCGCGTGCGGTGCGTCGGGCCAAGCCCAGCCAGCAGCCACCCCAGCCGCCAGTGAGAGCGCCTCTACACCCGCAGCCGAAGCCAGTTACGCCAGCGGCGTGGCCGAGCTACAAAAAGAGCTGACACCGCTCGAATCCATCGCCAACTACAACAACTACTACGAGTTCTCCACCGACAAGGAAGCGGTCGCCGGCCTGGCTACCAACTTCAAGACCTCGCCGTGGAAGGTGGAAGTGGGCGGGTTGGTGAACAAGCCGATGACGCTGGACATCGACGATCTGCGCACCAAATTTACTCAGGAAGAGCGCATTTACCGATTGCGCTGCGTAGAGGGTTGGAGCATGGTGGTGCCGTGGACGGGTTTCCCGCTGGCGCAGTTGCTCAAGCAGGTCGAGCCGAAAGCCAATGCCAAATTTGTCAGCTTCATCTCACTGAACGACCCGGGGCAGATGCCCGGCCAGAACGACATTTTCAGTGGCTTCCAATGGCCCTATGCCGAGGCACTTCGCCTGGATGAAGCGATGAATGACCTGACCCTGTTAGTCACGGGTCTGTATGGAAAGGCGTTGCCCAATCAGAACGGCGCACCGTTGCGGCTGGCCGTGCCGTGGAAATATGGCTTCAAAAGCGCCAAGGCCATCGTCAAAATCGAGTTGACCGAGGAACAGCCCAAGACGTTCTGGACGATTGCCAACCCCGCCGAGTATGGCTTCTATGCCAACGTCAACCCCGACGTGCCGCATCCCCGCTGGACCCAATCCAGCGAGCGTCGCATCGGCGAAACCAGCCGTCGCCGCACACTGCTGTTCAACGGCTATGCCGATCAGGTGGCCGCGCTCTACAAAGATTTGGACCTGAAGGCGAATCCGTAATTCGTAGAGACGTTCCGCTGGAACGTCTTCTGATTCTGCGGGGAAGACGTTCCGCAGAACGTCTCTACGCGGAGGGCACCGTGCCCACATGCACGGCCATGGTGCCCATGCCCATCAGCTTGTAATACACATTCGCGTAGCCCACATCTTGCATGAGTTTTTTGAGCGGCTCGGCCGGTGGAAAGCGGCTAAGCGAATTGGGCAGGTATGAGTAGGCCTTGGGGTCGCCGGCAATGATGCCGCCAATAATCGGCACCATCTTGTAGAAATACAGGTGGAATAGCTGCTTGAAGCCGGCCGTTTGTGGATGGGTGATCTCCATGCACACCACCTGGCCGCCCGGCTTCACCACCCGTTGCAACTCGCGCAGGCACTGCGGCAAATCCACCACATTGCGCAGCAAAAAGGCGTTGGTGCAGGCATCGACACTGTGGGTGGGCAACGGCAAATGCAGTGCATCGCCGACCGCCCAATCCATTTTCAAATCGCCGCGCACCGCGCTCTTGCGCACGCCCTCGCGCAAAATTGTCTCGCTAAAGTCCATGGCCAGAATCGACGACGAGGGAAATTTCGCACGCACCTCGAACGCCAGATCGCCGGTGCCGGTGGCCAGATCCACCACCAGCGCGTTGTCCGGCAATTTCAGTTGCGCCGCCGTCGTCTTGCGCCACGGCCCATCCATGCCGCCGGTCATCACCCGATTCATCAGGTCATAGCGCCGCGTAATGCGCGAGAACATGGTCTGGACTTGCTTGGCTCTTTCCTGGTCTTGCATGGCTGTTGGAGGTTTTTAAAGTTTGGAAAGTTGATCAGGTGATTAAGGTTGACAGACAGACTTTAACAACCTGCCAACCTTATAAACCTGATTAACATTTCTACGGCTTATTGTTCTTGGCCTTTTTTAGCGATGAGACTGCGGCCGGTCATGTCTGCGGGCTGCGGCAAATCTAATAGATCGAGCACGGTCGGCGCAACATCGCACAGTGCACCGTGCGGCCGAACCGGCACGTAGCCCTTGTCGCCGTTGACCACGAACAGGGTCACGAGGTTGATCGTGTGATAGGTGTGCGGCGCACCGGTGACTTCATCAACCATGATCTCGGCATTGCCGTGATCGGCGGTGATGAGCGCGACGCCGCCCTTGGCATTGATGGCCTCGACCAGCCGGCCCGCGCACGCATCGGCGGTCTCCACCGCTTTGATGGCGGCGCTGAGCACGCCAGTGTGGCCGACCATATCGGCATTGGCGTAGTTCACCAAAATGAAGTCGTCGTCGGTGTCGCGCATGCGTTGCAGCACACCCTCGGTCAACTCGGCCGCGCTCATCTCCGGCTTTAGGTCATAGGTGGCCACTTTGGGCGAGGGAGCCATGAAGCGATCTTCGCCGGAGAACGGCTCCTCGCGGCCGCCGTTGAAGAAGAACGTGACGTGCGGATACTTCTCAGTCTCGGCCGCGTGAAATTGCTTGAGGCCGGCGTCGCTGATGACCTTGGCCAGCGGCTCGACGATGTTTTTAGCCGCGAACACCACATGCACCGGAAAGGTCGCGTCATATTCGGTCAGGGTGGTGATCTGGTCGCCATCGAGTTTGAACTTGCGGCCAAAGCCAGGAAACTCCACATCGATCAACGTGTGCAAAAACTGGCGCATGCGGTCGGCCCGAAAGTTGAAGCACACCACGATGTCGTTCGGACTCAGCTTGCCATCCACGCCGGCAACGACAGACGGCAGCACAAACTCATCGGTCACATTCTGGGCATAGCTGTTGGCCACAGCCTCGCCCGCACTCGTCACCAGCAAACCCTCGCCGTTCACCATCGCGTCGTAAGCCTTCTGCATGCGCTCCCAACGCTTGTCGCGGTCCATGGCGTAATAGCGGCCGCTCACCGTCGCAATCACCGCCGCGCCCTTGATCTGCTGCTCCAGATTCGCGATGACCGCTGCCCCACTCTGCGGCGGCGTGTCGCGGCCGTCGGTAATGGCGTGGATGATCGGGGTGATGCTGTACTTCTGGTAAAACTGAACCAGTGCCAGCAGATGCCGCGTGTGGCTGTGCACGCCGCCGGGGCTGACCAGGCCGATCAGGTGCAGCTTGCCACCGCGCGCCTTGGCTTGCTGCACCGTGGCCAGCAGCGACGGCGATTGAAAGAATGTGCCGTCGCTGATGCTCTTGTCAATGCGCACGAGGTCTTGATAGACCACAAAGCCGGCCCCCAGATTCAGGTGGCCGACCTCGCTGTTGCCCATCTGATCCTGCGGCAACCCCACCGCCTCGCCCGACGCCTCCAGCATAGCGCGCTCAAGCGTTTTGCTCCACCGATCAAAGTTAGGGGTGTGCGCCTGAGCCACAGCATTGCCATGCTCGCGGGTGCGGAAACCCCAGCCGTCCAGAATGATTAATGCAATAGGTCTTGCTGGCATGGTGAAATGAGAGTTGTTAGTGGTTAGTGCTTAGTAGCAAGTAGCAAGTAGTCAGTAGTCAGTAGCCAGTAGCCAGTAATCAGATCGGAGCGGAAGTGCAGCGGTCTGGCTACTGATGACTGACTACTTGTTACTTCTGTGTCTTCGACAATTGTATGCCCTTTGGTTCCATGATCCATGCATGACCGGCGTTGGCGCACATGATTTCTAAGCCGTTTTGCATGGCAAGGCGAGCAATCCAACGTAACCACAGAGATAAGCACCCTGAGCGGAACGCGCTTAGAACCAGACACGGAGTTGTCGCTGAAATGCGCGTGCAGTCGAAGGGCGCGCCTGTCGCCCATGCTCCTTCGACTACGCGCGCAGACAAGCTCACATGGTCAGCATCGGCGACAAGCGCGCTCTGCTCAGGATGCTTATCTCTGTGGTTAGGTTATCGAACTACCGCTGAACGCAACTCACAAATCCGTGACGTCTTGATGATGATTGCCGCACGAAGCCATGAAGAAAGTCTTTACAGAGCAACGTCATTCCCGCGGAGGCGGGAATCCAGGCGTAACCCCGACACGACCGTAATTGGGAGGTCTGGATTCCCGCCTCCGCGGGAATGACGGCGTATGGGTATGACTTTCGATTAGGACTCACATTCGCCCTTTTTCCTTTACGAACTTAATTCCTAACCTTCATCAACCGATGCCGTGCCATGACGAGGGAACAGCGCCTAAGCCGGCCATACCCCATTTCGCAAAAACTTCAGCCCGCTCAAGACTGCCCTCAAGCGCGCTTCGATCTGGGTATAACCGGTGTTACGTTTGAGATCAATGCCCCCAAAAATCAGGCGTAACACGGCGGGCTTGAACCCGCGCGGCTTGGCCGTATCGTTATCGCTCGTATGAATCGAATGAATCGCGTGATTGGCATTGGCCTGACCCTGACGGCTGTGCTCGCAGCTTGCGCAGACCCAGCGGCACCCGCCTCACCCACCACCGCACCGGCCGCCGATGCCTCGGTCGCCGCCGCCACGACCCCATCGACCACTGCAAATACAGCCGGCAACCTCGACGGCGTCAAGCAGTATTTGTTGGGCTATGCCGACAAAATGAGCACCAACGCGCGGGCATTCCAGGTCGCGGCCACGGAATACTACGACGCGGTGAAGGCCGCCGATTTCGATTACACCAAGGCCTGGGGCGATGGCACCACGCTGCGGCCGATCTTGTTGAAGCTGCGCGAAACTTGGGCCGCGGCCGACAACGCCTACGAGAATGTCGAAGGCATCGTGGCCGGCGTGCCGAGCCTGGCCGAGTATGACGTGCTGCTCGATAGTGGCCGCGCCGAGGGCGAGGGCGACAATGTGGCCCAGATCACCTTGAAGCTGCCCGACGGCAAAGAGGTCAAGAACCCCGGCAGCTTCTACAACTGGCTGATCGAGCCCCAACTATTTGGCACCAAGGCCGAGTGGGTGGCCCTCAAGGATATTGACGTAGACGGCGACGGCAAAGTCGGTTTTGGCGATGTATTGCCCGACGCCAATTTATTGAAAGGCAGCGCCGACGGGTTGGTCGAGTACACCAACAAGGCCATCGACGCGATCAAGGCCTGGACGCCGACCGATCAGGATGCGTTTCAAGCCCTGGTCACGATGACCCCGACCATGGACGAGTATTTCGGCAACTGGAAGGACAGCCGCTTCGTCAGTGGCGATGCTGCGGCCGATCAAGTCGCCTTCGTGGGCAAAACCCGACTAGAGGATGTGAGCCGAATCGTCGAGAGCATCAAGACGATCTATGGCGGCGTGCATCCGACCATCGCCACCAAGAATACCGAGTTGGCCGCCCAGATTGACAAGGGTTATGCCGACCTCAACACGCTGGTGGCCGACACACTGACCAAAGAAAAGAGTGGCACCCAATTCACTCCGGCCCAGGCCGAGACGTTGGGCAAGGAAGCCCAGGATCGCGCCCAGGCGCTGGCCGGCCAGGTGGCGCAGGCCGCTGCGCTACTCGGCATCACTGTAGAGCAATAACTTCATCGACACCTTGACACTCAGACACTCTGGACACCGTTCGTGAAAAAACAAACTAGCATTCTAAAAAGGCACAGCGGACCGGGCCACTGGCTTCGTCCGCTGTTGTGCGTTTTGGCGCTGGTGCTGATGACGGCCCCATCCCTGAGCTTGCACACGGCCCGCGCTGCGACTGCGTCGACTCCATCCATCTGGACCCAGGCCGATGGCATTCGGCAAGTGCTGTTGCAAGCGCAATTGGCCTTGCTGGACAACAAACCCGCCGATGCCAAACGCGAGGTTGCGCAGGCCAATCTGCTGTATGCCGCGCTCGCGCCACAGCTATCGCAACATGCGCCACAGGCCAGCGCACTGCTTCGAGAAACACTGAGCAATGTCACTGTGGCCGCGACTGAAGCCAACATCAAAGCGTTCGCGGCCGGCCGCAGCGCCGTGTGGGCGGGCTTGTTGCAGGCTGGATTTGAGGGCAGTTTGCACGCGCTGAAGCAAGGCGATATCGCCACGGCCCGCGACTGGCTGCTGTTGCGCGAATTCCGCACCAGCACCCGTTTTGCCAGCGCCAGTGCCGACGCCACCCTCGCGCTGGAGGCCGCGCTCAAGGGCGAACGTGATCCGGCCGAAGTTTTGCCGTTGTTGCGCGCCGAATTGCTCGACACATATCAGTTCAAATTGCATGAGGCGTTGCTCAACGTCGCCAAGACGGACGACAAGCGCAACGAGATCAGCCGCGCCGAATATGCCGGCCTCGCGCATGGCTACTTCGGCATCGTCCAACCCGCCTACGCCCAGCAATTTGGCCCCACCCAAACCCAGCACATTGAAGCCGCGCTCACCACGTTGGTGCGCGACAGTTTGAACGCCACTGCCAACACATCGGTGGCCGGCGCGTTGGACAAGGTGGATATGCTGCTGGCCGGTTTCCGCGCCGCGCCTCTCAGCGAGACCGAGCGAAATAATCGTGCCATCAAGGTCGGCCGCTATTTGAGCCTGATCGCGCCCAACTACGGCCGTGGCGTGCGCGATGAAAACGGCACCGCCATCATCTCCAACCAGATCGAATTCGACGAAGCCGTGACCTTTCGCAAGGCCGCCGAGGATGCGTTCAACGATGTGCTGCCCGATTTGCAAGCGCTGGATGCAGTCCGGACGGCCCAGTTCCGCGCCCAGATCGCGGCGCTGGAACCGATGATTCGCTCGGTCGCCGCGCCAACCCAGATCACGACGGCCCAGGATGCACTGCTGGCCACGTGGCAGGCGCTGGTGCCGGCCGAGTGGGTGCAAAGCAACCCCAGCGCCGACTTCGACAACATTCGCGACATGCTCAAGAACGTCGAGCGGGCCATCGGCGCCAAGCAATATCCGCAGGCCGAAAGTGCTCGTTTGGAAGGCTACGCCATTTTGGATGCGGGGCCGGAGATTCGACTGCGCGGCCTCGACCCCGAGCTGGCCAACGAGTTGAGCGGCCTGTTCTGGCAGGGTTACAACGGCACGCCGGGCTTGCTGTCGCTGATCAGCAACGAGGCCGATATGACGGCCGTGCGCGCCACCTCGGCCAAGATCAACGACGCACTCGTGCGCGCTCAACAGCTGGTCGGCAGCGGCCGCGTCTCGCCCCAGGCCGTGATCGTGAACGCGGCGGCAATTATTTTTCGGCAGGGGTTGGAGGCCGTGGTGATCGTCGCGGCCATCTTCGCCGGTCTGCGCAAGGTTGAGGATCAGCGCCACAAGAAGCCACTTCGAATCGGGTTGGTGGTGGCTGGCGTGGTCACCGTGCTGACCTGGTTTGCCATGCGCGGCCTCATCAGCCAGTTCGCCCAGTTTGGCGAGCGGCTGGAAGCCGTGGTCTCGATCATCGGCGTCATCGTGTTACTGACGATTTTGAACTGGTTCATCCACAAGTTCTATTGGACGGATTGGATGAGCAACATTCACAAGCGCAAAAAACGCGGCGTGCTCTCGGCCGAGTCGGCCCAGTTTCTGGCCCTGGCCACAGTCGGCTTCACCAGTATCTACCGCGAGGGATTTGAGACCGTGCTGTTCAGCCAGGTGCTGGTTTTGGAGGCCGGGCCGACGGTGGTGCTACAAGGGCTGGCGCTGGGCGCGGCAGTGGTGGCGGTGATTGGGCTGATTGCGTGGCGATTGCACAATAAGCTGCCGTATATGCAGTTGTTGTGGATCTCGGCCGTGCTGATCGGCAGCGTGCTGTTTCAGATGGTGGGCCAGACGGTGCATGTGATGCAGGCCGTGCGCTGGCTGCCGGTGACGGCGTTGAACCTGCCGGTGCCGTATTGGATGGGCGTGTGGTTCGGCGTCTACCCCACCCTCGAAGGACTGGGCGCGCAATTTGCGGCCATCGCCTTCGTGCTCGGCTCGTACTTCCTGGCCGAGCGTGCCAATCGAAAATCGCTCAAGCTGGACAAGGCCTCTGACGCGCCAAATAAGCCACGCGAAGAAGGTGTGGTGCCGACGCCGCGCAAATTGCAGGCTTGAGGGAAGTCAATACATCACAGTGTCATTCCCGCGCAGGCGTCCCCGCTGCGGGGACGCCTGCGCGGGAATGACGGGTTACTGTGCGTGCTTTGACAAACTACGAGAATCCAATATTTCGAACCATGATGAATGCTGTGATGAATCGTTTTTCAAAGCGAATGTCCTTGCTAGTTACACTGCTGGGTTTGGTGCTGATGGGGCTTCTGCCGGGCACACTGCGCGCGCAAAATGTGCCGCCGTGGCAGACGGCCGACACGGCCCGCAAAGCCTTATTCGATGCGCAAACAGCCTTATTGGGCGGCGACACCGCCACAGCCAACACACAACTGGCCGCAGCCCAAACCGCGCTAGGCACATTCGCCGATCAACTCAAACCCTTTGACCCAGCATTAGCCCAACGGATTAGAGATGAGGCGGCCGAGCTGCCCAAGTTTCAATCGGCCCCTGATTTAGGCGCGCGGCGCGCTTACCTGTGGGCGCTGGTGCTCAACGGCAGCTACATGGCCACGCTCAGCGCCATCGACCAGAACCAGCCTGATGCGGCCCAGCAATGGCTGCAAATTCGCGCCTTTCGCAAGAGCACGCGCATGACCACGGCCAGCGCCAACGCCACCCAGGCCCTGGCCGACTGGCGCGCCGGCACATCGGATGCAAATGCAGCCAA
>Ga0105048_10007843_pt1 | contig 17117 bp, 15 predicted proteins | sample MAT05_FD_78382 | JGI IMG/M metagenome (GOLD analysis project Ga0105048, IMG submission 78382) | Freshwater microbial communities from Lake Fryxell liftoff mats and glacier meltwater in Antarctica - MAT-05 | ecosystem: Environmental > Aquatic > Freshwater > Ice > Liftoff microbial mat | place...
AGCTGGTCGCCATAAAGCGCTGCATGCCGCTTGCGCAGAGTAGTCAGGCCATACGATTTATTGGTGCGCGCATATTCGTCGTTACCCACCCGGATCATGGTGGTATCGAGCAACCGCACCAAAGCCGCCATCACAGCCGACTGGCTGATAGCAGCACCCGCAGTCTTCCCGAGATCGCGCGTTACGGATGCGCGAAGACGCGGCAGCGCCGAGCCAAACGCGTGCATCCGCTCAAATTTGGTTTCATCGCGGGCAGCGCGCCAGTCGGGGTGGTAAAGATATTGCTTGCGACCGCGCGCATCGCGTCCGGTTGCCTGCAAATGCCCTCGGGGCGACGGACAGATCCACACGTCGCGATAGGCCGGGGGAATGCCTAAGCTGATCAAGCGTTGGCGTTCAACCCGGCTGGTGACGATTTGCCCGCTGTCGTTTCGATACGAAAAGCCCTTGCCGCTCCTGCGGCGGCGAATGCCTGGCGAATTGTCACTGCTGTGGCGCAGACCCGCAGGCATTTCGGGTAAGTGAGGTAAATTTGACACACCTTCAACCAATCTGGACCTGGCCAATTTAGCGGGCACTTTGGGTTTTGCGTCTATCAACCGCGCGGCCCGCAGTCGCGAGGTTGGCAAGCAATCAATTTTTCATTCCCGAACCACATAAAACAACCTGAGTGCCGCAGACATCATGTTAATTCCCGGAACAACTGCAAGGTTCAGCATTGGCTGCGAATACTCACGTGCTGAGATTCACGTACACCTCGGCGGGAGCGTGGTGTCGTGCTTGCCGACCCGCGATGGCGTCATCGTAGCCGCTTGCCTCAGCAAAAAGTTCAGTCCGCGCGCTCCTGAGGTCGTGCTCTGTGGTCGAGGCGTAAAAACAACTCCGGTAAGTGCTCTACTCGCGCGCCAACGAATAGCCATTCCTGTCTTCGTAAAGAGCGCATCAAATCGGTGGCAGTATCGGGGCCTATTCTTAGCCGCTCGGTCCCTAAGCTCAGGCGCCCGATTCGAAAGCTTCATAGTTGGCTCGGGCCGCACAATCGCTAGCGTCTCATTTGTCGTAATTCTCAAGCCGGTCGAATAAGTGGATGCAACGTAAGCAGTCAAAGGGCATCCGCATACCAAAATTTTTCTCCCAGACCGTTTTAGGTCAGACAAAGGTCACTGACCGTAGCCAGGCAGCATTAAGCAGGCTTCGAAATCTCAGAAAGCGCTTCACCGGCGGTTTTCACATCGGCGCTCTCAACGGCAAAATCGCCCAGCGCCACAATTCCGACGAGTCGCTTTTCAGCGTTGACGATTGGTAGCCGCCGAATCTGATGTTCGCTCATGAGCTTTGCGCCCTTGTCGACGGAATCATCCTCATAAGCCCAAATAACGCGCTCGGACATTACATCACGAACCCTGGTATCCCCGTCCTTGCCGTGCGCCACCGCGCGAATGGCAATATCGCGATCGGATATTGTGCCAATCATCCGGTCATTTTCGCCGACAGGCAACATGCCAAAATCACCGTTAAGCATCTGCAGCGCTGCCGCCTTGATCGTATCGTCCGGACCAATAACCTGCACATCCCGGCTCATCAAATCTTTAAGCGTTTGCATATTTATTTCCTTGTTTAATAATTAGTGGGTGCGGTTCACGAACGATTCCGCAGCTTCGGTTACCTGGCGTTGATTGCTGCTCTGCGAAGTTCAATCTTGGGTCGCCTAAGTCGCTGAATTTTCTTTTTTTTCGATCGCATGGTCTGTGCGCCATCGAACATTAAACCTAGAAACCTCAGTTGGAGGGGCGGAGTGTGCGGGTATGGGGCAGTTTAAAAAACTTACTGCGCGAGCCGAAAGCGGTCAACTGAGGTTTCTAGATTAAAGCCGAATCCTCTAGTTTCACCCTTTAAAACTGACGATCACTGCTGCTGCGTCATGTCAAAGCCCAAACGTTTCGCGGATTCGCCGAGCGCAGTGGCCGACGTGGCATAGCTCGCCCACGGCGTATTGCCAATCTTTTGCGCGCGCACTGCGATGTTGCGCAGCGTCCACTGGTTCGCTGACTTAACGCTCGCCAATTCGTCCCAGCTGATGGGCACGGAGACCGGCAAGCCTTCGCGGGCTCGTAGCGTCCACGCACAGGCGGTCGTTGCACCGCTGCCATTGCGTAAATAGTCCACATAGATTTTGCCGACGCGATTGCGCGGCCCGCTCTTGACCACAAATCTTTTGGGCGCCACCCGAGCCAAGTGATGCACCACTGCGCTGCTAAACGCCTTGGCCTGCGCCGAAGAATAACGCCGCACAATCGGCAGCATCACGTGCAACCCTTGGCCGCCGCTGGTCTTGACGAACGCTGGCAAAGCGAGCTCATCAAGCAGCGTCTTCAGCAGAAACGCGCCCTCTTGAATCTGCGGCCACGCCACGCCGTTTCCCGGATCAAGATCAAACACGATTCGATCGGGCTTTTCTAACAGCGGCAAACGCGCGTTGGTACTGTGAATTTCGATGGTGCTGTGCTGCATACAAGCGTGCAGCGCGGCGATGGAATTGATAACGGTCACCGGCTCGCCGTCAGCGCCGATTTTGCTGGTGATTGATTGAGCCGAATTGCCGGTGAGCGTTTCCGTATGCCTTTGAAAAAACACGCTGCCACTCAAGCCATCCGGCGCACGCAACAGCGAACAAGGCCGGTTGCGCAATTCGGGCAACAGCAAGGGCGCGATAGCGGCGTAATAAGCGGCGACGTCGCCTTTGGTTGCGCCGCTGGCAGGATCGACCACGCGCTCGGCATGCGTCACGGCAAAGGCTGGCGCGGTCGCGGCGGGAGTTTCGCGCAGCACGTCCCTAGCTTGCTTATCGCTGCGCACGCCGCGAAACACGGCGTGCCGCAGATGGTGATCTTTAGTCCGCGCGCCAAATGAAACTTCAACCACCAACGCCGGCGCCACCCATTTTCCAACCCGGCGCAGCGCCGCCGGCACGCTCGGTAGCGGCGTTGCGATCGCCATTTTTTTGAACTGTTGATAGAGCTGCGTCAACTGCTCCGGCGTAAATCCAGTGCCGACGTTTCCGGCGTAGACCAGCGTGCCGCTGTCATCGCGCTCACCCACCAAAATGCTTTTAAAATAGCGTCCCGGTACGGCGCTTGGCACATAGCCGATCACCACAAATTCCTGACGTAAAGCGCACTTTAGCTTGATCCAATTGCCGCTGCGCTGTCCGGTATAAGTCGAATCTTTTCGTTTGGCAACTAGGCCTTCAAGCCCCAGTTTGCAGGCGGAAGCCAGCAGCGAATTCGGCGACGCATCGAACTGCTCACTCAAGCGCAACACGGTGCCCGAGTGCGCAGCAACGATCGTTTTTAGCGCGTCATAGCGCAGCGTGAGGGTCGTGCGGCGCAAATCGCGACCGTTGAGCCAGGGCGCATCAAACAGAAAGTAGCGAAGACGCGAATCGTCGTGACCCACTGCCCCTTGCAGCTGATTGAAATCGGCAATTCCCTCGTCGTCGACGTATACGAGCTCACCATCTAGCCAACCGTCGCTAAAACCCAGCGCTTGCACTGCCGCCGCGATCTTTGACAAGCGCGGCGTCCAGTCGAATCCGTTGCGAGTGAACAGGCGAACACCCTCGCCGTCCTTTCGCGCCAATAAACGATAGCCATCAAATTTAAGTTCGTACACCCAGCGCTTATCGGCGTGGGTCGGCAGAGCGCCCACACTCGCTAGCTCGGGCGTGATGCGCTCGGGCAAAGCTTGCGCGCTGTGTTCGTCATGGCGATTTGAATCGTCTGCAACCACGCTGTCGGGCAGCGCCGAAGTCACTTCAAATTCATTGCTGGCGCGACAAAAAGCGTCGCGCTCTTTGATCAACAGCCACTGCTTGCTATCGGCAGATTTTCCGGTGCGAATTAGCGCCCATTTTCCGCGCAGCTTGACGCCGTGCAAGGTGAATTTCAGGTTGCCCTCTTGGAGCGTTCTGTCAGCGTCGCCGATTGCTTCCCAATCGCCGGTGTCCCAAATGTCGACGTGGCCGGCACCGTAGTTGCCGCCAGGAATGTCACCGTGAAAATGCCCGTACTCAAGCGGGTGCGGCTCGACCTCGACCGCCAAACGCTTGATTTGCGGGTCGAGGCTTGGGCCTCTGGGGACGGCCCAACTTAACAGCACACCATGATGCGCGAGACGAAAATCGTAATGCAGCGATGAGGCCGCATGCTTCTGAATAACATAGAGCCGCGATGCCGATTGCGCTCCCTGCCCTTGCGGTTCCGGGGTGTTATTAAATGCGCGCTTGCCTCGATATTGCGCTAGATCTTTCACGCGCTTAGTCGCGCTAGGCCGATTTCTTTTTTCGCGAAATAGGGATCGGCACAGCGGCGGATTTATCTTTTGATCCAGCGCTATCGCCCACGCTTTTTGACGCCTTTTTAGCGCCCAGTGATCGCTTCAATAGCTCGGTCAAATCGATAATGTCGGCGCTGCTGCCGTCGTCGGCAGTTCCGGCATCGCTAGGGAGCGTCGATACCGTCGCCGTCTTACCGGCCTTTACGCGCTGCGCAACCAATTTCATGATGTCGTTTTTAAAGTCATCCCTGAACGCGTCCGGATTCCAGTCGGCCGCTAGGTCAGCGACCAGCTGCGCAGCCATTTGCTTCTCGGAGTCCTTTAACTCAACGTCTGAGGACAAGCTTTCCAGACTCAGCAGCGCTTTCGGCGCGCGAACCTCTTCGCCCCAACGCAGTAGGTTGAGAACCAGCAATTTCCCTTGCGGATAAAGCGCAGCAAGGTGTTGCTTGTTGGAGATCACCACGCGCGCGATGCCGATACGACCAGAAGCAAGCAGCGTTTCTCGCAACAGCGTAAAAACCTTGGCTCCGCGGTTGATCGGGGCCACGTAATAGGGTTTTTCAAAAAAGCTGAGCGGCACGTCAGCGGCTTTTACAAACGATTCGATCTCGACGGTTTGGGTTGCTTTCGGAAACGACGCGCGGATTTCTTCATCGCTAAACACCACGTATTTTCCGGACGCGTACTTGAGGCCCTTCACAACATGTTCTTTTTCAATCACTTTGCCGGTGACTTTGTTGATGCGCTGGTAACCCACAGGATCCATGCTGCGCTGATCGAGCCAATCGAAATCCAGTGACGCTTCCTGCGTCGCGGAATACAGCGCAACTGGCACGTGCACCAGACCAAAGGCAATCGCACCCTTCCAGATCACGCGCGGCAATGTTTCTTCATTTTTCATTGGTGGTCACCTTTTCGTCAGCACACTCTCTACAGCTTGGCGTTGAGCGTCTGTGCGGTGCCGCACGAGCGGCGACTTTAAAAAAATCTGCGCTGCCTGATTGGCGCAGCAAGATAATGAAACCGCTCCGTGCTGGGCGCGGGGTGCCTCTTGCTGAACTAGAATATAGCCATTGCAACCGTAGGAAATGACATGTCAACTGCGGCAAGAAAGCCGCAGGTTAGCGAAGCTGAATACCTCAGTGCCGAGTTAACCTGCCGGGACAAGCACGAATATGTCGGCGGGCAGGTGTTTGCCATGTCGGGTGCCTCAATTCGACACAATCAAATTGCCGTAAATGTTTTGTTTGCGCTGCGCTCAAAAGCGTCCAGCCAGTGCCGGGTGTCCATAGCGGACGTGAAGTTTAAGGCCAATCAGCTTTACTACTACCCTGATGTCATGGTGGCGTGTGCGCCAAAATCGGATGAATACTGCGAATCCCAGCCTTGCCTGATCGTTGAAGTTTTAAGCGAGTCAACAGAAGGCATTGATCGCGGCGAAAAGCTGCACAATTACCAAAGAGCGCCGGAACTTGAGGCGTATTTGCTGGTATCGCAAAAAGAGCGCCGCGTGGATGTATTTAAACGCAGCGGCGCATTTTGGCGCTTTGAAAGCGTGACGCAAGGCGGTCAGATCGAATTAGACTGCCCACTGATGACGCTCACCTTGGATGCGATTTATCAGGGCATTGAGCCGGATGCGAGCGATTCGGTGCGCTGATTTTGGCGGCCCGATATGACAACGCCGAACATGTTCTCAAGCACCGCCGCCGACGACATATTGCTTGAGCGAATTCAGCACAGCGCATTTGAGTATTTTAAAAACAACGTAAATCCGCACAACGGCTTGGTCGCCGACACCACACGTGAAGGCGCGCCGTGCAGTATCGCTGTAGTTGGTTTTGCGCTGTCGGCGTACGCGGTTGGCGTTGAGCGCGGTTGGATGACGCGCGCTGACGCGCTCCAGCGCACGCTCGTGACCCTGCGCTTTTTCATGCACAGTGATCAGTCAGGTGACGCGAGCGCTACGGGCTTCAACGGCTTTTACTTTCACTTTCTCGACATGCAGCTTGGCACGCGCGTTTGGCGCTGTGAATTGTCGCTAATCGACACGGCTTTTTTGCTGGCCGGTGTGCTGACTGCGGCGGCTTACTTCACGGCGCAGACGCATGACGAAAACGAGTTGCGCCGCCTTGCCGACGCGCTTTATCAGCGGGTCGACTGGCGCTGGGCGCAGCGCGCTGGCGGCTCGGTCGTGCACGGCTGGAAGCCCGAGTGTGGGTTTCTGAGTTACGGCTGGGAAGGCTACAGCGAGGCGATTTTGTTGCACGTCTTGGGCTTGGCATCCCCCACACATGCGCTGAGCGAAGAGAGCTACCGCGCCTGGACGACGACCTATCAGTGGGAAAATTTGTACGGATATGACTTTCTGTACGCCGGGCCGCTGTTCATCCACCAGTTTTCGCATGCGTGGATCGATTTTCGTGGCATACAGGATAAATTTATGCGCGAGAAGCATTGCGACTATTTCGAAAATAGTCGGCGCGCCACCTATGTTCAGCGCGAATACGCATTCCGCAATTCACGCAGTTTTATGGGCTACAGCGCCAATTGCTGGGGTTTGTCGGCAGGCGATGGCCCAAGCCTACCCGCGCAGCTGGTGGCAGGGCGACGCCAGGAGTTCTACGGCTATGCCGCACGCGGCGTACCGTATGGGCCTGATGACGGCACCATCAGCGGCTCGGCGATGCTCTCGTCCCTGCCTTTTGCGCCCGAGATCGTGCTGCCAGCGTTGCATCACTTTGTCGATGGCGAATCGGCAAATGCCGAGCAACGCATCCACGCCAGCGGATTCAACCCAACCTCCGGCGTGGCCGTGTCGGGCGGCTGGATTTCGCAAGGCGCTTTCGGCCTCGATCAGGGCATGATCGTGCTGATGATTGAGAACTACCGCAGTGGCTTGCTGTGGCGGCTAATGCGCAATATTCCATACATCCGCAGCGGGCTTGAACGCGCGGGTTTTTCAGGCGGCTGGCTAAAGCATGGACACTGATGACCTTGAGCTACGCGCCAATGTGCGTCCGACTGATTGGCGCAATCCGAAGCCGCGCGAGCCCTACCATCTGCTGATAATCGGCGCGGGGCCTGCAGGGTTGGTGGCGGCGCGCGGTGCTGCCGCGCTGGGTGCGAGGGTTGCCCTGATTGAGCGGCGTGTGCTCGGTGGCGACTGTCTGAACCACGGCTGCGTGCCATCGAAGACCCTGATCCGCAGCGCACGGCTGTATGCAGATATGCGCAACGCCGAAAACTTCGGCGCCCGCGGCCTAAGCGACATCGAAGTCGACTTTGCCAAGGCGATGCAGCGCATGCGGCGCATCCGCGCGCGCATTAGTCGGCTCGATTCGGCGGCGCGGCTTGCGGCAGATGGAATCGATGTTTTTTTTGGCACGGCTCGTTTCGTAAGCGCCGCTACGGTTGACGTCGATGGCACCCGACTGCGCTTCAAGAAGGCGATGATCGCGACGGGTTCGCGGCCCGCACTGCCAACCATTCCGGGGCTGGCTGAGGCGGGCTATCTCACCAACGAGACGGTGTTCGATCTGACCGTATTGCCGAAGAGCATGCTCGTGATCGGCGGCGGCCCACTCGGCTGCGAGTTGGCGCAAGTGTTCTGCCGCTTCGGTTCGCGCGTTGTGATCGCGCACGACGAGCCATTGTTTCTGCCGAAGGAAGAACGCGACGCCGCACAGATGGTCAGCGATGCGCTAGCGCGCGACGGCGTGGAGGTTCACCTGAACACCCGAGTGGTTAACGTGCGCTCGGCGGATGGCAGGATATGCGCTGAAACAATCAACGACGGCAACGTCGCCACGATCACGGTCGATCAAATTTTGACCGGAATCGGTCGCTCTCCCGCCGTCGAGGGACTAGGCCTGGACGCCGCCGGTATCGCCTTTGATGCGAAAAGAGGAATCCACGTCGATGATTTCCTGCGCACTAGCAACCCGCGCATCTACGCAGCGGGTGACGTTTGCCTCGAACATAAATTTACTGACACCGCCGACGCTTCAGCGCGGATTGTCGTGCGCAATGCGCTGTTTATGGGTCGACAACGTTTGAGCAAGTTGACCATCCCGTGGTGCACCTATACCGACCCGGAAATCGCCCACGTTGGCATGTATGTCAAACAGGCCCGCGAACGCGGCATTCCAGTCAAGACCTTCACCGTGCCGATGCACGCTGTTGATCGCGCCATCGCCGATGGCGAGGAGGAGGGCTTCGTAAAGATTCACGTTCGGGAAGGTACTGACAAAATTCTCGGAGCGACCATCGTCGCGCGTCATGCCGGTGACATGATTAACAGCATCACGCTGGCGATGGTTGCTGGCATCGGCCTGTCCACCATCGCGCGCACAATCCATACCTATCCAACGCAAGCCGAGGCAATCAGGCAAGCGGCGGATGCCTACAGCCGAACCCGTCTCACGCCGTGGATTGCGCGGTTATTGCGCTGGTGGATTGGAAAGTGATCTTTTTGGGCGCAGCTAGCGCAGGCGTCGTGAAAAGCTCACCGCACGAGCAGAGTGCGCGACGTCAAAAATGGCTGTGTTAGCTGCCGAACAGACCCGAGCCACAGGCTTGGGCAACATAACCTTTCGTTTGCGAATAGATCTCAAAGATTGCCCAATGCTGAGCGGCGACAACGGGTTTCCCTCCACAGCAAATCGAATCAGGACGACGTCAACATGCTGAAATATCTCGCCTCCTACGGTGCCATTGCGGCAGTAATGCTGGCCGTGGATTTTATCTGGCTTGGTTTCATTGCCAAGTCGTTCTACCGCGACAGCATCGGGCATCTGATGGCCGATCCACCCAATCTGGTGGCGGGCGGCGTGTTTTATGCGCTGTACCCGATCGGCGTCCTGCTCTTTGCCGTTGCACCGGTGATCTCGTCTGGGGAGCCGGGACTGGTGCCGTATTCGCGGGCAATCTTGGCCGGCGCGCTGTTTGGCTTCTTTTGCTACGCCACCTACGACCTCACCAATCTGGCTACGCTGCGCGACTGGCCGTTGCGCATAGTCCTGGTCGATATCGCCTTTGGCACCGCACTCACCGCAGCAGCAGCCGCGGCGGGCCGCTGGGCTCTCGAGCGCATGACGTAAGCTGGGCATCAAGAAGCTAATTCGCCGCGGGCACATCGCGCCCGAATCTATCTGAGCGACATGGAAAACCAGATGACCACCCACGCCCAACAGCACCCCCGTCACGAGACCGCCGCCTTGGTTGAACACTCCTTGCCCTTCTCAAAGACCAAGCAAATCATGGGCTTGTTCGGGTGGCTGGCGATTAGTTTTATTGCGTCTGGCGTTGGCGCAATGGCGTCAATCCGCGCCGATACGTTCTACGGTCAGCTGGTTCAACCCTCCTGGGCGCCGCCGCCTTCAGTGTTTGGACCAGTCTGGACCCTGTTGTACGCAATGATGGGCGTTGCCGCATGGTGGGTATGGCGCGCTGGCGGATTTCGCGCTAATCGCGCAGCACTTGGCGTATTTCTGCTCCAGCTCGCGGTGAACGCCCTATGGACCTGGCTCTTCTTCGCTTGGCGCCTCGGCGGTTTGGCATTTGCCGACATCGTGCTGCTTTGGTTGCTGGTCATTACGACACTCGTATCTTTCTGGCGGGTTCGTCCGCTCGCAGGCGCACTCCTGATTCCGTATTTGCTGTGGGTCAGCTTCGCTGCTGCACTCAACTTTTCTATGTGGCAACTCAACCCGCAAGTTCTAGGGTAAGGCGTCGCGCACAGTCAACTTCGTCGAGAAACTTATGCAACGACTTCAATACAACCGCTTCGGCGGCCCCGAACTGGTGCACCTCGCATCCTTCACGCTGCCAGAACCACAGGCCAACGAGGTGGTTGTGCGCGTAGCTGCGGCCTCCATCAACCCGCTGGACTGGAAGATTCGCAGTGGCGACATGAAGCTGTTTACCGGGTCGAAGTTTCCTAGAGCGATGGGCACGGACTTCGCGGGGACGGTGGAGGCGGTAGGCTCAAAGGTCGCGGATTTGAAGCCAGGCGATGCGGTGCTGGGCACGGTATCCATGAAGCGATCCGGGGCGTTTGCACCGCGGCTTATCACCACACGAGATCTGTTGGTGAGCAAGCCTGACAACCTGTCGTTCGCCGAGGCCGCCAGCCTGCCCGTTGCAGGCGTGACCGCGTGGCTTGTGCTGGTCAAACATGCCGGTCTGAAGCTGGGGCAGAAGCTGTTTATCAACGGCGCTACCGGTGCCGTCGGTCACGCTGCGATTGCAATCGCCCGTGAGATCGGAGCAGAGGTGACCGGCCGCGTAGGGCCGCAATCCATTGCTCAGGCGCAATCGCTAGGGCTGAGCTTGGCCCTCGACTACACCAAGCCGCTGCCAGCGACGCTTGATGGAACCTTCGATGTCGTATTCGATGCAAATGGAAGCCTCTCACCTAAGGAAGGCGATCGGCTGATCAAACGGGGCGGCAAAGTTTTCGATATCGCACCGACAAAGTGGAAGTTCTTGAGGGCACTTTTATCCCGCTCCCGCAAGGTCATCATTGCCGATAGCAAGGCCGAAAACCTCCAGCCTGTAGTCGACCTCGCGGCGGCCAGGAAGCTTGCGATTCCGATCGTTCAAAGCGTCTCGCTCGCTGACGCCCCGGCGCTGCTGGCGTCCCTGGAGAACGGCAAGCGCCTCAACGGAAAGGCCGTAATTGTATTTCCCGATGGGGCATGAACCGCGGCAACCCTCATACCAGTCCCATGACATTGGCTTATCTTTTCATACCGACCACAGCATATTCAACGGATACAACTGAAAGGTGCCCAGTGGAAGCCATAGACATTACTCTGGCCGAACGTCGCCAAATCGTCATACCCAAAGCGGCGCGCGACGCCTTGGGCCTCAAAGCCGGGGCGCGCCTGCAAATCCGACTGGAAGCTGGCCGCCTGGTAATCGAGAAAAAAGTGCTACTCAACTTAAAGCGTTGGGTGGGCCACGCTGAAGATGACGGCTTAAGCAGCGCACAAACACTTTCCGAGCTGTGCGGTCGCCCCGTGCCTTGGCAGAATGACGCCTCCACACCGAAGCCAAACGCTGGTGGCGCCAATTTTTAATCGGTGCCATGCCCTGCGCCAAGCCGATGCTTTGTTAACCACCGATGCCGGCTTTTTCAGAAGCTATTTCGAAGCGCTAACCATAGTGACGCCGTTGAGTTGAGGCGCGGCGCGGCCAGCAGAACAGCATCCAGAAGTGCAGTTTGAATCGAAGTAGCCTTAAAAACGCATAGCGGCAGGAGCCTTCATTGGTAGCCGACGCCCATCACATAGTTGCGCAGCAATGCCTCCTCGTAGTTGCCCGCTGCCAGCAGTGCGCGCAGCCCGTCGGGCGCATTGAGCACGCCAAGCGGTTTATTGCTGGCGTCGACGATCAGCACATGGTTCAGTCCGCGTTTGTGCATCATTGCGAGAACTTCTGACAAGACATCGTCAGGCATGCAGTTCGTGATCTCACGCGTCATGACGTCGCCAGCCCGCGTGGCGAGGAAGTCGGCCTGACCTAGTCCTAGTTGCTTGACGAGGAGGGTCTCGGTGATGGTGCCCGCCGGCAAGCCAGCGGCATCGCACACCACCACGGCGCTGATCTGCGCGCTCGACAACAGTGCCGCCACCTCCACCAACAGCGCCTCCATCCCGACGGTCCGCAGCCGCGACTTAGTCACCTCCTCAATGGCGCTTACTCGAGCAGGCGCAACCGCACGCGCCTCAGCGGCGGCGACAGGTGGGGTCTCGACCAATTCAGTGTCGGGCGTGGTGGCATTCATCGCTGCAACGCCTGCTCAAGCTGCGCCTTGTTCATCAATGAGCGCCCCTTCAAGCCACGCTGCCGCGCCTCGTTACGAAGCTGGAGCAAGGTTCTGCCGCCCGCGCCCTGATGCGAGCGCAAGCCTCCGCGTCTCCCGGCGGACGTGTCGTTGATCGATGAGGGGCTCGCCGTTACCGACTCACCGTGCTGTGCGCGCTCCTTGTTCACCACCCGCGCTGCGATCTCCTGAGCAATCGGCAATGGCTTGCCGCGATCGATCAGGCTGTCTTTGACGTGAGCGTACTGGCGTTCGCGCTTGGCACTCCAGGCTTTTTGAGGCATGACGGTTCCTCTCTTGGGTTCGTTTATGGATGGGGAGGCTGCATTTCGATCAATTTCGGGATTCGTCGCTCTCAGGCGAGGCTGCGCACTGAGCGTTCGCGGTCCCACTGCCTGGTCTTCGCGGCTGCAAGAAATACAGGCAGCGAGCTGACCGCCACCACGCCTGCGCCCGGCGAGACGCCGCAGGCTTGCAAGAGCTGTTGGCCTCCCGCATCGACAGCAAACGCCTTGAGGTGGCCGTAAGCATCCCTAACGAAGTCCACTGCTGCCGATTCAGTTGAAAGCGTCGTGGCGGCCTGCGCTGACAGCAACACCGCAACGGCGTCGAACATCACTGACGGCGTGCCCGCGAGCTGCCCGTCGGCAGCCAGTGCGCAACCATCGGCCAGCTTCACACCGCCGACCTTGGGTGCAATGATCTTCACGCGCGCGCCAGAGCCCAGTGCGGCCTGCTTCAATGCGGCGATAGCAGCGCCGTCTGAGCCGTCGGCAACCAATATGCCGATTGATCGTCCGGCCAGGGTGTCTTTCATTTTGCCAATGATCTGCAGGGCTGGTGATGGCGGCAGGTTCTGCACAGGCCGAGCGCTCGGCGGCGCTGGCGGCACAGACGGCAATCCCAATCCATCCGCCACGCGCTGCGCCAGAGCGCCATCGACGTGCAGCAAGTGGCCGACCATCGCCTGCTTCACATGCATGTGTTCCACCTTAGATAGCTCGAACACTAGCGCCGAGGCGATGTGGGCCTGCTCGTGGCCGCTCTGGCTGCGCCAGAATTGCCGTGCCTGGCTGTAGTGATCGGCAAAACTCTCAGCGCGAATGCGTGCCTTGGTGCCGCTTTCGCTCGTAGCCGCTGAGGTAAATCCGGCTGCGGCCGATTCGCGCGGCGAGTCAGCTGACAGCGAACTGGGTTCATAGGCCACCCTGCCAACCGGCCGCGCCATCTGCATATGACCATCGCGCTGCTGGTTGGCGAAAGGGCACTTCGGCGCATTGATTGGCAATTGCGCGAAGTTGGGCGAGCCCAGTCGAGATAGCTGGGTGTCGAGGTAAGAGAACAGTCGCCCCTGCAGTAAGGGGTCGTTCGAGAAGTCGATACCCGGCACCAGGTGCGTCGGGCAAAACGCCACCTGCTCGGTCTCGGCAAAGAAGTTGTCGGGCCAGCGGTCCAGAACGAGGCGTCCAATCATAGTTAAGGGAACCAGTTCTTCTGGGATCAGCTTAGTGGCGTCGAGGTGGTCGAAGGGAAAGCCATCGGCCACTTCCTGGGTGAACAGCTGGACCGCGAACTCCCACTCGGCCGTCTCACCGGCGCTCAGCGCCTCGAACAGCTCACGGCGATGGAAGTCCGGGTCGGCGCCGGCGATTTTGCAGGCCTCGTCCCAGATCGTCGACTGCAAACCCAGCTTGGGCCGCCAGTGGAACTTCACGAAAGTAAATTCACCGGCTGCATTGACGAGCCGGAAGCTGTGGACGCCAAAGCCTTCGATCATGCGCAAAGACCGCGGCAAAGTGCGGTCGGACATGATCCACATCACCATGTGCATGGCCTCCGGGGTCAGCGAGATAAAATCCCAGAACGTATCGTGCGCGGTGGCGGCCTGCGGAAAGCCGCGATCGGGCTCCATTTTCACCGCATGGATCAAATCGGGGAACTTGATCGCGTCCTGAATAAAAAACACCGGGATGTTGTTGCCCACCAGGTCCCAGTTGCCCTGCGCTGTGTAGAACTTGATCGCGAAGCCGCGCACGTCGCGTGGCGTGTCGGATGAGCCCGAACCGCCGGCTACGGTGGAGATGCGGCTGAACACCGGCGTTTTCACGCCGACTTCGGTCAAAACCTTCGCGGTGGTGTAGCTATCGAGCGAATGGGTTAGCTCGAAGTAGCCGTGGGCGCCCGTGCCGCGGGCGTGCACGATTCGCTCCGGGATGCGCTCATGGTCGAAGTGGGTGATCTTCTCGCGAAGAATGAAGTCTTCGAGCAAAGTCGGGCCGCGCGGACCGATACGCAGCGAGTTCTGGTTGTCCGAGACAATCAGCCCCTGCTGCGTTGTGAGCGGAACGTGGCTGGCTTGCGCCTGTTCATGTAACTCGCCGCCGGCCACCGACTGCTGGGGATGCGACACAACCGCCGCCACTTTCGAAGGCGGGTTGGCGTTACGCGAGACTTTTTTCATGATGGCTGCTCTGATGCTGCGTCGGGTGCTGGGGTGGCTCCGCCTGGTGACGGCAGGCACGCCCCAGCAGATTCAAACCACGGCTAGGCGATAAAGGAGTGCGGCTCGGTGCCGTAGTAGGCGTGGATGCCGCGTTCCCACGACGAGTCGGCCATGTTGGGCCACGCGTTGCGGTCGAATCCCGGGGCGGACTCGAGCCGCGATTTCTCTACATTCAGCACGAAGCGCTCGTTGTTCGTGTCGAGCTTCAGCGCGCTCCACGGCACCGCGAACAGCTTGTCGCCCATGCCCAGCAGGCCACCGAACGAAAGCACGGCGTATGCGACACGTCCGGAACGCATGTCGAGCATGATCTCTTTGATATCGCCGAGCGATTCATCCAGCTCATTGACCACGTCGTTACCGGTCAATGTGTGGGCACCCATCAGCTCAGGGCCCGGACCACGCCGCCGCGGAACGTCAGTTGTCTCGGATGGATCGCCCTTATACATACCGTAGGGATCGCGTTGTTGAAAGCCCATGTAAATCTCCTGCTGCAAACGCCCGCTCTGCGGGCAAGTGCGCCGTGCGGATGCATGGCGTGCAGCAAGATAGGCCGCGGGAACCAGTCCGTCTGTTCGCGAGCACACATGCCGATCGCTCAGAAGCCCGCAGCAATTTCATGCGACGTGGGTTTAGTTTGGCGAATCAGCGCCTATTGGGCACTTTGAAAAACCTACTGCGCGAGCCGCTGGCTAAGTTGCTCCGTGCTCGGAATCCTTAACGAGACTCTTTGTCCGCTGCGGTTCCTGCGCGCGGTGCGCCTTGCTCCGTGCTCGGAATCCTTAACGAGACTTAACGTCCGCTGTGGTTTCTGCGCGCGGTGCGCACGTCCCTCGACCCCCTCGCAACGGTTTTTCAAACTGCCCTATTGTCGTACCCAATGCGACTTTCCCCGTGAGCGTCAACGTCCTCAAGACTTAAGGTCTGTCATTTTTGACATAAAGTACTAAGTTTGAGACCAAGCCGAGTAGCTTAAAGTGGGAAGTCTCGATCTTAGATGTTCCCGCGAACAGCCCTTTCAACTCGGGCTCGCTAATTAAATTTAAACTTTCTTCTTCAGCCCAGAAACTCTTACCTATTCCTTTCAAAATGGCGCGAAACCAATGCGGAGGAAGCCAATGAACTAAAGGCAGGACAGTGTGAAACTCAATGGGATACCATCGGTTAGGTGTGGTGATAAAACAACTATGGCTAACGCGACACAGTTCTCGTACAAAAGCTTCTTGATTTTCTCTGCTGCCGACATGTTCAATTGTGGCAAAACTGACGACCAGGTCAAAACTTTTGTCAGGGAACGGCAGGTCTAAGCCATCCGCCTTGATATATTTCACACCTGGATATTCTTGCTCCAAAAAGGCGGCATCTTCTAATCCGACAGCTGTGAGTTTGGCGGGATAAGGATAGAGTTTCTCAAAAAAATTCGAATCTTCCCGGCGGTCGCTAGTCACGCCAACATCTAAAACTGTAGTTTCCGCTGTTGGCTTCGCAAGACGCATCAGCGTTGCAAACATTTTTTGGCGGGCATGACTCGATATTTTCGCTACCAGATTACCAAAATTGAACTGATTGGCGTAATAGGCACTATTCGATTTGCGATTTGGGATCGCTTCTTCATGTTTATTCATTAATTGAGAGTCTGGCGGCAAAATGGAGGTTATTATCAAATAAAAGCAAAAACAGGTTGGGATAAAGACCTAGTGATCGATTTAAAAACCCGCCCCGACCTAGCGAAAGCCTTTTTAAACGAGTGTACGCGGCGGATTCACACTGTCAAGCGCACGCAGGGACGCCCGGCCTGCCCTGCGACGGTCACTTTTTCAGGCCAAACAATGTCGGGGCGACGACTTGCGCGCGCACTGCGCAACTGAGTCGGGCGGGATGTCGCGTCCCAATTTCGTCGTTTTACGGAGGTGTATGTGCGTTGACGCAGAGTGGAGCTTGCGTTGAGCGGCCTCCCGACACCGCGTCAATCAACCCACAAGCTGCCTCACCGTGCGTCTTACTTCCGCCACGGCGAACAACCATGGAAACCAACACCCCCTTTCCAGCAAAGGCCAATGGGTCATCCCGAAATCGATCCGCGACGACGCCGATGTTTCAGCCTGCTCGCTGTCTGAAGTGCGCTCCGGTGAAGGCGCGATCCGCCTGCGCCCCTACCCGCGAAGCCCGCAACCGCATTGGAGGAAGTCGCCGCTTTTTTGGCCAACCCGGGCCTCAAGCGCCTAAGTAACGAGCAGACCCAAGCTATCCTCAAAGCGCGCCTGAAACCTCGTCACGCGCGACGATCTCGCCAGATACCAACCTGCTTGCGCGTCTGTTGCTCGACAATGACCATTGATAAAGCGTTCGTGCTCACGGCGACTAAATTGGCGGTTAAGCCTAGGGTGATTGCAGTTTGACAGTCTGGCTGCCATAGAGCGTCAGGCATGCATACGCAACTAGCGC
>Ga0105048_10007845_pt1 | contig 17116 bp, 14 predicted proteins | sample MAT05_FD_78382 | JGI IMG/M metagenome (GOLD analysis project Ga0105048, IMG submission 78382) | Freshwater microbial communities from Lake Fryxell liftoff mats and glacier meltwater in Antarctica - MAT-05 | ecosystem: Environmental > Aquatic > Freshwater > Ice > Liftoff microbial mat | place...
TCGTTGCTTCGTTCCTCGTTGCTTTGTTCCTCGTTGCTTCGTTCCTCGTTGCTTCGTTCCTCGCAACGACGTTGTAGATGCGAACTGCTTACTGCCAAATGGATACTGCCAAATGGAATTACTTTCCCACCAATCGTCCAAACGAATACATCACACCCGCCATGGCGTTGATGCCATACATAGGATATCCATTCCAGCGTTGATAGTTTGACCCAAAAATATTATTGACATCCAATGTCGCATTCCATCTTTTATAAATAGAATACCTGCCGGAGAAGTTCAGATCCAGGCCGGAAGCTAAGGTCTTATAACCTGAATTTCCAGATACCGGAACACGTGCCCCTGCCATGAGAAAAAGTTCTGCCTGCAGACTTAGTTTATTAATTGGTTTCACATTGGCATAGGCATTGATCGTAGAAGGAATAAAATGCCAGGCCTGTTTATTGGTAGTGAGATCAACGATAGGTCGAAGACGCATTCCGGCTCCAAACTGTAGATTAGCACTTAGCATATATTTCGCGCTGGCATCTAACATGAAAGCAGTTGCCTGTGTTTCGTAGATGATATCAAACTGTTTTGCATCATAGAAGGTATCATTTATAAAAAGAGGCAGATTATTATAAACCGCTACACCCGAACGAAGTGCATAACAGAAATTCGCAGTGATATTTCCTGTTAGAGAAGCAAAAAAGTCTGTATTTCTGGATTGCTTCACAGGATACCTATCAAACAGAAATGGATTCAATTCTGTCAGTTGTTTATAGGTATTTAAACGAATAGAACTTTGTACGCCAAGCTCTACATTCAACATCTCTTTAATCACAGGATATTGTACCGAGACATCAGGAAGAAGATAAAATTTCTTCCCGATTGCAGGATACAAACCCGCTTTGATCTTTATGTCGCCAAGCTGTTTTGTAAGCGAAGGCCTCCAGGAGAGGATGGAATTATTCTGTGTACGTACGCCACTTTTCCCATACACATTCAGATCCAGTACGATATCTGATTTGGCGAGGAGATCGTTTTTTAATTGTTTCGATGCCTGCAAATCTGTCTTCACTGTAAATTCTGCAGCACCGGATTTTGCCGTATATAGTCCCATGTAGAAATCGGCCTTATAATCGATCTCATGATCATTCGCAGTCATTGGCGTAAAGGTGGCCGACAAGCCAATATTCTGATAGATCTGCGTCAGATCACTTCCTTCATAATTATACATTGTATGATCATAACCATAATAGGATTGCTTATTTCTATCTACTTCGAATGCGCCTTCTATGGTATGTCCTTTTACTTCAATATCAGTGTACATGCCTACATGGGTCTGATTTACATTCTGGTGACTAATCGTTCCTGTTGAGGAAGAATGTTGAACATTGACATAAAGCGGAGAATGAAAAGGATCGAATAGATAACCTGCTTCCATATCAATAGAGGAGAGATTACCAACCGCCAATTTTGCAAAGTTAGATCTGTCTTCACGTTTTGTGTTGGTGTTTAATGCAAGGGGTTTCAATGGAATTGGTTTGTAGATAAAGTCGATTTTTTCCTCCGGCATATTGTAGATAAGAACCACTGAATCAAACGTCACACGCGAAGCTTTTTCAGGTGTGTAAATTGGCTTAATAGAATCCATCCGTGTAAAGAGTTCGGCGATCGGCGTGTCACCGGTAGCCATTAAATATTCCTGCACGGCGGAGATTGTATCTTGTGTTCTCAGGTAAGTATACGCTTTGCTCAGATGAATTTTTTTTGTATAGGCGGGTAATGATGTTGTATCTGCAAGATTCAGAAAAAGATCCTGATTGGTAAACGCCTCTTCGTATTTTTCTGATTGGTAATTCAATTCCGCCAACCAGAAATCTGCCAGAGAAGCCAACGTTTTATCTGCGGGAAATTTCTTTACATCCATAAACGATGCAATGGCATTTTCAGTTTCTGCATTACGGAATAATTCAACCCCTCTTGCATAACTTACCTTCTGGTAAACCTTCTGCATGTCGTAGTTCATCTTCTTCATCCCTTTCAACACATCGATCGCTTCCTTGTATGCTTCGTTCTTTATATGTTGATAAACGATCAGCCTGTTAGCCTCTTCAATCAATTCAGAATTCGGGTGACTTGTAATAAAGCCATTGAGTTTTGCAAATGCGGAGTTGTCATTCAGGTCATAACTTAATGTAGCCAGGGTAAATTCTATCAGTTCCGAACGAGACGAAGTAACTGCACTTTTGTTCTTCGATAATATGTCATACGCTTTCATCTTTTCACCTTTAATCAAGTAACATTTTGCAAGTAAATAGGCACTGTAAACAGCAATCAATTCATCGGCATCGCCTACCGATTTTTCGAAATTCGGAATCGCATCGTCGATCTTGCTTTGCACATATTGACAATAGCCGAGTTTAAAATAGTCTTCTTCTCTCACCGATTTTGATTGACCGACAAATGTTTTATAATAAAATTCAGCCTTACTGTATTCGCCTTGTTCACAATAGATCTGGGCCACCATCTGGTTCAGTTCATTATTGTAATATAGTTTATCTGCAGACTTTAGATATTGCAATGCGTCCGAGAGAGCTTTCTCTTTTTTGCCTGTTACATAGTCGATCTCAGTTAAATAAAAAGGAATTATTTTTTTATACCGAGGATCTTCCTTCACGGCGTTAAAACTGGCTATGGCAGCAGGATAATCTTTCTTATAATAAGAGAGTAATCCGTGGTAATAATTCCCCGGTGTAAAATACGCGCCCGGTATACTTTTAGCGGATTGGAAATATGGTTCCACTTTGTCGAGCTTTCCAGTAACGAGATAGGAATAACCCAATTGAAAATTCCGTTCGGTCAATTCCTGGTTGGTGAGGATACCAATACTGACGAGTTCATAAGAGGCAATGGCCGCCTCGAACTGATTGTGTTCGAAATAATATTTACCGAGTTCGAAATTCCCGATTTGTTGCAACTGCCTGAAGGGTGTTTCCTTTACAAAACCTACAAAATGTTCCTTCGCCAATGGTTTGCCGATCTTGAGCGCGCATAGATTTTTTGCATACGTTGCCTGTTGAAGATCTGACTCCTGTATATGCTCAGGTTTCTGGCGAAAGTGAGTCAGGTAATTATTCAGCAACACATACGCTTGTTCATAATGTTGCATATCCATGAATTGCTGCGCTTTCTTTAGTGGAAACTGAGGTTCTGTAAAACGCGTTGTTCGTTGCGCATACACAGCAGAAACAGGGAACCATAATAAGAGGCTAACAAATGCAAGTTTCTTATTTAAATTCATTGTATGTAATTAAAATTAAAAGGTCCAGGAAAGGCCCAGGCTAGGAAAGATCGGCAATTGGTTTTCGCGTTTATTGGTGACACGGTCGATATAAAAAATATTATCCCTGTTGTAGGCATTGCTTATACTGCCGGAGGCTTCAAGCGAACTATACTTCCCTGTTTTAAATCTCTTCTTCACAGAAAGATCCAGACGATGATAATCTGATAAACGACCGCCATTGATTTTATCTGCATAGACAATCTCAAAATTTCCATTCTGTGACAGGTAATTGGTACTGATCCCTGTTGTTCCGAAATCCACTTTCTCGATAAAGGATTGTGTTTGTGTAAATGGAAACGCCGATCCGTAATTGAAACGGGCGGATAATTCCCAATCTGATTTTTTACCTGCCACGTACGAGGCCAGGAGATTCACATTATGTCGTCGGTCGAAGGGTGTTGGATAGGTTTGCCGCCCATCGTAACGATCTACATAACCATAGGAATACACGGCCCAGAAGTACTTTCTCCCCTTTGTATATTTACAAGTAATATCAAGACCATAGGCCTTCCCTGATTCAATAATAAAATCAGGATCCGATGCCACCAGTTTATATCTGTTGAGTGCAATAATTTGTCCGAAATATTTAAACCAAGGCTCGACAGAAAAATCAAAATCTTTGATATCAGCTTCTATACCACCGATAAGATGATAGGATTTCTGGATATTGTTTGGCGCAATCGTTCCGTCAATTCGTTTAATCTCAAAATCAGGTGCGGTCAAAAACCCTGTAAAGAAGTTCACGATATCTCTATCAGATTTAGAAGAGATAATATTCTGCGAATAGATACCCGCCGATGCTTTGAAGCGTAAATTTTGGGATGCATTATATTTCATGGCTATTCGTGGTTCAAGACTGGCCACATTCAACGACGCATAATATTGCAAACGGATACCAGGTTCTATGATTAGTTTATCGCCAAAGTTTTTCTTTACTTTCAGGAATGCTCCGAGCTGGGTAGTATAATCATTTTGTCGAAGCGCAATTCCTACATAGTTATAAAAGCTATATGCGGTCTTAAAACCGATAAACTCGAGTCCATATTTTACTTCATTATGATTCGGAAGGTAGGTGGTTACTGCAATATTTGCATCAAAACCACCGATCGCACTTTCGCGGGGTTTGTTGTTTGATTCGTCGAGGCTGATGGTGTAATCTGAATAATAAAAACCACCGGAAACAAGGGAAGGAGAACTACCTGGAGTCAGAACAAAGTTGGTTCCGCCGCCATAACTGTTCCATTTAAGGTCAGAGATTCCCTGGTAAAGAACACGATCGTTAAAATTAAATCCGAAGAGGCTGATCTTGCTGCCATTGCTTGTACTCACGTTGATCTTTCCGTAGGCATCTGTAAATGTATATGGCAATTTTGTTTTATACGGTTCGCCCAACATTCCATACAAGGCATTGGAGGTAGATTTCAGATAACTATGTTTCAGCGAAGCGATATAGGTCAGTGTGGTAGATGTATCTCCTTTTAATTTGACGAAAGGACCTTCTAAAAATATTTTCGCGAGAATTGGATTGATAGCCACTTTTCCTGAGTGACGGTTTTTATTCCCGTCCTTTGTGGTTACGCTGACAATAGCCGAGGTACGATCTCCATATTCCACACCAAAACCACCCGACATGACATCTGCGTTTCTGATAGCATCTGTTTCAAATACAGAATATAAACCAATAGAGTGAAAGGGATTATAGATCGTCATACCATCCAATAAAATTTTATTCTGTATCGGCGATCCGCCACGGATATATAATTGTCCGCCTTGATCACCGGTAGAGATCACACCCGGCATAACTTGCAGGAACTGAGCAATATCTGGTTCTCCTCCGATTGATGGCATCAGCTTCAATTCCTTCGGTGTAATTCGTGTCATTCCCACCTTGGTATCGAATATCTTTTCTTCGCGCTTTGCCGAAATATTGACACCCTTTAATTCCCTTGTTTTCTTAACCAGATAGATCTTTATAGAGATGATCTCATCCTCCAGGATCTCAACCTCGTTTTCATTTATTTCGTAACCAATAAAACTGACTGTTGCGGTATATTTTCCTACTGCAATTTTAGGGATATTAAAAAAGCCATTGACATCTGTCTGAGCTCCTTTTTTGATAGCTTTAATGGACACAGAAACGCCCGGCATTGGTTCGCCATTCGTTTTATCGTACACGAAACCTTTCACAGTGCCTATTTGCGCAAATGAAAAAACGGATAAATGTAAAAAAAACAGGATGCCGACAAACTTCTTCATACAAAATTTATAAGCGGTAAATATACATCCTACAATGTAAACATCATTTGATTATTTTTGCCGCAAGAAACTTAAGAAATGAAGCCATCATTGCCTCAGGGCACCCGCGACTTCGGGCCGGAGATCGTCCGAAAAAGACAGTTTATACTAGATATTATACAATCTGTGTTTGAGCTTTATGGCTTTCAACCATTAGAGACACCGGCCTTCGAAAATCTTGAGACCCTGATGGGAAAATATGGTGAAGAAGGAGATAAGCTGATCTTCAAAATTTTGAATAATGGACTCGAACGTTCTGAAAAACATGCGAATGCCAACGAGGATTTCAAGAAAATTCTCGAAGGAAAAAATGTAAAAGGACTTACCGAAAGGGCCTTGAAATATGATCTCACCATTCCCTTTGCGCGGTATGTGGCCATGAATCACGGGCAGCTCATATTCCCATTCAAACGTTACCAGATACAACCGGTGTGGCGGGCAGACCGCCCTCAACGTGGGCGTTATAGAGAATTTACCCAATGTGATGCCGATGTGGTGGGAAGTTCTTCCTTATTTAATGAAACAGAGTTGATACGTATTTACCAGGATGTGTTTCAGAAACTGAAGATTAGTGTGGATGTCTGCCTGAATAACAGGAAAGTGCTGGCCGGTCTTGCTGAATTATGTGGTGGTACAGAACGAATGACAACTATCACGATAGCTATCGATAAATTAGATAAAATAGCTCTTGAAAAAGTGAATGAAGAATTACGAACCAACGGAATTAACGAAGATGCAATCGGTATCATTAACAGTTATCTTGAAATTGCAAAAGAGGCTGGTTCTAATGAAGACATTCTGGCTAGGTTGAAAACTATGTTTCTACAAACGCCTATAGGATTGGAAGGGGTTTCGGAGCTGGAATATCTTGCAGGGATTTTTTCTACTGTTAAGCTCGATGTCACACTTGCCCGCGGATTGAATTATTACACTGGAACTATTCTCGAAGTAAAACCGCTTGGCATTCAGATGGGCAGTATTGGCGGCGGCGGACGATATGATGACCTGACCGGCTTGTTTGGAGTATCCGGCATTCCCGGTGTTGGCATTTCGTTTGGCGTAGACAGGATCTATGATGTGATGGACGAATTAAAATTATTTCCTGAAGAAGTAAATTCAACCGTAAAAGTGATGTTGGTAAATTTCGGGCCTGCTTATGAACAACGAAACATGGAAGTTCTTTCCTCACTCAGGGCTTCCGGTATTTCCTGTGAATTATACCCGGATGCCGTTAAGTTTGATAAACAATTAAAATACGCCAACAAACGTGGTGTTCAGTATGTGGCCATTATAGGTGAAGAAGAAATGAAAGAAGATATCATCACCTTGAAGAATTTTACGACAGGCCAACAGGATAAAATGCGTTTGGAAGAGATTATTCGTTTGTTTGAATAAAAAAGCCACCCGATAGGATGGCTTCTTTAAACAATGTTTTTCCATTACTTCAGGGAACAACTAACTCCAGCAAGTGAAGAGCTTGTTTCGCACCAGGTTTTAGCCTGAGATTTTGTCAATTTAGATCCTGATTTAACTTCTGTTGAAGTTCCGCTAACAGTACATACACATGTGTATTCCTTCTTGCAGGATGTCATTGAGAATGCGCCAAGAATAATGGCAAGGGTCATGATTTTTTTCATAAAAAAAAGTTTAAGTTTGAGGCAAATGTAGACAAACGATCGAATTACGCAAGATATTCTAAGCTTTTTTTAATAAACGTGGGAATTAGTATATTTTTGACGAAAATTACCACAATGAAATTTACGTACATACCACTCTCTTTTTTAATGTTCATTTTTCTTGCTTCATGTCGTAAACTTCCGGATCATGCGAAGTATATCCCGAAAAACGCACAGTTAGTGGGTGCCATCGATATGAAACAAATGGGTAAGAAATTGATCTGGAATGCACTTACCGGCAGTGATCTGTTTAGGGAGATGCAAAAAGAATTGAATAGCGAAGAGTCCAAAAAAGCGATGAAAGACATTTCTAATATCGGGCTTAAACAGCAATCAAGTGTTTATTTCTACCTGAATGGAAAACGGGCCGTTGAAGGATATTCCTGCATCGTGGTCGGCATGGAAGATCAAAACAAATACGAAGTTTTTCTGAAACAGACCTATCCGCAAATGAATCCTGAAAAAGGAGAAGGTTATTCCTCTATGCAGCTCGAACCTAATCTGTTTGCGGCCTGGAATAACGAAGTTGCTTTCTTCTACCCGATGCATACAAGCTATGAGGGAGACAGTAGCAGCGTTTCGTTTCAACTGAATAATATTACCAATATCAAATCATCGCTGAACGAGAATTTTTCAATCTCCAAAGAGAATTCTATTGTTTCCAATCCTCATTTTAAAACGTTGCAAAAGGCAGGCCATGATATCAGTTTCTGGTTAAACTACGAAGAGGCGTATTTGAATAATGCAACTGCTTCATCCAATCCATTTATCAAACAGGATTATTTTAAAGAAGCTGCATTAGCCACAGGTATTGACTTTGAAAAGGGAAAGGCCCATGCAGAAATGGATTATTACATGAACAAGGAGATGGCCGCCATCTATAAAAAATTTCAACCTGGGAATATTAATCAGGAAATGGTAAGGCATATTCCCTCGAATGATATTGATATAATCGGGGCCTACAACCTTAACCCATTAATGATGCAGGAATATCTTAAAAAATTCGGACTTGATGGTTTGCTTAATCTCGGACTTGGAATGGCGGGAACCACTATGGACCAGATCGCGAATGCTTTTAAGGGTGATCTTATTTTCTCAATCACTGATATGAAAATTAATACAAACACCTACAAGACCGATAGTTTTGCAAGCGATATGGCTCCGGATATGAAAATGACGTTAGCCATGGCAGTAAAGGATGAGAAGGAATTGGAAAGTTTATTTAAGATTGGCGTAAAAAATCAACTCCTCGTAAAGAATGGGAACAGCTACACGCTTCCGGAAATGAATTCAACAGCCTCATTGCTGTATACTAATAAACAACTGATTTATTCGTCGGATGCCGGAATGGCCGCTGCCTATATCGAAGGAAAAGGAGATAGTAAGAAATCTTTGCCTCCTGATGTGTGGAAACATATCGCTTCCAATCCACTGGTTTTTTATGCAGACCTGAATAAGATTATGCAATCCATTCCTGTAAAAACAGATTCTAAAGAGGATGAAGCTTTTATCAACGAGGTGAAAAAATTCTTTACGTATATTGAACTACATGGTGGAACGATGAAAAACAATGCGGTTCATCTCGAAGGTGCTCTAGTTCTTTCCAACAAGGAAGAAAATGCCTTGCTTCAATTCCTCGATCTTGGTATGAAAGCCAAACGTATGAATGACCGTAAGACACCTGTGGTGCCTTCAGAAGATACTCTTTTACAATAAACCTGTCATGTGTTGCTGAAGAATATTTTACACCTGCCCTATTTTGTGTATGTCGCGTTGCTGTTTATCCTTTTAATAATAAGCGTATTTCCGATAACTCTGATCCTTCTGTTGTTTCCGTCTTCTATTACCGATCCTTGTATGTTCTGGTTAATGAAAATCATCAGTAATAGCTGGTTTGTATTGATTGGTATGATACCACGGAATTATAACAAGCGTAAGGTCGATTTCTCAAGAAGCTATATCATCACACCCAATCATCAATCATTGCTCGATGCCGCAGTTATTTATACTAGTATTCCACGGGTTTTTAAAACGCTAGGTAAAATAGAACTCAGGAAAGCCCCAATCTATGGCATTATCTACAAAGCCGTTGTCATTACCGTAGACAGAAGCTCGATGACAGCTCGAGCGGCGAGTTTCCGAAAAATGAAAACAGCACTCGATCACGGAAATTCGCTTGTGATCTTTCCTGAAGGAACTTTCTCCAATACTGTGATCAACGATTTATTACCTTTTCAGGATGGATGTTTTTCATTGGCCATAATGCAACAAGTTGATATATTACCAGTACTTTTTTTGGATACTTCGAAACGTATGCATCCTTCGAAATTCTATCAGTGTACGCCGGGATGGAACCGTACGGTGTATCTGCCTCCGGTAGCTTGTATTGGTCTTGATAAAAAAATGGTCGCACCCTTGAAACAATTGACACAAAATTATATGCAGGCTTGTCTTGATTATTCCCGTGAAAAAGGAGTTCATGGTGTTTGGGAATTTGCCTTACTTTGGCAAAAAAATAATCCGTTGAACTGATGTTATTCGCCGATGTCATATTGCCACTTGCACTCGAACGAACCTATACGTTTGGGGTTCCGCTTGAATTACAGGAAAGTATTAAACCGGGTTGCCGTGTAGAAGTACAATTCGGGCAACGAAAAATATACAGCGGCATCGTGAAAAAACTTCATAGCCACAAGCCTGAACAGTATGTGGTAAAACCCATCCGTACCTTACTCGATGAAGAACCAATTGTTACAGAAACCCAAATAAAATTCTGGGAATGGCTGGCTTCTTATTATATGTGTACAGAAGGCGAAGTGATGAATGCGGCACTACCCTCTCATCTTAAACTGGTAAGCGAAACCTATATCGTATTGAATGAAGATGCGGAAATTGATGCAAAAGAACTAAGCGATGATGAGTACCTTTTAATAGAAGCGTTAGAGATCAGGCGACAGCAAAAAACAGAAAGTCCGGATTCACAGATCTGAGTTTCATTTCGTCTTTTGATAAAAATAATCTCTACTTTAGCTTACTTTTTTGTGTATGAAAAATATCCTTGTCATAATTCTCCTCAGTTGTATGTATTCTTTTTCTGCCCTTGGGACAGACAGTCTTTACTTTCCTGATCAAACATTGGTTCAATTGAATGAGCATTCGGTAAAAAATTATCTGAAGAAATATTTTCCCGAACTGGCCAATCCCGATATTGATCTTGATCTTGAATTTGAACGTAACACCAATGCCTCCCATCATTATACATTTTCGGTTTTATACAGGCAGATTCCTTTGCTTCATTCCACCATCAAAGTGAATACAGATAACAAGGGCCGTATTTTCTCCATTAAAAAAGAAGTAATGGATCTTTCATTGCTCATAAACTATTCGCCGGAGAATGAACTTCAGCAATGGAACTCTGTAGCTCTTCAGGAATATGCAGGCAACTTCTGGCCTGCAGATCATCTTCTTTCTTCAACATCTTTCAATATAACAGCCTATCAAAACCGACCTGTTGTAGTGGCTGAATTGAATTCATGGAATGCCACGCATGATAATACGCTCGTTCTGGATATCTCCGGAAACTTGCTTTTTGAATGCGATCAGACCCGGCATATCAATATCGATACGCTGATCAATGTACGTATTTTTAATCCAGATCCACTGACCGCCTCGGGGCAGGTTTATGGAGGTATTTATAAAGATCTGGGTGATGCAAATTCTCCATGGATGGATCCGCTCTACCTGCAAACTACTGTAGATGCAACGTTTGATACCGGCACCAATACATTCTATCTCGAGAATCAGTATGTCGTGATCAGCGATCTGGAATCGCCGGTTGTGGCACCGCTCACTTCAACTTTGCCATCCTTCCTCTATAACAGAAGCATGAGCGGATTTGAAGATGTGAATGCTCTCTATCATATCACCAATTTTCATAATTATATATCCTCAATCGGATATGACACATTAATGGATCTTCAGTTGGTTGTAGACCCACATGCGCAAAACGGTTTTGACAACTCTGTGTTCAACCGGAATGGCGGGAACCCGAATATCATGTTCGGAACAGGTGGTGTAGATGATGCCGAAGATGCCGATGTTATAATTCATGAATATAGTCATGGTGTGAGTTGGAGTGCCAATAACAATTCGTCTTTCTCCTTCGAGCGTTCAGGTCTTGACGAAGGGCTTGCCGATTATTTTGCCACCTCCTATTCAAGAAGTATTTCTTCGTTTAATTGGGCTGACATGTTTAGCTGGGATGGACATAATGAATTCTGGGCAGGGCGAACAGCAACTACGACCCTTAATTATCCTTATACCGGCCCAAATTTTTATGCAGTTGGCGAGATTTGGAATACGGCTATGAGTGCTATCTGGACCGATCTTGGAAATATTGTGACAGATAAACTGATGCTCGAATCCCTTCATTTTTTCACAAATAATACCACCTTATCAGAAGCCGCTATCTATGTATTACAATCTGATACGATCTTGTTTGGAGGCGTTCATTCATCGACCATCTGCAATCATTTCAAGAATAAAAACATCCTCGATGCAAATTGTAAACCGGTAGGCATCGCTGAAACGACACAACGCCATGAACTCAGTCTTATCAACACACAAGGCTTTGCATCAGGCTTAGGAAATGCGACACTACACTTCCCGGAATCAATATCAGGACGTTATATAATCTATGATATTTCGGGAAGAAAGATCATAGAACAGGATATTAGTCATGAACAGAAATTGATCTTATCACCTTCATTATTAAAGACAGGGATGTATTTTCTTCTTGTAGAAACTGACAAGGGGCAACAAGTATTTAAGCTGAATAGGTTCTGATTCGATGAGTTAGAGTACTCTAGTTAATCCATCACATTTAGAATACCATATTTTAAAGACACTTAAGAAGAGAGACCACTTAAAGCAGTCTCTCTTCCATATATAATAAAACCAACTGGTGATAGTTTTATTCTGTGGTTACATCAAATTTGGAAATGGAAAGAAATCTCAATATGCAACTTACATTGGAGGTTACTTTATTTTGTCAGCTTTCCTTTCTTTAGCTGATCGCCGTATTCACGTTCAAAAGCCAAGGCTTCATTCTTGAGTATCTGTAGCAACTCGTTAGGGGCTAGTGCCTTTGATAATGACATTCCGTTATAATTTGAATAGTATGCTTCCTGTCCGTTATTATTCACAGAAAAGACATGGGCATCAATATTCGGAATCTCGAAAAAAATGATCTCTGCATTGCGATATTCCTGAATATTATTTCTCATTTCACTCAGCTCACTTTCTATTACCAGATCTTTGATTCCGGATACAGACCATGAACCATTATCGATCCGGGTATTGATGCTGGTTACCATTTGTCCGTCTGCATACAAAGGGGTGATCTTGCCCCTTTCTACCGTGATAAGACTTCTGAAACTTTGTAGCGAATCTGCTTTTAGAAATTGCTGAAAATCTATGTCTACCGCGGTGATTGATTCTTCCGGCTGAGCTTTTTCCACCAGTTGTAGATTCAGGTTCATGCCATTGGCTGGATTGGTCCTGAGAAGTTCGAGCAGATCTTTTTTACCTTGTGTCACTGCTTCGGACGAAGTAGAGAATTGAGGTGTTTGTTGTTGCGTGTTGGTTGATTCGCTACCATCTTTTTTAGATTGGCAGGCAAAGAATGTAAGGGCCAAAAGAACTGACAGAACATTCCTATAACTAAGTACCGTTTTCATGTGTATGTATTTTAAAGTTAGTAAAAATTATTTCTTCGCGATATTATACCATGTATTCCAATGTGTTTTAGCACCGGCAGGATCTCTATATTCATCATACGTAATGAGACGTTCGGCACCCATACAAGGGCTCCATGGATCATTCAAAACCACATAGTTGGTTCCATTTAATGTGACATATCCTTTGATAACAAGAACATGCCCCACGACATCTTTTTGGCCATAGGCATACCCCATTGGCTTTTTGGAACAGAATATCTGAGACCTGATACGTTCCCAACTGAGGGCAATTGGATCCTCTTCGAAAGTGAGTCCTGCAAAATCAAGTTCCAGCCATCCGGGTTTATTGCAGACGTTTGTCTTAGGGCAACTGCTGCCTTCATTCTGAAAATTGCAGCAATTGTTTTTTCCTAGACGATGGTTGGCCAGATCGCACTGACTAACAGTGATTCCGACGTGCTTTGCGAGCATTTGAGTAGTGGCTGCCCAGCACCAATTATTGGTTTGCTGCGGTGCTAAATTGTTTGGTACATTCCCAATTATTTCGGGGTTACAACATCCTCCGAGGAGCGTAATGCTTAGTATTAGTAAGCTGTAAATAAAGTGTTTCATAAGATAAAGTTTTAGAGTTAGGAGTTAAGGGGGTTACGGGAATAAGAGGTACGGGGTAGCGAGCGGGTTAGCGAGTAACGGGTTTAGAGTGCAAAGCTCATATTCAAATGAGTGGTAAGCAAGAGGCGAATGACCATTCTTGCCGGGGAAAATTCCTGTGTTTGGATCAGTGTTTCTTCAGGTAATCAAAACCTAAACGAATAAAGATGAGCAATGAGATAAAGATCTCCATGGTAAGCATCACCACCACGGCATGATCACGGCCGGTTGAGGTATGTATTTCCAACTCTTCCTGTTGATTGGCTTGAAGAAGGATGTCATCAATACCGTTGGTCATGGCGCCATTATCTGACTGGATCTTTTCAAGATTCATTTGTTGGGCCTGATGCAAATAAGCAAACTGCACAGCGACATATCTGTGCAGAATACCTGACGCATTGATACTATATGAGTTCAGGATAAAAAGACTGAGCGTAAAAATCACAACTATATTCTTCATGGCATTACTTTTTTGAGGGTGAATCAATAATGCAAAGGTCTATTGTCTGGTAAGCGAAGACAAGATGAGAATGACTGAAAGCGGGGAGGAAAAACACCCTTTCCTTTACAGGGATACGCCTGTTAGGTTTCTTTAATAAGTTTCTTTACTTTGTAGTCCAAAATCAAAACAAAATGGAAAATCTCAAAAATGAATCAACCAATGACAAATTGCTGTATGCAATGGTCGGGCTAGTTTTAGGAGTTGTTATAACTTGTGTGTGTGTCGCGCTTTTCTTTAAAATGGATAAGAACGATGTAAAGCCGCACTGTCCTACATGCGATTATTCGACCGCTGAAAATTTCAGAGGAATTTCTGATTCAACTGCCCACGACCTTGCAAACCGTTATAGATCGGAATGTCAGAATATTTTATCGGAGGCTATCGGGCAGCAAGGTGTTACCGATGCTCGATGTGTCCAGTTCCCTTTGGCTTCCTTAAAAAAGTATATCTATGACATGGAATCCAAGGTTTGTGGTTGTGAGAAGTATAGCAATCTTGGCATCAGGTTTTACTTTGGAAAATATCCTGACCTAAATACAGCAGAAGCCCAGGCGAATCCTGATTACAGGGGCCTTAATAAATCGTACTCGTTTCTTCACACTGTCTTTCTAGTTCCTACCTATAAAGATTCTGAAGGCATATACAAAGATTTTGAACCATTGAATGTAAACGATTGCCGAATGGGCAATGCAACACCCGGCTCAAGGATGTCGATGATGAATCATGGCAATCTTTCACCACCGCCTTTCCCTGAAGCATCAGCTATAGGAAGAAATACAAGAGCTCCCGGACTAAACTATTAGAATCATTAGATAAATGAGCTATCAACTTTTAAATATTGCGGTTCCGGCTATTTTAGGACTTCTGTGTTTTTTTATAAAAAGTGAGAGGAAGAACCTGATGCGCTTCTTAGGCGTCTATTTTTTAATAACTTCCATGGGGGAAATTACAGGATGGATAATTGATGTGTATTATCCCGATGCTGTCAGTTTATTTTTCTATGATAAGCTTTTTATTCCTTTTCAAAATCTTCTTGCATTTGCCTTTTTTGCTATTGCTTTCAGGCAAAGACAGTACAAAATGGGCACAATACTTTTTGCAGCTATTTATTTCATTTGTTTTCTGATAGAAAAATTTATCGTCAAGTACAAAAGTCAGGAACTAAGTTACTATTCCTATTGTATAGATTCTATTTTCATTATGATCATTTGTCTTTTATACCTGGTGTCTATGGTTAAATCGGCGGCTATCCTTAATTATAAAAAAGATATTATATTTTGGTTTAGTGCCGGTACACTTTTCTTCCAGTTATTTACGTTCCCCTTTTTTGCCCTCATTGATCTGTGGTTTACGTATCCTGATATCGGTAATACCTATTTCTATTTTACCATTTATTGTATTCATATATCTTATCTTTTTTATACTGCCGGACTAATATGCTTGAAACTAAAATAATTTTCGTCCTGATCTCAGGGCTTATCGTCTTTGCATTGTTATTTGCAGGGATTCTCTTTTTCATTCTTCAATTTCGTAAGACCCGGATGATGCATATGGAAGAACTGATGAAGACGAAACTTGAGATACAGGATGAAACACTGACGTACATAGGCCGGGAATTGCATGATAATCTCGGGCAATTATTAACAGTTTCAAAAATCCATGTCAATAGCCTGATGAAACAATATTGCGACGAGAAAAAGATCGCGACATTAGAAAATGTCCTTGATAAAATGATGGTAGAACTGAAGGGTTTGTCGAAATCACTGAATAGTAGCCGGATCAAGGATTTTGGATTAACAAGAGAACTTGCCAATGAAGTTGAACGGATCGAAAAGATCCAGGTCATGCAAATTGCCCTGCGTATTGAAGGCGAGGAAAAGAAAATGTCGACCGACCATGAGATCATTCTATACAGGATCATACAGGAATTTCTATCCAACTCCCTAAAATATTCACAGGCCAGAGAAGTAAGTATTTTATTACGTTATCACAATACAGAACTTGTGGTAGAGATCGCAGATAATGGACAGGGCTTTGATATGACAATGACTTCGCAGGGCTCGGGTGTAAGTAATATTAAAAACAGGGCACAACTTTTAAATGCACAGGACATAGTCTTTACATCAACCCCCGGAAAAGGCACTCGACTTTCATTAACTTTACCAATTCAATAATATCATGAAGACGACCATTATTTTAGTAGACGACCATACCCTTGTACGCAATGCGATTGCCGACCTCATTGAAGGCAATTCTGATTACACTGTTACACATCAGGTAGGGAACGGAAAAGAACTCTTTGAAAAACTGGAGAACGCAAGAAATATTCCGCATATGATTTTGCTTGATGTGAATATGCCCATCATGAATGGCTTTGCAACGATGGAAAAACTACAGGCTGACTTTCCAAAAATCCATGTACTGGCGCTATCTATGAACGATGATGATGAGACCATTATACGTATGATGAAACTGGGAGCTTGTGGGTATATTTCCAAGATTATCAAAGAAGAAGAACTCATACTGGCATTAGACACCGTTGTAAAAAAAGGCTACTATTATACGAATGAAGTGACTAATCTGATTGTCGGGAATTTTAAACAAAAGAAAGACGAGATTCATTTCACAGAGCGTGAAAAAGAATTACTTCAATATATCTGTACCGAAATGACCTACAAAGAAATTGCCGATAAGATGTTCCTTAGTCCGAAAACCATTGATGGTTACCGTGATGATCTCTTTCAGAAACTGAGTATAAAATCGAGGGTAGGTTTAGCGATGTACGCGATGAAGCACGGGTATTACACGTAGAGACGTTGCATGAGAGACGTTGCATGAGAGACGTTGCATGAGAGACGTTGCATGAGAGACGTTGCATGAGAGACGTTGCATGAGAGACGTTGCATGAGAGACGTTGCATGAGAGA
>Ga0105048_10007850_pt1 | contig 17110 bp, 12 predicted proteins | sample MAT05_FD_78382 | JGI IMG/M metagenome (GOLD analysis project Ga0105048, IMG submission 78382) | Freshwater microbial communities from Lake Fryxell liftoff mats and glacier meltwater in Antarctica - MAT-05 | ecosystem: Environmental > Aquatic > Freshwater > Ice > Liftoff microbial mat | place...
TCCTCGCGCTGGCCGTCGCCGAGGCCGGCCGGGACAACGTCAAGGACGCCCTCGAGCTGATTAAAAACGCTCTTTTTCTCGATCAGGAGAACCCGCGCGCGCTGGCGCTGATGGGGTCGCTCTTGCTCCAGAAGGGCCTGGCGAAGCGGGCGGTGCAGTTCCTCAACCAGGCCGCCAAGCTCGATCCCGATTCGCGCGAGATCGCCGACCTCCAGAAGCGCGCCAAGCGCCTCGCGAAGCTCGATGCGCCAGTGCAGCTGCCGGTCGTGCGCGGCGAAAACGTGCCGGCGGTGGAGAGCCCCTGGAACGAGGGCGAGGAGGAGGGCCAGGAGCCGACCGAGTTCGCGCCCCAGGGGGGATCGGAGCACACCGTCTTCGACCCCGATGGCGCGCGGAAGGTGCGAAACCCGGTTTCCAACCCCGCGAAGGGCCGCTCGCCGTTCTCGCAGCTCGGGGCCGATCCGGACGAGGACGAGGTCACGGCCCACGTGGGCCCGGGGCAGAAACCGTCCTTTCCGCCGTCTTCGAAGCGCACCCTGAACCGTGAGCCTCAGGAGGAGGGGACGCCGTTCGACGTGCGAAACCTCCTCGGCTTTCCCGGAAAGAAGCCCAAGGTCGGCGGGAGCGCGGCGGACTACAGCCGCATTTTGCGCGGCGAGCCCGAGATCCCCGAGATCCCCACCGTCGATGGGATCCCGGCGAAGGACGTCGCGAAGGGGAAGAAGAGCGTCGCGCCGCCACCGCCCTCGGAGAGCGAACCGCCGCCGCCTGCAGAAGAAGCGCCGCCTCCGCGCGCGAAGACGCCGCCGATCGCCGACGCCGAGGGTCCTCCCCCATCGGAGGAAAAGCCGGCGAAAAAGAAGGGCAAAGCTGCCGCTGCTGCCGAGCCGCCTCCGGCCTCCGCGGATCGCCCGGCGACGATGATGGTCGACGACGCGATCTGGGCCCTCACCGGCGGTGAGAAGCCCGGCGCCTCGACCAACCTCAAGGTCGATCGCTCCGGCGACGGGCCGTCCAGAGCTCCGGCGCCCTCGCGCGACCGTGGCGACGAGCCCGAAGGCCGAAAGGGCGTGGTCGTCGTCCAGAGCTCGCGCTGGCTCGGCACGCTCACGTACTGGGCCGTCGTGCTGGTGCTCGCGGGCGCAGCCGGGTTCGTCGGCTTCGCGATGGCGGCGTCGAGCTCGGGTCGCACGGTGAACGAATCGACCGAGGAATTGCGCGGGATCGTGGCCGACGTCGAGCGCGGTGATCTCGCGGCGCTGCAGTCCGCGGAGGAGGCGATCGAGGCCAGCTTGAACGCCACGCCGACCCTCGCGCCGGTGCTGCACGCGATGCAGGCCGAGGTGCAGGGCAAGCTCTGGGCAGAGTTCGGCGGCGCGGAGCAGGCCAAGAAGGACACGCTGGCGGCGATCGCGCTCGCGGTGCCGTCGGTCGAGACCTTGTCGGCGCGCGTCGCGCTGTCGACCGGAACGCCGGTGCTCGCGGCGATCGATCGCGAGCTCTCGCCGATGATCGAGTCCTATCCCGACTCACCGAAGGCGTGGGTCCTGCGCGGGCGGATCGCGCGGCTGAGCGGCCGCTCTCCCGATGCGCTGCGGGCCCTGGCGCGCGCGCGCGAGATCGATCCGGCGCGCCGCGAGACGCTGATGGAGCTGGCCCGCTGGCACGTGGCGCGCGGCAGCGCAGCGAGCGCGTTCATGCTCTACGACGAGATCATCGAGCGTCAGTCGTCCGACGTGGGCGCGCTGCTCGATCGTTTCGTGCTGCACCAGGTGACGGGTGCCGATCCCGACGCTGGCCAGACCGGCTCGATGCTCGCGGGCCTGGTGCGCGAGGAATCCAAGGACGTCGCGAAGGACGAGGCCGGCCGCGTGTCGCTCGCGTTCGCGACGCTCTCGCTCGGCAGCGGTGACGTCACGACTGCGATCGGACACCTGGCGCGCGCCGAGAGCGCGTTCCAGGACAGCGCGAAGTTTCGTGCGGCGGTCGGCGGCCTCTTCCTCGCGATCGGCGAGTGGGAGCGATCGAAGGCGATGTTCGAGCGCGCCGCGGCGCTGGAGCCCGCGAGCGCCGAATACAAGCTCCGCGCGTCGCTCGCGGCGTTCGGCAAGTCGGCGGGGCTGACCCGTCCGGCGACGTTCTCGGCGGCCTCGGTGCGCGGCGCGGTGACGCTGCCGTTCGCGACCGTGCGCTTCGTGCCCGGCCGCTTCGAGCTGATCGAGGTCGAGCCGCGCGGCGACGTTCTCCCGTACCAGGAGTTCCGCGCTTCGCCCGGCGACGTCACCAGCGCACAGACGCTGGCGCGCTCGCGCATCGCGCTGCGTGCGGGCAGGGCCGACGACGCGCTCGAGCTGCTCGAGGCGGTGCCGAAGTCCCCGGCGGTGCTGGTGGAGATCGGGCGCGCGCAGACGGCCAAGGGCGATACGAAGGCGGCGGTGGCCTCGTTCCGCTCTGCGATCTCCGGCAAATCCTCCGATCCGGTGCTGGTCGCGAAGGCGCGCATGGGCCTCGGTGAGGCGCTCGCGTCGCGCGGTGACGTGGGGGCGGCGATCGCCGCGCTCGAAGATCTCGCCGAGGGCGACGTGGTGATGCCGCGGGCGATGTTCCTCCTCGCCGATCTGCGGGCGCGCAAGAATGACTCGAAGGGCGCGCTCGCTGCGCTGGAGAAGGCACGCGCCGTGGATCCTGACGACGCGCGGGTCGAGATGGCGCTGGGTGCGGTGAAGCACCGGCTGGACAAGCCGGACGAGGCGCTGGCTCACTACCAGCGGGCGATCGAGCTGTCTCGCGCGCTGGCGAACGAGAACAAGGGACTATCGACGGTGGATATGTACTATCTCGGCCGCGTCCTCGCCGACAAGAACGAGAAGCGCGCGATCGCGCTCTGGAACCAGGCGCTCGAGGCCGAGGGTGCTCCGCCCGAAATTCGATACTATCTCGGCAAACATTTGCTGAAGAAGCCGCGCACGAAGAAGGCCGGCATCGGCGAGCTGCGCAAGTTCCGCAGCGAGGTCACCAGCGGGCCACTCTTCGAGGACGCGGGGCGCTGGGTGAAGGGTCGATGAAGACTGCGATCCTCGAGCTGACGGGCGACGACCCGATCGAAGCGCTGCGCAGGCTGGACATCTTCCGCGGGTTGACCGACGGCGAGTACAAGCGCATCGGCGCTGCCGCCAAGGTCGTGCGCCTGCCGCAGGATCGGGTGCTGCCGCGCGGTGGGGCCGATGATGCGCCGCGCGCGTTCCTGTTTTTGGTGCGCGGGCAGGTGGCGTTCGCCGAGTTTGCGATGGGCAGCGTTCCGCGCGGGCCGATCAACCCGAAGAAGCGCGCGACGCCGCTGATGCAGCTTTCGGAGAGAAACGTCGCCCTCTTCGAGCCCAATGACTTTTTTGCCAACGATCACGTCGATGCGGCGCGCGGCAGCGACGGCGTGAAGCGCGAGATGGCGCTCTACACCTGCGTGCCGGTGGTGATGCTGGAGATCCAGCGCGACGCGATGGACAAGCTCCTCGAGGGCCTGCCGGAGGTGAAGTCGCGGGTCGAGGCGCGGGCCGAAGAGTCATACTATCGGCAGACCTTCCTCAAGCTCGATCACCGCAGCGAGGTGCTCGACTTCTACGTGAAGCAGGGCTTCGAGTACGCGACCGCGATCAAGGTCATCCAGACCGACAAATGTATCGATTGTGATGCCTGCATCATGGGCTGCGAGGAGCGGCACGGCGTGTCGCGCATCGAGCGCTTCGGCCCGAAGCTCGGGCTGGTGCAGTTCACCCAGAACTGTCGCACCTGCGAGGACGCGCGCTGCCTGGACCCATGCAAGTTCGACGCGATCGGCTTCGACCAGAAGATCAACGAGGTCGTGGTCTACGACAACTGCGTCGGCTGCACGCTCTGCGCAAAGGCCTGCCCGCACGACGCGATCCGCATGGTCGACATCATCGAGCCCGAGATCGACATCGTGGCGATGGTGGCCGACCAGAACGCCAAGCCCCGGACGGTGATCGCCGACGGCGAGGAAGACCCGGCGAAGAAGAAGAAAAAGGCGAAGCGCATCGCCAATAAATGCGATCACTGCCTCGGATATTCGGACATGGCGTGCATCAGCGCCTGCCCGACCGGCGCGATCGTGCAGATCGATCCGCGCGTCCTCTTCCGACGTGATGGTGGGTTGATCGAAAAGGCCGAGAAGTATTTCGACGCGCGGCCCTTCGAGCGCGGCTACGCGGAGGTGGTCGGCGGGCAGGGCGTGACCTTGTTCCGCACGCTGTTCGTGACGGTGGGCCTCTTCGTGCTCGGCTGCGTCTGGGAGTTCATCGCGCGAAAAGCATTCCCGGAGCTGTCGCTGTGGCGGCAGCTCGTTTCTCTGGTGCTCGGCCCGGCGTCGGCCTCTTCGCTGATGCTGACTTACAGCGCAGTGAGCGGGCTCGGCCGCTGGATGGGTTATCTCGGCGCGGGAATGATGACGGTGGCGGCGCTCTATACTTTGCGCCTGCACCTCCCCGGTCTGCGCCGCGCGGGCAGCTCGAAAACCTGGTTCGACCTCCACATCGTGTTCGGGGTCGCCGGACCCATACTCTCTCTGCTCCACACCAACCTGAATATCTTCACCTGGTACTGGGTGACTTTCCTGTGGTGGGCCGTGTTCCTGGTGGTCGTCACCGGGCTGATCGGCCGGTATCTCTACACGATGGTCCCGCGGTTCGAGGCGGGCGTGGAGCGCGACAAGAAGCAGCTCGACGAGGGGATCAAGATCGCCGCCGATCAGTGGGCGTCGATGACCACCACCGCCAACGTCATGCAGCACTTCCTGAAGGCGCAGGAAAAGACCGCCGACCGCGAGCGCGAGGAGGGGGCGATCGGCGGATTTTCGCTGATCTTCTGGCTGATCCAGTCGCGTATCCGCGAGGTCCGCGGCATCTGGGCGCTGCGCAGCGGGCTCCTGTCGAAGATGCAGAACGACAAGCTGCGCACGACCGCGATCGCCTTGATGCGCCAGCGCGCGCGGGTGGAGCGAAAATCGAAGATGATCGGCGTCGCGCGCCCGTTGCTCGCGCAGTGGCGGGTCATTCACATCGGCGTGACGGTGGTGATGTTCGTGTTGCTGATCGTGCACGCCTCGATCTCGATTTGGGCGCTCGGGTTGTGAGATCCGCGGCGGCGCTGCTGGTCGCCGGCGTCGGGTGTACAGGGCCCGGCGATCTGAGTATCCAGGCCGATTTTCCGCCTGCCGTCGCCTTCATCGCGGTCGTCGGGATCGACGACTCGGGCGCCATGACCGGCGCCACCGGGCTCGCATCGGTGAGCGATGGGTATGCCAAGCTGTTCGGTGACTTTCCGGGCGTCGCGGGGTTCGAGGTGCACGGCTACGCGCTCGCATCGCTCCAGAGCCTCGGTGTCCCGCTCGAGGAGGCGACGCTGCGCATTCCCCTGCGCGCTGCGGAAACGGACGAGGCCCGGCTCCCCGCGCCGATCTGGGGCCAAAAGTTCGACGCCGACGGCGGCGCGTTCGGGGGGACGATCCCGGTACGGGCGCTCACGGCCGATTGGCTCCCGCTCTGCCCGCAGCGCGTGACGGAAGGTCAGCGCGTCGCGCTCGGCTGCGCCTTCGGTGACTGCGCGACGACCGTGACGCAGAGCGGATGCCGGGTGACGATCGACGCGAGCGCTTGTGCTCTCGGCGCGCTCGACGCGGAGATCTCGCCCGCCGGTGCGCTGATCGTCGAGGCCTCGCCGGTGCTCGGGCAGTGCGAAGAGACCCCGAGCTCGCCCGGCGTCAGTGTCGCGCTGGCGTGCAGCGGCGGCACCGCGGAGACCTGCCGGATCGAGGTCCAGACCTCGAGCGTGCCGCCGCCGCTGGTGATCGAGAAGCTCGCGCTCACGAGCAGCGTGGCGCCGTACATCGAGCGCGACGGCAACGGCGTTCTCGTCAGCCGGCGACCGCCGAGCGGCTATCTCGCGGCGATGGCGATCGTCGGCGAGACGGTGATGGTCGCGCGGAACCTCGGGCCCCCGTGGCGCCCGCAGGACTGCCCGCCGGGGCGCGGAGGGGTGATCGATCTCATCGCCCGCGACACGCTGATCGTCGACACCGCGACCGCGGTGCCGAGGTGCGTGATCGGCCTGATCCGCGATCCGATGGGTCGCGGCGCGCTGTTCCTCACCGGCGGGCCGGCGCCGCGCGTCGGGATCATCGGCGCCGACGGCCAGGTGAAGGCAGATCGCGCGCTCGACGACGTTCCGCATCCTGCCGATGAGTACGTGATCGGCATCCAGGCTTCGGCGCGCGGAATATTCGTGCTCTTCACAGTCCCGGTGTTCGACCCGGGAAGCACGGCGACGCTGGCGGTGCTCGATCCTTTATTGCTGACGACGCTGGCGTTCGAGCCGATCTCCAACCAGCGCGCGGAGATCCTCGGCGTCGATCTCGACGCGAAGGTCTTGCTCGTCGCGAACTCGCGCGACGTGCTGTACACGCCGACGGCCGACGCGAAGCTCGGGCCCGGCCGCCCGCTGTGGGAGCTTTGCAGCCACGGCAACGGGATCAAGCCGTCGACGATCTTCCCGCACGCGCTCAGCGGCCAGCTGGTGCTGCCGGCCCTCGATTCGAACTCACCCGCGGGCTACGTCATCGACGTGCAAGACCGCTGCCGCACGGTCGTCTATCCGTGGGGCGCGGTCGAAGGGTACGGCGCCGCGGCGTGGACCGACGGACGCGTGTTGTTCGGCCTGATGACGAGTGCGCCGCCGTACGAGGCCTCGGTCGCGATCGTCGATCCGATCGGCGCGCGGTTCGCGAGCGGCGCGCTGCGGATCGGAAGCGGGCCTCCGCACGCGATGGATGTGGATGCGCAGGGGAGGGTTTGGTTGATCCTGCCGTGGGAGGGGCAGGTCGCGCGGATCACGCCGCAATGACTCAGATGTAGATGACGCTGTAGCGACCCTTCTCCATCGGCTTACCCGTCGCCTTCTTCGCCTTCGGTTCCTCGGCCTTTTCCTCGTCCCGCTCCTTGGCCCGCTCGGCGTCGCGTCCAGGGGGCGTCGCGGAGCTGGGGCGGAGGCTGTTGTTGTCGGAGTTTCCGTCGGTTGCCCCAGCAGCCTTGTTGGTGTCCTGGCCGTGCTGGTTGGTCGACGCGCAGCCCACAGCCGCGGTGAAGACCAGAGCGAGCGAGAGGCGTCGAAGTATCATGCAACCAGCTGAGTGCAAGCGCAGGCCCCGGCGAAATAGCGGCACTACTGGCGATTCAGTGGGGCACTTCAGTCGACGTCGCTCATCACTGGGGAAAATCGAGGTAGACCACGCGGCCGCCGTCCGCGCCGCCGAGGACGATGGTGTGGTCATCGAGCGGGAGCACGATCGTCGTGCGGATACCGACGCCCAGCTCGTGGCAGAAGCGCGGGCGGATCTCCGGGCGCTCCGGGGTGTGCTCGTAGATCGCGATGGTACGGCTGTTGCCGCTGCCGATGATGCGGTTGCCGAACACCTCGAGCACGTCGCCGGAGACGCGAGCCTGGTCGTCGGCAGGCTCGAAATGCGGTTCTCCAGCGCGGCGCCAGAGCAACCCCGAGGGCTCGACGCCGACGACCATGGGCCTGCCGAACGCGATGACTTCGGTGCCGTCGGAGAGGCGCACGTAGGCCGTGCGGCAGAACTTGGCGCCCGGTATCAGCGCGGCCGAGGTGTCGATGTCGAGCCGTCCCTCGGTGAGCTGGAACGGATAGATCGAGCCGGAGACGAGGCCGATCAAACCATGATCGAAGTCGAAGATCTTCTGCCCTTCGGCGCCGTCGCAGTCCCGGGCGTCGGCGATCGTGGAGCTGTAGATGGGCGCCCAGGTCTTCGTGTTGGGCTCGAAGCGCTCGATCACATCGATCGAAGGGGCGCCCCGCGGGCTGTACCGCTCGCTCCGGACGATGATGTCGTCGCCCTGGAGCGTCATCGACTTGAACAGCTGTCGCCCGGGCGTCTCGGTGGCGATGCGCTCGAGGATCTTGCCCTCGAGGTCGATGCGGTAGAGATCCCAGTCATTTCGCACCTCGTCAGCGACCGCGACGCGGGCCTCGTTACCGTCGATATAGGCTTGATATCCCGAGCGCGGCGCGGTGGCGGTGTGGCTCAGCGATGCGATCGGCTCCACCTGGGTCTCGCCGATCGGGAGAAAGTATATCCCTCCGGGAACGGCCGTCATGTGGGCGTTGTTGGCCAGAAAGAGCCGATCGGGACCCCAGCGAAAGAGGAAGTTGATCCCGCCCTCGCCTGCGATGCCGTCGACGTTGCGAGCCATCGGCCGCGGCGCGCACGGCGGGCGCGCCACGGTGAACGTCGCGAGCCAGGTGTCGAGCGAGCCCTGACCTTCGACCGGTGCGCCGCTGCCCGCGGGAACGTCGACCCAGCGATCGGGCGGTACGAGCGGCCAGGCGTCGTCGATGGGTGCGGTCTTTGGGAGTAGGTCGAACGTCCGATCGTCGTCGATGACCAGCATCAGCGCCGCGAGATCCTCGTCATAGGCCAGCACCCGGAGGCGCCCGCCGTAATACGGGAGCTGCCGCGTGGCGGCGTCGTACACATGGACGTCGCGCGGCGTGTCGTCCTCCTCGAGCTCGAAAATCAGATACGTCCGCGCGTTCGGGAGCGGAAGATCGCGGCTGGGCGCGCACGCGGCGAGCGCCAGGCCCGCGAGCGCTATCATCGAGCTGCGCAAGCACGCATCCTACGACGATGGCGACGAAGAACGAACCCCAGGCCGGCGCAGCCGCCTCCAAGCTCATCGACGAGCGCATCGCCGAGCTGGGTGACTGGCGAGGCGATACTCTGACCAAGATGCGCGCGCTCATCAAGGAGGCCGATCCCGAGGTCCTGGAAGAGTGGAAGTGGATGGGGACGCCGGTCTGGTCGCACGACGGCGGCATCTGAAACGTGCGGCGCGCGATCGACATCCACGAGGGCGAGAAGATCGACGCCAAGGCGTTCAAGGCGCTCTTTCGCGAGGCGATCGCGCTCAATTCTTCGAAGAAGAAGAAGCCCGCCAAGCCGGAGTAATTCTCCGAGGGCGGCACGCCTCGGTGTGCGGCTTTTACAGCGCAGATCTGAGTATGCGCACCATATCCCACCCAATCGCGATAACGAGCTCATGCCGGTCGCGCTGCCTCCCGTCATGCATGTTCAGCCGGTCACCGCGCGTGCGCCCGCTTCGCTCGCGGGCGTGATGCATTCACCGGTCTCGGCAGATTTCACGCGCGACATGCTCGAGCCGCGGACTGCGCGTCCGGTGGTGGTCGCGACCGGGGTCGCCGCGCCGGTCGCCGTGGCGCCGGTGGGTGCGCTGACGATGGACGAGATCGGCCGCTCGGTGGAGTCCGCGTCGATCGGCGGCATCGTCGCGGAGACGCGGACGCTCGACAGCGGCAGCTACGGGTCGGTGCGCGCGCTCGCGGGTACGGAGGTCGCGGTCGGCATCCACGGCTCGACGATCGAGGTGACGGCCAGCCCGGGCTTCGTGCTCGATCTGGAGTGGGGACCGAACGTCGAGATCCAGACGATCCGCTACGACGTCGATCGCGGTGAGTTCGAGGTCGACGCCACCGGTCCGGGCCCCGACTTCATCTATCGCGCGATCGCGACGTACGTCGCCAACCACAACTTCCGCGACCTGTTGCCGGCCGACATGCAGCGCAGCGACTACAACCCGCGCCAGGATCCCGACGTGCAGGCGGGCGTCGAGCGCATGGTGTCCTCGCTTCTCACCGGCCAGCCGGGACCCGGCGGCATCCGCATCCAGAACCCATCGGCGCGCGCGACGCTGCGCCTGGATCGCGAGATCCGCGTCGACCTCCCGGATGATATGTCGCTGATCGTCCCGCGGGGCGCGCGCTTCCAGCTCAATGCCGCCTTCGAGGGGCCGGTCGAGGCGCCGGTGATGCGCGAGGTGTCGGTGCGCTCGACGGAAGGGATCACGATCCGAAAGAACACCGGGACCTTCGCCTCACTCATCGGTCTCGAGATCCACTCGGCGACCCTGCGCCCCGGCGGGCAACTCAGCATGGACTATCAGCTGCTCCCCGAGCGCGCGCTGAACGACGGCGTCTCGCTTTTCCGCCTGCTGGTCGCCGGCGCGAGTGTGGCGAGCGGAGACGGTCGCGGTCTCGACGCGCTGAGCGCCCCCGCGCCGAACGTCCGGCTGGAGAGCGCGCGCCGCCAGGTCGAGGGGATGATCGACACTCAGGTCGAGCCGGCGATCGCGCGTGTGATCCGCGAGCACGCGGGGGCGATCGCGGGGGTGGATCTGGTGCGGGTGAGTGGGCTGCCAGCGCAGTAGCGCTCAGGCGTAGCGGATCTCGATGGCTCGAGTGACGGCCGCGTCTGAGGCGACCACGACTTCGACGTCGAGCTTCGTGATGCGTTTGATCTGGTCGATCGCAAAAATATTCGAAGGGTCGGCCATGGCGATGACGAGCACGCGCCCGGCGAGACTCAACGGGATGAGCACGTGCCGGCGCGCGAGCTCAATCGGGATCAGCGCGAGCACTTCGCTGGAGATCTGGATCTCATCGAGATCGACCGCTGGAACGCCGTACTGTTTCGATAGGAACGGTACGATCTCGTCCTCGTCCAGGTAAGCAAGGCTCGTCAGCGAAAAACCGGCTCGGGAGGAGGTCGCCGGAAAAGGAACGCCGCAGACGGGACACGCGTCTCCGGACGACTCGATCGCCGTGCGGCATTTGAAGCACCAGTTGGGCATCGCTTGTGCGTTCTCATACCTGGCGGTGGAACGACGGTCCACCGGTCTGTTCAGAGCGCGCGCGTGCTTGATAGCTCGAAGCGTGCGCTGGACGACTACCGCGCCATCTTCGATCGTCGGCGGTGAGGATATCGTTCCCGAGTCAGCGGTATCGCGTGTGGGCGAGACTACGTCTATTCTCGTTGGTCGGATATCTTCCGTTCTGCGTCGCAACATTTTCGGCTGACCGAAGGGACCCGGTTTGCCGATGTCGGACCGATGTTTGTCGGCATTTGGCTTCTCTTCGCCCTCGTTGCAGGGCTCGGTGCGGGGATCTTCGCATGCCCACGCTGCAGGAAGCGCTTCTTCTGGTCCCGGTACATGGCCAATCCGTTCGCCCGCCGATGCCTGCATTGCGGGCTCCGAAAGTACGCTGAAAGCGAGTCTTCGTAATCGATCAGAGATCGAGAACGCGTCGGAGGCCGTCCTCGACTCGTTGGAAGAGCGGTGCGCTCAGGGAGCCGACCTTCTTGGTCAACACGTCCTTGTCGACCGTGAAGAGCTGCGAAACGTTGACCACGGAGTCCTTGGGCAGACCAGACTGCGAGGCCTTCAAAAGCACATTGCCCGGTGCTTCCGCGCGATCGAGATTGGAGGTCATGATGGCGATGATCGTCGTACCGATCGCGCTGCGGTTGAAGGCGTCGCTCTGAATGATGACGACGGGACGGCGCCCACCCGGGCCTGATCCGTCGGGGTCAGTTAGCTCGGCCCACCAGATATCTCCGCGCTCGTGCGCTACCATGGATCGTCTCGGAGAATGCGCCCAGGAAGACGCACGAGCCCGTCATCGAGCTTGCCGGCGTCGCTCTGATAGACCCTGTTGAGCTGAGCTGTGACCTCGTCGTCATCCTCGACGCGTATCAGAGCTTCAACGGCGCGCGCGTAGAGCTCGCTCCTCGAGATCCCCTTGCGCTTGGCCAAACGCTCGGCCGCGCGATAGACCTTGTCCGGGATCGAGATCGCGGTCTTCATTCCAAGAGTATGACCGCGGTATAACCATCGGGTCAAGGCTTCAATTGTCCGGGTGCCTCCCCGGCCCCTGCGTCATGATCCGCGCGTAGATGTCGGCGACCTTCTGGTAGCCGCCCGCGCTGCGCAGGCTGGCGTAGAAGGCTTCGTCGAGATCGGCGAAGGCGTGCCAGATCGGATGCATGTCGTCGAACCGATCGAGCACCGCGTTGCGACGATGTTTGTGGCGCTGGTACGGGCGGCCGAAGATCCCGCTGGCGTGACGCACGATGTGGGCGGCGTCGAGCAGGCCGATCGCCTCGAAGCCGGTGGCCGCCTCCGGGCAGAGCACGCCGGTGGAGTTCATGTAGAACTGGGTCAGTCCACCGTTGCTGATCTCGGACTGACACCAGTGGGTGGCGAGGAGGTGCTTCTCGGGCTCCGAGAGCCGGGCGAATTGTTTGAGGAACTTGTCGGGGCCCTCGTGGATGCTGACCTTGTAGAAGATGGGGCCGACGATCTTGTAGTAGTCACTTTTCCGGGATGGGACTTCGTAGCTCATGATCAGGTGTCCCAGCTCTTGATGATCTCGTTGGTCTCGTCGAACGCGTCGGCGGAGTAGCGGACGCCGGCGCTGGTCAGGATCTCGAGGATCCGGGCGCCGTTCTTGATCGGGTCGAGGACGCGGCCGGAGACCTGCATCGGGCTCGGGCCGCCCGCGATCAGGTGCGCGAGCTCGCAGATCAGGTCGAGGTCGCCGTAGTCGCGGACGCGGGTCGTCCAGCCGTGGCGGCGGAACAGGCCCATCAATCGGGTGGCGCCAACGTGGGTCGTCACCGAAATATAGAAGTTGGGATGCTTCGGCCAGGTCGGATCCAGCTTCATCGGCTTCAGGTTCGTCGTCGTTGTCGTCGTCATCGGAAATCATGCCCCGGCAATGCCAGCTGCGGTGCGGCGCGCAGCCCTTCACAAGTGTGAACTCTCAAGTTGACCACCAACCCATTCCTCTCGATCCGGCCGGCCACCTGGATGAAGTCGTTCCCCAGGATGGCTTGTCGGTACTTTTCGAAGACGTCGGGCATCACGACCAGGTTCGCGATGCCGGTCTCGTCTTCCAGGCTCATGAACAGAATTCCGCTCGCCGTCTCCGGCCGCTGGCGCACCAGCACCAGGCCCGCCGTCGTCACCCTCGAGCCGGCGCGGGCCGAGCGCACGATCTCGCGCGCGGTGAGGACCTTCTTCGAGAGGTGCGGGCGCATCACCGACATCACGTGGGCGCGATCGGAGACGCCGGTCTCGGCGAAGTCGGCGATGATCTCGTCACCCTCGCTGCGCGCCGGGAGCGCGACGGTGGGATCGAGCGGCGGGAGGTGGCCGGCGAACAGATCGTCCCCGCCCGGGGCCTCCGCAGCGAGCACCGTCCACAGCGCCTCGCGGCGGGTGACGCCGAAGCAGCGCATCGCATCGGAGGCGGCGAGGCGCTCGGCCCAGCGGCGGTGGATGCGCGTTCGCTGCAGGAAATCGCGCAGAGAAGTGAAGGGACGCAGTGCGGCGACGGACTTCCCGACTTTTTCGGGGAGGGACTTCACGTAGCGCATGCCCAGGCGGATCACCGGCACCTCGCCGGCCTCCACGCGCTTGCCGGGGGTCGGTCCTTCCAGCGTGCAGTCCCAATCGCTGGCCGACACGTCGATGCCGCGGATGCTCACCCCGTGGCGCTTGGCGTCTTCGATGATGGTGTGCGGCGCGTAGAAGCCCATCGGCTGGCTGTTCAGGAGCGCCGCCGCCATCCCCGCGGGGTGGTGACACTTCATCCACGACGACGCGTACGCCAGCACCGCGAAGGACGCGGAGTGCGACTCCGGGAACCCATACCCAGAAAATCCGACCAGCTGGCGGTGGACCTCCTCGGCGTACTCACCGGAGATCCCGTTCTTGGCCATGCCTTCGAAGAGCTTGTTGCGAAATCCCACCAGCTTTTCGCGGGAGCGCTTGTGGGTCATCGCGCGGCGCAGCTCGTCGGCGTCGCCCGGCGTGCAGCCGGCGGCGGTGATCGCCAGCTTCATGGCCTGCTCCTGGAAGAGCACCACGCCGAAGGTCTTCTCCAGGATCGGCTTCAAGGAAGGGTGCGGATAGCTCCATTTCTCGATCCCATCGCGGCGGCGCAAGAACGGATGGACCATCCCGCCCTGGATGGGGCCGGGGCGGACGATGGCGATCGAGATGACCAGATCGTAGAACTTGGTGGGCTTGAGCCGCGGCAGCATCGACATCTGCGCGCGCGACTCGATCTGGAAGACGCCGATACTATCGGCGCGCTGGAGCATCTCGTAGGTGGCGACGTCCTCGCGCGGGACCTTCCACAGCTCGTCGGGCGCCGAATCATCGTACTGGCGCATCAGCACGAAGGTCTTCCGCAGCATGGTGAGCATGCCCAGCGCGAGCACGTCGACCTTGAGAAGGCGGAGCGCCGCGAGATCGTCCTTGTCCCACTGGAGGACCGTGCGGCCGGGCATGGTGGCGGGCTCGATCGGCGCCATCGCGTCGAGCGGGCTGCGGGTGATCACGAACCCACCCACGTGGATGCCGAGGTGGCGCGGAAAGCCGATCAGCTCGCGGGTCAGGCGGATGACGTGGTTGGCGATCTCGCGGGTGGGGCCGTCGAGCCCGGCTTCCTCCCAGGTCTGGAGCGAGACGTCGGCGGCGTCGGACCACTGGTTGAGGTTGCGCGCCAGCAGAGCGAGCTGGGGCTCGGGCACGCCGAGCGCCTTGCCCACGTCGCGCAGCGCCGAGCGGCCGCGGTAGCTGATGACCTCGCAGACCATCGCGGCGTGATTTCTGCCGTACTTCTCGTAGATGTACTGGATGACCTCCTCGCGCCGCTCGTGCTCGAAGTCGACGTCGATGTCGGGCGGCTCGCCGCGCTCGACGGAGATGAAGCGCTCGAACAGGAGCCCCATGTCGACCGGGTCGATCGCGGTGATGCCGAGGACGTAGCAGATGACCGAGTTGGCGGCGCTGCCTCGCCCCTGGCAGAGGATGTCGCGCTCGCGGGCAAAGCGGACGATGTCCCAGACGGTGAGGAAGTAGCTCGCATAGTCGAGCTTCTCGATCAGGCGGAGCTCGTGGGCGATCTGCGCGCGCACGTTCTCCGGCACACCGCTCGGGTAGCGGATGGGCGCGCCCTCGCCGATCAGGCGCACCAGCTGCTGGAGCGGCGTCTCTCCGGTGCCCAGGCTGGGGAGCGGATGATCTCAGATCGCCTCGGCGAGCGTGAAGGTGCAGCGATCGGCGATCTCCACCGTGCGCTCCAGGCCCTCGGGGAAGTCAGGCCACAGCGCCGCCATCTCTTCGGCGCTCTTCAGGATGCGCTCGGCGTTGGGCGCGAGCTTCCGGCCCGCCTCCTGGACGGTGGTGCCGAGGCGCGTGCAGGTGAGCACGTCGAGCAGCGGCTGGCGCGCGCGGACGTGAGCATGGACGTCGTTGGTGACGATCACCGGGAGGCGCCGCCGGATCCCCGCCGCGCGCAGGAGCGCGATGCGATCCTCCTCGCCGGCGACGTGATGGCGCGCCACCCACAGCGCGAGATGATCGGGAAATAGAGCCCCGAGATCGCTGTTCAGGTCTTCGCGCGGATCGTCGTGGAGGACGTAGAGGCCGGGCCCCGCGAGCGCCTCGAGCGCGGAGCGCGGCAAGAGCGACTGGCCCTTGGGCTGATCGACGTGCGAGGCGGTGATGAGCCGGCAGAGCCGCGCATACCCATCGAGCGAGGTGGCGAGGAAGGTGAGATCGACCCGATGATCGGCGTTCCACGCCAGCGGCAGCTCGCAGCCGACCAGCAGGCGAAAGCCGGGCAGGGTCACGGCCTCGACATGCGCGCGGACCAGCCCGTAGAGGCCGTGGCGATCGGTCAGCGCCAGCGCCGAGAGGCCGATCTCGCTCGCGCGCGTGATCAGCTCCTCGGGATGGCTCGCGCCCTCCAGAAACGAGAAGCACGAGCGGCAGCGCAGCTCTGCGTAACTCATACTAATCGAACCACCCATGTATCTGTGCGCGTCCTCCGGAGAGATAGACCCACGCGTCCCCCAGACCGCGCAAACGCAGGCGGTGATAGTCGCGCTGGTAAGCGGAGGCCCACCACTCGCCGCCGAGGCGCTCGGGGCCCTCGGCCCACTCGATCGCGTGGGTGGTGCCGTTCACGCGCGCGGTGGTCCAGCGCGCGTCGATGTCGATGCGGGCGGGGCGAGAGAGCAAGCGCGCCGGGCGATGGGCGTCCGTTTGGCTACGTTCGCTACGCTCACTGCGCGCCTTCGGCTCGGTCGGGCGGAGCCCTCCACTTCGCCTCTCGGCTTGCGGGCCGTCCACCGGCGCGACCTTTTTCCCGGAGTATCGCTGGAGCGAAAAGGCCGCCTCGGGGCGGTGACTATCGGCCAGCGTCGCCACCAGCACCGACTCCGGCCCGAGCCGAGATTCCAGGCGCGACAGCACCGTCTCGAGCGCCAGCGTGCGCTCGGGGTGCTCGTCGAGGGCGAGCTGCTCTGCCGCGAGGCGCGTGACCTGGCGAGCGATCAGCGAGAGCCGCACGATCGGCGTGGGCAGCCGCAGGGCCGCGACCATCTCCTTCAGGACCGGCATCCATGCCGAGACCAGGGCCGACGGCGTCGAGAGGATGATCGGCACGAGGGTCTCGGCGCGCGACTCTTCCAGCACCACCAGCGAGAGCTGGGTGGCGCCCTCCACGCGACCGGCGAGGCGCGCGGCGAGGCGATCGGCCAGGCCCTTCACCAGGAACACCAGCGGCTCGAGCGCTTCGACGCCGCCCTCGAGCTCGACCGTCTCCTTCGGGTGCTCCTCGGGCACGTGGGCCACGAGCGGCGTGGGATCGAGGCCGCGCGCGAGCTTCACCGCGCGTTCGCCCATCGTGCCGAAGCGCGCGGTGAGGCTCTCGGTCGGCAGATCGGCCACCGCACCCAGGCGCGCGAGGCCGAGCGCGGCGAGGCGCGCCATCACCGGCGGCGGCAGCTCGAGCACGTCGATCGGCAGCGCCGACAGCGCGCGCCGGTTCTCTCCCGGCGGCGTGACCCGCGAGGACGACGGCAGCGGGAGCGGGACCTGCGAGGTGAGTTTTAACGTTCGCGAGGTCTGCTTGGCCAGCACGCGCGGATGGGTGCGCGACGCGCGATCCGAGCGATCCGAGCTCGAAGACAAGCCCGAAGAGACCGGCACCGCCGCGCCCCGGCGGGCCATCGCGATCGCGGGCCAGATCCCATCTGCCACCGCCACCCGCGCGCTGCAGTCCGCGAACACGCCGGCCACCATCTCCAGCACCTCGTCGATCAGCCCCTCCTCGCCGCCGAACAGCGGCGCCGCGCTGGCGTCGAGCA